>JACCDW010682467.1_pt1 | contig 156025 bp, 155 predicted proteins | sample 7449781 | NCBI WGS metagenome assembly JACCDW01 (sample SAMN15323449, study PRJNA562643) | freshwater metagenome | isolation source: river surface water | place: USA:Blue River Watershed | collected 2017-08-18 | reverse complement strand
GTGAGCAAAGCCAAGGCCACACCCACGATGCCCAGCGGCCCCGTCAAAAACACCAACAGCGCACGGCTGAAGCTTTGCAACTGCAACATCAGCAAGGTGAAGGTGACAAACAGCATGAGGGGCACGCCCGCGGCGATCGAGGCCGAGCCCTTGGAGCTCTCCTCCACCGCCCCCGCCACACTGATGCGGTAACTCGGGTTGTTCCATTGGGCTTCCAGGGCCTTGAGTTCAGGGCTCAACTGGGCCGATACCGTGGCGCCTTGCAAGCCTTCGACGATGTCGGACTGCACCGTGATCGCGTAGTCCCGGTTTTCACGCCACATCACGCCAGGCTCCCAGTCAAACACAGGCTTGGCCACTTGCAGCAAGGGCACGCTGCGTCCCGAAGCTGTGGGCACATAAGCGCTGCTCAGGTCAGACATGGTTTGACGCTCGCTTTGCGGTTGACGCAAGACCAGGTCGATCAGTTTGTCGCCCTCGCGGAATTGACCCACGGTGCTGCCCGTGAGCAGCACCCGCGATGCTTGCGCAATCGACTGGCTGCTCACACCCAGCGCTCGGGCCTTGTCTTGATCGACCTCCAAGCGCAACACCTTGACCGATTCGTTCCAGTTGTCGTTCACACCACGGGTGTTGGGGTTGGCGCGCATCGCAGTTTTCACTTCGTCGGCCTTCAAACGCAGCACCTGCGGATCGGGACCAGACACACGGAATTGCACGGGGAAAGGCACAGGCGGGCCATTGGGCAACAGCTTCACACGGGCACGCACCTCGGGGAACTCGCTGGCCATGAGGGCAGGCAATGCCACCCGCAGGGTCTCGCGGGTTTTCAAATCTTTGGGAATCACCATGAACTGCGAGACATTGGTCTGCGGGAAGATTTGGTCCAGTGGCAGGTAAAAACGCGGCACACCCGAACCCACCCAGACACTGACCGACTCCACACCGTCAATGGCCATCAAACGCTTTTCGACTTTTTGTGTGAGGACCTCATTGGCCACAAACGAGGTGCCCTCGGGCATCCAGATGTCAATCATGATTTCAGGGCGACTCGAGTCAGGGAAAAACTGCTGCTGCACCTTGCCCATGCCGACAATGCCCAGGGCAAACGTCAACACCGTCGCACCGATCGTCAGCCAGCGGTGCTGCACACACCAGCTCACCATCTTGCGAAAGCGAACGTAAAAAGGCGAATCGAACAACTCGGCGGGCAGTTCCCCTTCTTGGTGAGGTTTCACCTTCAAAAACAAGGTGCCCAAATACGGCACGAAAAACACCGACACCCACCAACTCAGCAACAGCGCAATCACCGTGACCGCGAAAATCGCGAAGGTGTATTCACCCGTGACCGATTTCGCCAAACCAATCGGCAAGAAACCGGCCGCGGTGATCAGCGTGCCTGTGAGCATGGGCATGGCGGTGACGTCATAGGCATAGGTGGCGGCACGCACCTTGTCAAAGCCTTCTTCCATTTTGCGCACCATCATCTCGACGGCGATGATGGCGTCGTCCACCAACAGCCCCAGCGCAATGATGAGCGAGCCCAGCGAAATTTTGTGCAAGCCAATGCCGAAGTAATACATGGCCAAAAACGTCATGGCCAGCACCAAAGGGATGGTGATGCCCACCACCAAGCCGGGGCGCATGTCGATGTACCAGCCAAAACGCCCACCCTTGTGCCAGCCCAGTGAGACAAAGCTCACCACCAACACAATCACCACGGCTTCGATCAAGACCTTCACAAATTCGCTGACCGAGGTGCTGACCGCCTTGGGCTGGTCTTGGATTTGGCTCAAAGACACACCCACAGGCAAAGTCGATTGCAGTTGCGCCATGGTGGTTGTCAAGGATTGGCCCAAGGCGATGATGTCGCCGCCTTTGACCATCGACACACCGACCGCCACCACCTGCTGACCTTGGTGACGCACCTTGACCGTGGCGGGATCGACATAGTCGCGTCGCACCGTGGCGATGTCGCCCAATCGGATTTGCTGGCCCGAAGCCCCGCGAATCGGCATGGCTTGCAATTGAGCCACCGCTTCAAACTGACCCGCCACCCGCACCTGCACCGTGTCCGCGGGGGTTTGGATGACCCCGGCGCTCTCCACCGCGTTTTGCTGGCCGAGTTGAGACAACACCGCATTCATGTCCAGACCGAGTTGGGCCAGGCGCTTTTGCGGGATTTCAATGAAGATCTTTTCGTCCTGCACGCCAAACAACTCGACCTTGGACACGTCTTTCACGCGCAACAGTTGTTGGCGCACCTGCTCGGCGATGTCCTCCATTTCGGCAGGGCTGAAGCCGTCAGAGGACAGGGCGTAAATCACGCCATACACATCGCCAAAGTCGTCATTGAAAAACGGACCTTGCACACCCTGTGGCAAGGTGTAGCGCATGTCACCTATTTTTTTGCGCACCTGGTACCAAACGTCAGCCACATCGGCCGCCTTGGACGAGTCTTTGATCTGGAAAATGATTTGCGACTCACCAGGCTTGGAATAGCTGCGGATTTTGTCGGCGTAAGGGGCTTCTTGCAGGGTGCGCTCGAGCTTGTCGGTGACTTGCTCGGCCACTTGCTGAGCGGTAGCTCCCGGCCAATAGGTGCGCACCACCATGGCGCGGAAAGTGAACGGTGGGTCCTCGTCTTGACCCAATTGGAAATAAGCAGCCACCCCCAATACCAACAGCACCCACATCAGGTAGCGAGTGAGTGCGCGGTGGTTCAGGGCCCAGGCGGAAAGGTTGAAGCCTCGGCTGGGCGTGTGCGCGTCTTTCATGGCTGGGCCCCAGGCGCTTGGTAGATGCTGACTTTTTGCCCGGGCGACAACACATGCACACCGGCTGCCACGATTTGTTGACCGGGTTGCAAACCGGACTTGAGGATGACGTCATTGCCTTGGATGGTTTGCACTTGCACCACCTGGGCGCGCACCGTCATGCTGGCGGTGTCCAGCACCCAAACCGTGGTTTGACCACCCTCTTGGCGGATCGCCGTGGTGGGCAGGTTGATGGCCTGGGTGGGGGCAGCGGTGTTGCTGAGGAAAACGGTGAGGGTGCTGCCCAATGCAGCGCTGCTGTCTTTCAAGGTGGCGCGAACCGTGAAGGTGCGTGTGACCGGGTCGGCGCTGGCTGAAATTTCTCGCACGTTGGCCTCTTGCAGGGCATCTTGACCCCAAAATTTCACTTGCAAGGGCAGACCCATTTTCAGTTGCGACAACTGGTCTTCGGGCACCGCGAACACAGCATCGCGCTGCCCCTCTTGGGCCAACCTCACCACGGGCATGCCGGCACTGAGCACCTGACCTGCCTCGGCTTCGACACCGGTGACCACACCGGCTTTGTCGGCGATCAATTTGCTGTACCCCAGCTGGTTGCCTTGGGCTGCGAGTTGCGCCTGCGCTTGCTCCAGTTGGGCTTGGGCCGCTTTCAAACCGCTTTCGCGGCGCTCGAGTTCGGCCCCGCTGATGAAGCCTTTGTCACGCAATTCTTTGTAGCGTTTCAGGTCGGCTGCCGCCAAGTCACGGTTGGTCTGCGCCGCGTTCACCTGGGCACGGGCGGCATCAACCGACAAGCGGTAGTCCTGGGCATCCATTTCGGCCAGCAACTGCCCGGCCTTGACCTTTTGCCCCAGTTCCACATGGCGCGCCACCAACTTGCCGCCCACCCGAAAACCGAGGCGGGACTCGACACGGGCGCGCACCTCGCCCGCGTAGGAGGCATTGGCTGTCAAGGTGGTTTGACCCACCGTCAAGAGCTTGACAGCACGAACGGGTTCTTGGGGCTTGGGGGGTGGCGAACAGGCCACCAATGCTGCGGCCAAAAGCAAGACAACCGGGTTGGAACGGGACATGGTGTTTCCTGGGGAATTAATGACTGACTGGTTAGTAATTTACGCCGTCGCCCCGGTATTTGTCAAGCGACAATCGGATAACCATGCAGTCTGTCAACCACTATGAGAACTTTCCTGTCGCTTCGCTGCTGTGCCCGCCAGCCTTGCGACCGCCCATCGTGGCCATCTACCACTTTGCACGGACGGCGGACGACATCGCCGACGAAGGGGACGCCTCGCCTGACGAGCGCCTCGCGGCTTTGGCCCAATTGCGTCAAGACCTGCACCTCAGCCTGGAAGACCCGCATTACTTGAGCCTCCAATGGCCGGAAATACTGATCAATTTGCGACAGCAAATACTAACTTTTAAGCTGCCTGTGGCGTTGTTGTTCGACCTGCTCGATGCCTTCAAACAGGATGTCGAATTCACCCGTGACGCCCGCCCCTACGCGGATCGTGCCGAATTGCTCGATTACTGCCGCCGCTCGGCCAACCCGATCGGGCGTTTGTTGCTGCATTTGTATGGCGTGAAGGATGCACAGTCTTTGCAACAAAGCGATGCCATTTGCAGCGCCTTGCAGCTGATCAATTTTTGGCAAGACCTGAGCGTCGACCTCCCGCGCGGACGCCATTACCTGCCCGTGGGTGCCGATCTGGCCGAGGAAGTGGCTTTTGCGCGTGGCTTGATGAACCAAGGCGCACCCCTGGTGCACGCCTTGCCTGGTCGCGGCGGCTGGGAGTTGCGACTGGTGGTGCAAGGCGGCCTGCGCATCCTTGACAAAATTGAGACCACCAACACCTGGCGCGAGCGCCCTCGCCTGCACGCGCACGACTACCTGCGCATGCTGTGGCGCGCCGCCCGAATGACACAATCCCGCCCATGACGCCTCAGCAATATGTCCAGGAAAAAGCGGCTGCCTCGGGCAGCAGCTTTTATTACGCTTTTCTGTTTTTGCCGCCGCCGCGCCGTGCCGCCATCACCGCTTTTTATGCGTTTTGCCGAGAGGTGGACGATGTGGTGGACGATGTGCAGGACCCGAGCGTCGCCGCCCACAAACTCGGCTGGTGGCAGCAGGAAGTGGCGCGCAGTTTCAGCGGCCAGCCCCAGCACCCGGTGATGCAAGCCCTGATGCCCTTGTGCGCTGACTTTGGCATCACCCAAGACCATTTACAGCAGGTCATCCAAGGCTGCCAGATGGACCTGAGCCAAACCCGTTACCTCGACTTTGCCGGGCTGCAAAGCTATTGCCATTTGGTGGCGGGCGTGGTGGGCGAGGTGGCAGCACGCATCTTTGGTCAAACCGACCCGCAAACCAACCTCTATGCCCACACCTTGGGCCTGGCGTTTCAACTCACCAACATCATCCGTGATGTCGGCGAAGACGCCATGCGCGGGCGCATTTACCTGCCGGTGGACGAGCTTCAGCGCTTCGAGGTGAAGGCACAAGACCTGCTGCAACGCCGCGACAGTCCCGCTTTTCAAGCCCTCATGCGCTTCCAAGCCGAGCGCGCCCATTGCCTGTACGACCAAGCCCTGGCCTTGCTGCCCGAGGCCGATCGGCGCAGCCAAAAACCCGGTCTGATGATGGCCAGCATTTACCGCACCCTGCTGCGCGAGATCGAAGCCGCCCAATTCCCGGTGCTGACCCAACGCGTGGCCTTGACTCCGCTGCGCAAATTCTGGCTGGCTTGGAAGATGCAAGCGCTGGGGCGTTTTTGAAGTCACTCACCATCGTGGGTGGCGGCTGGGCCGGCCTGGCCGCCGCCGTCCATGCCACCCAGCAAGGCTGGCAGGTGAGGCTGTTGGATGCCGCTCCGCAATTGGGCGGGCGGGCCCGGCGCATCCAGCACCAGGGCTTGGCGCTGGACAACGGCCAGCACATCCTGATCGGTGCTTACCGCGACACCCTGCAACTCATGCGCAGCCTGGGCTTGAGGCCCGAAGACCTGCTGCTGCGCCTGCCCATGACCATGCAAACCGCGCAAGGCCAGGGGCTGCGATTGCCCGATGGGCCCACCCCCTTGAACCTGCTGTGGGGCGTGGCCACCGCCTCAGCTTGGTCGGCGGCTGACAAATGGGGCTTGATCAAGCGTTCTGTGGCATGGCAAATGGCCGGTTTTCAATGCGACGCTCACACCAGCGTGGCTTCGCTGTGCCAGGGTCTGCCGCCTCGGGTCATGACAGATTTGATCGAACCCCTGTGCGTCTCCGCTTTGAACACGCCCGTTGATCAAGCCAGCGGTCAGGTGTTTTTACGGGTGCTGAAAGATGCTTTGTTATCGGGCCAAGGCAGCAGCGACATGCTCTTGCCGCGGGTGGACCTGGGCCAGTTGTTGCCAGACGCTGCCCATGCCTGGTTGCAGGCTCATGGCGCTGAAGTGCTGCTCGGGCACAGGGTCAACGATTTGCAGTCTTTTCAGGACACGCCCTTGCTGCTCGCCTGCCCAGCTTGGGAGGCCGCCGCGCTCACCCAGACACTGGCGCCGACGTGGTCTGCCCAAGCGGCCGCCTTGCAGCACACCGCCATCACCACGGTCTATGTCCGCACCCAGCAGAAGCTGGACTGGCCCTCGCCCATGATCGCCTTGGCAAGCGGCCCCGAGGCCCCCGCGCAATTTGCGTTCGACAAGGGCCGCCTCAGCAGGGAAGTGGCCATGCAAGGCGTGATCGCCTTGGTGGTGAGCGCCAGCCACAGCCCCCGTGATGAGCTCACCCAAGCGGTGCTGCAACAAGCCCAATCGCAACTCGGTTTGCAGGACCTCGAAGTGCTGACCACGGTGGTGGAAAAACGCGCCACCTTCGCCTGCACGCCGGGTTTGCTGCGCCCAACCATGCGGGTCGCGCCTGGGGTGTGGGCCTGTGGCGACTACACCCAAGGCCCCTACCCGGCCACCTTGGAAGGCGCTGTTCAATCGGGATTTGCGGCGGTGTCGGCCATGAGCGCTGAGCGCATGGGTGAAAATACCGCATGACTTCTTCTCCGCGCTTCTCCGCCGAGCCGCCTTATTCCCATGGCCAGGCGGCCAAAACAGCCATTGTGTATTGCAATTTGGGCACCCCTGAGGCCCCCACCGCATCGGCGCTGCGCCGCTATTTGGCCGAATTTTTGAGCGACCCACGGGTGGTGGAAATTCCCCGTTTGCTGTGGTTGGCCATTTTGCACGGCATCATTTTGCGGGTGCGCCCCGCCAAGTCGGCCCACAAATACGCCAGCATTTGGACGCCCGACGGCTCGCCGCTGAAGGTGTGGACCGAGCGCCAAGCACAGGCCCTGCAAGCCGCTTTCAGCGCCACCACGGTGCAGGTGCGCTATGCCATGCGCTATGGCTCACCAGCCATCCCCGCCGTCTTGGAAGAGCTCAAAGCCCAAGGCGTGAACCGCGTCTTGGTCTTGCCCGCCTACCCTCAATATTCCGGCACCACCACGGCCAGCGTGTTTGACGCGGTCTACACCTGGGGCTTGCACACCCGCAACCTGCCCGAGATGCGCTTTGTCAACCACTACCACGACCACCCCGGCTACATCCAGGCCTTGGCCCACAAAATCCAAGCCCACTGGGACACGCACGGCCGCGCTGAGCAACTGGTGATGAGTTTCCACGGCGTGCCCGAGCGCACCTTGCAGCTGGGCGACCCTTACCACTGCGAATGCTTGAAAACTGCTCGTCTGCTGGCCGAGGCGCTGCAACTGCCCAAGGACCAGTACAAGGTGTGTTTCCAGTCACGCTTTGGCAAGGCCAAATGGCTGGAGCCCTACACCGAACCCACGGTGCGCCAACTCGCGCAAACCGGCACCAAATCCATTGACGTGGTCTGCCCGGGCTTTGTCAGCGACTGCTTGGAAACCTTGGAAGAAATTGCCATGGAGGTCAAAGCGGCGTTTTTGGAAGAAGGCGGCGAACGCTTTCACTACATCGAATGCCTGAACGACAGCCCGCTGTGGATCGAAGGTTTGCACGCCATCGCCCAAAGCCACATGGGTGGTTGGCCCACCTCAGACTTGCCACAAGCTGAAAGAACGGCGTCCAGAGAAGCGGCGCTGGCACTGGGCGCCAAGGACTGATCACTGCCCGCTGGCAGGGGCTATTGATGGTGTGCCGGGGTTGACAGGCGAGCTGGATGCTGGTGCTGCAGGCGTGGCAGAAGGCGCGGCAGGGTTGGTCGCGACTGGCGGTACGCCGCCTTGGGTTGTGGCTGGCGCTGATTCAGCCGCAGGCGCACCCTCGGTCACCAGGCTGCCCGAACTGGGGTTCAGCACCGGCGGTGGCGCAGGTGTTTCCATGGCCGCGGGCAACTCTGGTTTGTCTTCCAAGGCCTTGGGACGCAGCAACGCGGCGGCGGCCAGCGCCACCAAAAACAAGGCCGCGATTTTCATCACATAACCACTGCCTTCAGGCGTGGGGGCCTCGGAGGGCGCGGCGGTATCAGGGGCAGGGGGAGCCGCTGATGTTGGCGCTGGGGCTGCAGTCTCCTCGACCACCGTCGGGGCATTCAAATTGGCCTCTGGCGGGCTGGATGGACTGTCCTCAGCTGCAGCGGCATCGGTTGACTGTGGCTCGTCCAGGTGCTCAGGGGGTTGGGCCAACACATGCAGGGCCTCGCCGCGCAGGAGAGGATTGGCGGCAGCCACAGGCGCAGCAGCTAGGGTGGCCGACAAATCAGGTTTTGTTTCCTGCGCCGAGGCCTTCAGCAGGTCTTCTTCGGGAGGGTCGATCGGTGGCGGTTGCTGCCCAAACAACTGAGTTTCGCTCATCTGCAACACGCCTGCAACTTTGCGCGCAGCGGTGAGTTTGACGCTTTCACTGTAAAAAGCGGTCATGCCACCTTCTTCAATTTGCCGGATTTGCTTGACCGACAAGCAGGCGCGGTTGGCCATGTCGGTCAAAGCCCAGCCTTGGGCTTCGCGCTTCAGGCGGATGGCACTGCCGTCGATTTGGGAGACATCTGACATTCAAACCCTTTAGCAAGCCCGCAAGCAAGACTTATTTGACCAGCAGCAATTCGCCCTTGATGGAAGCGCCTTTTTGAACGGACAGGGTTTGGTACACCACATGGCCATCCACCGACGCAGAGGACGTGACGATGAGTTCACTGCAAGTAGCGGTGCCTGAAAACTTGCCTTTGATGTGCAAGCTGGAGCAAGTCACCACGCCTTCCACCTGACCACGCGAGCCGATGGTGAGTTCATCCACTTGCACCTGGCCATTCAAAGAACCTTCCACGTGGATGGCGCCTTTGGCAGAAATCTCACCACGGAAAGAAAAACCCTCGCTCAGGATGGAGGGCTTTGTGGCGTTGGAGGAGATGATGTCCATCATGTTGTTTCTCTGAGGTTGGGCAAGCGTTGGGTTGTCGACGGGCTGTGGTGGCGTTGCAGGCGCAGCAGTTGGAACGTCTGGTTGTGCAACCGTGTTGGCATTATTGTTTGCTGTTTTGGATTTGTTGAACATACTGAGCGGTTCGGATCACTTTTTGAGGATTGACCGGGTATCCCCCGACCAAAATCTCCAAGTGGAGATGCTTGCCCGTGGAAGATGCGCCGGTGCTGCCAATGTAGCCCAAAAGACTGTCAGTGGTGACTTTGTCGCCCACCTTGACTGACAATTGTGCCAAATGCGCATACAGCGACTCTACACCGTTCAAATGCCGAATCACCACCGTGTTGCCATATTGCGGATGAAATTCTGCCATGACCACCACGCCGGGTTTGACCGCAAACACCTTGTCATCCCCGGTCTCGCTCATCAAATCCAAACCGGTGTGGAAATGGGTCTTCCCGGTCAGGGGGTGCTTGCGGATACCAAAATCTGAGGACACATTGAAATTGGCCACCGGCATGCGGTTGGGCAAGGCATACAGCACCTCACGCAAAGCCCGGTTGGTGGACAACTCCTCGGCGACTTTGCCGCGCAGCAAAGGGTTGGACTCGGCATCGAGGTCCGTGGTCAAACCACCGTTGGCTGAATTTTGTTGAATGATTTTGACAATTTTCTCGGTCAACCCCGAGGTTTCCAGCTGGGCTTTGAGCGTGTCGTTTTCCTCTGAAACCGTGATCATGGAGGTTTCGACAAAGCGGCGAATGCTCATGTCGCGGTCGCGGATGGTTTGCGCCAAAGACACCATCTGCTCTTCACTCAAAGAGGCATCGGCACCCGAACCGTCTGCGGTGCTGCTGAGCAAAGCGCGGTAGACCTCTTCGTGCGAGCGTTCAAGGCGGGCGCGGCTCACGCCCAAAATCAGGGTGGTGATACTCAAAAAGAGGATGGTGCTGATCAAAGCGCCACCAGCAATGATGGAACCCCGAGCTGCGATGCGCTGGAAAGCAGCTGGGATGCTGAAGTATTTCAGGTCGCCGTTTTGCTCCAAGATGAGTTTGACATCTTGGTAGTCCCGCAACCACACGTGCCGCACCAGGGTGGGCAAGCGACGCAGACGGGAGAGAAACGGACGAAGCGAGCGCATAAAACCTCAGACAACAACTCAGTTGCCTGCTGGTTTGGCCTGCTGCGCTGCAGGGGCTGCGGGAGTGGAAGAAGGCGTGGCAGGTGCAGGGGCAGCAGGTGCAGGGGTGGGCGCGGACGCTGCAGGTTCAGCGCCTTGGCTGAGTGCACCCTCGATTTCGCCACCCTTTTCAATTTCGATCTCGGAGTAATGGATCTTGCCAACGATCTTGCCCGTGGCTCGCACAATGAGGCTTTTTTCGCTGACGATGGTGTTGTGCAACTGACCACGCACATCAATGATCTTGGCAGAAACACGCCCAGTGATGCGCCCAGTGGGTCCGATCAAGACCTCTTCTGCTGTCAAATCGCCCTCAATCACGCCATTGATGACGGCTTTGGATGGCACGGTGAATGCACCTTTGACGACAACGCCGTCACCGATGACAACACTCTCTAATGAATCTGATTGATTGGCCATGCTTGCTCCTTGATATCCATCTTAGCAAAGATTAAATATAAATTAACTTTTTTCTTGAAGCTCTTGATTTAATTGAGAAAAAAATTAAATTCATGCAAATTTTTTCAGCTATTTGTTGTTTCTGTTGTCAAATCAAACTCACCCTTAAAGATCGCTTGCAAGTCGCAAATGAATATAAATTCATTAAAAACAGGTGCTGATCTTCCGATCCCAACAGGAGACTCTCCTTATTGTAAATGCACAACAACCCCGTTCGCACACCACCAACAGGCGGCAATTAGAGGAAGTGACTGCCTGAATCACGCTTTGTTTTTGATGAATCAGATTGAGAAATTCTCATAATGGGTTGTTTTTTAAGGATTAATTGAATTTAAGCCTTTACGATGATTTCACCGAATTTGACAGTAAAAAAGGTTCTGCCTGCTGCCGCCCTGTGTCTGGCGTTGATCAGCCCTGTCCAAGTTTGGTCACAAGAATATGGTTTGCCCGATTTGATTCAGTTGGCGGTGAACAACCACCCCCAGGTGAGGTCGGGCCAAGCAGCTGAACAATCTGCACGAAAAGCCATTGAGGCGATTGAGTGGCAGTTGTACCCCACCCCCGCCATCATCGTGGAGGGCGTCAAAGCATCGGCCACCGACCCCAACTACAAGGGCGATGACAAGGTCACCACGCTCAGACTGTCGCAACCTTTGTACAACGGTGGCAGCCAAACGGCTCAAATGGACAAGGCCAAAGCCGCATTGAAAATAGCGCAAGCCAGCGTGCGGGAAACCAGCCTGCAAATTGCCCAAAAGGTGGTTCAACATTACACCGACTGGCTGGGGGCAGAACTCAAAGTCAGGACGTGGAAAAAAAGCCAAGCGATTCACCAAAAGTTATTGCAATCAGCCAAGAACCGCATCGCCCAAGGGGTATCTGCGCCCAGTGATTTCATCTTGGTGCAAGGCCGTTTAGACGCAACCAATGCCGAATTGTTTTCAGCGACGTTGCAGGCTGAGTTGGCCTTGAATCGGTTGCGGGAACAACTCGATATCCCATTGACATCGGCGCAAATCAACCCGACTGCAGCCTCTCCCCTGTCTTCATTCACCACCCTGGACAAGCTGTTGGAGGAAGCCGAACGCACGTCTCCTGCGATTGAAAAAGCCCAGTCGCAAGTGTTGGTGGCGCGTGCCAATGCGCTGGAGCGTCAATCGGCTTTGTTGCCCGATGTCAGCGTGCGTGTCGAGCGGCAAATTGGCAACTTCGCCATTGCCAATGCCGCCACTGAAAACAGGATTTTCCTCACCCTCTCAACCAAACTGGGACCCGGTTTGTCAAGCTTCAGCCAGGTTTCAGCGGCACGTGCGCTGGAAGAATCGGCCCAAATCGACATCCAAACCCAGAGACGCATCATCCGTGAAATGGTGGTCAATGACCACGCCATGGACAAGTCCTACACCGAGCGCTTGCAGATGTTGTTGCGTTCATTGGAAGCCTCGCAAGCGGTGTTGGACTCATTCGAGCGCCAATTTGCATCAGGGCGCAAGAGCTGGCTGGACCTCATGACGATTGCCAAAGAGGTGGCGCAAAACGAAGCGCAGATCGCTGAGCTCAAGGCGGCGCAATTGCAAACCGCTTGGCGCTTGCACATCAACACCTCGGGCACCTACTTTCCAAAGAGAGCGCAACCATGAGCAAGATCAACTCCTTGACCGCTTGCTTGATCAAAATGGCGCAATTGGTCCAGCAACCACTGGACCGCCATGCACTGTTGCAAGCGGTGGATGAAGTTCATCGCCTTAAACGACTGAGTCACCCGGGTCAGGTTGTCGCCAAAGTTGTCAAAAAATTAGCCCTCCCCGCTGTCAAATCTGTCCGTTCGCCTGATCCAGCTGACATGCCTTTGCTGGGCTACCACCGGCGCGTGGGCTGGTTGTTGGTCAGAGGTCAAAACGCGCGCGAAGAATGGATTTTGGACATTTGGGACAGCGCCCAACAGGGCTTCAAAGAAACCAAAAGCAGACGACAAAAGTTGTCTGGTATTGAACTGTTCAAGGTCAATCTCAAGCCAGACTTTGAAGCCTCTGAGAGCCCGGTTTTTCAATTGGTCAAGCGTGAGTTGCTGTCGCACCGCGCACGCCTGGTGGAAATTGTGGTGGCGACGGTGTCCATGAACCTGTTGGCCATTGCCACCTCCTTGTATTCCATGCAGGTGTACAACCGGGTCATCCCGACCAGCGCTTTGCAAACGCTGATGGTGTTGACGCTGGGTGTGTTGATTGCGGTGGTGATTGAATACGTACTCAAGCACGCCCGAGCATCCATCTTCGACGTGCTGATTGAGGCGATTGACCAACGCTTGACCCGCGTGATTTTCATGCGCTTGCTGTCGGTTCGGTTGGACCAAATGCCATCGAGTGTGGGTAGTCTGGCCGGGCAACTCAACGCCTACCAATCGGTCCGCAGTTTTCTCACCAGTGCAACCACTCACCTCATGGTCGACATGCCGTTTGTCGTGATTTTCTTGCTGCTGATTCCGTTCATTGGACACAGCATGTTGGTCCTGGTGCCGATCTCATTTTTTGTCGTGGCGTTGCTCATCAATCTGTTCAAGCGCCAACAAGTGGAGCGTTTGGCCAAACAAAGTTCGGCGCTGGGCAACTTCAAAACAGGTCTGTTGGTTGAGTCCATCGAAGGTGCAGAGACCATCAAATCAGGACAGGCAGGCTGGCGCATGCTCAACCGCTGGATGCAGGCTTCCGACTCGCACAGGTCGAGTGAAATGAAGATGCGCCACATCACTGAAAGCAACCAACACACCACCGCCACCATGCAGCAAGTGGCCTATGTGGTGATGGTCGCGGTCGGGGCGGTCTTGGTGTCCATGGGTGCCATGACCATGGGCGGCTTGGTGGCCTGCTCCATTTTGGCGGGACGCATCCTGTCACCCATCGCCTCGATCCCATCCTTGCTGATGCAATGGGGTCAGGTCAAAGCCGCGGTGCAGGGCTTGGACCATATTTGGAAACTCGAACAAGATCACCAAGAGCACACGCACCCGATTGCGCCAGACCATGTCCGTGGTCACTTCAGACTCGAGCGAGTCCTGTCCGGGTACAAGGGCACCCAACGCGCTTTGCAAATCGAGGACTTGGTGATTCGCCCAGGAGAGAAGATCGGTGTGTTGGGACCGATAGGGTCTGGCAAAACAACCTTGCTTCGACTCTTGTCTGGCATGTACAAACCCCAAGAAGGTCGCGTCTTGCTGGACAACATGGACATTGTTCACCTGAGCAAACCTGTGTTGGCAGAGAACATCGGCTATCTGCAGCAAGATGGTCGCTTGTTCGCAGGCACCCTCAGAGACAACCTGATCTTGGGCATGCACGACCCGGGTGATGAACAGATCTTGGCGATGGCGGAAAAAACCGGGCTGATGAAGTTGGTCATCAGCAACCACCCCAAAGGCTTGATGCAAGAGATTTCTGAAGGCGGCTTGGGTCTGTCAGCCGGTCAGCGCCAGCTCACCAACCTCACGCGCGTGTTCTTGCGCCAGCCTCGCATTTGGTTGTTGGACGAGCCCACCTCGTCCATGGACAGGCAAACCGAGATGCAAGTGATGCAATCTTTGGCGCAGTCCATCCGACCACAAGACACCTTGGTCACGGTCACCCACAAATCTGAACTGCTGCCCCTGGTAGATCGACTCATCGTCATCGCCCAAGGCCAGGTTGTGCTGGATGGTCCCAAAGATGAGGTGATGGCACGCCTGCAAAAACCACAGCCCAACACCAGCCATCTTCGACCCGTCAGCAAAGCATCATGAAACGAGAGTACCTCGAGCCTGACAGTGATCAACGCAGTGGTCGGTTGATCATTTTGCTGTCGGCCTCATTGGCGGTCTTCATCGCATGGGCTGGTTTTTTTGAAATCGATCAAACCGTGCACACCACAGGCCAAGTCATCTTAAGTGCGCGCACCCAAGTGATTCAAGTTGCTGACGGTGGCATCTTGCGTGAACTGCCCGTGCAAGAAGGCCAAAGTGTCAAAGCGGGACAGCTGCTTGCGGTGCTTGAAAAAGACAGGGCGAAAGCCGGGTTTGAGGAAAGCCAAGGGCGCATCATGTCTTTGAAAATAGCCATGACCCGGGTCAAAGCTGAAATTGCCAACACCCGCCCCCTCTACAGCAAAGAGTTTCAAAACTACCCTGAATTCATCGCGGCGCAAGAGGGCTTGTACTTTCAGCGCAGGCAATCGTTGCAAGAAGAATTGAAAACCTTGCAAGAAGCCTTGCAAATGGCCGAATCAGAAAAACGCATGAACGACAACCTGCTCAAAGCCGGGGACGTGAGTGAGTTGGATGTGCTTCGAGCCAAACGACAGGTCAGCGAATTACAGGGCAAGGTCGCTGCGGTCAAGAACAAGTACCTGCAAGAAGCGCGTCTCGAATTGGCCCGTTTGGCCGACGATCTGGCCAGTCAACAGCAAAAACTCCATGGTGCTGAGAATGTGCTGGCCAAAACGGACATCTTGGCCCCCATGGATGGGGTCATCAAAAGCATGAAAGTGTTCACCATGGGTGGTGTGTTGCGCCCTGGGGATGAGTTGATGCAAATTTCACCCGTGGGTGATTCGGTGTTCATTGAGGCCAGGGTGTTGCCCGCCGATGTCGGCCAATTGGAAAAAGGGCAGCAAGTGAATGTGAGTTTGGATGCCTATGACTACAGCTTGTATGGCATGTTGAGCGGCGAATTGGTGGACATCAGCCCTGACACCCTGTCCGAAAGCACCATGTCTGGGGCGCCAGCAGTGAATCCGATGACGGGTCAGCCTGCCGTGTACTACAAGGTTCACATCAAGCTGTCTGCGCAACAAGACAACCCCAAAGTGAGTGCCATCACGATCAAACCTGGCATGACAGCCAGCATTGACATCCGCACTGGGACGCGCAATTTGCTGGCTTATTTGCTCAAACCAGTGATCAAAACATTCAGCAACTCGTTGAACGAGCGCTGAATGTGGGGTTCAGATCACTGAAGTGAATCAGGTGCGTGCGCGGGGTGCACCACGGGGCTTGAAGCCATTGCCACGCTTAGCCGCAAAAGGCTTACCACCACCGGGTTTGCCACGACGTGGTTCGTTCGAAGGAGCACGTGGAGCGCGTTGCGTGGGCTCAAGACCGGGGATCATTTCTGCTGACAAGGTCTGCTGGGTGAAATGCTCAATGTCCAAAATCTTGCGGCGATCACGCCACTCGGCAAACGTCACAGCCAAACCATCACGGCCAGCACGACCCGTGCGGCCAATCCGGTGCACATAGTCTTCTTGCTTCATGGGCAAACCAAAATTGAACACATGGCTGATGGTCGGCACATCAATGCCTCGCGCTGCCACGTCGGTGGCCACCAAAATTTGCACACGGCCATCACGCAGTGCTTGCAAGCGGCGGTTACGCAATCCTTGGCTCAGGGCACCGTGCAACGCAACCGCTGAAAAACCAACCTGCTGCAAATCTTCTGCTAAGGCATCGCACTCGATTTGGGTGCTGGCAAACACAATCGCTTGGTCGATCGAGGTGTCACGCAACCAGTGGTCCAACAATTTGCGCTTGTGCTGCGGGTTGTCAGCCCAAAACAGCACTTGCTTGATGTTGTTGTGTTTTTCTTGAGGGGTGTCGATTTGCACACGTTGGGGGGTGCGCATGATGCGAACCGCCAATTGTTGAATGCGGGGTGCGAATGTGGCACTGAACATCATGGTTTGACGACGTTGTTCGGTCAATTTGTGGATGTCGGCCAAGTCGTCAGCAAAACCCAGATCGAGCATGCGGTCGGCTTCGTCCACCACCAAGAATTGAACCTTGTTCAAATGCAATTGCTTGGAACGTTGCAAGTCGAGCAAGCGGCCCGGTGTGGCCACCACCAAATCGGCATTGTGCAAACGCGCAATTTGCATGGCATAGGGCATGCCGCCCACCACACAAGCGATGCGCAATCCTTTGCAATGACGCACCAAATCAATCGCGTCCTTGGCCACTTGCTGGGCCAATTCACGGGTGGGACACAGCACCAAAGCGCCAGGCACGGCTGGTTTGACATGGCGTGTGTCTGTTGGGTTTTTACGGCGAGGCTTCTTGGGCAATTCTTCGCCCTTGGCTTTGGCATCCGCGACCTTTTGGGCCCACTCTTGTGCTTCTGCCTGTTCTTGGGCCTGGCGTTCGACCAACAAGGTGTGCAACACGGGCAATAAAAACGCCGCGGTTTTGCCACTGCCGGTTTGGCTGGAGACCAGCAAGTCGATGGAGGGTTTGCTGGCGTCTTCTTGCAAGGCCAATGGAATGGCTTTGATTTGCACCCCCGTGGGTTGGGTGAAATTGAGGTCGCGCAAAGCGGCCAACAACTCGGGGGCCAGCCCCATTTCAGCAAAAGGGTTGGTCGTTGTTTTGGGCGGTGCTGACACAACAGGCGTCATGTCAGAAGCTTCTGGTGCCGCATGGTCCAGGGTGTTGTCAAGCAAAGCGTGGGAATTCAAATCGTCAGTCATGTTTCAACCACCACCTGAAAAGGTGAGGTGGCTCCATTCAAAGGTTGGAAAAACATCAACCTTCAAACAAAGCATGCTGCAATTTTTTTGCAACGCGGTTCAGTGTGAACCCAAGGTGTGAGGCAGATGTAGCAATGTTGTGCCTCAGCAGCACAACTGAGGGTATTCTCTCATAGAAATCATGGTGCGTGCAGCAAATTAATTGAATGCTTATAGCTTCAAAAAGTGAGTGCGGTAGTGTTCAAGCTCATCAATCGACTCGTGCACATCAGCAAGCGCCGTGTGTCTTTGTTGTTTCTTGAATGACGCATAAACCTCTGGTTTCCAACGCTTAGACAACTCTTTGAGCGTGCTGACATCGAGGTTGCGGTAGTGAAACCAAGCCTCCAACTTGGGCATGTACTTGAGCAAGAAACGGCGGTCTTGGCCAATGGTGTTGCCACACATGGGAGAGACTGCTTTGCTCACGTACTGTTGAATGAATTCAATCAACACCTTTTGTGCTTGTTCTTCATCAACGGTCGACGCTTTGACTTTGTCGATCAAGCCACTTTTGCCATGCGTGCCCTTGTTCCACGCGTCCATGCTGGCCAACAAAGCATCGCTTTGGTGGATGACCAACACGGGCCCTTCAATGCGAGGGGTCAACTGCGGACCTGTCACGACAATGGCAATTTCAAGCAACCGCTCTTTGTCGGGGTCCAGGCCAGACATTTCACAATCGAGCCAAACCAAGTTTTGATCAGATTTGGCCAAGCTTGGTGTGTTGCTCTGGCTGGGGGCGTCTGTGCTGGGTGTCATGGATGGCATTGTCCACCATCCCTGAAAGGAAAAATAAAAAGTCCTAAACTCATTGCATGAACACCTCCATGACTTTCACCATTGTTTTTTCGGGTTTGTTGCTGTTGAACTTGGCGCTCAAACTCTGGTTAGCCAGCCGTCAAATACGTCATGTCGCTCAACACAGGGCGGCCGTGCCTTCAGACTTTCAAGCCGTGATTGATCTGCCCACGCATCAGAAAGCGGCCGATTACACATTGGCCAAATTGCGCTTGGGTCACTGGGACATGGCCATTGATGCTGTGATCTTGCTCGCCTGGACCTTGCTGGGCGGGTTGAGCATGCTGGATGCTTGGCTGATGGAGCTGATCGGACCTGGCATGTGGCAACAGTTGGCATTGGTCTTGTCGTTCATGTTCATTGGTGGTGTGTTGAATTTGCCAGTGTCTTGGTACCAAACATTCAAGGTTGAACAACACTTTGGCTTCAACAACATGACCTTAGGCTTGTGGGTCAGCGATTTGTTCAAGTCCACCTTGGTTGGATTGGTTTTGGGTGTGCCCTTGATTTGCTCTGTGTTGTTTTTGATGCAAACGGGCGGCAGCTATTGGTGGGTGATGGCCTGGGTCTTGTTGGTGGCTTACCAATTGCTCGTCATGTGGATTGCACCCAACTTCATCATGCCCTTGTTCAACAAGTTTCAACCCCTTGAAGATGCCCAGTTACAAGAACGTGTGAACGACCTGATGCAACGCACTGGGTTCAAGTCAGATGGTTTTTTTGTGATGGATGGCAGCCGCCGCTCTGCGCATTCCAACGCCTTTTTCACCGGCTTGGGCAAACAAAAGCGTGTGGTCTTTTTCGACACCTTGCTCAAGCAACTCAGCATCAATGAAATGGAAGCCGTGCTGGCACACGAACTGGGCCACGCCAAGCTCAATCACATCCCGCAATCTTTGCTGCGCAGTTTTGTGGTGAGTCTGGTGGGCATGGCCGCTTTGGGATGGCTCAGCACGCAGGTTTGGTTTTACACCGGGCTGGGTGTCATGCCTCACCTGACGTCTGCCAATGACGCACTGGCCTTGCTGCTGTTTTTGCAAGTGGTGCCCTTGTTGACCTTTGTCAGCACACCCCTAAGGTCGGCGCGCTCCAGAAAGCATGAATTTGAAGCTGATGCCTTCGCCAGTCAATATGCCAACGCCGCTGATTTGCGCCAGGCCTTGATCAAGTTGTACAAAGACAATGCATCCACCCTCACACCCGATCCCTTGTACGTGGCCTTCTACCATTCACACCCACCGGCCACACAACGCTTGGCGCGATTGACTGCATGACACAGTGGGGTCGTGTGGTGGCCAGCCACGGCAGGCATGTCGTGGTGGAAGATGACCAAGGCTTGCGCCGTTTGTGTCATCCACGCGGCAAAAAAAACCAGGCAGTGGTGGGCGACCAGGTGCAATGGACACCCAGCGAGGACGAGGGCAGCATCGAGGCCATCGAACCTCGACGCAATCTGTTTTACAGGCAAGATGAAATTCGCACCAAGTCGTTTGCAGCCAATTTGGACCAGGTCTTGGTGCTGGTGGCTGCCGAACCCGAGTTTTCTCTGAGTCAGGTGGCCAGGGCGCTGATCGCGGCCCAGCATGCAGGCATTCGAACATTGATTGCCCTCAACAAGCACGATTTGCAGGAGCCCTTTGACAAAGCCTGGGAGCGACTCGCGCCCTACCGCGCCCTGGGCACTTTGGTTCTGCCGCTTGGTTTGCGTGAGAACGACCATGGCTTGGCTGCATTGAGTGCCGAATTGGCGAACCGAGTGACTTTGGTCTTGGGGCCTTCAGGTGCAGGCAAAAGCACCTTGATCAACCGTTTGGTACCGCAAGCCAATGCGGCCACCAACATCATTTCCAAAGCTTTGCAATCGGGCAAGCACACCACCACCTCGACCACTTGGTATTGGATGGATTTGGAACACACGGCTGCATTGATGGACTCCCCGGGCTTTCAAGAGTTTGGTTTGCACCATGTGGCGCCGACTGAACTGGCCGCTTGCATGCCTGACATTGACGCACACCGTGACCATTGCAAGTTTTACAACTGCAGCCATGTCCACGAACCGGATTGTGGTGTGCGTTCTGCCTTGTCACAGGGCTTGATTGATCCAGGCCGCTACAAAATTTACACCCAGTTGTTCGAAGAACTCTCAGCGCCTGCCCAGTATTGAAACTCTTGGCTTTTGTCGTCGTGAGCGAAGCATGGGATGGCTTCGGTCAATGCCCTCGCAATGACGCGCTGAGCGTCGGGCAATGCCCTCGCAATGACTCAACCCAGTAATCGAGCCAGTGTCAGCAAGGCGAGCAGCACCATCCACATGACCACGGCTCGCCACACCAGCCCAACCATGCTGCGCAAATGGGCGAATTCAGCTTGACGACCAGCGGTGGGTTCCACCACCGGGTCCGTGTCCAACACATCGCTCAGGGGTTGACGAAGTCCCGCGCCACCCAATCGAACATTGATGGCTCCCGCGGTGGCGGCCAACACCACACCGTCATTGGTATTGGGAAAATGATCTGCATCTTGCCGCCATGAATCCACCGCATCTTCGAAATTACCCACCACGGCAAAAGAAAGTGCCGTCAACCGGGCAGGTATCCAATCCAAACGCTGCCAAGCGCTGTTTGCCACCGCTTGCAAAGCCGGGCTGCATTGCGCCGCGTCCACGCCCTGTCCTGCTTGCACCACCACCCAATCCTTGGACAACATGGCTGACAACCTGAACAGCAAAGCACCTGCTGGTCCCAGACCCAATGCGGCCAGCAGTGAAAACCAGGTGATGACACCAAACACATGTCGATGCGCTGCCACTGAGGAGTATTCAATGACATGGCGAACAATCTCGGTGCGCGGCATGTCCACATCCAAGTCACCTTGCCATTGACGCAACAGTTCACGGGCTTGTTCATCATCACCGGCGGCCAAGGCATCACGAATGCCGGTGAAGTGGTGACTGAAACGTCGAAAACCCAAGGTGGCATAGAGCACAGCCAAACTCCAGAGCATGGCCACAAACCATCCCAAGGTGAACACCAACAACCAATGGATCCCCACCGCCAGCAAACTGGGTAACGCCACCGCCAGACCCCAGGCGGTCCACGCATGTCGGGGATCCCCAGCATCCAAGGTGTGGCGCAACCAATCGGCCCACATGGCAAAGATGCGCTCGATGCCATGCCCTGAGGTCAACGGACGGGCTTGCTCGAGCAAGAGGGCGAATAAAAGGGCAACAAAGCTCATGCCCCAATGATAGTCAAGCCTATCGGGGCTCAGTCTTTGGCTTGCAGGAACTGGTAGAAGTTGCGCAAAATCCCGGCGGTGGCGCCCCAAATCATGCGTTGATGAGGGCCATCTTGGTAGGGCATGGAGAACCATTCACGGCGCACCCCTTCCCACACCACGGCATGGCGTCGGTGGTTACCGGGATTCATCAAGTACAACAAAGGCACCTCGAACACATCGGCCACTTCAGCAGGATTGGCCTGCACACGCATATCGGGCTGAATCAGCGCCACCACGGGCGTGATTTGAAAGCCAGTGCCCGTCACATACAAAGGCAACTGACCCAACACAGACACGTGGCGTGGGTGCAACCCAACCTCCTCTTGGGCCTCCCGCAAAGCCGTGGCCACCTCATCTGCGTCTTGTGCGTCTTGTCGACCGCCGGGAAAAGCGACTTGCCCCGAATGGTTGGACAAATGTGCGGTGCGCTGGGTCAGCAACACAGTCGGTTGCTCGCGCATGACGATGCCCAACAGCACCGATGCAGGGGCTGGCGGTCGGTTGTTGAAGGGCGGCTCGTGGATGGGCTTGGACCACGGCGGTGGATCGGCGAAATGAGCACGCAAAGCCTCTGGTTGAATGCGCTCGCCTGGCAATGCAGGCAGGTGCGAATCCACCCCCACCACCTCAGCCATCTCTGGCGAAAAGTGCGGGATTTGTGTCAGAGAGACAAAGGGCGGGCTGGTTTGGGTCATGAAAAAGCCGCCGCAGTGTGAACTGGGGCGGCTGATGCGCTGATCAAAACAGGGCTTACTTGGCGGCGGCTGGTGTGGCCTTGGCGGTGAGCTTTTCTTTGATACGCGCTGATTTGCCGCTGCGCTGACGCAGGTAGTACAACTTGGCGCGGCGCACATCGCCACGGCGCTTGATTTCGATGCCGGCAATCAAGGGGCTGTAGGTTTGGAAAGTACGTTCCACGCCTTCGCCACTGGAGATTTTGCGCACGATGAAGTTGCTGTTGATGCCGCGGTTGCGCTTGGCAATGACCACGCCTTCGAAGGCCTGAACCCGCTTGCGGGTACCTTCAACCACGTTCACGCTGACCACGACGGTGTCGCCAGGAGCGAATGGGGGGATGGTTTTGCCCAAACGGGCGATTTCTTCCTGTTCCAGGATTTGGATGAGATTCATGATTTCCTCACAACGATCATGGATGCGCTACACAAAAGGCCTGTGCTGACTGATGAGCACTGGCGGCCATCCAGAGGATCAGAGCCAGCCATTATAACCAGCCGCCAACACCCGCTCGTCCTCGGCGCTGAGTGCGCCGTTTTGGCGGGCCTGAGCAATCAAATCGGGCCGCTGGGCGGCGGTGAGCAGCAGGCTTTGGCCCCGCCGCCATTGGGCAATCTGGGCATGGTGCCCCGACAGCAATGGCGCTGGCACCTCCTGGCCCTGCCAGTTCTCCGGGCGGGTGAAGTGCGGGCAATCCAGCAAACCCGTCAGGGCGGGGGTGAAACTGTCTTGCAAGTGGCTTTCTTCGTCATGCAAAACGCCGGGCTGAAGACGCGCGACTGCGTCCAGCCAAGCCATGGCAGCCAATTCACCACCAGACAGCACAAAGTCGCCCAGGCTGATTTGCAAGTCCACGTGGGTGTCGATGAAGCGTTGGTCCACGCCCTCGTAACGCCCACACAACAAAATGGCCCCCGCCGAAGCGGCGGCTTGCTGCACCAAAGGCTGGGCCAATGGCTGCCCAATGGGTGAGAAATAAATGAGCGGTGCAGTGTGGCGGTCTTGACCACGCTCTGCCCGGATGGTTGCCAGGCAATCCGACAAAGGTTGCGCCAACATGACCATGCCCGGACCACCACCAAAGGGCCGGTCGTCGACCCGGCGGTAATTGCCTTCGGCAAAGTCACGGGGGTTCCAGCAATGCACATCGACCAGACCGCTTTCATAGGCGCGACGGGTCACACCCACGGGCAAAAACGCCTCGATCAGCTCTGGGAACAGGGTGATGACATCGACCCGCATGGCGCTCAGTAGTCTGCTTGCCAGTCCACCAGGATCAGGCCCGCTGGGATGTCCACTTGGTCGATGTAGGCATTGACGAAGGGGATCATGCGCTCGATCGGCTTGGCATCGGGTTCAGGCGAGGCTTGAGACAACACCAACACGGTTTGTGGCCCGGTGGACAGCAGTTCCTTGACCTCGCCCAGTTCGACGCCCTCACGGTTGCGCACTTGGAGGCCTATCAGATCAACCCAGTAATACTCGTCGGTGCCGGTGGAGGGAAATGAGGAACGCTGCACAAAAATCCGAGCACCCTTGAGGCTTTCGGCGATGTCACGGTCGTCGAGGTCGTGGGCCGCAGCCACCACACTGTCCGAATGCTCTTTGGCCTCACGCACACGCAACAACACGGTGCCCTTGAATGGAGAGGCGCCGCGTTCGTTCGGTTGTAAAAACCAGCGTTTGGAAGAAAACAGCGCCTCAGGCGAGGCGCTGTGGGGCAAGACCTTGAACCAGCCTTTGAGCCCCCAGGCGTCCAAAATGCGCCCGACTTCGATGGCGTCCGCTGGTAATTCAGCAGGCTCCCAAGCGGGCTGCATGGGGGTGTGGACTTAGGCGGCCGCTTTGCCGGCCTGTTTGATCAGGCGGTCAACGGTGGAAGATGTTTGGGCACCGACGCCCACCCAGTAGTTCAGGCGGTCAGTGGCAATGCGCAAACGCTCTTCGCCACCTGCGGCGATGGGGTTGTAAAAACCAACGCGCTCGATGAAACGGCCGTCACGGCGAACACGTTTGTCGGCGACGACGATGTTGAAAAACGGACGGGCTTTAGAACCGCCGCGAGAAAGTCGGATGACGACCATGGTTTATCCTTGGGTGCAGACTTTGATTCAGCGATGAGACACGCGACTTGACCACCCGGCCAGCGCTCGCTGAAAAGCCTGAGATTATAGACCGCCAAGCACATGACCTCACTCCCCCTCCTGATTCGCCCATCGACCGAGGCCGATATGCCCGCCATCACCGCAATTTACGGCCACCATGTGCTGCACGGCACGGGCAGCTTCGAATTGGACGCCCCAGACCTGACCGAGATGAACCGCCGCCGCGCCGATGTGCTGGCCAAGGACTTGCCCTACCTGGTGGCCAGCCGAGGCAATCAGGTGCTGGGGTTTGCGTATGCCGGGGTTTTCCGCCCCCGGCCGGCCTTCAGGTTTTTGGCCGAGGATTCGGTCTACATCCACCCTGATCAAGCCGGGCGTGGCTTGGGGCGGGCCTTGCTGGCCGAACTGATGCGCCATTGCGAGTTGCTGGGCATTCGGCAAATGCTGGCGGTGATTGGCGACTCGGCCAATGCAGGATCCATCGGTTTGCACCGCAGTTTGGGCTTTGAGCACACCGGCATCCTGAAAGCGAGTGGCTGGAAACACGACCGATGGCTGGACACGGTGTTGATGCAAAAGAGCTTGGGGGCGGGAGATACCCTTCCCGCCAGCGAGTTGACAATGCCAAACCGATAATCCCGCCCATGAAAAACAAAACACTGGCCACTTGGCTGAGCTTTTTAGGCGGCCCACTGGGTTTGCACCGTTTTTACATGTTCGGCTTGCGCGACTCCTGGGGCTGGCTCATGACCATCCTGACTTTCTTGGGCCTGTATGGGTTCGAGCGCGCTGACACCATGGGTTTGGACGATCCCTTGAGCTGGTTTTTGGTCCCGATTTTGGGCATCACGATTGCAACCAGTGCGATCAACGCCTTGTATTGGGGACTGATGTCGGCCGACAACTGGAACAGCCAGTTCAACCCCTCAATCGATGCCCAAGATGCGATCGGGCGCACCAATTGGTTGACCGTCATCGCACTGGTCTTGTCCATGATGGTGGGCACCACGGCTCTGCTGTCCAGCCTGGCTTATGGCTTTCAGCGCTACTTTGAATCGCAAATCAGCGAGGCCGAGAAACTCTCTCAATAACCTCAGGGCAAGCGAGACACCTGCTGATCGGCCACGGCAGCCAACATGTCAGAACTGACCAGGTGTGGCGCGACATCCTGCAAGGGCCAGAGCACGAAAGCCCGCTCGGCCCAGCGTGGATGCGGCACAGTCAAACGGCCACTGCTGATGGTGGCGTCGCCGTAAAACACAACATCCAGATCCAAGGTGCGTGGTGCGTTGGTGTAACTGCGCACCCGTCCCGCGGCTTGCTCCAAAGTCTGCAGCGCAACCAGTAAATCAGGGGCGTTCAGGTGCGTGAGCAGATGGGCCACCGCGTTCACATACACCGGGCCTTGCGCCTGATGAGGGGCAGTTTCATACAAGGCAGAGGCTTGCACCAACCGGGTGTGCGGCAACTTCGCTAAATCAGACAGGGCGGCCCCCACAGTCTGTGCGGCATCGCCCAAATTGGCCCCCAGCGCGACAAAAGCCGCGACAGGCTCACGCAGCGGGGTTGCCACCATCGGCTGCAGCAGCGCCTGGTTTGCGACGACGACGGGTGCGCTTGCGGGGGGCTTCCGAGCCATCGGCTTTGACAGCACGCGGTGCGGGGCGCACCGCTTGGATCAGGCTGACCCGGGCATCGTCATCCGCGTGTTGGAATTCCTCCCACCAGTCGGCCAGCTCGATGTCGATCTCTCCCACCTCGGCACGCAAGCACAGGAAGTCAAAACCCGCTCGAAACCGCGCCTGGTCCACCAGTCCAAAGGGGCCGCTGCCCGTGCGTTTTTCAAAGCGTGGTTGCATGGTCCAAATTTCACGCATGTCCCCCGCCAACTTGCCACGCCCTGAGACATCTCCAATGCGCATGTTGAACACGTCTTCGATGGCTTCTTGCAGCGCTGGGTAAATGGGCATTTGGCCAGTGCGGGCTTGCCAGCCTTCGCGCACATCGGCCCACAGCACGCAGGCCAGCAAAAAGCTGGGGGCGACTGGTTTGCCCTCGCCCACACGGCGGTCGGTGTCTTGCAAAGCCGCGCTGACAAACGGGGTGTCGGCACGTTCGACCACCACATCCAGCAGCGGGTAAATGCCTTTGGCCAGACCCAAGACCTTGAGTTGCTGGATGCTGGCCAAGGAATGCCCGGTCTGCAAGAGCTTGAGCATTTCATCGAACAAGCGACTTTGCGGCACATCGGCCAGCAGTTTGACCATGGCCTTCAGGGGCTTGGCGGTGCGTGGCTCCAAAGTAAAGCCCAGTTGGCTGAGTTTGGCGGCAAAACGCACAGCCCGGATGATGCGGACCGGGTCTTCGCGGTAACGCGCCGCCGGGTCGCCAATCATGCGGATGACGCGCTTTTTGGCGTCTTCGTAACCGTGGTGGTAGTCGATCACATCGCCCGTGTGGGGGTCGTAGTACATGGCGTTGACCGTGAAGTCGCGGCGGGCGGCATCTTCGTCTTGCGGGCCCCAGACGTTGTCGCGAAGCACCCGTCCGCTGGCATCGACCGCATGGGTCATGTTGGACAGCGCTTTTTTGCTGGTTCGTTCGTTGCCGCTGACTTGCTCGGCGTCTTGGCTCTCCAAGTAGGCACGAAAGGTCGACACCTCGATCACCTCGTGGTCCCGGCCACGGCCATGCACCACGTGGACGATGCGAAAGCGCCGCCCAATGATGAACGCACGGCGGAAACAGGCCTTCACCTCCTCAGGCGTGGCATTGGTGGCGACGTCAAAGTCTTTCGGCTTGAGGCCGACCAACAGGTCCCGCACTGCGCCTCCAACGATATAAGCCACAAAGCCGCGCTCTTGCAGGGTGCGCACCACATGCAAGGCGCGTTCATCCACCAACTCGTGGTCGATGCGGTGTTCTTGTTCGCTGATGACGCGGCGTTTGCCAAATTTGGATTTGGACGCTGCGGCTGGTTTGCCCAGCAAGCGATCGATCATTTGTTTAATCATGGGCTCTCGAAAAGGTCGAGGATACGCCAACCACGCTCACGCGCGATTTGCTTGAGGGCGGGACTGCCATTGGTCACCACTGGGTGTTGCACCTGTTCCAACAAGGGCAGGTCATTCATGGAATCGCTGTAGAACGTGGCCTCGACATCCTCCAAACGGGTGCCTTGCTCGGCCAACCATTGCTGCACACGAATGACCTTGCCCTCACGCAATGTGGGCACTCCAGCGATGTCTCCGGTGAACCATCCAGTGTCGTCACGCACCAGTTCGACCGCCAACAACACGTCCATGCCCAGGGCATGGGCGATCGGGCGGGTGACGAATTCATTGGTGGCGGTCACCATCACCAGTCTCTCGCCACGGGTGCGGTGCATGGCCACCAAGTCCAAGGCAGAGGGCAACAAGGCGGGGCGAATCACACGCTCCATGAACAGGGCATGGGCCTCTTCGGCTGCGGCTTGGCCCTTTTGCCGGATGGCACTGGTGGAGAAGCGCACGTAGTCGTGGATGTCCAAGCAGCCCGCTTGGTAATCCGCATAAAACGCATTGTTCTGGGCTTGGAAGGTGTGGGGGTCGACCCAGCCCAACTCCAGGGTGAATTCGCCCCAGGACTGATCGGAGTCCAGCGGCAGCAAGGTATGGTCAAGGTCAAACAGGGCCAGTTTCATGTTTCGTCCAGCATGGCGCGCAGCAAGGGGATGGTGAGGGGGCGTTTGGTTTGCAATGCATAACTGTCCAAGCGTTGCAGCAGGTCCATGAGGTGACCCAGATCGCGGCTGAAACGGGTCAGCAAATAGTCCAGCAAATCGTGGTTCAAACTCATGCCCAAGGCCTGCGCATGACGCACCAGCACCTCGCGGCGCTGCTCGTCATCCAGCAACTGGAGGTGAAACACATGGCCCCAACCCAAACGCGTGCGCAAGTCTTCTCGCAAATGCAGATCTTGCGGTGGCAAGCTGCCTGCTGCCAATACCCAAGGCTGGCGCCCCTCCCCAGGCGTGGCTGCGTTGACAAACCAATTGAAGGCGGCGTGTTGTTGAACGGCTGAAAACTGCTGGACATCGTCGAGCACCAACACCTCCCAATCGGGATTGAAGTCTGCGGGCTGTGCGGTGCTGGCGTCCATCCAACCGACCACAGCCCCCTGCCCTTTGATGTGCTGGGCCACGGCTTGGAGCAAATGGGTTTTGCCCGAACCGTGCTCACCCCAAAGGTAGGTCGGAACAGGCGAGCGGGTGCTGCCAGCCATCCACAACTCGATATGGGCCAATGCAGCGGCATTGTGGCCGGGGTAAAAGTTGGCCAGGCTGGGGCCAACAGACACGCCAATGTCCAAAGCGATTTGTTTCATGCCGATCGATTCACAGAAGATTCAACCTGCATACAAGCGACTGGCAAAGTAACGTGCCCGCAATCGGCGCAGCGCCACCAGCAGCACGGCACTGGCCGGTAAGGCGATCAACACACCCACAAAGCCCAGCAACTGACCGAACGCCAGCAAGGCAAAAATCACCACCAAGGGATGCAAACCGATACGCTCACCGATCAAACGAGGTGTCAGCACAAAGCTTTCGATGATTTGACCCAAGCCAAACACCACCGCCAGCATGACCGTGGCTTGCATCGGCGCCATCTCCAAATAGCCTGACAAAGCCGCCAACAACAACCCCACGCCAAAACCGACATAAGGCACAAACACCGCCAAACCCGTGAAGATGCCAATGGGCCAAGCCACAGTCAGCCCAAACAAGGACAAGCCGACCACGTAGTACACCGACAACATCAACATCACCAGCAGTTGGCCCCGCACATATTCACCCAGCACCTGATCGGCTTCCTGTACAAAACCAGCCACGCTGTCCTTGGCCTTGAGGGGCACCCAGTCGCGCAAATGGCTCAGCACATGGTGGCCATCGAGCAGCAAATAAAACAAGGCAACCGGCACCAGCACCAGGTTGCCCACCAATGCCAAAGCCACACTGCCGCCAATTTGCAAGGAAGTGAGCAGGGAGGACAAGCCGTTTTCCCACATGGACGCCACGTGATCACTCAAAAAAGACTTCACCGATTGCGGGTCAAACTGAACCTCGATGCCCAGACTGGCCAGGGTGGGCGCCAATTGGGTTTGCAGCTCGCCCAAGAAAGCCGGCAATTGGGCTTGCATGCGGGCCGCTTCTTTGAAAAACACGGGGACCACCAGGGCCACCACCGCCAGCACCAAAAGCAAAAAAATCAACTCAACCAGCACCACCAAGAGCACTTTGGGCCATTGGGTCACGCGTTCCAGTTTGGCGACCACGGGTGAGAGCACATAAGCCATGACACCCGCAATCAGAAAGGGTGCGAGGACCGGCGCCAGCCACCACAACAAACAGCCCAAGGCCACGCCAATGGCCAGCCAGGCGGCGATGAGACGGTTGTCAAGGGTAGAGGACATCAGGCAGCAAAGGCCCCGGGATTTAGAATGCGCCATTCTATCGACCGACCCTCAGGCGCTTGACGCGCCCCGTGCCCATGAACACTCCCCTTTCCTACAAAGACGCAGGCGTTGACATTGACGCAGGCGACGCCTTGGTTGAACGCATCAAGCCCTTGGCCAAAAAAACCATGCGTGATGGCGTTTTAGCGGGCATTGGCGGCTTTGGCGCTTTGTTTGAAGTACCCAAAAATTACAAAGAACCGGTGTTGGTGAGTGGCACCGATGGCGTGGGCACCAAGCTGAAATTGGCTTTTGAATGGCATATGCACGACACCGTGGGCATCGACTTGGTGGCCATGAGCGTGAATGACGTGCTGGTGCAAGGTGCTGAACCGCTGTTTTTCCTCGACTACTTTGCCTGCGGCAAGCTGGACGTGGACACCGCTGCTGCGGTGGTGGGCGGCATTGCCAAGGGCTGCGAGCTGTCAGGCTGCGCCTTGATTGGCGGCGAAACCGCCGAAATGCCCGGCATGTACCCCGCTGGCGAATACGACTTGGCGGGTTTTGCGGTGGGCGTGGTGGAAAAGAGCAAGATTTTGACGGGCAAGGATGTGAAGCCCGGCGACGTGGTGCTGGGCTTGGCGTCCAGCGGCGTGCATTCCAATGGCTTTAGCTTGGTGCGTAAGTGCATTGACAGAGCGGCTGCCCATTTGCCCGCCACCTTGGACGGCCAGCCCTTCAAACAGGCGCTGATGGCACCCACGCGGTTGTATGTGAAGTCGGTGTTGGCGGCTTTGAAAGCACACCCCATCAAAGCACTGGCACACATCACCGGCGGCGGCTTGACCGAGAACATTCCCCGCGTGCTGCCGGATCACTGCGCCGCGCACCTACAGCGTGCCAGCTGGCCGCGTACCGAACTCTTTAGCTGGCTGCAAACCACGGCGGGCATTGACGAGGCCGAGATGTGCCGCACCTTCAACAACGGCATTGGCATGGTGTTGGTGCTGGACGCCTCTGCCGCTGATGCTTGCGCCAAAACTTTGGCGGATTTGGGCGAGCAGGTGTACCGCATTGGCGTGATTGCCGACAAGGGAAATGGCGCGGCGGTGGTGATCAACTAGATTGCTTCGCTGCGCTCGCAATGACGTCATTGCGAGGCCTGTCATTGCGAGGCCTGTCATTGCGAGGCCGAAGGCCGAAGCAATCTACTCTGGTAACAACACCGCCAACCTGGCACGCACCTTCAGCAACCGCTCGTCATCGCCCTGGCGGCGATAGATTTCATGCAAATTACGCAGCATGCGGGCAATGATGTCGCGGGGCTCGGCGGGTTCGAGGTGAAACGACAGGGCGTCATCTGACACGGCATGTGGCTTGCCAGGTTTGGCCCCCGGCAACCAAGGAATGAGCCGCTCCGCCAAATCATCCCGGCTCAGTGACTCGCCACTGAACGGATCAATCACCACATGTCCTTCTTGGGGGTAAACCAGATCCAGCTTGACCAAAAAATGCCCCGGGAAACTGACCCCGTGCACCTTCAAGCCAATGCTGTGTCCCAATTCCAACCAGAGCACCGCCAAGCTGATGGGAATACCCAAACGCCTGGTCATCACGATGTTCAGGTAACTGTTGTGGGGATCGTCGTAATGGTTGACATTGCCCGCAAAACGAAGCTCTTGATAGAAAAATTGGTTCAGCTCGCGCAATTTGTCCAAGGGCTCGGCTTGGGGCATGAGACGACGCTTGAATCTGGCGGCCAACAAATCCACCTCACCCAAGACCTGCTCGATGTCGAGTGCCGGAAATTCGTCCTGCGCCAGGCTGATCGCTGTTTCCAGCAACGGAAACTCCTCGTCGCTTTGCACCAAGGTGCTGAAGTAATCGAGTGCGGTGGGCAGTTTCAGGATGTCGTCCATGGCGTGATCATGCCTTCAGCGGCGCCAAAGCGCACGCAGATCCATTCCAAGACCCCGCAAACTGGCGAAATAAACCACAGCACTGGCGGTCAACACGCCTGCCATCACACCGATGCGCACCCAAGGCGTGGCGCGCAATGCCGTCCAATCCCAATGACCGGCGGCATAGAACAACACAGCACCCATGGCGGCAGACGCCAACAGCACCCGCAGCAGCAGCATGCCCCAGCCTGCTTTGGCCACAAAACTGCGGTTGCGCCGCAAACCGATGAGCAGCCACAAGGCGTTGAGCAAGGCCCCCAAGCCAATGGACAGGGTCAGCGCGGCATGGGCCAAGTAAGGCACCAACACCAAGTTCATGACTTGGGTGAACACCAGCACCACCACCGCGATCTTCACAGGCGTGCGGGTGTCTTGTTTGGCAAAGAAACCGGGCGCCAGCACCTTGATGGCCACCAAACCCAGCACGCCCACACCGTAGCCCATCAAGGCCAGCGTGGTCTGCGCCACATCGCGGTCGGTGAAAGCGCCATAGTGGTAGAGCACCGCCACCAGCGGCTGGGCAAACACCAGCAAGGCCAAGGCGCAAGGCCACGCCAACACCAGCACCAGTCGCAAACCCCAGTCCAGCATGGCCGAATAAGCGTCTGCGTCACCTTTAACCTGCGCAGAAGCGAGCTGAGGCATCAGCACCGCGCCCAAGGCCACGCCCAGCAAGGCGATCGGAAACTCCATCAGGCGGTCGGCATAGCTGATCCAACTCACGCTGCCGGGCGTCAAGTGCGAGGCGATTTGGGTGTTGATGATGAGCGACAACTGCGCCACGCCCACACCCAACAAAGCCGGGGCCATCAGCGACAGAATGCGGCGGGTGCCTGCGTCTTGCCAAGCGGCTTTCAGGCTTTGGGGCCACAAGCCCAAACGCGGCAACACGCCCAAACTTCGCAATGCCGGCAATTGCACCGCCAGTTGCAGCACGCCGCCCAGCATGACACCTGCCGCCATGGCGTAAATCGGCTCGATACCTTGGGTGGCCAACCAAGGCGCACCCCATAAGGCGGCGCTGATCATGCACACATTCAACAGCACCGGTGTGGCGGCTGGTACCGCAAAGCGCCGCCAGGTGTTCAAGATACCTGCCGACAAGGCCACCATCGACATGAAAGCAATGTAGGGGAACATCAGCCGCGTCAGGTGGATGGCGGTGTCCATGCCCTGCGCCGATTGCTTCAAACCGCTGGCCATCGCCCAAACCAACCAAGGCGCGGCCAACACGCCCAGCAGGCTGAGCGTCACCACCGCCATCAGCAGCACGCTGGCCACTTTGTCGATCAATGCACGCGTGGCGTCGTCACCCTGCTCGGCGCGGGTCGACGCCAGCACCGGCACAAAGGCTTGGGCAAAAGCACCTTCTGCGAACAAGCGGCGGAACAAATTGGGGATGCGAAACGCCACATTGAAGGCGTCGGTCAGCGCATTGGCGCCGAAAACGGTGGCAACCAAGGTCTCCCGCGCAAAACCGGTGATGCGCGAGGCCAAGGTCCACAAGGACACGGTAGAAGCGGACTTGAAAAGGCTCACCGGACGAGTGTAGCGCCCAGGAAAGGCCGCGGCTTGGGGGTTTGTTACAATTACCGGCTTTGCCAGCATCATCTTCAGACCCCAAAAGGAACAACCATGGCCTCAGCCAAACCCAAGAAAAAGAACCCACGCCTTGCGTCGGGCCGCAAACGCGCCCGGCAAGACGTCAAACTGAACGAAGCCAACAGCTCGTTGCGCTCCAAATACCGCACTGCGGTGAAAAACGTTGAAAAAGCAGTTCAAGCTGGCGACAAAACCAAAGCTGCCGAACTGTTTGGCAAGATGCAATCCGTGGTGGACATCATTGCTGACAAGCAGATCTTCCACAAAAACAAGGCTGCTCGCGACAAGAGCCGCCTGGCCGCCAAGGTGAAAGCCCTGGCCCTCGCCGCCTGACGATTCAGGCATCCAGCCCAGCCTGCTGACGCAGGCTGCCGTTTGAAACCGGTGCGCTGTTGGCAAAGAAAAAATGAGAAACCGCCCCTTGGGGCGGTTTTTTCATGGGCGCCTCAAGGGTCTGGGTGGATCAACTGCAAGTTGTTGTCCTTGGCGAACCCCATCAAAAAGTCCCAAGCCATGACATTGGCGTCGCGGATATCGCTGTTCACCACCACGCATTTTTGGCCGTTGTGGGTGTTGGGCACACACCAAGGGGAATAACTCAAATGGTCACCAGGAATGGCACCGCCTGGTCGGATGCTGCTCATCACCCCCGCCAAACGCTCGGCCCAGTCACTGGGGCGAAAGGTCTGACCGCTGATGGTCACGCCTAGGATGATGACTTCTTTGGAATTGTTGCTTTGCACCATTTCATTCTAGGCTGGGGGTATTTCACGGTTCTGACACCCCAGAGCCCCTAGAATCGGCGTCCACGGCTCCAGCCAGCACGGCTGCTGAGCCGATTTCATTTGTTGCGAAGGAAGAGACATGTCTGCCGCCCACGACCCCGCTGCCCATTTGATGAACACCTATGGCCGACTGCCGATGACGGTGTCGCATGGCCGAGGTGTGCGGGTGTGGGACACGGCAGGCAAGTGCTACTTGGACGCTCTGGCGGGTATTGCCGTCAACACCTTGGGCCACGCCCACCCCAAGCTGACCCCTGCTTTGCAAGACCAGGTCGGCAAAATGATGCACAGCTGTAACTATTACCACATCCCCTTGCAGCAGCAACTGGCGGACAAGCTGGTCGAGTTGTCGGGCATGACCAATGCCTTCTTTTGCAATTCGGGTCTGGAGGCCAACGAAGCGGCCTTGAAGATGGCGCGCAAGTTCGGCCACGACAAAGGCATCGAGCGCCCCGAAATCGTGGTGTACGAGCGGGCCTTTCATGGCCGCAGCATCGCCACCTTGAGCGCCACCGGCAACGAAAAAATCCAAAAAGGCTTTGGACCGTTGGTGGAAGGTTTCATTCGGGTGCCTCTGAACGATATCGATGCCCTGAAAAAGGCCACGCATGGCAACCCCAATGTGGTGGCGGTGTTTTTCGAGACCATCCAAGGTGAAGGCGGCATCAACCCGATGCGTGCCGACTACCTGCGCGATATTCGTGCTCTGTGTGATGCGCAAGACTGGCTCTTGATGATTGATGAGGTGCAATGCGGCATCGGTCGCACCGGCAAATGGTTTGCCCACCAATGGGCCGGTATCCAGCCCGATGTCATGCCCTTGGCCAAAGGCTTGGGCTCGGGTGTGCCAATTGGCGCGGTGGTGGCCGGACCCAAAGCAGCGGGCATATTTCAGCCTGGCAACCACGGCACCACCTTCGGCGGCAACCCTTTGGCCATGCGTGCCGGTGTGGAAACCCTGCGCATCATGGAAGAAGACGGTTTGCTGGACCACGCCCACCAGTTGGGCCTGCATTTCAAAGCGGCATTTGAGCGTGAGTTCAAAGACGTGCCTGGCGTGAAAGACATCCGCGGCCAAGGCTTGATGATGGGTATCGAGTTGGACCGGCCTTGCGGCCCCTTGATGGGCATCGCACTGGAAGCAGGCTTGCTGTTGAGCGTGACCGCCGAGAGTGTCATTCGACTGTTGCCGCCCCTCACGATGACAGAGGCGGAAGCTGATGAAGTGGTGGCCCTCTTGGTGCCCTTGGTGAAAAACTTTTTGAACACCCCGAAGGACTGACATGCGCAAGTCCCTGCAACATTATTTGCAATTCACCGATTTGTCGGTAGACGACTACGCCTACCTGTTCAACCGTGCCGCGCTGATCAAGGCCAAATTCAAGGCCTATGAGAAACACCAACCCTTGACCGACCGCACCTTGGCCATGATTTTCGAAAAGGCCTCGACACGCACCCGCATCAGCTTTGAGGCGGGCATGTACCAAATGGGTGGCGCGGTGGTGCACCTGACCACGGGCGACTCCCAATTAGGACGCGCTGAACCGATTGAAGACAGCGCCAAAGTCATCAGCCGCATGGTGGACCTGGTGATGATCCGCACCTACGAGCAAACCAAGATCGAGCGCTTCGCCGCCAATTCGCGGGTGCCGGTCATCAATGGTTTAACCAACGAGTTTCACCCCTGCCAAATCTTGGCCGATTTGTTCACCTTCATCGAACACCGAGGTGATGTGAACAAACCCTTGGACTGCCTCAAAGGCAAAGTGGTGGCGTGGGTGGGCGACGGCAACAACATGGCCAACACCTGGCTGCAAGCGGCTGACCTGCTGGGCTTCACGGTGCATGTCAGCACCCCCAGTGGCTACGAGGTGAACCAAGCCGTGGCAGGTGTGAAAAATGCCGACTGCTTCAAAGTATTCGCAGACCCCTTACAAGCTTGCCAAGGCGCAGACTTGGTGACCACAGACGTGTGGACCAGCATGGGCTATGAGGCGGAAAACGATGCACGGCGCCAAGCGTTCGCAGCTTGGTGTGTGGACGAACCCATGATGGCTGCTGCGCAGCCAGACGCGCTGTTCATGCACTGCCTGCCTGCCCACCGTGGTGAGGAAGTGCAAGCCGAGGTGATTGACGGTCCGCAGTCGGTGGTGTGGGATGAAGCCGAAAACCGCTTGCATGTGCAAAAAGCGCTGATGGAATGGTTGTTGCTGGGACGCCTTTAACGCCGTCATCGCGATAATTCGTCATCGCGAGGAGCCTAGCGACGAAGCGATCTACTGATTGCTTCGCTGCGCTCGCAATGACACAGCCCTTGCCGCCATACAGCCCTAGCCACCGTACAACCACGGCATGTCCATGACCGCTGCCCCACCCCAACGCATGGCAAGGTCCCGTCCCCAAGCCAAGGCACCACTGGCGTGAAACAAGCGCGCATTGCGCCTGGCTCTGGCTTGTACCTTGGCCACACGTTGCCAACGGGCTTGCGCATAGGCTTGCAAACGTTGCTCAACGCTCAGCCCCGCTTGTAACCAACACTGCGCCAATGTGTCTGCGTCTTCGATGGCCATGCCCGCACCTTGGGCCAAATACGGCAGCATGGGATGCGCCGCATCGCCCAATAAAGCCAGCCTGCCCCGTGCCAAGTCATCTGCGCTTTGCAAAGGGTGACGGTCAAACAAAGCCCATGCCCGCCACGATTCGCTCATGCGGACCAAGTCTTGCAAGCGGCTGCAACTGCCCCGAAGGGCTGTTTGTAAATCGTGGGCGGTTTGCGCTGCACTGCGTTGGCTGTCCCAGCCTGGGGTTTGCGCGGTATCGCTCGTTTCAACCAACACCACCACATTCAACCATTCGCCACCACGCACGGGGTAATGCACCACATGCAAACGCGGCCCCAACCACAAACCCATAGCATCCCCCCGCCACGCAGCAGGCAGGGTATGACGCGGCAACAGGGTGCGGTAAGCCCAGTGACCACTGGCTTGCAGCTGGGATGACGGCCATGCCAGTTCACGAAGCTTGCTGTTGATACCGTCAGCGCCTATCAGCGCTTGACTTACGTGTTCGACCACTCGTTCTTGGGGGTCCTGCCATTGGCTGTCCACGCAAGAGGTTTGGGATTGCAACTGCTGCAAGCGGTGGCCGAGGTGGAGTTGGGTCTTTTCCTCGGCCTGCACAGCATTCAGTAAAACCTGGTGTAAGTCCGCTCGGTGGATGGTGAGGTAAGGCACACCATAGCGTTGCTCAAACGTCTTTGCCATGGGCAAACAGCCCAATTGCTGGCCGGTTTTCACGTCCATCACTTCGAGCTGTGAAGGCACAAAGCCTTTGGCTTGCAGCGCCTCCCCAACGCCCCAGCCTTGCAGTCGCCGCAGCGCGTTGGGCCCCAAACCAATGCCTGCGCCCAACTCAGTGAACGCGGGGCTTTGTTCAAACAAGTGCGTAGCCACTCCGGCTTGCCCCAAGGCCAACGCCGTGGCCAAGCCCCCCAGTCCACCGCCTACCAACAAGATGTCGTGCATCAGCCCATGCTAGCAAGCGCTTGGCGCAGTTTGTAAGTCGATTGACAAAATTTCGTAAGTGCCACATACTTTTGTAGCTGGCAAATGGAGTAACTTATGACCCTCACCACCGCCCGAGTGGGCACCAACAACCGGAGCCAAATCGTGACCATCCCGTTGGCATTTCGCTTTCCAGAGACGATAAAAACAGTCTACATACGCAAAATTGGCGACGATCTGGTGTTGTCTCCACGGCCAGACAATTGGGCGGATTTTTTAAGCCTTGGCCCCCAGGTCAGCGAAGACTTCATGGCCACGCTTGAAGACCAAGCCGTTCAAGAGCGGGAAAGCCTTTGAGCGCTTTGTACCTCTTGGATACAGACACCTGCGTGGCCCTGCTCAGGCGCAATTCACCCAGTCTGATCAAGCGCTTGCAAAGCATCAGCCCAAACCACTTGGCGATGTCGATGGTCACATGGGCTGAACTTCAGTACGGTGTGCAAGCTTCCAACCGTGTGGAAGAAAACCGCTCCGCTGTTGCGTTGCTGGGCCAACACATCAAAGCGCTTGATTGGAACCATGAAGCGGCCATGCACTATGCCCATATTCGGCATGCCTTGAAAACCAAGGGCAAGTTGATCGGCAGCAATGACTTGATGATTGCCGCCCACGCCCTGAGTCTGGGCGCAACCGTGGTGACCAACAACACCCGCGACTTTAAGCGCGTACCTCAGTTGTCATTGGACAACTGGATCAATTAAGTGACTTTCTAAGCCCCAAACTTCGCAAAGCACGCATCCAACTGCTGATGCCACATCACTTTTTGGTCCGACGACACAAAGCTGGCCTCAAAGCTGTTGCTGGCCAATTGGTAGGCGTGCTGGGCATTCAGATTCAAGGCGGCAAAAGTTTGCAGGTAGTTGTCGTTCAAATAGCCACCAAAGTAAGCAGGATCGTCTGAATTGAGCATGACGCACAAGCCCTGGTCCAACATCTGCCCCACGTTGTGGTGCGACAAGTCGGGGAAGACACACAGCTTTTGGTTGGACAAAGGGCAGACCGTCAAGGGCATGCGCTCCTTGGCCAAACGCGCCATCAAAGCCGTGTCGTGAATGGCTTGAACGCCATGATCAATGCGCTGGGCGTGGAGCACAGCCAAGGCGCTCCATATATAAGCAGGTGGTCCTTCTTCACCAGCATGCGCCACCAGTTTGAAACCGAGTTGAGCCGCACGCTTGAACACCCGCTCAAACTTCTCGGGCGGATGGCCGCGTTCACTGGAGTCCAAACCCACCCCGATGAACTTGTCTCTGAAAGGGAAAGCCTCCTCGAAGGTGTCAAAGGCTTCGTCCTCCGACAAATGCCGCAAGAAACACAAAATCAAGGACGAGCTGATGCCCAACTGACTTTGCGCATCCACGCAGGCGCGGTGCAAACCGGTGATGACGGTGCGCATGGACACTTTGCGGGCGGTGTGGGTTTGCGGGTCGAAAAAGATTTCGGCATGCACCACGTTGTCCGCCTTGGCGCGTAAAAAGTAGGCCCAAGCCATGTCGTAAAAATCTTGCGGCTGTTGCAACACACTGGCACCGGCGTAGTAGATGTCCAAAAAGCTTTGCAAATTGGTGAACGCATAGGCCGCGCGAAGTTCTTCCACGCTTTGGTAGCGCAAGCGCACCTTGTTGCGTTGGGCCAAAGCAAAAATCAGCTCGGGTTCCAAAGAGCCTTCGATGTGCATGTGCAACTCGGTTTTGGGCATGGCGCGAAGCAAGTCTGGCAAACGCTCAGCGGGTATGGCTGCGAAATTCATTCAACACACTCCAAAAGTAATGCCCTGTTGTTGCAAAAAGCGGCGGTAGACCACCGAGCCTTTGTCCACCGCCACATGGGATTCTGCCCCAGCCTTCAATGGCAGCAAGCGTGGGCGCTGCGACTCCAGCACCGGTTTGTCCTGCAAAAAAATCGTGTCTTGAAACGCCAGTACTTTTGCTGCAGGCGCATCAAAGTCGGCAATCGCCATGCGAAACCACACTCGGCTGTGTTCGGGTGCCATGGGTTGAATAAACAAAGCGATGGATTCTTCATAGCCAGGCTTCACGCCACTGGCGGCATCTGGCACTTTGGTGAGCACCGCGCTGTACGGTTGGCTGACCTCGTAGGTATAGGCCACCATCGCACCTTGGGAGGCCAATGCACTGGACTGCGGTTGCCAAGCTTGGGCGTTCACCAACTTGAACCCCTGCGCTGTGGCTTCGACTTGGTAATCAGGAATCGCCGCATGCGCAGCGTCGCCCAACCAACCGGCATGCACAAAACCAAAATGCGCCATGTCAAGGAAGTTTTCCACGATGCGCGGTGCGCTGGTGGCCACCTCGTAAGGACCGGCGTTCAATTTACGTAAATGGTCGTTTGCTTCTGCGGCAAATGGCGGCAGCACTTGGTTGGTGGTGGTCAAGGCGGAGCCTGTTTGGGTATGCAAACACACCCACACCAAGCCATAGGCTTCTTGCACCGCCACCGCACGGGCTTGCTGCGCTGTGCTGGGTGTGAAGTCGGGCATGGCTGGGACTTTCACGCATTGGCCGCTGCCTTGGAAGGTCCAGCCGTGGTAGGGACACTGCAGCGCCCCTTGACAGACTTGGCCCAGTGACAACCTTGCGCCTCGGTGCGGACATTGGTCGATCAAGGCTTGCGCCTTGCCTTGCAAATCGCGCCACAACACCACATCCTGGCCCAACACCTGCACAGGCTTGGGTGCATGAAGCAGGTCATGCGCATCGCACACAGGGTGCCAAAACTGGGCTTCAATCTGCGCGTTCACGGCGACCTTTGGGTAATAAATGTTGATGACTGGGCACCCACGCTTGGTAGGCCTCGATCCAATTGGCGGCAATGCGCCGCTGGGCTTCTTGCAAATTCAGTTGACCGCTGCAAACCAATCGGTAAGCAATGAATTCAAGGTCATTTTTCTCGTCAGCGCCCCAAGCGCCTTCTCGGGGTTGCGGCCACATATTGCGAGGGTCACTGGGGTTGCCGCCAATGCTCAAGGGAATCAGATGGTCTTGTTCGTAATGTCGGGGGTCGGTGTCGTCATAACGGTACTGCCGTATTTGCTGACGTTTAAGTCGATTGGTCACGCGCTTATCGGGGCGAACAGTCGCGGTATAGCCTTTGACGCAGACCGTGGACTGCAAGTTTTGAGAGGTGATGGCTGGGTCAATGGCACCTGGCGTGATCTGTGGATTGGGCAAAGCTTGGGTTGCTTGGGCCCCAACGCCCATGGCGCCACCCAGCATGAACGCACACAGGGTGGCTTGGAAGCAAAAAAAGGCTGCCCGAGGGCAGCCTTTCTCAGTCATACCCAGAGGCATTACTTGTTGCCAGGCACTTTGCCTTCCACGCCTTTGACGTAGAAGTTCACGCCGCTCAAGAATTTGTCGTCAGCGACTTCATCTTTCTTCAGCAGGGTTTTGCCGGCGTTGTCAACCAAGGGGCCCTTCCAAATGGCAAAGCTGCCATCTTTCAAACCGGCTTTGATTTCTTCGACTTTGGTCTTGGTGTCAGCAGGCACGTCTTCAGCGATAGAGACGATATCGATCGCGCCTTCTTTCACACCCCACCACACGCCTGTTCCACCGACCCATTTGCCTTCCAAGGCTTCACGGGTGGCTTGGATGTAGTAAGGCGACCAGTTGATGATGGCCGAAGCCAGATGGGCTTTGGGACCGTAGGCGGTCATGTCAGAGTCCCAACCGAATGCGCGCTTGCCTTTTTCTTCAGCTGTTTTCAACACGGCAGGTGAATCGGTGTTTTGGAACAGCACGTCAGCGCCGCTGTTGATCAGCGATGTGGCGGCTTCGGTTTCTTTGGGTGGATTGAACCACTCGTTGACCCAAACCACTTTGGTCTTGACTTTGGGGTTGACCGACTGTGCGCCCATGGTGAAGGAGTTGATGTTGCGAACCACTTCAGGAATGGGAATGGAAGCCACCACGCCCAAGGTGTTGGACTTGGTCATCTTGCCAGCGATCACACCCGCCATGTAAGCACCTTCGTAAGTGCGGCTGTCGTAGGTGCGCATGTTTTCGGCTTGTTTGTAGCCGGTGGCGTGTTCAAACTTGACGTCCTTAGAGTCAGCGGCCACTTTGAGCATGGGCTCCATGTAACCAAAGGTGGTGCCAAAAATGAGTTTGTTGCCTTGGGCCACCATGTCACGGAAATTGCGCTCGGCGTCAGCAGACTCCGACACGTTTTCGGTGAAAGAGGTTTTGACCTTGTCGCCAAACTCGGCTTCAATGGCTTTGCGCGCGTTGTCATGCGCAAAAGTCCAGCCGCCGTCACCCACAGGGCCGACGTAGGCGAATGCAATTTTCAAAGGCTCAGGCTTGGCAGGTGCTGGGGCAGCAGCTTCAGTTTTTGGCTCTTCTTTTTTTCCGCAACCAACCATGAGGGCCGCAGCCACCACGCTCAGTGCAGCAGCACGAACCCATGTGCGTTTGTACAAATCTGTCATGAAATTTCCTTTGATGATGGGAAGACGAAGGGAACAGGGCGATTATGACTTCTTCAAACGGGTATTCCCTGAAGCAGAGTCAGTCAATCGAAAGTTTTTACTTTGAGTCGCTGACATCAAGTATGAAAAGGTTTACCCAGCGAGGCAGGCATGTTGACCCGAATCCACTCGGGGTTGCGAGAGATCAGCGCCAGCACCACGATGGTGGCCAGGTAAGGCAGCATGCTCAGGAACTGGCTGGGCACCTCCATGCCGGTGGCCTGCAGGTGAAACTGCAACATGGTGACCCCGCCAAACAAATAAGCCCCCAGCAACACCCGCGCAGGCCGCCAAGTGGCAAAGGTGGTGAGTGCCAGCGCGATCCAGCCCTTGCCGGCGATCATGCCCTCGACCCACAGCGGGGTGTAAATGATGGAGATATACGCACCCGCCAAGCCGCACAAGGCGCCACCGAACACCACCGCGCCCAACCGAATGCGACGCACCGAATACCCCAAGGCATGGGCCGACTGCGGCGACTCGCCCACCGCACGCAACACCAGGCCGCTGCGACTGCGCTCCAAAAACCAGATCAAGGCGATGGTGAACAGAATGACCGCATACACCATGGGATGCTGCTTGAACAGTGCTGGCCCTATCACTGGAATATCAGCCAGCACAGGCACCTCGAACTTCATGCGTTCAGGCAATTTGGCTTGCACATAGCCGGTGCCTACAAACGCCGAAAAGCCCACGCCAAACAAACTCAGCGCCAGACCGGTGGCGTATTGGTTGGTGTTGAGGCCAATCACCAAAGCCCCGAAGATCAACGCCAGCACACCACCAGCCGCCATGCCTGCGGCCAAGCCCAACACATCGCTGCCGGTATGCACCACGGTGGCATATCCCGCAATCGCCGCACACAGCATCATGCCCTCGGCGCCCAAATTGACCACACCGGCTTTTTCATTGATCAGCAAACCCAAGGAGGCAATGGCCAACACAGTGCCTGCACTCAGGGTCGCTGCCAGCAGCAAAGCATAGGTTTCCATCACACCACCTCCATGCGCTTGGGCGCCCAACGCAAGCGGTAATTCATCAACACATCACAGGCCAACAAACTGAACAGCAACAAGCCTTGGAACACGCCGGTGAGTGACTTGGGCAGTCCCAAACGCGATTGCGCCAACTCACCGCCGATGTAGAACATGCTCATCAAAATGGCTGAAAACACCATGCCCACGGGGTGCAAACGCCCCACAAACGCCACGATGATGGCGGCAAAACCATAGCCCACAGGCACATAAGGCGTGAGTTGACCGATGGGCCCCGCCACCTCCAAAGCCCCCGCCAAACCTGCCGCACCACCCGATACCAACAACGCCAGCCAAATGGCGCGGCGTGAGGAAAAGCCTGCGTAACGAGCGGCCTGCGGCGCCAAGCCGCCAATTTGCTGAGCCCATCCTGCGCGGGTGCGGAACAAAAACACCCACATCACGATCACGCCCACCAACGCCAACACCAAACCGATATTGACCCGTGAGCCTTTGAACAAACGCGGAATTTGGGTGGCGGCTTCGAAGGTTTTGGTTTGCGGAAAGTTGTAGCCCAAGGGATCTTTCCAAGGGCCGTAGACCAAATAGCCCAAGACCATGATGGCCACATACACTAGCATCAGGCTGACCAAAATTTCGTTGGCATGAAAGCGGTCACGCAGCCACGCCGTGATGCCCGCCCAAAACATCCCACCCAATACGCCTGCCAACAACACGGGCACCACCAGCCAAGCGCTGCTGGTTTTGTCGGCCATCAAAGCAATACCGGTGGCAAACACCGCACCCATGACGTACTGCCCTTCTGCGCCAATGTTCCACACATTCGAGCGGAAACACAAAGCCAGCCCCAAGGCAATCAGCAACAAGGGCGTGGCTTTGACCATCAACTCGCCCAAGGCATAACCAGTTCGGATGGGCTCCCAGAAAAACACAGCCAAGCCCTTGACGGGGTCTTTGCCCAAGGCGACAAACAACAACACACCCAAGATGACGGTCAGCACCAGGGCCAACAACGGCGAAGCAATGCGCCAAAAATCGGAGGGCTGGGGACGGGCTTCGAGTTTCAACATGTCAATGCACCACTTCATCAGTCTGGTCCCACAGACCACTCATCCAACTGCCGATGAGCGCCACCGTCGCATCGGCCCTGGAGATGGAGGGTGACAAACGTCCCTGCGCCATCACATGCATGCGGTCCGAGAGCTCAAACAGTTCGTCCAACTCCTCGCTCACCACCAACACCGCACAACCCGCGTCGCGCAGGGCCAGCAACGCTGCGCGGATTTGCGCCGAAGCGCCCACGTCAACGCCCCAGGTGGGTTGCGACACGATCAGCAACTTTGGCGCAGCATCGATCTCGCGGCCCACAATGAACTTTTGTAAATTGCCACCCGACAGCGACTGCGCCATGGCTTGCGGGCCAGCTGCTTTCACCTGGTAGCGGGCGATGATGGCCTCGGCTTGTTGGGTCAAAGCGGTCATGTCGATCCACCCGGTAGGCCCCACCGCGTCATCACGGGTGAGCAACAGGTTGTGCGCCAAACTCAGGCTGGGCACAGCACCGCGGCCCAGACGTTCATCGGGCACAAAATGCAGGCCCAAGGCACGGCGTTGGGCAGGTCCTTGCGAACCCACCGCCTGCCCTTGCAAACAAATGCTGTCATCTGGCGCACGGGTGTCTTCACCACTCAAGGCATAGAGCAACTCCCGTTGACCGTTGCCTGACACACCTGCAATGCCAACGATTTCTCCTCGGCGCACCTGCAAGTTCATGGGCGACAGGTTGGTACCAAACGGATCGGAACGTGGCAGGCTGAGTCCACGCACATCCAAGACCACATCGCCTGGCATGCTGGGTTGGTGGTCCAAGGCGGGGGGCTCACTGCCAATCATCATTTGGCTCAAGGAGGCATTGGTTTCTTCACTGGGGATGCATTCGCCGCTGACACGCCCGCCACGCAACACAGTGCAATGGGTGCACAAAGCGCGAATTTCATGCAGCTTGTGGCTGATGTACAAAATGCTGCAACCCTCGGCCACCAACTGGCGCAACACCGCAAACAATTTGTCCACCGCTTGCGGTGTGAGCACCGAGGTCGGCTCGTCCAAAATCAGCAAACGCGGTTCGCACAGCAAGGCGCGGATGATTTCCACCCGCTGCATTTCGCCCACGCTCAAGGTGTGCACCGGGCGCTCGGGCGCGATGTCCAAACCATACAACGACGCTTTGTCACGGATGCGCTGGGTCACCTCGGCCAAGGACAGCGATTTGTCCAAACCCAGCCAAACGTTTTGCGCCACGCTCAAGGTGTCAAACAGGCTGAAATGCTGGAACACCATGCTGATGCCCAAAGCTCGGGCTTGCTGCGGGTTGCGGATCTGCACCGCTTGGCCATTGAAACGGATGTCGCCAGCGTCGGGTTGCACCGCGCCATAAATGATTTTCATCAGGGTGGACTTGCCCGCACCGTTCTCACCCAAGATGGCATGGATTTGACCAGGCATGACTTGCAGGTCGATGTCGTCATTGGCCAAGACGGCGGGGTATTGCTTTCGTATGCCCTTCAGGCTGAGCAAGGAAGGGGCGGTCATGCGGGTTCTCCAGGGGGTATTTCCGGTGCAACAATAGCTTCCAAACAACTGTCGTCAATCTGCATGACTCTTCCCAAACTTGAGTTGATTCACCGCGAACGGTGGCAAACGATTGCCAATGTACCACCGGCACGCACCCTGCTTGACCTGCTGCGCGAGGACTTGCGTGCCACCGATACCAAGGAGGGCTGCGCCTCTGGCGACTGCGGCGCTTGCACCGTGGTGCTGGGCTCGGGTGAACATGCCCACACGGTCAACAGCTGCATCCGCATGGCGCATTCGGCCCACGGCTTGCAAGTGACCACTGCCAGCGATTTGTCGGCCAACGGCCAACTGCATCCGGTACAACAAGCCATGGTGGATCACCATGCTTCGCAATGCGGTTTTTGCACCCCTGGGTTTGTCATGAGCTTGTACGACCTGTACAACCGCGCCCAAGGCAAAGCCGTCAGCCGTGAAGAGGCCATGGAAGCCATCTCGGGCAACCTCTGCCGTTGCACCGGCTACCGCCCCATCTTGGATGCGGCCATGGCCATGCACCTGTACCCGCCGCCCAAGCCGTCCATCGCGGTCCCTGCATCTGAATCAGCCCAGCAACGCGACCCGCTGGACCCGCATTACGCCTTACCCACCTCATTGCAACAGTTGCTGCCCCTGCGTGCACGTTTTCCAAATGCCCACATCATGGCGGGCGGCACCGATGCCGGCCTGTGGGTCACGCAGCAGCATCGCCAGTTTGACCAAGTGATTGACATCACCCGCGTGGCAGAGTTGCAGCGCATCGAGCAGTACCCGCACCATGTGGCCATCGGTGCGGCGGTCAGCATCCACGATGCCTTTGCTGCCCTGGCTGAGCGCCGCCCCGCCGTTCACGACTTTGCCCATCGGTTTGCCGGACGTCCTGTGCGCCAGTCGGGCACCTTGGGTGGCAATGTGGCCAATGGCTCTCCCATCGGTGACAGCATGCCGCTCTTGATCGCCTTGGGTGCGCAGGTGGTGCTGATGGCCTGGCGCAAGGACCGCGTGGTGCACCGCCATGTGGCACTGGAAGACTATTACCTGGGCTACCGCAAAACCGTGTTGGTCCCTGACGAGTTGCTGTGTTGGATCGTGGTGCCGCATCCGAAGCCCGATGAAGAACTGCATTGCTTCAAGGTATCCAAGCGGGTGGAGGACGATATTTCCAGCGTGTGCTTGGTGCTGAACATGCAGTTGCAACACCACCATGTGCGTGAACTGCGCATCGGTGTGGGTGGCGTGGCCGCCACGCCTGTGCGGGCAGTGAAAACCGAGGCGGTGCTGCGAGGCCATGATTTTTCCCAAGCGAATCTGACCTTGGCGCAAGCGTGCTTGATGCAAGAGTTCCAACCAATTTCCGACATGCGTGCCAGTGCCGCGTACCGTCGAAAGTTGCTGGGCAATCTGCTGCAAAGAGCCTGGTTGGCCCACCATGCAACAGGCGTGTTGCGCTTGGAAGACCTCGCGGTTGATTCGCTTCAGCCCAAGGAGTTGCCATGACAACCGCCGCTTTAGATACACAGGCTCGCCACGAAAGCGCCCACCTGCACGTACAAGGCCAAGCGGCTTACATTGACGATTTGCCGCTGACCGAAGGCACGCTGCATGCAGCGCCCATCCTGAGCAACGTGGCCCGTGGCCGCATCCTGTCCTTGGACCTGAGCGCGGTGTTGGCCGCGCCAGGTGTGCGTGCCGTGGTGACGGGGGACGATATTCCCGGCGACAAACTGCTGGCCACCTTTGTGCATGACGAGCCGGTGTTTGCCACCGAGCAGGTCGAGCACATCGGCCAGGTGCTGGGTTTGGTGGTGGCCGACAGCCATGTGCAGGCCCGGGCTGCTGCGCAGTTGATGGTGCTGAAAGTGCAGGCCGAGACGCCCGTCATTGCGAGCGCTGCCGTCATTGCAAGCCCTTCCGTTATTGCGAAGCCCGCAGGGCTGAAGCAATCCCAAGTCATTGCGAGCGCAGCGAAGCAATCTGGATCGCCACGTCGCTTCGCTCCTCGCGATGACGACACACTCCGCGATGACGACGGGGTACTTGGTGGCTTCGCTCCGCTCGCCATGACAAAGAGCGACGCTATGACAGAGATCGACGCCATCACAACAGTCCTGCCCAGCGTGCATGTGCAGCGCGGCGACGCAACCCAAGCCATGGCGCAAGCGCCGCATCAACTGCATGGCCAGTTGGACATTGGTGGTCAAGAACACTATTACCTGGAAGGGCAAATTGCCTACGCGCTGCCGCAAGACAACGGCGAATGGTTGATCCACAGCAGCACCCAACACCCTGGCGAAGCCCAGCATTGGGTGGCGCACGCCCTGCACATTCCTTTGCACCAAGTGCGGGTGCTGTGCCGCCGCATGGGCGGCGGCTTTGGTGGCAAGGAAACCCAATCGGGGCATTTGGCGGTGTGGGCCGCTTTGGCCGCGCACAAAACCGGTCGGCCAGTGAAGATGCGCCTGAGCCGTGAAGACGACTTTTTAGTCACCGGCAAACGCCACCCCTTCAGCCACGATTACCAAGCAGGGTTTGACGACCAAGGTCGCTTGCTCGCCCTGCGCAACACACAATGGGCGCACTGCGGTTTCAGCGCCGACCTGAGCGGCCCGGTGTCTGACCGCGCCGTCTTTCACACCGACAACGCCTATTTTTTAGAGTCGGTGGATATCGTCTCGCATCGCGTCAAACTCAACACCCAAAGCCACACCGCGTTCCGTGGGTTTGGCGGGCCGCAAGGCATGATGTTGATTGAAACCGTGATGGGCGACATCGCCCGCAGCCTTCAACTCGATCCCTTGGATGTGCGCCTGCGCAACCTGTATGGCGAGGCCCCGCGCAACACCACGCCCTATGGCATGACGGTGGAAGACAACATCTTGCCGCGCCTCATGACCCAATTGGCGTCTGATTGCGACTACCGAAATCGCCGCGCTGAGATTCGCCACTTCAATTCACACAACCCAATTATCCAACGCGGTATCGCCCTCACCCCGGTGAAATTTGGCATCAGCTTCACCGCCACCCAGTTCAACCAAGCAGGTGCCTTGGTGTCGGTCTACACCGATGGCAGTGTGCTGGTCAACCACGGTGGCACCGAGATGGGCCAAGGTCTGCACACCAAGGTCTGTGCTTTGGTGGCCCAGGTGTTGGGTTTGCCCTTGAGCCAAGTGCGCATCAGCAGCACCGACACCGACAAAGTCGCCAATGCCAGCGCCACAGCGGCCTCCAGCGGCACCGATTTGAACGGCCGCGCCGCAGAACGTGCTGCGCTGCAAGTGCGCCACAACCTGGCCGCGTGTCTGGCCAAAGCCGATGGCTGCAAGCCTGACGAGGTGGTGTTCGCACAAGCTGAGGTGCGCACCCCCCAACAAGTGCGCTCCTTCGCGCAAGCGGTGCAGTACGCCTACAGCCAACGGGTGCAACTTTGGAGCGATGGTTTTTACGCCACGCCCGACATCCACTACGACCGCAGCACCTTGAGCGGTCGTCCCTTCTACTACTTTGCTTATGGCGCGGCCTGCAGCGAAGTGGCCATCGACACCCTGACCGGTGAGCACAAACTGTTGCGTGTGGACATCTTGCATGACGTGGGGCATTCGCTCAACCCGGCGCTGGACATCGGGCAAATCGAGGGCGGCTTTGTGCAAGGTCTGGGCTGGCTCACCACCGAAGAACTGGTGTGGGGCACTGACGGCAAGCTGCTGACCCGCGGCGCCAGCACCTACAAAATCCCGACCGCCGCTGACATCCCCGAGCACTTCAACATCCAGTTGTGGCCTGAAGCCAACCCGAAAGACAACATCGGTGGCAGCAAGGCCGTGGGTGAGCCGCCCTTCATGCTGGCCATGAGCGTGTTCGAGGCCTTGCGCGATGCGGTCGGCGATGCCTTGGGCGGTCATGACCCTGTGCATCTGGACGCCCCCGTCACCCCCGAGCGGGTGTTGATGGCTTTGCACAAGGACAGCGCATGAGCCTGCATGCTTACCGCGCCTCGTTGCTGTGGTTTCCTGACCCGGCCAGCCACCATGTGCAATTCGAACCAGACGGTTTGTTGGTCACCGAGCGGGGCGCAGACGGTGTGGCCCGCATCAAAGCCATCGGACCGCACGCCTTGCTGCAGGGTGAGTATGTGCAAGTGCCCTGCACCGATTGGCGCGACAAATGGATTGCGCCAGGCTTTGTGGACCTGCACATCCACTATGCGCAAACCGATGTCATCGCCTCACCCGCAGATGGCCTCTTGCCTTGGCTGAACAACTACACCTTCCCGCAAGAAACACGCTTTGCCGACCTGGCCCATGCGCATGAAGTCGCCCACTTCTTTTTCGATGAACTGCTGCGCAACGGCGTGACCACGGCCCTGACCTTTGCCACCGCCCATACCGCCTCGGTGGATGCGTTTTTCCAAGAGGCGCAACGCCGGCAGCTGCGCATGCTGGGTGGCCGTGTGCTGCAAGACCGCCACAGCCCCGACGGACTGCGCGACCTGAGCGCCCAACAAAGCCTGTATGAAACCGAAGCGCTGATAGCGCGTTGGCACGGTGTGGACCGCTTGGGCTACGCCATCACGCCGCGTTTTGCACCCACCTCCAGCGAGGCGCAACTGCGCGGTGCAGGCGAATTGGCCGCGAGCCACCCCAGCGTTTGGGTGCAAACCCATGTGGCGGAGAACGCCGATGAAATCCAGTGGGTGGCCGAGCTGTTTCCGCAGGCGCGCAGCTATTTGGGTGTGTACGAGGACATGGGCTTGTTGCGCGAACGTTCGGTCTACGCCCACTGCCTGCATCTGGATGCCAGTGACCGCGACCTCATGGCCGAGCGGGGTGCAGCCGCGGCCGTATGCCCCACCAGCAATTTATTTTTAGACAGTGGTTTCTTCAACTTTGAATTGGCACAGTCGCACCACCTGCAGCATGGCTTGGCCAGCGACGTGGGCGGCGGCACCAGCTTCAGCCCGTTCCACACCATGCACGCGGCTTACACCGTGGGACGCCAAAGTGCAGGCAAAAACGGCCATTCGCTGAGCGCCGAACACCTGTGGTGGTTGCACACCGCAGGCGCGGCGCAAGCCCTGGGCTTGGGCGGCATGGTGGGCAATTTGGCAGTGGGTTGTGACGCCGACTTTGTGGTGCTCAACCTTCAAGCAACGCCTTTGTTGGCAAGGCGAACGGCGGCTGCCGAGTCGCTGCAAGAGCAGTTGTTCGCCATGATTGTGTTGGGTGACGACCGGCTGATTGAGCGGGTGGTGGTCAACGGGCACTGACCTGTCATTGCGAGGCCGCAGGCCGAAGCAATCAGATTGCTTCACTTCGTTTGCAATGACACATCAGCTTTCGCAATCACGGGTGGATTGCTTCGCTTCGCTCGCAATGACGGCTCTGCGGAACCGCGTCACATTGCAAGCCTTCAAAGATAGAACTAAACTTTGAGCCATGAATGCACTTCACTTCGACTCCCTCAGCTACGCCAACCGGCTCAAAGCCGCTGGCATGGACGCGGGTTTGGCGGAGGTTCAAGCCAGTGCCATGACCGAAGTCATTCAGGGTCAGTCTCAGGACCTGAGTACCAAACAAGAAGTTCAACAACTCGGCCAAGACCTGCACAAAGACATGCAGTCACTGAGGGTGGAACTGCAAAAAGACATGCTGCTGCTCGAACAACGCATGGTCATCAAGCTGGGCAGCCTCATGGTCTTGGCCATTGGCGTGGTGGCCACCTTGGTCAAGGTGCTTTAAAGCACCAATATCGCCCTGAAGTCGTTCACATTGGTGTGGGTGGGACCCGTCACCACCAAATCACCCAGAGCCTCAAAAAACCGATAGCTGTCGTTGCGGTCTAAAAAGACCGATGGTTTCAAGCCCAAGGCGTCAGCTCGCTCCAGTGTGTCAGGATTCACCACAGCCCCCGCGTTGTCTTCCACGCCGTCAATGCCATCGGTGTCCGCGGCCAAGCCCCACACACCCGCTTGTCCATGCAAGCCCACGGCCAATCCCAAACAAAACTCACCCGCACGTCCACCCTTGCCGCGTGGCGTGTCAGGCGCTTGGGGTCGCACCGTCACCGTGGTTTCACCACCGCTCAAAATCACACAAGGCTTTTGAAACGGCCCCTCGCCCCGCGCTGCAGCGCGCGCCAAAGCAGCATGTACCTTGCCCACCTCCCGCGATTCGCCTTCAATTTCATCCGACAAGACATAAGCGTTCAAGCCTGCCAGGCGCGCCATTTCCGCGGCGGCTTGCAAGCACTGTTGTGGTGTGGCCAACATCTGAACGCTGTGTCCTTGAAACACAGAGTCAGCAGGCTTGGGCGTTTCCAAAACGCCTGCCCGCAAGGCAGCCCACACAGGTTCTGGCAATGCGATGCGGTAGCGTTCCAAGATGGCGATGGCTTGCGCGCAGGTGCTGGCGTCAGGCACCGTCGGGCCGCTGGCAATCACCGCGGGGTCGTCGCCCGGCACATCGCTGATGGTCAGCGTCACCACGTGCGCGGGGTGGCAAGCCGCAGCCAAACGCCCCCCTTTGATGCGCGACAGGTGCTTGCGTACTGTGTTCATCTCCAAAATATTGGCACCGCTCTCCAGCAAAGCGCGGTTGATCTGCTGCTTGTCGGCCAAAGTCAGGCCCTCGGCGGGCAAGGTCAACAGCGCGGATCCACCGCCTGAAATCAATGCAATCACCAAATCGTCTTCAGTCAGCCCTTGGCACAAGGCCATCATGCGTTCGGATGCCTCCAAGCCCGCAGCGTCTGGCACCGGGTGCGAAGCCTCCAACACCTCGATGCGCTGCTTCAAGCCAGCAGGTCGGGGTGGCGTGTGGTGGTAACGGGTGACCACCACGCCTGACAAAGGCGCATCGGCAGGCCACAAGGCCTCCAAAGCATGGGCCATGGCACCTGCCGCCTTGCCAGCCCCCAGCACCAATGTGCGGCCTCGCGGCACCGCCGGCAAGCAAGATGGCATGTTCAGCAAAGGCTGTGCACGAGCCACTGCAGCATCGAACAATTGGCGCAAGAAGGCTTGGGGTGCTTGAGCTGGGTTGTCAAATGAAGTCATCGGCAGAGAATATCGCATGGACTCAAGTTCGTCTGACTGAGGTCGATTCCAAAGACGTCAAACTGTATCGAGAGCCCCATGAACGCCCAAGAATTTGCCAAACGATTGAAAGACAACGCCTCCGACACTGACAACTTGTGGCTGCTGGTGGCCAGTGTGGTTTTTTTTCCGCTCATGGTGGCCTGGGTGGTTTGGCGCCTGGTCAACAAAGGTGCAGAAGCTTTCTTGACCCAGGCCGTGAGCAACGCCAAACAGCAGTTCATGTATGACAACCAGGTCAAAGAAATACAAGACCGTCACCAGCAACAAATGAAGCTGGAATACAAACAGTACATGGCACAACGTGAAAAACGTTTGCTGGCCTTTGAAAAACTCAAGGCCTCGCAAGCGACAGATACCAGCGCCCCAGCGCTTGACGCTCCTGCTCAGTGAGACCTGTGGCGTTGTTCATGGGCATTTGACGCAGCACCACGGCCTGCTGGTAGATGCTTTGCGCATGGCTTTGGATCAACCCTGGACTGTCGAGTCGCACATTTTTCATTTGCAACTGCTCTCCATGGCAACTGACACAACGTTGATTGACGATGGTTTGCACCTGCGCCATGTCCACGGCCGGTGCATCTGTCTGAGCGACTGGCGCAGCAGGTCGCAAAGCCACCACCAAGCCCACAATGATGACGGCACCCAGCAAGGCATAGGGCCATGGATGCGCACTTTTGCCCAAATGCCAAGCATGTTTTTGGACAAAAAACTGTCTGATAGCGGCACCTGAGAGCATCATCAAAAACAACAACACCCATCGCTGTGGATGGCTCACCAACAAGCTCTCGTGGTTGGCCAACATGGCAAACAACACGGGCAAGGTGAAATAGGTGTTGTGCACGCTGCGTTGCTTGCCGCGCAGGCCGTAAAAAGCAAGCGCTTTCTCGTCAATGGGTTCGCCAGAGGTGAGTGCCTTGACCACAATGCGCTGGCCAGGAATGATGCAAAAAAACACATTGGCGCTCATGGTGGTCGCAATCGTCGCGCCCATCAGCACAAAAGCCGCTCGCCCTGCATACAAATGGTTTGCCAACCAACACAGACAGGCCACCACCAGCAACATGATCACACCCACCCACAACTGTCCTTTGGGGTGGTGAAACAAGACGCGGCACAAGGCGTCATAGACCAACCAAAAGCCCACCAAAAAAGCCAGCGCCGTGAAACCAGCCGCCATGGGGGACCAATTGAACACGTGGGGATCGATGAGAAAGGTCGAGGCCTGCCACAGGTAAAGCACACAAAACAAGCCAAAACCACTGAGCCATGTGGCATAACTTTCCCAATAAAACCAATGCAAGGTGCTGTTGATGTGGCCAGGTGCACCCGCGTATTTTTGGGGGTTGTAAAAACCACCGCCATGCACCGCCCACATTTCACCGCTCACGCCTTTTTGCTGGAGCGCTGGGTCTTGCGGTGGCACCAAATTGCTGTCGAGAAACACAAAATAAAACGACGAACCGATCCAGGCGATCGCCACGATGACATGCAGCCAGCGAAGCAGCAGTTGCGCCCATTCAAGCAGGTATGTTTCCATGGGGTTGGACTATAAATCAGGGCAATAACAACAACTGTGCAGCCACGGCCACCGCAATTTCTGAGGGCGATTTGCCGGCTATGCCTGGCAAACCTATCGGGCAAGTCACACGGGCGAAATCAATGTCCCCAAAACCCCGCGCTTCCAAGCGATGGCGAAAAGTGGCCCACTTGGTGGCACTGCCAATCAGACCGATGAAGGGCAGATCTTCAAGGTCGCGTCCACGTTGTAAACATGCAGCCAAGATGTCCAAGTCCTCAGCGTGACTGAAACTCATGATCAAGACCAAACTGCCAGGTTCCAGATCTTTGACAGCGGCTTGCACTGGATCTGAATGCTCACAGTGCACATGGCTTGGCAGGTTCGAGGGAAACACCTCGTCGCGGCTGTCGATCCATTGCATGCGAAACGGCAAGTCGCTCAGGACATGGACCAAGGCACGGCCCACATGACCACCACCGAACAACGCCACAGGCCGGCCCGTGTGAGGTAATTGTTGCCGCAACCTGGAGATGTCTTGTGCATCCACCTGCTGATAGTGCAACTTCACCACGCCACCGCAGCATTGACCCAAACTGGGTCCCAGTGCCACTTGTTGATGGACCATCAAGGGGTTGATCTGCTGTAAAGCCGAGCGTGCATGTGCGATGGCTTGAAACTCCAGATGCCCGCCGCCAATGGTTCCCACCTCTTCATCGGCAAACACGGCCATCCAAGTGCCTGCCTCCCGTGGCGCAGACCCTTGTACCTCGACCACGGTCACCAAAACAGCCGCTTCATGAATCAGTTTCGACCAAAAAACATCAGTCAGGTGCACTCAACAACTCCGGGTATGCATGGATGTCCAAAACGCTTATCGAGCGCACAGTATGCCTTGCAATATTCGTCTTGGAGGCTTGGGATGGTGCAACACAGACGCATGACCGTTGTTTGGCTGGGATTGGTTCTGGTCTTGGTCTCGTGCGCCCAACGCACACCGGTGACCCAAGCACCTGAGCCTGCACCAGTCAGCCCGGCATTGCCCAACATCACCTGGCCCATGCCCGACTCACAGACCGCAAACAACACGGACCAAGCCCCCGTTGACAAGGCCAAAGCACCCGAGGTGTCTGCCCCTGCGCCCAGGGTGATCTCCCAGGCCAAAACGCCCAAGGACTACCGCGCAGATGCCGCCAAGCACCTGTACCAAACCTACCAACACCGGATATACAAAGGGAAAATGCCGCCCATGCTCAAGGCAGTCGGTGTGGTGGAGGTGGCTGTTGACCAACGTGGTCAAGTGAAAGACATCGTCTGGTTGCGTGCGCCACGGCATGTGCCCGATGTCATGCGTGACATTGAAACCGCCTTGCGAGAAGCAGCCCCCTATCCAGCGCCGGTTCACCTTCAACAGGTGAAATACATTGAAACATGGTTGTGGCATGCCAGTGGTCGGTTTCAACTCGACACACTGACAGAGGGTCAATATTGAGCAGGCTCAGGAACCTCGGTAGGTCGAGTAACTCCAAGGGCTGACCAGCAAGGGCACATGGTAGTGCTGTGTCACATCAGCCACCCCAAAGTCCAAGCTCACCTGGTCCAAAAAAGCAGGCTCAGGCAGCACTGCACCTTTGGCGCAGAAATATTCTTTCACAGCAAACACCAATCGGTAGGTCCCCACTTGCAAGCTGTGGTTGTCCAACAAGGGGCCACCCTCATGTCGGCCATCCGCATTCAACACCCAGCTCTTCAACAATTGAACATGGCCATTGTGGGTGCTGAACAATGACACCGCCATGCCCGCCGCAGGGCAGCCGTGCATGGTGTCCAAAACATGTGTGCTCAATCCCATGGTGTTTGTCTCCAAAGGTATAGTTGTTCATCTCAGTGTATCGCCCAGCAACCACCACCATGCCGCAGATGTTGTCAAGCCAGCCCACGCCCTCGATGATGGACTGGCTCAACCAAGCCCCCGCCGATGACGCTTTGTCTTGGTTGCAAGGCATCTACGAGCATTCACCGTGGGTCGGTGAACGGGCCTTGGCCCAGCGGCCCTTTCGCAGCTTGGCCCACCTCAAATGGGCCTTGGCCCACAGTGTGATGCAGGCCTCGCCTGCCGAACAGTTGGCGTTGATTCAAGCCCACCCTTTGTTGGCGGCCAAGCCCCAAGCGCATCTCACCAACGAATCCAAATCTGAGCAACAAGTGGCTGGCCTGTGGCAAAGCACGCCTGAACAAGCCCTGCAACTGCAAGCACTCAACCAGGCTTATGTGGACAAATTTGGCTGGCCGTTCATCGTCGCCGTGCGGGGTCCCAGAGGTTTGGGGCTGACACCACAAGCCATTTTGGACACCATGCAATGGCGCATGCACCAGTCCCCATCGGTGGAGTTTCAAGAATGTTTGCGGCAAATTCACCGCATCGCTGAATTGCGTTTGAATGACAAATGCCAACAACACCCTGTGCTGGGTGGCGAAGTCTGGGATTGGCACGCATGGTTGGCACAGTTCAGCGACCCCGGGTTTGCCGAGCGGGGTGAGTTGAGCGTGGCCTATCTCACGCCAGCCCACCAGGCCTGCGCCCACACCATTGCATTGGGCATGCAGGCATGTGGATTTGACGACGTGCAGATCGATGCCGTGGGCAATGTGGTCGGTCGTTACCACCCCTTGGTCGCAGGTGGTCGATACCTGCTGACGGGCAGCCACTACGACACGGTGCGCAACGGTGGCCCCTACGACGGTCGATTGGGTGTGTTTGTGCCCATGGCCTGCGTGCGCGAATGGGCACGTGCGGGATTGCGTTTTGAGGTCGGTCTGGAAGTGGCGGCCTTTGCAGAAGAGGAAGGTCAACGGTACAAGGCCACCTTTTTGTCATCGTCAGCCTTGGTGGGTGACTTTGACCCTGCTTGGTTGGACCAAGTCGACGCCGAAGGGATCAGCATGCGCCAAGCCATGCAAGCCGCCGGTCACAACCCCAATCACATCGCACAACTTCAGCGCAAGCCCCAAGACTATGTGGGTTTTGTCGAGGTGCACATTGAGCAAGGCCCTGTGTTGCACAGCTTGAACCTGCCTTTGGGCATCGTCACCTCGATCAATGGCAGCGTGCGCTACTTGGGTGAACTCACCGGCACGGCCAGCCATGCAGGCACCAGCCCGATGGACCAGCGACAAGATGCAGTGGCAGCCTTTGCCCAGTGGGCGGTCTATGTGGAAGAGCGTGCACGAAGGGATGGCGACTCGGTTGCGACAGTCGGCATGCTGCACGTGCCGCAAGGTTCGATCAATGTGGTGCCCGGTCGCGTGCAATTCAGCTTGGACATGCGGGCCCCGAGCGACGCACAGCGCGATGCCATGGCACACGATATTCTGGACAGACTGCAGGCCATCTGTCAGCAACGCGGCATTCAACACCGCTTGGAACAGACCGTGCTAGCGGCTGCGGCCCCCAGCGACCCGGTGTTGCAACAGCATTGGGAACAAGCCGTGACCTCTCTGGGCTTGCCTCTGCACCACATGCCCAGTGGTGCCGGCCACGATGCCATGAAATTACACCAATTGATGCCTCAAGCCATGTTGTTTGTGCGCGGAGAGAACCAAGGCATCAGCCACAACCCACGGGAATGCACCACCGCAGATGACATGCAGTTGGCGCTGGATGCATTCGCGCAATTCATGCGCTTGATGTGAATACTTGTCATCTTCTGTATAAGTAATTACCCTGAAATTTTCAACATTGATGGAATTTTCAGTTTTGTGAGTTATTCATGAAATTCGCTATTTTTGCGAATATCATTTAGTCAACCCCAAATGATCAAGGGGTATGCCCCGTTCCCCTCATTTTTCAACAGGTTTGATGCCCATGAACAGTCCCACGTCCTCTGCACATCCAGGCTCAGCACCCACATTCGCTGACTGGATCTTCATCTCGATCGTGATAGGTGCCCTGTGTTTGGTGGCCTATTTGGGCGAAATCGCCTACGAGCATGCCCAACAAACTGAAAAAAGCAAACGCAATGGTGAAGCGCTGGTGGATTGGCTGGGCAAAGCCAGCGCAGAACGCTTCAACCCCGACTATCCCGTCAAAGCCTGTGCAGGTGGCGGCGACGCCAAAGCCAGCAACTGGGGGGCTTGCTTTGAACACTTGATGGCCAATGAATTCAAGGACATGAAAAACCCTTTCAAGGGCAAAGCCCCCGAGTTCATTGAGCAATGCAACCCAGCCGACAAAAGCTTGACAGGTGAAATTGTGTTGTTGAAAAACACCCCCACACCAGCAGGTTCAGCGGTTGCAGCGGTCAGTTCCAAACTGACAGCTGAAGACAGCATTGACCAAAAACTTCAATTGAGTATTGGTATCTGTGACAAAGGCTCTTACTTTGTCAAAGTTTCTGACGTTGAATTCTGAGGCTCACCATGACAACTGACTCAAACACCCAAAGCGCGCCACAGCAACTCATAGACATTGATGCCCTTAACGCAAAAGAGCTCCTTGGCCTTGAAGACTCGGGCCCGCCCATCGCTCAAGACCAGCCTTTTCGCAAGTGGTTGTACGACTGGACATTGAACCCGAACATCCCTGGCAATTTCCAAAAGAGCATTGACAGCTGGATTGGTATTTTGATTGTGGCCAACCTGTTTGCGTTGGTGCTCGAGCATGTGCCTGCACTGTTCGAACCCAATAAACAACTGTTCCACTACTTTGATGTGTTTTCCATTGTCATCTTCGTCATGGAATATGCCTTGCGGTTTTATTTGGCACCCGAGGACGAAGAGTTCCAAAAGAAGAACATGCCACGGGTGGCTTACATCTTCAGCCCGTTTGCCATCATCGACTTGTTGGCCATCGCACCGTTCTTCTTGCAAGCCTTCATCCCGATTGACTTGCGCGCCCTGCGATTTCTGCGACTGCTGCGAATCTTGAAACTGTTCCGCATCGTCATCCCTGCGGTGAAAGAGTTCAAAGCACTCAACCAAGGTCGCACCTTCCGCCAAAAAATCCATGCCCTGGTGTTCGAAAGCGCTTACGGCGGCAAATTGCAAGGTATTTTTGACACCTTCATCGGTGTGTGGGTGATCATTTCTGTGTTGGCGGTGGTGCTTGAATCCATCCACGGCGTGAGTTACTTGATCAACCTTGAATTCGTGATTTTGGACACGGTGGCGGTAGGTATTTTCACGCTAGAGTATTTGATGCGTATCTACGCATGCGTGGAAGAACCAAAGTTCAGACACGGATTTTTAGGTCGCTTTAAACAAGCCCGCAGCACATCGACGCTTATAGATTTGCTGGCCATCCTGCCCTTCTTCTTGGAAGTCTTGCTGGGATCTGTGCTTGATTTGCGGTTCTTGCGAACCTTCCGTTTGGCGCGTTTGCTCAAACTCACCCGCTACAACGACTCAACCAAGATCTTGACCACGGTGATTGCACGCGAATGGCCTGTGATCAGCGCATCCGCCTTCATCATGATCTTGATGGTAATCATGACCGCCAGCTTGGGCTATGTGTTCGAGCATGAAGCACAGCCAGAGAAGTTTGACAACATACCCAACTCGGTTTACTGGGCCATCATCACACTGGCCTCGGTGGGTTATGGCGATATCTCCCCCATCACCCCCATAGGGCGTTTCATGACGGTGGTCATGTCTTTGCTGGGTATTGGTATCTTTGCCATCCCTGCAGCTTTGCTGGCTTCAGCTTTTGGCGACCAATTGCACAAAGAACGTGAATTGATGAAAAGTAATTTGCGCATCATGATGAAAGACGGCCACTTAGACGAGTCCGAAATTGCGTTGTTGCGATCAGAAGCAAAGCGTTTGCACATCACCATTGAAGAACTCAACGTCTTGCTCGAAGATGCTCACAACGAACGCATCAATTCGCAAAACAAGTCGGTTCTTCCGCTGCATGTGATCGCCGAACGCCCTGCGCAAGCGGTTGAGCATTACAAAATGTTGTTGTCTCAAATCAACCAACTGGCTTTGATGACCGATGCCGCCAAGTTTGAAGATGCCGCACGTTCGGCAGAAAACCTGAGCCCCAAGGAAATGGCGCTCTGGCAGCAAATCAAATCACAGCATTGATCCGATCAGAGCAAGACCCTCCGACCGCTTATGTTTGACGGTTGTGCGCGGGGGTCTTGCTCGCCTTTTTTCAGTTTCCCGGACATTAGTCACCCCGCATGATTGCCAGCTCCCAAAAAACCGTCATGGAGATCTTGGATGGATCTCCCTTCCAACCTCTGTCACGCTATGCGGAGTGGTTGATTTCCACTGTGGTTTTGGTCAATTGCTCTGCGGTGATCTTGGACTCTGTCCCTGAGATTCACGCCCAGTACAAAGACTTCTTTCACGAGTTGGAATTTTGGAGCGTGATGTTTTTCACCGCCGAATACCTGATTCGGGTGTGGGCTCTGGGTGCCAAACACCCTGACAAACCTTGGCAAGGACGGCGTGAATACATGTTCAGCGCATTCGGCTTGGTGGATTTCTTCGCCACCATGCCTTATTACCTGCACGTGTTTTTCCCTTTACTGGATTTGCGCATCCTGCGGGTGTTGCGCCTGCTGCGTATTTTGAAGCTCTCCAAATACAACACGGCTTTGCAAGACTTGTTCACAGCGGTCTATTCCGAACGTCGTGCTTTTGGGTCGGCGGCCTTCTTGTTGCTGATTGCCACCATCGTGTCGGCGTCGCTGATGCATTTCGCTGAAGGTCATGCCCAGCCGGAACACTTTGGCTCGATTCCTCACTCGATTTACTGGTCCATCGTCACCATCACCTCTGGTTTTGGCAACGTGGAACCTGTCACCAAAGGGGGCGAGGTCATCGCCTTGTTGACGGGTTTCCTGGGGGTGTGCATGGCCGCCATCATGACTGGCATCGTGGCTTCAGCCTTTGCCAATCAAATGTCGCGCAAAAAGGCCTCCTACATGGCCCAGTTGCGCCAGGTCTTGTCTGATGGTGTGGTGTCTGATTCAGAGCGTGAAACCCTCAAGCGCTTGCAAGCCCAGTTCAGACTCAGTGACACCGAGGTGCAAACCATGATGGACCAGGCGGCCATGGCCAAAGGTGACAAGCCATGAGCGCACACCAACCCTCCCTCAGAAGACGCACCTTTGAAATTCTTGAAGGTGAAGTGGCAGACAAGGCCAGCCGATTTTGTGAAATTTTCGTGGCCTCGCTGGTGGTGCTCAATGTGCTGGCCATCATCTTGGAATCGGTGCACGAGATCCACGAAGCCTATGGCACGTTCTTCCATTATTTCGACTTGTTCAGCGTGGTCGTGTTCAGTGTGGAATATGTGTTGCGCGTGTGGTCCTATGCCGAAAAATTCAAAGACAGCAATGGTTCCAGTTGGGAAGGACGCAAATCCTATTTGTTCAGCTTTTATGGTTTGGTGGATTTCTTCAGCACAGTGCCCTTTTACCTGCAACTCTTGATGCCTGGCACCGACTTGCGCGTCTTGCGCATGTTCCGTTTGCTGCGTATTTTCAAACTCTCACGCTACAACAGTGCCATGGACGACATGTTCGAGGCCATCAAGTCAGAAAAAGACTCGTTCTCTTCTGCCTTGTTTTTGCTGTTCATCAGTGGGCTGTTGTTCTCGTCTTTGATTTACATCATCGAAGGCCATGACCAACCCGAGGTGTTCCCATCGATTCCTGCGGCCATGCATTGGTTCATGCTCACCATCATTTCGGGTTGGGGCAATGTGGACCCGGTCACTTATTTGGGTGTGGTGCTGGTGGTGGTCACGCAAATATTGGCGATTGCCCTGGCTGCCATCTTGACAGGTGTGGTGTCTACCGCTTACACCGCCCAAGTGGCACGCCGTGAAGCCCTGTATGAAATGGAAATCCGCGAGGTCTTGGCCGATGGGGTGGTCACCGAAGAGGAGTCCGCTCATTTGAAGAACATGCAGGCCAAATATGGCATGTCGGATGAACAAGTGGAAGCGATTGCTGCACAAGTTCGTGCTGAAAAAGGTCAATGACCGTTCAAGGAGACTGCCATGCATGACATGGGATCAACACTGATCATCTGGGCTGCGTTGTTGGGTGCCATTGCAGCAGGTTCCATGATTTTGGGCGCCATTGTGGGCATCACCACCCCCATGTCCAACTCCACCGTTGGTGCCATGGCGGGTTTCGGGGCAGGTGCGCTCATCTCTGCATTGGCACTGGAGTTGGTCTCACCGACCGTGGAGGCCCTGGCGCATGCGGACATGGCTGAACGCGCAGTCGAGGTCAGCCACTTTGTGACCCTGTTGGCGGCCATGGTCGGTGGTGGTTTGATTTTTTTGTTCTTAGACCAAATGCTCAGTGCCCATGGCGGTTACCTGCGCAAAGGTGCGTATGTGATTGCGCAGCACACCAAAAACAAACACAAACGCCAGACAGATTTGATCCAGTCGATTGGCAACTCTTCTTTTTTCAACAGCATGTCACCCGCCATGATGCAAGACTTGATCAAGTTGTTGCATCCCAAGTTTTTGGTGGAAGGCGAAGCCCTGTTCAGCATTGGCGACCCCTCCAACGAGCTCTACATCGTGCGCAATGGCGACATGCGCTTGACCCACAGTGACGGCACAGGTCACAGTTCTGACCGAGGCGATTTGATTGGCGAGGTGTCTTTCTTGGCGCACCAACCGCACAGCACCACCGCGGTGGCAGAACATGGCCCCGCTGAACTGTTGGTGTTGCACAAATCGCAGTTTGAGAGTTTTTGCCGCGACCACCCCGAATTTGGTGAAGCTGTGCGTCAACTGGCCAGCCAACGCATTGCCGACAACAAACGGCAAGTGGACGAAGCCACGCTGGCCAAACAAGAATGGGCCGACTTGGCTATTCAAGCTTTGCGCACCAATGGTTCAGAGATACCCACCGCCACCGATTTGTCCAACATGAAAGATGAGCACAGCAATGCGGGCATGGCGATTTGGCTCGGCAATCTGCTGGATGTGATCCCAGAGAGTTTTGTGATTGGCACCGTGATGCTGTCCATCGTCGCCACCAAAATGGCGACTGGTGTCCCAATCAGCTTTTTTGAAGTGATGCCCTTCACGTTGGTCGGCGCTTTGTTTTTGGCCAACTTTCCTGAGGCCTTGTCAGCCAGTGTCAACATGAAGCAGCAGGGCTTCTCGTCTTTCAAAATCATCATGCTGTGGACCGTGCTCACTGTGATTTGCGCCTTGGGTGCCGCCTTTGGTGCTTATGTCGGGGAATCCATTCCACACAGCACCATGATCGTGGTGGAAGGCATCGCGGCCGGTGCCATGTTGACCATGATCGGCTCGGCCATGTTGCCCGAGGCAGCCCATCTGTCCAGCCCCAACATGGCTGGTTTTTCCACGCTGATTGGCTTTGTCGCTGCGGTAGGATTCAAACTCTTTGAATAAAGGGTTGTATGGGATGGCAAGCCACGCTGGCGGTTGAATACCAGGTTGAACACCAGCGCTGTGTGGCGAGGCACCAGCACCAAGGGCCGCTGCGCATTTTGAAAAGCCTCTACCCTGAAGGCGATGCGGTGTGCCACAACATCCTGGTGCACCCGCCCAGTGGTTTGGTCGGTGGTGATGAATTGCACATTGACCTGACGTTACAAGCCCATGCACACGCCTTGATCACCACACCGGGTGCCACACGCTTTTATGGCTCAGATGGCCTCACCGCGTCTCAGCATGTTCATGCCCAACTGGAACAAGGCGCTCGCTTGGAGTGGTTGCCTTTGGAAGCCTTGGCCTACAGCGGATGCCAGGCACACAACCAAGCTGTGTTCACACTGGCGCCAGGCAGTGAGTTGATGGCTTGGGATGTCACGGCTCTGGGATTGCCACACGCGAATCAACCTTTTGCACAGGGACAATTTCAGCAGCACTTGGAAATTCCTGGTGTGTGGTTGGAGCGTGGCTTGATCCGTGCCGACGACCAACGATTGCTGGTCAGCCCTTTGGGGCTGAATGGCCATACCTGTCAAGCCACCTTGGTGTTTGCACAAGGGTCAGCCATGACTGACACTTTGCGATCCTCTGTGCTGCAAATCGCCCGCGACATGGCAGAGGCACATCCCTTGCGTGGGCAAGCAGGCGTGACGTCACCCGATGCGCAGTTGGTGGTGTTGCGCGTTTTGTCTGATCAGGTGGAACCCGCCATGGATTTACTCAAACAGGTATGGTTGGCCTGGCGCCATCAAGTGTGGGCGCTGCCTGCTGTCGCGCCGCGGATTTGGGCGATGTGAAAACAAGTCTGTTAGATTGCCGCGTCGCGTCGCTCCTCGCAATGACGAAGCCATCAAATAGAGACGAGCTTTCTGATGCCCTTGTCTTTCATCTCACTGCCAGGACCTTGCGCAATCACCTCGCCGCGCTCCATCACACAGTAGTGATCAGCCAGCTCCTCAGCGAAATCGTAGTACTGCTCGCACAACAAAATCGCCATGTCACCGCGACGAGCCAATTGTTGAATAACGCGACCAATGTCCTTGATGATGCTGGGTTGAATGCCTTCGGTCGGTTCATCCAGCACCAACAGCTTGGGTCGACCGGCCAAGGCACGGGCAATCGCCAGTTGTTGTTGTTGGCCGCCTGACAAGTCGCCGCCACGGCGATGCCGCATCTGGTCCAGGATGGGAAACAACTCGAACAACTCGGCTGGAATATCGGCCGAGGCTGCTTGTGTGGCCAGGCCCATGCGCAAGTTGTCTTCCACCGTGAGCCGATTGAAAATCTCTCGCCCTTGCGGCACGTAACCAATGCCGGCCCTCGCCCGCTCGTAAGGTGTGGCGTTGGTGATGGTGTGCCCCTGAAAACCGATGTGCCCTTGGCGGATCGGCACCAAGCCCATCAGGGATTTCAACAAGGTGGTTTTGCCCACGCCATTGCGGCCCAAAAGCACCGTGACCTGCCCCGCCTGAGCTGTCAACGACACATCTCGCAGGATGTGCGAGCCGCCGTAGTATTGATGAATGTGTTCGATGGCCAACATGTTTCAGCGTCCCAAATAAACGTCGATGACGCGTTCGTCTTCTTGCACGTCGTCCAAACTGCCTTGCGCCAACACCGACCCGTCACACAGCACGGTGACGATGTCTGAAATCTGACGGATGAAAGCCATGTCATGCTCGACCACCATGAGCGAGTGCTTGCCTTTCAAGGTCAAGAACAACTCGGCGGTTCGTTCGGTTTCCTGGTCGGTCATGCCGGCCACGGGTTCGTCGAGCAACAGCAGTTTGGGGTCTTGCATCAAGAGCATGCCGATTTCAAGCCATTGCTTCTGACCATGGCTCAGGTTGCCGGCCTGTCTGGTGAACGCGTTCTCCAAATGGATGGTGTGCAATACCTCACTGAGCCTGTCTTTTTGCGCGCCGCCCAGTTTGAACAACATGGAAGCCGCCACACCTTTATGGGTTTTCAAAGCAAGTTCCAGGTTCTCAAACACACTCAGGTGTTCAAACACCGTGGGTTTTTGGAACTTGCGGCCAATCCCCATTTGCGCAATCTCGGGCTCGTTGTGACGCAGCAAGTCGATGGTGCTGCCGAAATACACATGCCCTGAATCGGGTTTGGTTTTGCCCGTGATGATGTCCATCATGGTGGTTTTGCCAGCGCCATTGGGCCCGATGATGCACCGCAACTCACCCACACCAATGTCGAGTGACAAATTGTTGATGGCTTTGAAGCCATCAAAGTTCACGTTCACATCTTCAAGGTACAAGATGCGCCCGTGGGCCAGGTCCAGTTCACCCGGGGTGTGCACCCGAGAAAAACTGGCACTGCGCCCACCTGATGCAGACGTTTGTTCGATGCGGGTTTTGTAAATTTCCAGGCGCTCTGCGCCCTCGTTCATCAAATCGGGGGTCATGACGAGGCTCCAGATTTGTTCATTTTGTCCCGCAACACTTTCACCAAGCCCACCAAGCCTTGCGGCATGTACAAGGTGACCGCGATGAACAATGCACCCAACACATACAACCAATACTCGGGGGCCACCACGGTGAGCCAACTCTTGGCACCATTGACCATGAAGGCACCCACTATCGGACCGATCAAACTGCCACGCCCACCGACTGCCGCCCAGATGGCGATTTCAATTGAATTGGCTGGGCTCATTTCACTCGGGTTGATGATGCCCACCTGCGGCACATACAACGCACCCGCCACCCCGCACATGACCGCTGAGATGACCCAAATGCTGAGCTTGTAAGGCAGCGGTGAATAGCCCGAAAACATGACACGACTTTCAGCATCGCGAATGGCTTGCAACACCCGACCGTATTTGCTTTGCACCAACCAACGCGCCATCAAGAAAAAGCCCAACAAACACCAGGCACTCAACACAAACAACACCATGCGCATGCTGGGCGTGGCCAAGGGCATGCCCAAGATGCGCTTGAAATCGGTGAAGCCGTTGTTGCCGCCAAAACCTGTTTCATTGCGAAAGAACAGCAGCATGAAGGCAAAAGTCATGGCCTGGGTGATGATGGAGAAATACACACCCTTGATGCGTGAGCGAAACGCAAAGTAGCCAAACACCAAGGCCAACAGGCCGGGGGCCAACACCACCAAGAGCAAGGTGGCGATGAAGCTGTCGCTGAAGTACCAATGCCAGGGCAGGGTTTTCCAATCCAAGAACACCATGAAGTCGGGCAACTCCGATTTGTAATTGCCATCCAATCCAATTTGCCGCATCAGGTACATGCCCATGGCATAACCCCCTAACGCGAAAAACAGACCGTGTCCCAGCGACAAAATACCGGTGTACCCCCAAATCAAATCCATGGCCAGTGCACATATGGCAAAGCACATGATCTTGCCCACCAGCGAAATGGCGAAGTCACTCAGGTGCAAGGGGTGGTCGAGGGGCAACATGACATTGAGCACCGGGGCCAACACACTCAAGCTTAGCAGCAGGGTTGCGAACACGGTCCAACCCAAAGGCGAGAGCAAGCGCGGGGGTGGAGGAAGTTTGATGGTGTTCATGTCAGGCCTCCGCACTTCTGCCCTTCATCGCAAACAAACCTTGTGGTCGTTTTTGAATGAAGACAATGATGAACACCAACACAGCGATCTTGGCCAAGACAGCACCGGTCCAGCCTTCGAGCAGTTTGTTGAGCACGCCCAAACCCAGCGCCGCGTAGACCGTGCCTGCGAGTTGCCCCACACCGCCCAGCACCACCACCATGAAGGCGTCGACGATATAGCCTTGGCCGAGGTCGGGGCCCACGTTGCCAATTTGACTGAGGGCACAACCGGCCAAGCCGGCAATACCCGAGCCCAATGCAAACGCATAAGTGTCAATGCGCGCTGTGTTGACACCCATGCAAGAGGCCATGGCGCGGTTTTGCGTGACGCCCCGCACAAACAAACCCAGGCGGGTTTGACTGATTAGTAAGGCCACAGCCGCCAACACGAGCAAGGCGAACACCACGATCAACACCCGGTTCCAAGGCAGGCTCAAATTGGCCAGCATCTGGATGCCGCCGCTCATCCAAGAGGGATTTTCAACCGCCACGTTTTGCGCACCAAACATGCTGCGCACGGCTTGCATCAAGATCAAACTGATGCCCCAGGTGGCCAACAGGGTCTCCAGCGGCCGACCATACAAATGCTTCAACACGCTGCGCTCCAAAATCGCCCCCACCAAAGCTGATGCCATGAACGCCATGGGAATGGCCAACACCAGGTAGTAATCGAACAAACCCGGCGCATGGCTGCGCACCCAGGCTTGCACCACATAAGTGGCGTAAGCACCCACCATCATGAGTTCGCCATGGGCCATGTTGATCACGCCCATCAAACCATACGTGATGGCCAAGCCCAAGGCGACCAATAACAAAATAGAACCCAAGCTGATACCGGTGAACACCACACCCAAGCGCTCACCCCAGGCGAGTGCGGCTTTGATGTCTGCCAACGAAGCCACCAGTTGGGCTTTGACTTGGGGATCGGTTTCCAGACTGAGTTGTTGGTTCAACAACAACTGGGTGTTGGGGGTTTGGCTGGTCGCCAACGCCTTGGCGGCTTTCAAGCGCAGCGCCGCATCGGGATGGCTGATGTCGATGGCGGCTTGTGCCAAGTTCAACAAACTGACGATGGCAGGATTTTGTTCAGCAGCCAATGCTTTTTGCAACAGTGGCCCTTTGCTGGCGTCAGGCTCCGACACCAACGATTGCGCGGCTTTCAAGCGCTCTGCATCATCAGGGCTGAGCAGTTGCAAGGCTGCCAAGGCGGCTTCCACCTCGCCGCGCATGCGGTTGTTGTTCACCACGCTCTCGGCGTTGTCAGGCAGGGTGACGGCCCGGTTGCTCACCGGATCGGTGGCTTGACCATCTCGCACCACCATCACCTGGTCACCAGCCACCACCACAGCATCATCGGCCAGGGCTTGCAAAAACAAAGCTGTTTGTGCATCGGCCTGTGCCAATGCTTTTTGCAAACCTTGCACCCGGGCGTCTGTCTCGCCCTTCACCATCTCATGCACTTGTTGTTGTGTGAGTGCGAGTGCAGAACCGGTCCACATCACCACCATCAACAGACAAGCCAACCAAGCGTTGCGTTTCATACCCACTCTTTGATTTGTTTGGAAAACAGGGGAGTGGCGCTCGCCCTCCCCTGTGTGTGTCACCTCAAAGGCGATTACTTCTTGACAGGTTCGTCAGGCTTTTTCTCGTTGCCCACGATGTAAGGGCTCCAAGGCTTGGCTTTCACAGGACCGGGCGTTTTCCAGACCACGTTGAACTGGCCATCGGCCTTGATCTCGCCAATGAACACCGACTTGTGCAAGTGGTGGTTTTTCTCGTCCATTTTGCTGACGATGCCGCTGGGTGCCTTGAAGGTTTGACCGGCCATGGCCGCGATGACTTTGTCGACATCGGTGGACTTGGCTTTTTCAACCGCTTGCTTCCACATGTTGATGCCGATGTAGGTGGCTTCCATCGGGTCGTTGGTCAAAGGCTTGTCTTTGTGACCGGCGATGCCCTTGGCTTTGGCATAAGCCGACCATTTTTTGATGAACTCGTCATTGGCAGGGTTCTTGATGGACTGGAAGTAGTTCCATGCAGCCAAGTGTCCGACCAAAGGCTTGGTGTCCACACCGCGCAGTTCTTCTTCACCCACAGAGAAGGCCACCACAGGCACGTCTTTGGCTTTCAAGCCTGCATTGCCCAGTTCTTTGTAGAAAGGCACGTTGGAGTCACCGTTGATGGTGGACACCACCGCAGTTTTGCCACCGGCTGAGAATTTCTTGATGTCCGCCACGATGGTTTGGTAATCAGAGTGACCGAACGGTGTGTATTTCTCGTCGATGTCCGATTCTTTCACGCCTTTGCTGATCAGGTAGGCGCGCAAAATTTTGTTGGTGGTGCGGGGGTAGACATAGTCGGTACCCAACAGGACCCAACGCTTGGCAGCGCCACCGTCTTTGCTCATCAAATAGTCCACCGCAGGAATGGCTTGCTGGTTGGGCGCAGCACCTGTGTAAAACACGTTCTTGGAGAGTTCTTCACCTTCGTATTGCACGGGGTAGAACAGCAAACCGTTCATTTCTTCGACCACGGGCAACACCGATTTACGTGACACAGAGGTCCAGCAACCAAAGATCACGGCCACTTTGTCTTGACCCAAGAGCTGCTTGGTTTTCTCAGCAAACAAAGGCCAGTTGGACGCGGGGTCGACCACAACAGGTTCGAGCTTCTTGCCCAACACGCCACCTTTGGCGTTGATTTCATCAATGGCCATCAACACGGTGTCTTTCAACACGGTTTCAGAAATGGCCATGGTGCCTGACAAGCTGTGCAACACACCGACTTTGATGGTGTCTGCCGCTTGGGCAACAGTCATGTACAAGGAACCACTGACGATGGCTGCAGCAGCAGCCAGTGTTTTGAGGTGATGACGACGATTCAACATGCAGTGAACTCCAAAATTTTCGAGGGTTGAGATAAACGCGCCTTGTGGGCCACGTGAACACCTCTTTGCAAGCCTTGTGCCACCCCCCGGAAAAACCCGATGTTTGCAAGGCGTGCGCCCTGAAAACCTGTTTTGGGATCCGCCATGCACCATGAACGCACCACGACTTTGGTGCATGGCACCAAATGAATGCACGCCGATGGTGCAAATCGATCAGATCTCAAGGCATGCCATTTGCATGACAATCCCAATCCTCTCTCGTCAATGCATTTGCACAAAACGCCATGGAACTCACACCCCGCGAAAAAGACAAACTGCTGATCTTCACAGCGGCTTTGCTCGCCGAACGCCGCAAAGCACGCGGCTTGAAACTCAACTACCCCGAAGCGGTCGCTTTCATCAGTGCGGCTGTGATGGAAGGTGCACGGGATGGCAAAACCGTGGCCCAACTCATGAGTGAAGGTCGCAGCATCCTGACCCGCGCCGACGTGATGGACGGCATTGCCGAGATGATTCCTGACATCCAGGTCGAGGCCACTTTTCCTGACGGCACCAAGCTGGTGACCGTGCACCAACCGATTGTTTAAGGAGCATCACATGCACAAACTTCTTGTCATCCTGCCTTTGTTGAATGGCTGGGGTGCCTGGGCCCACGAAGGCCATGGTCTGGAAGGCGCCCATGCACATGCCACCGACGCCCTGGGTTTTGTGGTGACGCTTGTGGTGGTGGCCGCCATGATGTGGACGGGTCGCAAATGAGCATGACACCAGGAGAACTCTTCACGGATGCAGGGCACCATGCCTTGAATGAGGGTCGCCGCACCCACACCTTGGTGGTGCGCAACACGGGTGATCGACCGATTCAGGTCGGTTCGCACTACCACTTTGCCGAAACCAACCATGGTTTGCAGTTCGATCGCGCCGCCGCAACCGGCATGCGCTTGAACATCGCCTCGGGTACAGCGGTTAGGTTTGAACCCGGTCAAGAGCGCACCGTTGAGCTGGTCGACTATGCGGGCGACCGTCAGGTCTATGGCTTTCGTGGCGAGGTGCAAGGCGCCTTGAAAGGAGGCCAGTGATGGCTCAGATTGAAAAACGCGCTTATGCCGAGATGTATGGACCGACGGTGGGTGACCGTGTGCGCTTGGCGGACACCGACCTCATCATCGAGGTCGAGCAAGACTACACCCTGCGCGCAGGTGGGTATGGCGAAGAGGTGAAGTTCGGTGGCGGCAAAACCATTCGCGACGGCATGGCGCAAAGCCAACGCACCCGCAACGGCCCTCTAGGAACCGGGGCGCAAGCTGGTGGCGCCATGGACTGTGTGCTGACCAATGCCCTCATCCTCGACCACTGGGGCATTGTGAAAGCCGACATCGGCATCAAAAACTCTCGCATCGCGGCGATTGGCAAAGCGGGCAACCCCGACACCCAACCCGGTGTGGACATCGTCATTGGCCCAGGCACCGAGATCATTTCATGCGAAGGCATGATCGTCACCGCTGGTGCCATCGACACCCACATCCATTTCATTGCGCCCCAGCAAATTGAAGAAGCGCTGAGCAGCGGTGTGACCACCATGCTGGGCGGTGGCACGGGGCCAGCAACGGGCACGTTTGCCACCACCTGCACGCCTGGTCCTTGGAACATCGAGCGCATGTTGCAGGCGGCAGATGCCTTCCCCATGAACCTGGGCTTCATGGGCAAAGGCAATGCGGCCTTGCCCAACGCTTTGCACGAGCAAATCAACGCAGGGGCCATTGGTCTGAAACTGCATGAAGACTGGGGCACCACACCGGCTGCGATTGACAACTGTTTGAATGTGGCTGAAGACACCGACACCCAAGTGGCCATCCACACCGACACCCTCAATGAATCGGGTTTCGTGGAAGACACGGTTGCAGCTTTCAAAGGTCGCACCATCCACACCTTCCACACCGAAGGTGCAGGCGGCGGCCATGCGCCGGACATTTTGAAAGTGGTGGGCGAAGCCAATGTGCTGCCCTCGTCCACCAACCCCACGCGGCCCTACACCATCAACACGCTCGATGAACACGTGGACATGTTGATGGTCTGCCATCACCTCGACCCCTCGATCGCCGAGGATTTGGCCTTTGCCGAAAGCCGCATCCGCCGCGAAACCATTGCCGCTGAAGACATCTTGCACGACATCGGCGCCATCAGCATGTTCTCCTCCGACTCGCAGGCCATGGGCCGCGTGGGCGAGGTCAGCATGCGCTGCTGGCAAACCGCCCACAAGATGAAACAGCAACGCGGCCCCTTGCCAGGCGACACCGATCGCCATGACAACGCCCGTGTGAAACGCTACATGGCCAAACTCGCGATCAACCCGGCGATTGCCCACGGCATCAGCCACGAGGTGGGCAGTTTGGAAGTGGGCAAATGGGCCGACATCGTGTTGTGGAAGCCTGCTTTTTTTGGCGTCAAACCCTTCATCATCATGAAGGGTGGTTTCATCGCCATGGCCGCCATGGGCGACCCCAATGCCTCGATTCCCACGCCGCAACCGGTGCACTACCGACCCATGTTCGGTGCCTATGGCGGTGCTTTGCACAAAGGCTCGTTGAGCTTTGTGTCCCAAGCAGCGCTCCAAGCTGGTATTGGCGGTCGCTATGGTTTGCACAAAACATTGAGCGCGGTGAAGAACATCCGTGGTGTGGGCAAGCGCGACATGGTTCACAACCACATCGCACCGCGCATGGAAGTGGATGCCCAGACCTACGCGGTGCGTGCAGACGGCATGTTGCTCACCTGCGAACCCGCCAGCAGCTTGCCGATGACGCAACGCTATTTTTTGTTTTGACACCATGATTCATTTCTCTAAACTGGTGCGACAAGGCCGTGGCCTGGCCAAACCCTTGCTCAAACGTGCCGCCACAGTCAACCTCGATTGGGATGTGCGGCAAAAAAGCCGCTTTGAAACCACCCACAGCCTGGGTCAAAGCATCGGTGTGTTTTTGCCCCGCGGCACGGTGATCCGTGGTGGCGATGTCTTGGTCGGCGAAGACGGCTCCCTGTTGCAGGTGCTGGCCGCACCACAGCCGGTGTTGCGCATCACCTTCGATGCCCAGCACGGCACACCTTTTGACCTCACGCGAGCGGCCTACCACTTGGGCAATCGCCATGTGCCGATTGAATTGCAAACCGATCATTTGAAGATTGAGCCCGACCATGTGTTGGCCGATATGTTGCGCGCCATGCACCTGACGGTGGTGGCCGTGGACGAGGCTTTTGAACCCGAGAGTGGCGCTTACGGGGACCATGGTGGTCACGCACATGGACACGGCCATGAGCACCCACATGCACACGGTCATGACCATGGACACGACCATGGTCATGTGCACGGTCCGCATTGCAACCATGACCACTGACCATGCAAGCTGCTGCCTCTGACTTGCTGTGGTTGATGCAACTCGCCTCCCCGGCTTTGCCCGTGGGTGGGTTTTCATATTCCGAGGGGCTGGAAGCCGCGGTGGAACATGGCTTGGTGCATGACGAAGCCTCGGCGCAATCCTGGTTGTTGGACCAATTGCATTTGATGCAAGCCCGCAGTGAATTGCCGGTGGTGTCGCAAGCCATGAGCGCTTGGTTGGCGCACGATGTGACACGCTTGAACCAACTCAATGCCTGGGTGATGCAAACCCGCGAAACCTTCGAGAGCCGTTTGCAATCCGAACAAATGGGTCGATCGCTGCTCGATTGGTTGCGCAACCACACCGATGTCGACACTGCGCGCGTGAGCACTTGCCAACAGTTACCCCCCACCTGGCCCTTGGTGTTTGCCTTGGCACTGACCACGCGTGAGGTGACACCGCGCGATGGTTTGTTGACCACGGCGTTTTCATGGGCTGAAAACATGGTGCAAGCCGCCATCAAATCGGTGCCGCTGGGTCAACGCAGTGGTCAGCGCATCTTGGCGGCTTTGAGCGCCGAGATGCCATCTGCCGTCGATCACGCCCTGTCCCTGAACGACGATCAACGTCAAGCCTTTAGCCCGCGTCTGGCGATTTTGTCAGCGCGCCATGAAACCCAATATTCACGACTGTTTCGATCATGAGCACTGCACTGCACCACATCCCGTTTCGCACCAAAAAATTGCCTCCTTTGCGCGTGGGCATCGGCGGCCCTGTGGGCTCGGGCAAAACCACTTTGCTGGAGATGTTGTGCAAAACCATGCGCGAGGACTACGACCTGATTGCCATCACCAACGACATCTACACCAAGGAAGACCAACGCTTGCTCACCGTCAGCGGTGCCTTGCCCGCCGAGCGCATCATGGGTGTGGAAACTGGCGGCTGTCCGCACACCGCCATCCGTGAAGACGCTTCTATCAATTTAGAAGCCATTGATCGCATGCTGGATAAATTCCCGAATGCCGATGTGGTGTTTGTGGAAAGCGGTGGCGACAACTTGGCCGCCACCTTCAGTCCTGAACTGAGCGACCTGACCATCTATGTGATCGATGTGGCGGCGGGCGAAAAAATCCCACGCAAAGGCGGACCAGGCATCACCAAGAGCGATTTGTTCATCATCAACAAAACCGACTTGGCCCCGCACGTGGGTGCCGACCTGGCGGTGATGAAGTCGGACACCGAGCGCATGCGTGCAGGCGCACAAGGCGTGAAACCATTTGTGATGACGAATTTGAAAACCCTGAGCGGCTTGGCCGATGTGGTGAACTTCATCGAAACCAAGGGCATGCTGACCAAGGCGGCTTGACTAGCGGGTGGCCCAACCACCCGACATGGGAAACACCTGGCCGACAAAACAGTCGGCATGGGTCGAGCACAAATAGGCCGCGAACTGAGCATCTTCCTCGGCCTTGACCAAACGACCCAAAGGCACTTCGCGCTTCAAGCGCTCTTGAAAGCGCGGATTGGCTTGCACCTCGGGCGGGAAGTAGGTGGGGTTGTCGACAAAGTTTTGTGCGATGGCGTTGACCTGGATGTTCAAAGGGGCCAACTCGACACCCACGGCCTGCACATACGCCAGTTGCGCACCACGTGCCGCGCTGTAACTCGAAGCGCGCTTCATGCCGCGCAAGGCACTGGCGCTGCCCATGACCACCACCTTGCCGCGTCCCCGGGCTTGCATTTGCGGCAGCACTGCACGCACCAAGCGTGGCAGAGGATGGACCATGGTGTCAAACACCGCATGCCATTCATCTTCAGTCACTTCAGCCGCCAAAGTGCTGGGCGCGGGCATGGCCAAATTGACCAAGAGCACATCCACATGCCCATGTTCAGCCACCATGACCTGAGGGGCTTCAGGCTGGGTGAGGTCACGGGTATCGGACAACACGGTTGCGCCCTGCGAGGCCAAGACCTCGCACAAAGCGGGCCCCATGAACACATCAGCTTGGGTCACCAGAATGCGCAGGCCTTGCAACATGGTTCACTCGGGCAACAAATCGTCGTCGGTGTCGTCCAGCAACACCGCACCTTCGGCCAAGGCCGGCCGCGGCTTGCGCTTGCCATGGGTGGCCAACACCTCGACATACACCTGCGTGGCCGAGGCTTTGGCGACCTCATCGATGCCGCCGATGAGCGCTGACAAGTGCACCACAGCAGCGCTGTCTTTGCTGTCGCCGACTTTGCAATCAAAGTCCCAATAGTCCACGCCTTCGGGCAGGTCACGGCGGCGTTCGCGTTTCAAATACTTGCGCACATCGTGCTTGATGGCATCGAGCACCCGATCAGGGTGACGGCCTTCGACATGCAGGGGATAGGTTTTTCTCATGCCCTGATTATGCGGGTGAGGCCGCCAAGCGCCACAGCGAGGTGCGCTCTTGGCTGCGCGCTTGGTACAAGACATCGGTGCTGTCTTGGCTTCTGGGGTGGGTGGGCGTCACATGGTCTTCACCCACGACTTGCAAACCCGCATCGGCCACCCATTGCATCCACTGGGCGCGTGGTCGCAGTTGCAGGCGTTCAGCCAAGTCGGACAAGATCAACCAGCCCTCACCATCGGGCGTCAAATGGGACCGCAAACCCTTCAAAAATCCGCGCAACATGCCGCTGTCGGGGTCGTAGACCGCCTGGTCCAGCAAGGTGTTCACCTTGCCAGGCAACCAAGGCGGGTTGCACACCACCAAAGGCGCACGCCCTGGCGGAAACAAATCGGCTTGCAAGATTGCAACCCGGTCTTGCATCTGCAATCGAGCGAGGTTGTCAGTGGCACAAGCCAAGGCATGCTCGTTGGTGTCGGTGGCGACCACCTGTTGCATACCGCGATGCAGCAACAAGGCGCTCAACACGCCTGTGCCCACGCCAATGTCAAAGGCCAGCGACAGATGGCTCAAGGGCGCTCGTTGCACCAAGGCCAGGTACTCACCGCGCACCGGTGAAAACACCCCGTGATGCGGGTGGATACGGTTGTAGGCAGCGCCTTCGAGTTCGGGGATATACACGCCTTTTTTTCGCCATTCAAAGGCACTGACCACGCCCAACAATTCACGCAGCGGCACCCAATGCGCCTCGCCATCTGCATCGCCCCAGGCCTGCACCATGGCCTCTCGCCAATCAGGGGCGCGGCGCAAACGAATGCTGTAGTCCGCCTCCACCCGCACCATCAATTTGGAGAGGGTGTGGGCCTTTTGTGCTTGCGCCATGCGGTAAGTGTGGAATGCCGCTGGCAAAGCAGGGGGGGTCGTGGACTTGGCGCGGGGCTTGGCGTCCATGCGCCGCCCCATGGCTTGCAGCAGTTGTCGTGCATTTTGAAAATCGCCCACCCAATGCAATGCCTGGCCTGCCGTGGCCCATTGACAGGCTTGGGCGGCGGTCGTGCTGTCATCCACCTCGGTGATGCGGGTTGATGGGGTCATGGAACGGGTCGCCAGCATGGGCTCAGCATACCCCGATAATTCCAGTTCACCCTCTCTGAAAGGTTTGCCAGATGTCTGCTGTGATCGCGATTTGCATCGGTGCTTGTATCGGTGCTTTGGCACGCTGGCAACTGGGACTGCACTTCAACCACAACGGTTGGCTGCCCTGGGGCACGCTGTATGCCAATTTGATCGGTGGTTATCTGATTGGCGTGTGTGTGGCGGTTTTTCAAGCCCTGCCCGAACTCGACCCGCTGTGGCGTCTGTTGTTGGTGACCGGCTTCTTGGGTGCACTCACCACCTTCTCCTCGTTCAGCGCCGAGGTGGTCGACATGCTCATCACCTCTCGTTATGGATTGGCCTTGTTCACGGCGGCACTGCATTTGTTGGGCTCGCTGTTGTTCACCCTGGCGGGTATCAAAACGGTGGAGTTGCTGTGGGCCAGGTAAGCCCTTTGTCAGCACCATGCACGACAGTCCCGCGCTGATGAAAACAGAACTGCTCGCCAACAACCGTCTCCAACAAATCGACCGCGCCCGGCAAGCGGTCATGGTGGACGGACAAGCCCAAGCACCTTGGGTGCAACCGTGGATCAGCAACAGCTGGCAGCGCTGCATCCAACTGGGCTTGCAAGCCGAGGACACGGTCGAATTCAACCCTGTGTCTGCCAGCCACGCACGACACACCCTGGACCACCAGCACGACCTGATTCAATCGGCCCAACCCGAGTTGGAGCGGTTGGGTCGCGCCATCGCCGGCACCCAGTTTTTCGCCCTCATCACCGATGCCAACGGCATCTTGCTTGACGTGGGTGGACAGATCGATAAGCACGACAAGCGGGTGACAGCGCTGGCCCGTGTGGGCGTGGACTTGTCCGAGCAAGCGATTGGCACCTCGGCCATCAGTGCCGCCCTGATCGAGCAACGCCCGGTGTGGCTGCACCGCCAAGAGCATTTCTTCCGCGATACCTCGATTTACAGCTGTGCAGGTGCGCCGCTGTGGGATGCGCATGGCAGCTGCATCGGCATGCTTGACCTCACCGGTGTGCAAACCGCCGAACGTCCCGAGTTGATGCACTTGGCAGCCCTGTCGGCACGCAGCATCAGCAATGCGCTGTTGTTGCGCCAGCCGCACCATTTGCTGGTGCGTCTGAATTGGCCAGGTCGTTTGCTGGGCGATGACAACGATGGCTTGTTGTTGCTGGGCGAAGATGGCGAAGTGCTGGGTGCCAACCCTTGGGCTCGTGAGTTGCTGAACCTGTCAGCCCACCAGCATCCTCATGCCAGTGATGTGTTCGCGCTGCCATGGGCCATGTTGTTTGACGCGGCGTCCAACGACCAGTTGCTGGATGTGCCCCTGTGGAGTGGCTTGCAACTGCAAGCCAAAGCCTGCTTGCAACATGCTTGTCAAGCCGCGCCATCGACCCAGCCCACCGGTCCTTTGCAACAAATTCAAACCGCCATGATTTCCAAGGCGATTGAGCATGCGCGGGGCAATGTGGCCCAAGCAGCCAAGGCGCTGGGTATCAGCCGCGCCACCCTTTACCGCAAGCTGGCTCGCAAACCCGCGCATTGAAGACGGGGTTCACGCCCCCAAGTGGGTGTCTTGGAGTCCCTCATGCCCACACTGTCAGCCACTGCCGAGTCCCATCTGCACATCGAGGGCATGACCTGCGCCTCCTGTGTGCGACGGGTGGAAAAAGCCCTGCTCAACGTGCCTGGTGTGGACAGCGCGGTGGTGAACCTGGCCACCGAGGAGGCCACCGTCAGCTGGCGTGCACCCGCCTCCGCCGAGGCCTTGCTGAGCGCGGTAGACCAAGCCGGCTACGCAGCCAAAACCTTGACCCCCGACCAACCCCCAGCTGCCTGGGTGGCCCCGCCTTGGTGGCCCGTGGCCTTAAGCGCTGCGCTGACCTTGCCGTTGGTGGCACCCATGTTGATGCAACTGCTGGGCTTCGATGGCATGCTGGGTGGATGGTGGCAACTCGCGCTGGCCACACCGGTCCAGTTTGGCCTGGGCTGGCACTTTTACCGCGCAGCCTTCAAGGCTGTCATGGCCAAAGCGGGCAACATGGATTTGCTGGTGGCGCTGGGCACCTCGGCCGCTTATGGGCTGTCGCTTTACCTGTTGCTAAAACATGGTGCGCACAGCATGCCGCACCTGTATTTCGAAGCATCGACCTCGGTCATCACCTTGGTGATGCTGGGCAAATGGCTGGAAAGCCGCGCCAAGCGGCAAACCACCGATGCGATCCGCGCCCTGCAAGCATTGCGGCCCGAACAGGCCTGGGTGCGTCGTGATGGCCGTGATGTGGCGCTGCCTCTGTCCCAAGTGAAGTGGGGTGACCTGGTGGTGGTGCGACCAGGTGACCGCGTGGCCGTCGATGGCGTGGTGCGCGAAGGCAGCAGCCAGGTGGATGAATCCTTGATCACCGGGGAAAGCCTGCCCGTGGGCAAAGGCGTGGGCGACACCGTCACAGGTGGTTCGGTCAATGCTGACGGTCTGCTCTTGGTCCAAACCACGGCCATCGGCACCGAGACCACCTTGGCGCGCATCATCCGCATGGTGGCGTCGGCACAGGCAGCCAAGGCACCGATACAGCGCATCGTCGACCAGGTGAGCGAGGTGTTTGTGCCCGTGGTGTTGGGCTTGGCCTTGCTGACCTTGATCGGCTGGATGGTCGTGAATGGCGATTGGGAACAAGCCTTGATCAACGCAGTGTCGGTATTGGTGATCGCCTGCCCCTGTGCACTGGGATTGGCCACACCCACGGCCATCATGGCGGGCACGGGCGTGGCGGCACGCCACGGCATCCTCATCAAAGACGCGCAAGCGCTGGAAGTTGCCCATGCGGTGAACGTGGTGGCTTTTGACAAAACAGGCACCCTCACCGAGGGCCACCCTTCGCTGGTGCAGATGCAAGCCGCGCCCGGTGTGGCTGAGGCAGACTTGCTGCGTTGGGCGGCCGCCTTGCAAGCCAGCAGCAGCCATCCCTTGGCTTTGGCGGTCCGCTTGAAGGCCACAGAATTGCTTTTGGACACGCCCCCAGCCCAATCGATATCGGCCTTGCCAGGGCGAGGTGTGTCTGGTGTGGTTCAAGGCATGAAGTTATGGTTAGGCAGCAGCCGTTTGCTGCAAGAACAACAAGCAGACGCAGGCGGTCTGCGCCTCCTCGCCCAACAATTCGAGGGGCAAGGCAACACAGTGTCTTGGTTGATGCACGCCCAAGACGGTCACACCCAGGTGCTGGGCTTGCTGGCCTTTGGCGACACCATCAAGGCCAGTGCCATCGACGCCATTCAGCGCCTGCATGCACTGGGCATCCACACGGTCATGCTGACTGGCGACAACCTGGGCAGCGCCCAAGCCGTGGCCAAGGCCCTGGGCATTGGCGAGGTCCATGCGCAAGTGCTGCCTGGTGACAAAGCCGCCGTGGTGCAAGCACTGCGCGCCCAAGGCCGGGTGGTGGCCTTTGTCGGTGATGGTTTGAATGATGGCCCTGCTTTGGCTGCAGCGTCCTGTGGTTTTGCCATGGCGGGCGGGGCCGATGTGGCCACTGAAACAGCCGGTATCACCTTGATGCGCGGCGACCTGCGCTTGGTAGCCGACTCGATCGATATTTCCAGACGCACCTACGCCAAGATCAAGCAAAACCTGGGTTGGGCCTTTGCTTACAACCTGCTGGGGATTCCGCTGGCAGCCTTGGGGCTGTTAAGCCCGGTCATCGCAGGCGCGGCCATGGCTTTGAGCAGTGTGAGCGTGGTCAGCAACGCCTTGTTGCTGCGCCGCTGGAAGGGCTCAGCCCACTAATTTGAGGTTGCTGGCCGCTGGGTCGGCGGCTTGCAGCAGTGCGGCAAAACGACCGCGCACCGACGCCTCAATGCCCGCCGCATCCAGCCCCAGAGACGACAAAATTTTGGCCGGGTCACCATGCTCGGTGAACACATCAGGCACGCCGATGCGCAACACAGGTATGTTGACACCCGCGTCTTGCAAAGCTTCGAGAACCGCAGAGCCAGCGCCGCCCATGAGCGCACCTTCTTCCAACGTGACCAAGGCCTGATGGCTGGCCGCGAGTTGCAGCAGCAACTCGGTGTCCAAGGGCTTGGCCCAGCGCATATTGGCGACACTGGCGTTGAGCGGCGCGGCCGCTTGCAAAGCCGGGTACAACAAGCTGCCAAAAGCCAAGATGGCGACGCCCTTGCCTTCGCGGCGCAGTTCGCCCTTGCCAAACGGCAAGGTGGGCAAGCCACTGCTGATGGCCGCACCGGCACCGGCACCGCGGGGGTATCGCACCGCCACGGTATGGTCTTGCGCATGCGCGGTGCTCAGCAACATGCGGCATTCGTTTTCATCGGCCGGGCAAGCGATGCTCACCTGCGGAATGCAACGCAAGAAGGGGATGTCGTAAACGCCTGCATGCGTGGGGCCGTCCGCACCCACAATGCCGGCGCGGTCCAGCGCCAACACCATGGGCAGTTTTTGCAATGCCACATCGTGGATCAGCTGGTCGTAGGCGCGCTGCAAAAAGGTGGAGTAAATGGCCACCACCGGCTTCAAGCCTTCACAGGCCAAACCCGCAGCGAAAGTGAGCGCGTGTTGTTCGGCGATGCCGACATCGTGGTAACGGTCAGGAAAACGCTGATGGAACTCGACCATGCCGGAGCCTTCGCGCATGGCGGGGGTGATGGCCACCAACTTGGGGTCGACTGTCGCCATGTCGCACAACCAGTTGCCAAACACCTGGCTGAAGGTTTGTTTGGGTGCCGTGGCGGGCGGCAACAAGCCCACTTTGGGATCGAATTTACCGGGACCGTGGTAGGCGATCGGGTCGGCTTCGACCAGTCTGTAGCCCTGCCCCTTGCGGGTGACCACGTGCAAAAACTGCGGTCCACTCAACTGCTTGATGTTCTCCAGGGTGGGAATCAGCGAATCGAGGTCATGCCCATCGATCGGGCCGATGTAATTGAACCCGAATTTCTCGAACAAGGTGGCAGGGAGCACCAAGCCTTTGGCCTGGTGTTCCAGACGCTTGGCCAACTCGAACAGCGGCGGTGCGTTTTTCAACACCTGACGCCCCACTTCTTTGGCGGTGGCGTAAAAACGCCCGCTCATGAGTTGCGCCAGATAACGGTTGAGCGCGCCCACGGGTGGGCTGATCGACATGTCGTTGTCGTTCAAGATGACCAGCAAATTGCAATCGGACACACCGGCGTTGTTCATGGCTTCAAAGGCCATGCCTGCGGTCATGGCGCCGTCACCGATGATGGCCACGCTGTGGCGTTGCTCGCCCTTTTGTTTGGCGGCCAGTGCCATGCCCAAGGCCGCTGAAATGCTGGTGGATGAATGCGCAGTGCCAAAGGCGTCGTACTCGCTTTCATCGCGTTTGGGAAAGCCCGCCACGCCGCCGATTTGCCGCAGGCTGTGCATCTGGTCACGACGGCCGGTGAGGATTTTGTGCGGGTAGGTTTGGTGACCCACGTCCCACACCAAGCGGTCGTGGGGGGTGTTGAACACGTAATGCAAGGCCACGGTCAGCTCGACCGTGCCTAGGTTGGAGCTCAAGTGACCCCCGGTTTGGGCCACGCTGTTGATCAAAAAAGTGCGCAGTTCATCAGCCACCATGGGCAATTGATGGGGCGACAGTCGCCGCAAATCATGAGGCGATTGAATGCTGTCGAGCAATGTGTTCATGAACCGGTCTCCTGCTGTCCCTGAGCCAGTTCAGGGAGCGCTATTGTCGTGCCTCTCAGCTTAAATGTGTCAACTCAAGTTGACGCGAGGGTTAACCCTGTATTTGAACAGATCAGCCAAGAAAAAAAACCCCTGGGCTTGTCGCCTCAGGGGTGTTGTCCAACCGCCAACGCGGTTGATGGAAGGGTTTAGCCTTTTTTGGCGTAGGCACTGCACCAGCCTGCGCCAGCAACTTGCTTGCCAGCAAACAAGGGGCAACCACCGGCTTTGTCGCCAGCTTTGCCTTGGAACAAAGCGCAGTTGTCGCAACGCTGTTCATTTTTGTGATTGGCGTATTTTTTGCCGTCCACTTTGGTGGTGTCCGCTTTGTAGCCCAATCCAGCAGCTTGCGCATCGGTCTCAGCCAGCATGGCTTGTGCAAAAACTTGACCACCGGCCAACAAGGCTGTGCTGCCCAAACCGAGTTGAATCACAAATTCGCGACGACTTGTCATAAATGTCTCCATTGAATTGAAAACCCCATGTGGGGATAAATTGCCCTTGGATTTTGACTGATTACAGGGGCTGAAACCTCAACGCCCAGTCAATATCCCAGGTTGACGCTCAGGTAAGTCTTAGACAAACGGGCCGTTGAGCTGGACTGTGCCCCAGTTCAGGCCGCCCGCCAAGCTCACCCAGACCAGGTAGGGCACCAGCAACAAGGCGGCACGCCGGCTGTATTTCCAGTGAATGACGATCAGCATCAGCACGGTCAGCCAAATGAAGGGCAACTCGAACAAAGCCCAGTCAGGGCGCTGCCACTTGAAGTAAATCAGGCTCCAAAACACGTTGAAAAACGCGTTCATGGCCCACCAAATCAGGGCCAAACGCCGCATACCCTGGGAGGGCAAGGCGTGCCAACCCAGCCAGGCGCTGATGGCACTCAAGCTGAAGATCACGGTCCAAATGGCGCCAAAAGCCGCGTCGGGTGGTTTCCAGTCGGGCTGTTTCAGTTGGAAATACCAGGCGTTGAGCTCGGTCAGGCCAGCACCCACACCCGCCACGCCAAAGCTGATGGCAAAGGCCAGCAGCAGGCTGCGCCAGGCAAAAGGCGGTTTTTCGTGGTTTTCTGGAGATTCGTCGGTCATGGGGTTCAATTTTCACCTCAAGGGTATTCCCTAGTTATATATTTTCGCAGACACTTTGTAATGTCAACATTGATTGACACAATCTCTGTGTCAACCAGCAGCCCAACCTTGCCCACCGCATGACCGCCAAAAACGCCAAAGCCAGCACCATCAAAGTGGTCATCCTGACCATGGACACGCACCTCAACAGTGCGGCCATGAAGGCGCGAGAGAGTTTGCAGCGCTTGGTGCCTCAGTTGGCATTCTCCATCCATTCCGCCTCCGAATACGCCACCGACGCGCACAAATTGGCGCGGGTGAAAAACGAGATCGCCAGCGCCGACATTTTGTTGGTGACCATGCTGTTTTTGGAAGACCATTTCGAACCCATCATGGCCGACCTGCAAGCGCGGCGTGATCAGTGCAAAGCCATGGTCTGCATCATGTCGGCCGCCGAGGTGGTCAAGCTCACCCACATGGGCCGCTTGGACATGGGCAAGCCCAGCACCGGCCCCATGGCCTTCTTGAAAAAACTGCGCGGCAGCAAACCGCAAGCCGGGCAAGACGCCTCGGCCGGTGCCAAGCAAATGAAGATGCTGCGCCGTTTGCCGCAAATCCTCCGCTTTGTGCCGGGCACCGCGCAAGACCTGCGCATTTACTTTTTGAGCCTGCAATATTGGTTGGGTGGCTCGCAAGAAAACATCCACAACATGGTGCTGATGCTGGTGGACCGTTATGCCAAAGACAGCTTGGGCAAGACCAGCCTGAAGGTGGGCGAACCGGTGGAGTATCCCGAACTCGGGGTCTACCACCCGCGCATGAAAAACCGTTTGGACGCCGACTTGCGCCAACTGCCGAATGTGGTCAAGCCCGGTGCGGCCAAGGGGCGTGTCGGTCTGTTGGTGCTGCGTTCTTACCTGATTGCCAACAACGCCCAGCATTACGACGCGGTCATCGCCGCCTTGGAAGTGCAAGGGTTGCAAGTGGTGCCGGCCTTTGCCTCGGGCTTGGATTCACGCCCAGCCATCGACGCTTATTTCTTGAAAGACGGCCAACCGACGGTCGATGCGGTCATTTCACTCACCGGTTTCTCCTTGGTGGGCGGTCCGGCCTACAACGATGCACGTGCCGCCGAAGCGGTGTTGGCCCAGCTGGATGTGCCCTACATCGCCGCACACCCGGTGGAGTTTCAAACCCTGGACCAATGGGGCGGTTCCAGCCGTGGCCTGTTGCCGGTCGAGTCCACCATCATGGTGGCCATTCCCGAGCTCGATGGCTCGGTGGTGCCCATGGTCTATGGCGGTCGCCCGGGTGCCGATGGCGTGACCTGCACCGGCTGCGCCCAGCGCTGCACCTTTGGCAAAGAACATCGCCAAGAAGACATGTTCACCTGCACCGAACGCACATCCATGCTGGCCATGCGGGTGGCCAAGTTGGTGGCCCTGCGTCGCAGCGAGCGTGCCGAGCGCAAAGTGGCCATGGTCTTGTTCAACTTCCCGCCCAATGCGGGCAACACCGGCACGGCGGCTTTCTTGGCTGTGTTCGAGTCCTTGTTCAACACCCTGCAAGCGCTGCAAACCCAGGGTTACACCGTGGACATGCCCGAGTCGGTGCAAGCGCTGCAAGACAGCATCTTGCAAGGCAATGCGGCGCAGTATGGCGCTGACGCCAACGTGCATACCCTGATCAGCGCCGAAGACCATGTGCGCCGTGAACGCCACTTGGCCGAGATTGAAGCCCACTGGGGCCCAGCGCCAGGCAAGCAACTCAGCAACGGCCAGTCCATCTTTGTGCTGGGTCGCCAGTTCGGCCATGTGCTGGTGACAGTGCAGCCTTCCTTCGGCTACGAAGGCGACCCGATGCGCCTGTTGTTCGAACACGGCTTCACGCCCACCCATGCGTTCTCGGCCTTTTACCGTTATCTGCGCGAAGACTTCGCTGCCCACGCGGTGCTGCACTTTGGCACCCACGGCGCATTGGAATTCATGCCTGGTAAGCAAGCGGGTTTGTCCGGCAGTTGCTGGCCCGACCGCCTGATCCAAGACCTGCCCAATTTCTATTTGTACGCCGCCAACAACCCGTCCGAAGGCGCCATCGCCAAACGCCGCAGCGGTGCCACCCTGATCAGCTACATGACCCCGCCGCTCGAGCAAGCTGGCTTGTACAGCGGCTTGGTCGAGTTGAAAGCCTCGATCGACCGCTGGCGTCACCTCAACCCCCATGAAGACGGCGAATGGGGCGATCTGGCCACCCTGATCCAAGCACAAGCTGCCGCCCTGGACATGGTGGCGGCCGAGCCCCTGTGGTCGGTGGACAAAAGCCCTGCTCAAATCCGCGCGCTGCAAGATCAGGTGCAGCAGCTGTCGGTGCGCATCCTCGAATTGGAATACACCCTGATCCCGCACGGCCTGCATGTGGTGGGTCGTCCCATGCACACCCAAGCCTGTATCGACATGCTGCTGGCCATGGCCGAAACCGACGCGGTGGGCGCTGTGTCCCGCGCGTCCATCGAAGCCTTGGTGCATGGCGAAACACCCGCCAAAGCCGCTTTGCTGAGCGGACTGCCCGCCTCACCCGAACTCAGCAAGCTGTTCACCAGCTTGCACACCAGCTTGGGCCACATGAGCCAAGACAGCGAGATCCGTGGTTTGCTCACCGCACTCGATGGCCGCTACATGCACCCAGCCCCAGGCGGCGATGTGGTGCGCAACCCCGATGTGCTGCCCACCGGCCGCAACCTGCATGGCTTCGATCCATTCCGCATCCCCAGCGCCTTCGCGGTGCAAGACGGTGCGTTGCAAGCCGACAAACTCATCGCCCGTTTCATGGACGACGGCAACCCGCTGCCCGAGTCGGTGGCCATCGTGCTGTGGGGCAGCGACAACCTGAAATCCGAAGGCAGTCAAATCGGCCAAGCCCTGCGCTTGCTGGGTGCCAAGCCGCGCTTTGACAGCTACGGCCGTTTGGTCGGGGCGCAACTCATTCCCTTGGCCGAATTGGGTCGCCCGCGCATCGACGTGGTGGTCACCCTCTCGGGCATCTTCCGCGACCTGTTGCCGCTGCAAATCAAAATGCTGGCCCAAGCCGCGTTCATGGCGGCCAGTGCCGACGAAGACCCCGCACAGAACTTCATCCGCAAACACGCCCTGGCCTACCAGCAAACCCACGGCTGCGACCTGGAAACCGCTGCCTTGCGGGTGTTTGGCAATGCTGACGGCACCTATGGCGCGAACGTCAACAACCTGGTGGAAAACGGTGGCTGGGACAACGAAGAAGAACTGGCCAACACCTACACCGCGCGCAAAGGCTTTGCCTTTGGCGTGAGCGGCCAGCCCGTGGCCCACAACGCCTTGCTCAAAAGCGCCTTGGCCGATGTGCAACTCACCTACCAAAACCTGGAATCGGTGGAGTTGGGTGTGACCACGGTCGACAACTATTTCGACACCTTGGGCGGCATCACCCGCGCGGTGCGCCAAGCCAAGGGAGGCACGCAAGACACGCCGGTGTACATCGGCGACCAAACCCGTGGCAACGGCACGGTGCGCAGCCTGTCCGAGCAAGTGTCTTTGGAAACCCGCACCCGCATGCTCAACCCCAAGTGGTATGAGGGCATGCTGGAGCACGGCTATGAAGGCGTGCGCCAAATCGAGGTGCACATCACCAACACCATGGGCTGGTCGGCCACCACCGGTCAGGTGCAGCCCTGGGTCTACAAGCAACTCACCGAAACCTTTGTGCTGGACCCGCAGATGCGCGACCGTTTGGCCCGCCTCAACCCCACCGCCTCGGCCCGTTTGGCCAATCGCCTGATCGAGGCCTCGGACCGCGCCTACTGGCAACCCGACGACGACATGCGCAACCAATTGCAACAAGCCAGCGACGAGCTGGAAGACCGTTTAGAGGGCGTTTTCGAAAGCAATCCAAGCTAAGCTCTCTGTCATGGCCATTCCTTTTCCCTTTTCCGCCATCGTCGCGCAAGACGAGATGAAACTCGCCATCCAAATCGTGGCCGTCGACCCCAAGGTGGGCGGCGTACTGGCATTGGGTGACCGAGGCACCGGCAAGTCCACCGCGGTTCGCGCCTTGGCCGATCTGCTCCCCCCCATCCAAGTGGTCAAAGGCTGTCGCTACGGCTGCGACCCCAGCAGCAACGCGGCCAGCTGCCCCGACTGCGCCGTCCTCAAAGCTGGCCAAAAAATCGCCACCGAGACCAAACCAGTGCCCGTGGTCGATTTGCCCTTGGGTGCCACCGAAGACCGCGTGGTCGGTGCACTTGACTTGGAGCAGGCCCTGAGCCAGGGCGTCAAAGCGTTTTCACCTGGCTTGCTGGCCCAGGCCAACCGAGGTTTTTTGTACATCGACGAGGTCAATTTGCTGGAAGACCATTTGGTCGATTTGCTGATTGACGTGGCCGCCTCTGGCGAAAACGTGGTGGAGCGCGAAGGCCTGTCGGTGCGCCACCCGGCCCGCTTTGTGTTGGTCGGCAGCGGCAACCCTGAAGAGGGCGAATTGCGCCCCCAGTTGCTGGACCGTTTTGGTTTGTCGGTGGAAGTGCGCACCCCGCAAGACCTGGACCAACGGGTCTTGGTCATCAAGCGGCGCGACGCGTTCGAACGTGACCCCGAGGCGTTTCGCAACAGTTACGCCGCAGACAACGAGGCGTTGCGCAAACACATCTTGAAAGCCCGCAAGGCCTTGGACAAAGTGGTGGCGGGCGACGACCTGCTGCGCACCTGCGCCCAGCTCTGCCAAAAGTTGGGCACCGACGGCCTGCGTGCCGAACTCACCCTGATGCGCGCCAGCCGCGCCTATGCGGCTTTGCAAGGCAGCAAAACTGTGAAGACCGCGCACTTGCGGGTCATTGCGCCACTGGCCTTGCGCCATCGCTTGCGTCGCAACCCGCTGGACGACACCGGCTCGGGCACCCGGGTGCAACGTGCGCTTGAGGAAGTGCTGGGCTCGTGAACCTGGCCTGGGACGACGCTTTGTGGGCGGCTGCCGCGCTCAGCGTGGACCCTGCTGGCCTTCGCGGTGTTTGGTTGCGCTGCCCCCACGGCCCGGTGCGTGACGCCTGGCTGGCCACCCTGAACGAACTCCACCCCCAGGCTCGCCGCCTGCCCAACCATGCCGACGCCGAGCGCTTGCTGGGCGGCCTGGACTTGAGCGCCACCTTGCAAACCGGCAAGGCGGTTCAGCAAGCGGGCTTGCTGCAACAAACTTCACCCACGGTGCTGCTGCTGCCCATGGCCGAACGGCTGCCGGACGACACCGCGGCCATCTTGGGACAGGTGCTGGATCAGGGGATGGTGGGCAGCGCACCCACCTGCATTGGACTGGCTGCGCTGGACGAGGCCTTGGACGACGAACCGCCACTGGCAGGCGGCTTACAAGAACGACTCGGCATCTGGCTGGACCTGCGCCAACTGGGCCGCGCTGTCGGTTCTGATGAAGAAACCCAGATGATGCAGGCTGCCCTGCCCCTGCAAGACATGAAGGCCATGCGCCAGCATGTGCAACAGGTGCAGGCGAATGACGCGCAAATGCAAGCGCTTTGCCAAACCGCCATGGCGCTGGGTGTGGACAGCTTGCGGGCCCCTGTCGCCGCCTTGCGATTGGCCTGTGTGCTGAGTGGTTTGCGCGGCTTTGACAGCGTGCAAGACGAGGACCTGGGCCGCGCCGCGCGACTGGTCATCACCCCACGCGCCACCCGCGTGCCGCCGCCACCTGAACAGCCCGAGCAGGAACCTGCACCGCCTGAACCCCAAGAGCAGGAACCGCCGCCTGAGCAAGACCCTGCGGACAACCCACCCGAGCCCCCCCCCGAACCGCCTCAGGACGAAGACATCACCCCGCAGCAAATGGCTGACGTGTTGCTCGAAGCCGCCTTGGCCACCCTGCCTGTCGATGTGCTCCGGCAACTCGCAGAAGGCAGCAAGCCCTTGGCGGCCGGACGCGGCCAAGGGCGCAGCGGCGACAGACGCATCAGCCTGTCCCGAGGCACGCCCTTACCGCCTCGCCCGGGCAACCCGCGCCAAGGTGCGAGGCTGCACATCTTGGCCACGCTGAACGCCGCCGTGCCGCGTCAAAAACTGCGTCAAACCGCCCACGCGCGCACCCGCGTGGCAGTGCGCATGGAGGATGTGCACATTCACCGTTTTGCCGAGCACAGCCCCACCTGCCTGATCTTCGCCATCGACGCCTCGGGCTCGGCAGCACTGCACCGTTTGGCCGAGGCCAAGGGCGCGGTCGAGTTGCTGCTGGCCCAGTCCTATGCCCGGCGTGACCAGGTCTGCGTGATCGGTTTTCGCGGGACCACGGCCGAGGTGTTGTTGCCGCCGACCAAGTCGCTGGTGCGGGCCAAACGCAGCCTGAGCGGCTTGCCTGGCGGGGGTGGCACCCCTTTGGCCACGGCGATTCAAAGTTGTTTGCAAGTGGCCTTGGCCGAGAAACGTTTGGGCCATTCACCCAGCTTGGTGATGCTCTGTGACGGTCGACCGAATGTGGGCCTGCAAGGCCAAGGAGGACGGGCTCAAGCGCTTGAGGATGCACTCACTTTGGCAGGTGTGTGGCGCGGCCACGGCCTGCCTGCGATTTGGTTGGACACCAGTGCGCGACCCGAACCGCAGGCCCAGCAACTCGCCCAGGCCATGGGCGCACGTTATGTGCCCCTGCCCTTGGCCAACAGCCAGCGCATGGCGCAGGCTGTGCAGACAGCCCTCTGACATGGACTGGTCCCAACACCGCCAGCACTGGCCGCACCACCAGTTCAGCCAATTCGTCGAGGCAGCTGGCCTGACTTGGCATGTGCAGCAAGCCGGTCGCCAAGGCCCGCGCATCTTGCTGCTGCACGGCACGGGCGCTTCCAGCCACACCTGGCGTGACATCTTGGTGCCACTGGCCGATCATGCCCAGGTGTTGGCGCTGGACCTGCCGGGTCATGGTTTCAGCAGTTTGGCAGCGGGCGATGGCATGTCGCTGCCTGGCATGGCCAGGGGCATTGGTGCATTGCTGACCCAGTTGCATTGGCCCGTCGATGTGTTCATCGGTCACTCGGCTGGAGCCGCCATTGCGGCGCAAATGGTTTTGGACCAAGATTTGTCACCCTCGCTCTTGATCGGCATCAACCCCGCTTGGCTGCCGCTGCCGGGACTGGCGGGCGTGTTGTTTCCGCCGGCCGCCAAATTGCTGGCCCTCACCCCCATGGTGCCGCAATGGTTTGCCAAACAAGCCAGCCGCCAAGGCATGATCGACAAGCTGCTCGAGGGCACGGGTTCGGTGCTGGACGAACGCGGTCAGGCGCTGTATGCCGAATTGGTGGCCAGCCCCAGCCATGCCCAAGGGGCCTTGAAGATGATGGCCGCCTGGGACCTGTCACGGGGTGCCGACATGCTGCGGCAGTTGCATTGTCCGGTGCGGATCTTGGTGGGGGAGAACGACAAAACCGTGCCGCCCGAACAAGGCGAGCAAGCCCTGCGCTTGCTGACCAACGCCAGCTTGCATCGCTGGGCGGGCCTGGGACATTTGCTGCATGAAGAGCAGCCTATCAAGGTGGTGGCGGATGTGATGGCTTCGCTGCGCTCGCCATGACGAAGCCGTCAGGTCTTGGCCATGCCCATCAAATGCGCCATGTCCTTGAAGAAAATCTTCACATGCGCCAGCGGTTTTTTGCGCTCCAGCTTTTTGTTCATGTACGAGTCAAAGGTGAGTTTTTGCACATCCTTGTCCTCGCACATCTTCACAAAACTCTCGCGGCGTTTGTCGGTGCTGTACCAGAAGTACTGCATGATGCCCAGCACCCAAAACACCGTGCCATGGTCTTTCATGAACCGTTTGCGGGCTTGCTTGAGCGCGGCTGGATTGCCTTGTGTGATGCATTCATGCGCGGCTTCTGCCGCCAGACGACCGCCCAGCATGGCGTAGTAAATGCCCTCGCCCGACGCCGGTGCCACCACCCCGGCAGCGTCGCCCGCCAAAATCACGTCCCGCCCGTTGTCCCAGCGTGGCAAAGGTTTCATGGGCAAAGGCGCGCCCTCGCGGCGCAGCACCGTGGCCTGCTGCAAACCGGCCGCGTCGCGCAAACGACCCACTGCACTGCGCAGCGAAAAGCCCTTGTCCGCACTGCCGGTGCCGACACTCATGGTGTCGCCATGGGGGAACACCCAGCCGTAAAAATCGGGCGACAAGGTGCCGCGGTAGTACACATCGCAGCGTGACGGGTCGGTGTCGGTCTGCACCATGTCGGGCGGTGTTTGCAAGATCTCGTGGTAGGCGAACACATACTTGGTTTTTTCTGCACCTGGCACAGCTTGACGTGCGACTTCTGAGCGCGCGCCATCGGCGCCAATGACCAAGCGCGCACGAGTGCTGGCTTGCATGTCCAGGCCGTCATCGGTGCGCACCGTGAAATGCACACGGCTCACACCATCATCGTCGCGGCTGAGTTTGTCAAACACGCCACGTTGGCGCACCACGCCATGGCTTTCGGCGCGGCAACGCAGCCATTCATCGAACTGGTCGCGGTTGACCATGCCGACAAAGCCACCTTCGATCTGGATATCGACCTTGTTGTCTTTGGGCGAAATCATGCGGGCTGCCCGCGCCTTGGCCACCAGCAATTCATCGGGAATTTCAAAGTCCTTGATGGCGCGGGGCGGGATGGCCCCGCCACAGGGCTTGATGCGCCCCATGCGGTCGAGCATCAAGACCCGGTGGCCATAGCGCCCCAAATCATCGGCCGCAGTGGCCCCCGCAGGACCACCACCGACCACCACCACGTCATAGGTATCGTTTTTCATCGTCATGCTCCTGCTTGTGCTTCCGTTTCAAAGGCTGCGCAGCGCAAACGCGCTGACCATCATGCCCGCCACCAACAAAGGAACGCCAAAGGCGCTCAAACTCAAGGCCCGTGCCACCGGGTCGCGCATGAAGCGCATCATCAAAGGCACTTGGGCGTAAATCAGCAACAACACCGCGATGCCATGCGCGAGTAGCCCCCAACGCAGCAACACAGCCACCACCACGAACTGGGGCAGCAACATCACCCAGCAGGCCGTGCCCGCGGCGCGTTGCACACCGAGTTGAACCGGCAGCGACCACACGCCCATCTGCCGGTCGCCCTCGATGGCTTTGAAATCGTTCAAGGTCATGATGCCGTGGGCGGCCACGCTGTAAAGAAAGGCCATGAGCAAAATCGGCCAGGCTGGCAAGGCCCCACCCAGCATGACGGCCGCACCCGTGACCCAGGCCAGACCCTCGTAGCTCAAGCCACAAGCGGCATTGCCCAGCCAACCGTCTTGTTTGAATCGAAATGGGGGCGCACTGTAACCCCAGGCGAGCAACAAGCCCAAGAGCGTGGCTTTGAACGCCCATTCGCCCAAGGGCCAAGCCCACAGCAAAGACAGCGCGGTCCAGATGAGGGCGATGTACAAACCCCAGCGACCAGGAATGCGCCCACTGGGAATGGGGCGTTGGGGTTCGTTGATCGCGTCCACATGGCGGTCAAACCAATCGTTGGCCGCTTGGCTGCTGGCACACACCATGGGCCCCGCCAACACCATGCCCGCCAGCACCAACGGCCATTGCTCAGGCAGCGATGCTCCAGACGACACGGCACCACAGGCAAAGGCCCACATGGGCGGAAACCAGGTGACGGGTTTGAGCAGCTCTAGAACAGCTGAGGCTTGGGGAACGGACATTCCCCATTTTTAATTTGACAAGCCAAGTTGTCAATCAAAGTTGACGCTTTTTTAGAGCGCCTAGGGTTTACTCTGAGTCGCCCTCGGCCACCATGTCATAGCGGTGCAGCTTCACATAGAGGCTTTGGCGCGACAAACCCAGCATTTCCGCCGCCGATGCGCGGTTGTTGTGGGTCAATTCCAAGGCGGCCTGGATGCACATGCGCTCGATCATGGTGCTGGTCTCACCGACGATTTCTTTCATCGGCATGCGTCCCACCAATTGGGAGAGTTGGGCCACCGAATCGGCCATGCCGGCAGCTGGGGTGGCTTCCCGGCCACGGCCCATTTGAATGTCGCGGAAGAAAAAGCCATAGGTGGGGTCGTCACCGATGAGGGTGACCGCCGCCACGTCAACCGCCATCAGCACGCCCACGGCGCTGCGCAATTCGGTGGCAAAGCCCCGCACGGTGCGTGATTGACGCAAATTGTTGAGCAACACGCCCAGGTCCACCGCCCCGCGCGCCAGCCACTCTTCCAAACTTTGATCGGCCAGTTGGTTGTGCGACGTCACCCCGACCATGCCCCGGAATTCCGGGTTGCTGGCCAAGATGGTGCCCAAACGGTCGGCCACCACGAAGCCGATGGGGGCGTTGTCCAGGGCGTTTTTGAACCACTCGCCGCCGGGATCGTTGAGGTGACGGGATTGGGCGCTTGGCAGCTCTTGCATGCGCAGCAAAAACTGCGGACCACCCTCTTGCACAAAGACAGAGGCATGCAACTGGCTGTCTTGATCGGCCTTCAAGCCCCGCACGCGGGCACTTTCAGCGCGACCCGAGTTTTGGGCGGCACGCAACAAATTGTCCAGCGACTCGCGGGAGTCAGCGGCAAAACAATTGGCAATGTCGGTGCCAGGCAAGCGACGCGCTGCATCTTTGAGCACCAACTGGGCGGCTTGGTTGGCTTCCATGATGCGCCGCTGGGCGACATCCACCACCAACAGGGGCTCTGCCACCGATTCGAACAACAAGCGGTAACGCGCTTCCATGTGGCGCAATCGGAGGTAGTCGCGCTCCATGCCTTGGTGCGCTTCGACCAAGCGTTGCTGCATTTGCGACACGCCACTCAAATCGCGCCCAAACACCCAGGTTTGCTGGCTGCTGGCATGGTGGACCGTGACCACCTGCAAGGGCACATTGCCGGCCTCGCCCTGGGTGGATAAATTGACATGACGCCAAGCAGGTTTGTCACCTGACTTGGGTGTTGACAACAAACTTTTGATCTTTTCTTGGCTGTCCACATTGGCCAAAGACGTCAAAGATGCGCCTTTCCAGGCCTGCAAGTCCAAGCGCTGCAATTCTTTGCCAAAAACCTGCACCTCTTGCACCACGCCGGCTTCATCCAGCACAAGCAAGACGTCTGAGAGCGTTGACAACAATCGCTCGACATGTTCGGGGGCCAGTGCGGAAAAGTTCACGTTGATTTAGACAATTCAAAAAATAAAAAGATTTCAGGCCCCAGAAATTCACAAGTTGGTCAATGAAACCGTGGTTATTGACCTTTTCTACCGATTCTAAGCGTCAAAAACCCGCTTTTTCTGTCCAAGTCAACTTTCCGAATTCGAACCCACCATGCCCTGTTTGGCCTGAACCCATTGCACCTTGCTGGCAGCCACGCTTTGCGCCTCATCGGCGTGCAAGCTGCTGAAATCTGCCCCCAATTGTTCGGCCAAATCGGGGACACATCGCAGCAACGGTCCACCGACCATGATCTGCACATGGGGATTGCTGGACACCCGGCGCAATTTCACAATCAGCTGGGTCATGGCAGCCATTTGGCGTTCATCTGAGATGGACAGCCCGAGCAAATCGATCCACTCGCTGCGCACAGCCGTGGTCATGTCGGCCGCGGAAAATTGGTTGGAGCTGATGACTTGCCAGCCATAGCGCTTGAAAAACTGCGACAAGATCAGCAAACCCAGGGAATGGTGAGAGCCGGGCGTGTTGACCAGCAAGGCGCTGAATCCACTGCCAGCGCGGTGTTCACCTCGGTTGGCCATGATGAAGTCCACGCTCAGGGCATAGACCAATTCCTCGAGCTGGAACGTGGCCTGGGTGACCGCCACAAAATCGATTTGTTCAAGCGCCCACCAGTCGTGAAACAGCCTGGCGGCCTGCGGAATGGTCTGCACATACAGGGTCTCCATGTCCAAACCTTGGGCCATTAACTGGCGTGCACAGGCCTGCGCGGCGGCGGCATTGGGCGACAGACAAGCCTGCCCCAAGCGCTGACTGTGCTCGGCGGACATCATGTTTGGGCGCGCAGACAGGGGCTGTTGGCCCAGCAATTGGGGGATGACATGGGTCGCAATCGTTTCTTGCAGAGGTCGTTTGATATCGGTGAGGGCGAGCGGTTCCATGTGACCTCTTTTGTCTGGGCCTGTTCTAAACAGGTTGGATGTGTCTGCAAGTGTCAGGGTTTTCATACACTCTTGACCTAGGGAAAACCCCAGGACTGTCATCTTTAAATAACGTCAATTTAAGTTGACACTACTGGCTGGACACCCTAAAGTCGATTCTCAGACAACCCCTGCCCACCAACATGACCGATTCCACCACCGCCCCCATCAGTGCCGGTCTGTACACGCCTGAAGAACGTGCGCGCCGTGACGCCACCATCTGGACGCCGGTGCAGGGCTTTTTGGCGGCTTTTCAGTTCATCGTGTTCGGGGTGAGCGTCTGTTTGATCACGCGCTACATGGTCACCGGGGCCGGCGAAGCCTGGGCGGTGGGCTCGGTGGTGTTCAAAACCCTGGTGCTCTACACCATCATGATCACCGGCTCCATCTGGGAGAAGGTGGTGTTTGACAAGTGGTTGTTTGCCAAGTCTTTTTTCTGGGAAGACGTGTTCAGTTTCTTGGTGCTGGGCCTGCACACCGCCTACCTGTGGACCCTGTACACCGGCAGCCTAAGCACACGCGACCAACTGTGGTTGGCTTTGGCCGCCTATGCCGCTTACGCCATCAATGCAGGGCAGTTTTTGCTCAAACTGCGGGCCGCACGCCTGCAAGAACGCGCCACCTTGGCCATGCACAAGGAAATGGCCGCATGAACCCAGTCATCCCCATCCACCCCGACGCCACGGCATGCGCGAGCTCGCCCACGGTGCGTACCGAACGCGGCCAGCGTGAGGTGTTTTGCGGCCTCACAGGCATCATTTGGCTGCACCGCAAAATCCAAGATGCTTTCTTTTTGGTGGTGGGTTCGCGCACCTGTGCCCACCTCATCCAGTCCGCCGCAGGCGTGATGATTTTTGCCGAGCCACGCTTTGGCACCGCCATCATTGACGAGCGCGATTTGGCTGGTTTGGCCGATGCCAACGACGAGTTGGACAAGGTGGTCAACAAACTGCTCACCCGCCGCCCCGACATCCGCACCTTGTTCTTGGTCGGCTCTTGCCCGTCCGAGGTCATCAAGCTCGATTTGTCCCGCGCCGCCGAGCGCTTGAGCCGTGCTCATAACCCTGCTGTGCGGGTGCTCAATTACTCAGGCAGCGGCATCGAAACCACGTTCACCCAAGGCGAAGATGCCTGTTTGCAGGCCATGGTGCCGGTGCTGCCCAGCTTGACCCCGCAAAGCCCCAAACGGCTGATGGTGGTGGGCACCTTGGCCGACATTGTGGAAGACCAGTTGCAGCGTTTGCTCAACGACATGGGCATTGTTCACCTTGATTTTTTCCCGCCGCGCAACAGCACCGCGCTGCCGGAGGTGGGCGCAGAGACGGTGTTCTTACTGGCACAACCGTTTTTGGCAGACACCACTGTGGCGCTGGAAGCGCGCGGCGCCAAGCGCCTGTCCGCCCCATTTCCACTGGGTGTGGAGGGCACCACAGCCTGGTTGCAAGCCGCCGCCACCGCCTTTGGTGTGTCAGCTGACACCTTCGACAAAGTCACCGAAGCGCCCAAGCAACGCGCCCAGGCTGCGTTGGCCCGTCAACGACCGCAGTTGGCAGGGAAAAAAATCTTTTTCTTCCCCGATTCACAGCTCGAAATTCCGCTGGCGCGTTTTCTGCACCGCGAACTGGGCATGCAGTTGGGCGAAATCGGCACGCCTTATTTGCACCGCAAGCTGATGGCCGAAGAACTGGCCTGGCTGCCTGAGGGCAGTCGCATCACCGAAGGCCAGCATGTGGAAAACCAACTCGATCGTTGCCATGCCGAAGCCCCCGACCTGGTGGTCTGCGGTTTGGGCTTGGCCAACCCCCTGGAAGCACAAGGTCTGGCCACCAAATGGGCCATCGAACTGGTGTTCACCCCGATTCAAGGCTATGAACAAGCGGCTGATTTGGCCGAGTTGTTCTGCCGCCCCTTGCGTCGTCGCATCAAACTGGCTGCCTAAGGCGCAACAAGGCACACACCATGCAACTCACACTCTGGACATACGAAGGACCGCCCCATGTGGGCGCCATGCGTGTGGCCACGGCCATGACGGATGTGCACTATGTGCTGCACGCACCGCAGGGCGATACCTACGCCGATCTGTTGTTCACCATGATCGAACGTCTGCCGCGTCGACCACCCGTCACCTACACCACATTCCAAGCACGTGACTTGGGCGGCGACACCGCCGAGCTCTTCAAAGACGCTGCGCGTGACGCACACGAGCGTTTCAAGCCCAATGCCATGTTGGTGGGTTCGTCCTGCACCGCCGAATTGATCCAAGACGACCCCGGTGGTTTGGCCCTGGCGCTGAACCTGCCCATCCCCGTGGTGCCCTTGGAGTTGCCGTCTTACCAACGCAAAGAAAACTTTGGCGCCTCTGAAACCATTTACCACCTGGTGCGCGCCTTGGTGCCCGCAGGTCACAGCCGCACTGCCCTCGAGGGCCGTCAAGCCAGTTGCAACATCTTGGGCCCGACTGCGTTGGGTTTCAGACACCGCGACGATGTGAAAGAAATCCGCGCTTTGCTGGAAGAACTGGGCATCCGCGTCAACGTGGTCGCGCCGCTCAACGCCAGCGTGGCTGATGTGCGCCGCTTGGCGGAAGCCGACTTCAACGTGGTGCTCTACCCCGAACTCGGTCGCACCACGGCCCAATGGTTGGAGCGCAACTGCGCCCAGCCGTTCACCAAGACCATCCCCTACGGCGTCAAAGGCACCTTGGCCTTCATCCAAGAAGTGCGCGAGTTGGCCGGTTTGACCCAGAGCGGCAAAACCTTGGCCGACTACAGCCAAGATTCACGCGCCAAGTGGTATGCCCAATCGGTCGACTCGACCTACCTCACCGGCAAACGGGTGTTCGTGTTTGGCGACGCCACCCATGCCATCGCCGCCGCCCAAGTGGCGCAGCAAGAAATGGGTTTTGAAGTGGTGGGTCTGGGCACCTACAGCCGCGAGTTCGCCCGCGAGGTGCGCGATGCGGCCAAGTTGTATGGCGTCGAAGCGCTGATCACCGACGACTACCTGGAGGTGGAAGACGCGGTCAAGGCCTTGCAACCCGAGTTGCTGCTGGGCACCCAAATGGAGCGTCACATCGCCAAACGTTTGGGCATCCCCTGCACCGTCATTTCCGCGCCCATGCATGTGCAAGATTTCCCCGCCCGCTACGCGCCGCAAATGGGTTTTGAAGGTGCCAATGTGTTGTTCGACACCTGGGTGCACCCGCTGATGATGGGCCTGGAAGAACACCTGTTGGGCATGTTCCGTGAGGACTTCGAGTTCCATGATGGCGCGGCCGCCTCGCACTTGGGTTCAGGCCATGCCGCCGTTCACCAGTCCTTGCCAGAGGCTGTCACCCCATCACCCGCATCGCCCGAGATTGTGGTGAACAACAACACCGCTGCTGAAGCCAGCAATGAAAGCAGTTGGGCCCCAGAGGCCGAAAAAGAACTCAAAAAAATTCCGTTTTTTGTGCGCGGTAAAGCCCGCCGCAACACCGAAATCTTCGCCCGTGAACGTGGTGTCTCGCGCATCACGGTGGAAACCATGTACGAAGCCAAGGCTCATTTCAGCCGCTGAAGTCCCACTGGAGCACCTCCATGATTGAAACAGCCACCATCTCCGTCAACGACATCAAACGAGGGCCTCGCCCCCCCGATGGCGAGGGCAGCGTGCAAGTGCAACTCGACCCCAGCGTCAAGATTGGCAATGCCAAGGTCTTCGCCATTTACGGCAAAGGCGGTATTGGCAAAAGCACCACCTCGTCCAACCTGTCGGCGGCTTTTTCCAGGCTGGGCAAGCGGGTGCTGCAAATTGGTTGCGACCCCAAGCACGACAGCACCTTCACGCTCACCAAAAAAATGCTGCCCACGGTGATCGATGTGCTCGAAACCGTGGACTTTCACGCCGAAGAACTGCGCGTGGAAGACTTTGTGTTTGAAGGCTACAACGGCGTGATGTGCGTCGAAGCCGGTGGCCCACCCGCAGGCACCGGCTGCGGCGGCTATGTGGTGGGGCAAACCGTCAAGTTACTCAAAGAACACCATTTGCTGGAAGACACCGATGTGGTCATCTTCGATGTGCTGGGCGACGTGGTCTGCGGTGGTTTTGCCGCACCCCTGCAACATGCCGACCGTGCGCTCATCGTCACCGCCAACGATTTCGACTCCATCTTCGCCATGAACCGCATCGTGCAAGCCATTGGTGCCAAGTCGAAAAACTACAACGTGCGCTTGGGCGGCGTGATCGTCAACCGCAGCGACGCCACCGACCAGGTGGACAAGTTCAACGCGGTCACCGGCTTGAAGAACATGGCGCACTTCCCCATGCTCGACGAAATCCGCAAAAGCCGTTTGCAGAAATGCACCATGTTTGAGCTGGAAGCCACACCCGCTATCAAGGCGGTGCAAGACGAATACATGCGCTTGGCTGCGGCCTTGTGGGCGGGTACCGATCCACTGCCCTCGGTGCCCATGAAAGACCGCGATATTTTTGATTTGCTGGGATTCGACTGATGAACCAAAGCAGCTATGTCGAACGTCGCGGCGAGATTCAACAGTATTTCGACCGCACAGCCGTCAAGGCCTGGGAGGTGCTCACCTCCAATGCACCCGTGGGCCGCATCCGCGCCACGGTGCGCCGTGGCCGCGACCAGATGCGCCAAACCTTGTTGTCCTGGTTGCCCGATGACATGCGTGGTCTGCGCTTGCTCGACGCCGGTTGCGGCACCGGTGCTTTGGCCCAAGAAGCCATGCGCCGTGGCGCGCATGTGGTGGCCATTGACCTGTCACCCACCTTGGTCGATTTGGCGCGTGAACGCCATGCGCAAGAGGTGCAAGCCGATCCCGCTTTGCGCAACAACGGCGGCACCATCGCCTTCATGTCGGGCGACATGCTGGCCGACAACCTTGGTGAGTTTGACCATGTGGTCTGCATGGATTCGCTGATCCACTACGACACCCCGCACATCGCCAATGCGGTGGAAGCCTTGTGCCAACGCACTCGCCATTCGGTGCTGTTCACGTTTGCGCCGCACTCACCCTTGCTGGCCACCGCCCACACCATCGGTCGTTTGTTCCCCCGCTCCGACCGCTCACCCCAGCTGTCGCCGGTGCGCAAATCCACCTTGCATGTGTATTTGCAACGCGCAGTTCATCCCTTGGGCTGGCGAGAAGGTCGCATGCAGCGCGTCTCCAGCGGTTTTTACACCTCGCAAGCTTGGGAGTGGACGCGTCCATGAACAAGCCATTTCGCCCCCCTGCATGGTTGCAAAAAATCATGCTGCAGTACGTGCCGTTCGCTGATGCGGCGTCGCACGAACTGCCCTTGGGGCGACTGTTTCGCTTGGCCTTGTTCCAACTCTCGATTGGCATGACCATGGCGCTGTTGGTGGGCACCTTGAACCGGGTCATGATTTTGGAATTGCAAGTGCCGGCTTGGTGGGTGGCTTTGTCAGTCGCGCTGCCCTTGGTGTTTGCGCCCATGCGCGCCCTGATCGGCTACCGCAGCGACACCCATCCGTCTGCACTGGGTCTGCGCCGCCTGCCTTATTTGTGGATAGGCACCATCATCATGTTCGGTGGCTTGGCCATCATGCCGTTTGCGTTGCTGGGTTTGTCCGAACCCCGTGAAGGCTATGTTTGGATTGTGCGCATGGGCGCAGCCTTGGCGTTTTTGTTGGTCGGTGCCGGCATGCAAATCACCCAAACCGCTGGGCTGGCTCTGGCATCGGACGTCTCACCCGAAGACAAACGTCCCCGCGTGGTGGCCCTGATGTACGCCATGCAACTGATGGGCCTGGTGGTGGGCAGTGGCCTGCTCAGCCATTTGCTCAGTGACTTTTCACCGCTGCGGTTGATCCAAGTGATCCAAGCCTGTGCCGTGACCGTGGTCTTGCTCAACATCATCTCCTTGTGGAAACAAGAGGCCAAAGGCACCAAGCGCGGCGCACGTGCGGCGGATGGCTTCAACAGCAATTGGCGCTCGCTCATGGCCCTGCCGCGCATGCGCCGGTTTTTATGGACCGTGGGTTTGGGCACCGCGGCTTTCAGCATGCAAGACATCGTGCTGGAGCCTTATGGGGGACAGGTACTCGGTCTGAACGTGGGCCTGACCAGTGGTCTGACTGCGTTGAGCGCGGGTGGTGCATTGTTCGCCTTTGCCTTGTCTGCGCGCATCTTGTCCAAAGGCATGGACGCTTGTCGCCTGGCGGCCATCGGTGCTGTGCTGGGTCTGCCTGCCTTTGCCTTTGTCATCTTTTCTGCACCCCTCGAGTCGGCCCTCATGTTCCAAGCAGGTGCAGCCCTGATCGGCTTTGGTGGCGGTTTGTTCTCGGTGGGCATGTTGTTGCAAGCCATGTCGCTGACCGCGCACAGCCAAGCCGGACTGGTCTTGGGTGCCTGGGGCGCGGTGCAAGCCACGGCGGCCGGTTTGGCCATGGCACTGGGAGGGGTCACCCGGGATGTGGTGGGCTCCTTGGCCGAGCAAGGGTTTTTGGGTGAGGTTTTCAAATCACCCCTCACGGGTTACAGCACGGTGTTTCACATCGAGATGTTCATGCTGTTTGCCGTGCTGATCGCACTGGGGCCTTTGGTGAGTCGTCACCGCAGCGAGGCCGCAGATTCCAACCGCATCGCCCTGGCCGAGTTGCCAGGCTGATTCTTCAATTTTTTTTCGCCCTCTTCAAAGGAGTTCAACCATGGAAACAGGTGCCATCACCCAGTATGTAGACGTCGCCCAAATCGTGCTCTACATGTTTTGGGCCTTTTTTGCCGGCCTGATTTATTACCTCTTGCGTGAAAACCACCGTGAGGGCTACCCCATGGACAACGGTCACTTGCAAGGCGGCCCGGTGCAAATCGGCTGGCCCATGCCCGACCCCAAGACCTACAAACTGGCCAATGGCCGTGAGGTGCTGGCACCCGACTTCAACCGCCCCGACGGCACGTACAGCGGCCAACCCACCCAACGCTGGTTAGGCGCACCCTTGGAGCCCACTGGCGACCCCTTGCTCGCAGGCATTGGTCCCGGTGCTTGGGCAGCGCGGGCCGATGAACCCGACCTCTACCACGGTGGTGACATCAAGATCGTGCCTTTGCGCATCGCAGCCGACCATGACGTCATGTCCCCTGACATCGACCCACGTGGTCTGCCGGTGTATGGCGCTGATGGCGTGAAAGCCGGCACGGTGAAAGACCTGTGGGTGGACCGTTGCGAAATGATGTTCCGCTACATCGAAGTCGGTTTGACCGACGGCAGCACTGTGCTGCTGCCCATGACGTTCTCGCGCATCAAATCACGTGGCGTTTTTGTGGCGGCCATTTTGGCCTCGCAATTCGCCAAGGTGCCCAAAACCAAAAGCATGGAACAAATCACGCTGCTGGAAGAGGAAAAAGTCACCGCCTACTATGGCGCTGGCACCATGTACGCCACACCTGAACGTCAGGAGCCCTTGTTTTGAACGTCAATCCGCACCACGAACACGAATTCGAGGCGGCCCCTGGCTTGCCCGAAGCACTGCCCGCAGGCGAACGCCTGCTGTGGCAAGGCGCACCCGATTGGCAACAATTGGCCCTGCACGTTTTCCATGTGCGGACCTTGAGTGTGTATTTCATCGCCATGATGGTGTTGCAATTGCTTTACCTGTTGGGCGAGCCGCAAGCCCGCTGGCTGATGCCCATGCTCACCAGCTTGGGTCTGAGCCTGTTGGCCCTGGGCGTGCTCACCGCTTGGGCCTGGTACACCGCACGCACCGCGCTCTACACCCTGACCAGCAAGCGCATGGTGATGCGCATTGGCGTGGTGCTGACCCTCACGTTCAACCTGCCTTTGCGCATGGTCGCCGCAGCATCGGTCAAGCCCCGGGCCCAAGGCTTTGGTGACATCGCTTTGAAACTCGCGGGTGAAGACCACATCGCTTGGCTCAACATCTGGCCGCATGCACGCCCTTGGCATTTGAAAAATCCCGAGCCTTGTTTGCGTTGCATCCCCAACGCCTTGGTGGTCGGTGAGCGTCTGCTGCAAGCCTGGCGCGAATGCAATCCCGGTGTCGCCGCCATGCTCGGTGACATGGCCGACGACCTGCCCAGCAACACGTCCCACACCCCTCAGCACAGCCCCTCATGAACTCCAGCATGCACGCCCCACCGCTGCCCGGTCGACACACATTGACCGGTTGGATCTTTGTGGGTTTTTTGTCCAGCGTGCTGTTGGTCGTGGCCTTGTTGCGCAACCAAGGCATGCAAATCCCACAAGACCATGCACCCGTGTTGTGGCAAATGAGTTTGCGTTTTGAAGACCGCCCGAATGGCGATGTGGCGGTGTTGGATGCCACCACCCAAACCGAAATACACCGTTATGTGGGCGAGCAAGGTTTTGTGCGCGGCATCTTGCGCACCCTGGCGCGTGAGCGCATGCGCCGCAACATCGGTTCAGGTCCGTCGTTTGATTTGATCGCGCACACCGATGGGCGTCTCACCTTGTTGGACCCAGCCACCGGGCAGCGCATCGACCTCGAGTCGTTTGGCCCCACCAATTTGTCCTCGTTTGCTTTGTTGCATGCGACCACCACGCCCCCTGTTTCTGCCCCCAAGGAGTGAACCATGAACAGCACTGTCCTCAACCTCGACCATGACCATGTGGAATTGCTGATTGGCAATGTCGAAACCGCTGCCGACGCCAATGCCAAAGCAGTGCAAAACACAGTGCTCAGCCCGCGCTTTTACACGACCGACTTTGCCGCCATGGACCGCTTGAATGTGGAGCCGGTGCGCGCCGAGTGGGACATCATGATGCAAGAGTATGAGGGTGATAACAACCACGACCATTTCCAGCGTGACGCGCAATTCGCCGAGGAAGTCAAAACCCTCATGCCGCAGCTGTCACCCGAGATGCGCCAAGAGTTTTTGGACTTTCTCATCAGCTCGCTCACCTCGGAGTTTTCGGGCTGTATTTTGTACAACGAGATCCGCAAAAACATCGACAACCCGGACATCAAAAAACTGATGACCTACATGGCGCGTGACGAATCGCGCCATGCGGGCTTCATCAACCAGTCGCTCAAAGACTTCGACCTGGGCATCGACCTGGGTCAACTCAAGCGCCAAAAAGACTACACCTTCTTCAAACCCAAATACATTTTTTACGCGACCTACCTGTCGGAAAAAATTGGTTATGCACGCTACATCACCATCTTCCGCCAATTGGAAAAGCACCCCGACAAACGTTTCCACCCGATCTTCCGTTGGTTCGAACGCTGGTGCAATGACGAGTTCCGCCATGGCGAATCCTTCGCCCTGATCATGCGTGCCAACCCGCATTTGCTGCGCGGTGGCAACCTGCTGTGGATCCGCTTTTTCATCTTGGCGGTCTACGCCACCATGTACGTGCGTGACCACACCCGTCCGTTGCTGCACGAGGCCATGGGCTTTGAATCCACCGACTACGACTACAAGGTGTTTCGCATCACCTCGGACATCTGCCGCCAGGTGTTCCCGATCGAAGTCGACATCGACCACCCCACGTTCCGCGCTTGCATGACCCGTTTGGTCGAGTTGTCCGTGGCCAATGCCGCGGCCAAACAACGCGGTGGTTTGATTGGACTCATCGGCCGCGCGGTCACCGCCACGCAAGCCGTTTTCACGTTTGGACGCCTGTACCTGGTACCCGTGAAAAAACAAGCCTTGCCTGACGACATCCGCATGCAACCGGTTTGGTAACCAAACCCAGACCCATGGCGCTCACATGATGGACTTCTTCTCCTCCACCTTGGGCGCCAGCTTGTTTGCGGTGTTCAGTTGGTGGTTGGGCACGGGCGCGATTTTGTGGCTGGTGCGTTTGCCCACCAGCAGTTTCCGCTGGAGCATGTTCGTCCTGAGTTTCCTCTTGGGCCTGAGTTTGTGGACCACCGCCATCAGCATGCGGACCCATTCAGTGCCGCATGTTTACCTGGGCTTTGTGAGTGTCATCGCCATGTGGAGTTGGCATGAAATGGCTTTTCTCACCGGATGGCTGGCCGGTCCCCGGCGCGTGCCCTTGGACAGTGGTCTGTTGTTCCGACAACGGTTTGGCCAATCTGTCATGGCCCTGCTGTACCACGAGTTGGCCTTGATTCTGAACTTCGCCGTGCTGCTGTACATGCAGCAAGGTCAACCCAACCATATCGCGCTGTGCACCTATGCCTTGCTGTGGTGCATGCGGTTGAGCGCCAAGCTCAATTTGTTTTTTGGCGTGCCGCAGGTGGGTGAGCAGTACCTGCCCGTGCATTTGCGCTACATCGGCAGCTATTTCAAAACTGGCCCGATCAGCCCTTTTTTCTACCTCACCATGTTGCTGTCCGTGGGCATTTGGTCTTGGATGGTCTGGTCGCTGCACAGCGGTGAGGTCATGATCAACACCGGTTGGGTGTTGTTGTCTTCTTTGTTGGGCTTGGCCATCGTCGAGCATGTGCTGATGGTGTTTGCATTGCCCCTGCAACGCTTGTGGGGTTGGGCGATGAAAGTGAACCCGGTATGAATGCCTTCAAAGCCAGTGACGAACGCGGCAACCACCCGCCCCCCAGGCGCAGGAAAGCGGTGATCATCGGCAGTGGCTTTGGCGGTTTGGCCGCGGCCATTCGCTTGAGTGTCAAGGGCTATGACGTGCAAGTGCTGGAAAAGCTCGACAAGGCCGGTGGCCGTGGCTATGTGCACCAGCAAGACGGCTTCACCTTCGATGCGGGTCCGACCATCATCACCATGCCGCATTTTTTGGAAGAGTTGTTCACGCTGTGCGGCAAGCAGATGAAAGACCATGTCGATCTGCGCTTGATGTCGCCGTTCTACCGCATCCGTTTTGATGACGGCACCCACTTTGATTACAGCAATGACGATGCGGCCATGGAGGCTGAAATCGCCAAGTTCAACCCGGCCGATGTGCAAGGTTTCAAAAGGCTGATGAAGGCGTCCGACAAATGCTTTGATTTGGGCTTTGTCGAGTTGGGTGCGATTCCGTTCGAGACCCTTGGGGACGTGGTCAAGGCCATGCCCAATTTGATCAAGATGCAGGCCTGGCGTTCCATCTACAGCATGGTGGCGCAGTACATCCAGCACCCCAAGCTGCGCATCGTCATGAGCTTTCACCCGCTGCTGATCGGCGGCAACCCGTTTTCAGTCACCTGTGTTTACTCGCTGATCCATGTGCTGGAGCGGCGCTGGGGTGTGCACTCGGCCATGGGCGGCACCGGTGCCATCGTCAAGGCCTTGGTGAATTTGTTGCATGAGCGCCAAGTACCCATTCGGTACAACAGCCCGGTCACGCAGATACGTGTGGAGAACGGCCAAGCCACCGGTGTGGAATTGGCGACTGGCGAGTTCATCGCATCCGACATCGTGGTCAGCAACGGCGACCCTTCATGGACTTACCAACACCTGGTGGCACCGCAGCACCGCCGCCACTGGACCGACCGCAAAATTGCCAAAGGCAAGTATTCATCTGGCCTGTTTGTTTGGTATTTCGGCACCAACCGCCAATACCACGACGTGCCCCACCACATGATGGTGCTGGGGCCGCGCTACCAAGGTTTGTTGCAAGACATTTTCAAAAACCACAAGCTGTCCAAAGACTTCAGCCTCTACCTGTACCGCCCCACCGCCACCGATCCCTCACTCGCACCCGAGGGCTGTGATGCGTTTTATGCTTTGTCGGTGGTGCCCAATTTGAGCAGTGGCACCGACTGGGCGGCCATCGCCGAGGAGTACCGCGACCGGGTGGCCACGGTGCTGCAAGACAGTGTGTTGCCCGACTTGAAGCAACAGGTGGTCAGCTCGAAAATCACCACGCCCCAAGACTTTCAAGACCGCTTGTGGTCTTTCAAAGGGGCAGGCTTTGGCTTGGAGCCCATCCTCACCCAAAGCGCTTGGTTCCGTCCGCACAACCGCAGCGAGGATGTGCACAATTTATTCATGGTCGGTGCAGGCAGTCAACCGGGTGCCGGTGTGCCCAGCGTCTTGATGTCGGCCAAAATGCTCGAAGAGGTGGTGCCCCATGCCTTTGCCGTTCACCGATAAAGCCGACGCCGACCTCGCCGCCTGCGTCGAGATGATGCGGGGCGGCTCGAAAACCTTTTTCGCCGCCAGCCGTTTGTTGCCCGCTCGTGTGCGCGCCTCGGCGATCGCGTTGTATGCGTTTTGCCGTGTGGCCGATGACATGGTCGATTTGGGTGACTCGATCGAACGCAGCTTGCAGGTGCTGACCCACCGCTTGGATTTGATTTACGCCGGCACCCCCATGGACCATGTGGAAGACCGCGCACTGGCGGTGGTGGTACAGCGCCACCAACTGCCTCGCCATTTGCTCGACGCTTTGCTCGATGGTTTTGCATGGGACGGCCATGAACGTCGTTACTACACCATCGAGGACTTGCACGGCTACGGCGCCCGCGTGGCCGGCAGTGTGGGCGCGATGATGTGTTGGATCATGGGCCCCCAACAAGCCAACACCTTGGCGCGTGCCTGCGAGTTGGGCGTGGCCATGCAACTCACCAACATCGCCCGCGATGTGGGTGAAGACGCCAAACTGGGGCGTGTTTACCTGCCCTTGCAATGGCTGGCTGACGAAGGCATTGATCCGAATGCTTGGCTGGCCCAACCCGCATGCACCCCTGCCTTGAAAAACGTCATCGCACGCTTGCTCAATGAAGCCGACCGCTTGTACAAACAGTCGATGATGGGGATTGCCGAATTGCCCCGCGACTGTCGTTCGGCGATTTTGTCAGCCGGGCTGATTTACGCTGAAATCGGCCATCAACTCCGCCGCAATGGCTTGGACTCGGTGAACCACCGCAGCGTGGTCAGCACCCAGCGCAAATTGGTGTTGCTGCTGCAAGCCAAATTCAAATCCGCTTGGGTGTTCACACAACGTCAACCGCCCCAACCGCTGGCCGGTATCGCCTACCTGGTCGAGCAATGCCAAGACACCACGGCCACCCAATGGGCGGGTGTGAATGATTTCCCCAACCGCGACATGCCCCAGCGCATCGAGTGGATGCTGAGTTTGCTCGAGCGCTTGGAGCACCAGCGCCGTCGCAACATCAACCGCCGCCGATAAACCCGTTGTTCAACGCGCCGCGCGGATGGCGGCGTCGATGGATGACGGCGACCAAGGTGCACGCTCAGGCGCGTAGCGACGCCGCATCCACACCACCATCTCGCTGATTTGCGCATCGCTCAAACTGTGTTTGAACGCCGGCATGAAGCCCACTGCTTTGGACGGTGGTTGTTGGATGCCTTGCAAGATCACCCGCACCAGGTTGTCAGGGCGCTCGCTGTGCAGATTGCCATTGAGCGCCAGGGGTTGGTTGACCCCCAGCAAAGAGGGACCCTCGCCGTCGTGGTGGCAGGCACCGCAACTGCCCTCAAACTGGCGCTGCGCCGCGCTGGGGGGTGGTGCCATGCTGGCGGCTTGGGCCACCACCTGCTGGGTTTGTCGCCGGTGTTCTTCATCACTGAGGGTGGTGGGCGACAGCGACGCCAAATACACCGCCATGGCTTGCACATCCTCATCAGGTATGGCGGCCAAGTTGCGCACCACTTGCGCCATCGGACCACTGGCCACACCATGCGAGTCGGTGTAGCCCTGACGCAGGTACTGGTAGAAGTCTTGCATGCGCCAGGGCACGGGTGACGCATTCAAGCGGGTCAGGGCTGGGGCCTGCCAGCCATCCACCCAGGCCCCTTGCAGATAGGCCTGGCTGTTTTGCTCGGCCCCCAACAGGTTGCGCGGGGTGTGGCAGGCACCGCAATGTGCCGCCCCATTGACCAAGTACTCGCCCCGGTTCCACTGCGCGGTTTGGCTGGCGTCGTAGTTGAAACGGGTGGGTTGGTGGAACAAGCCATTCCACACATGCATGAGCGAGCGCATGCCCAAAGGGAACACCATGTCAGCGGCTGGTGTGGCCTGTGAGACGGCCGGTTGGTTCATCAACCAGGCGTAGAGGGCGGCCATGTCGTCGTCGCTGATCTTGGCGAATGAGGTGTAGGGAAACGCAGGGTACAGCGCATGCCCATCGCGTGACACGCCTTGTCGCATGGCGCGCTCAAACGCGGCATACGACCAAGCCCCCAAACCCGTCTCCGCATCGGGTGTGAGGTTGGTGCTGTAGACCGTGCCAAACGAGGTGGCGAAGGCTTTGCCGCCGGCAAATGCTTGGCCTTGATCGCTGGTGTGGCAGGTGATGCAATTGCCCAAGGCCGCCACCTGCGCACCCCGTGCCAGCACTGCGGGCGTTGCCGGCGCCAGGCTTTGCGGTGCGATGCGCGGCAAGCTGTTGCGCCAACCCAGGCTCGCCCCAACAAAAGTGGCCAGCGCCAAGGCGCCACCCAACCACTGCCGCCAACCCCAACGCGCCAACACACCAGGTTGCCGCGATGGCGCGGGCTCCGCAGGGGCTTGTTCGGCCATGGGTGTGGTCGCTGTGGGTGCGGCCAAGGGATGCAGGGCTGCGCGCACCACCTCAGGGGTGAAGGGCGGCGCACGAAAGCGGATGCCGGTGGCGTCAAAAATCGCATTGGCAATGGCTGCTGTACCTGGCACCGATGAAGACTCTCCAGCGCCCAGCGGGTCTTCCAAAGGACGCGGCATTTGCACGACTTCAATCACCGGCACTTGTGGGAAATTCAAGATCGGGTAAGCGCCCCACTCGGCACTGGTGACCCGGCCATCGTGGGCATCGGTTTGCACCTGTTCCATCAAGGCGCGGCTGGTGGTTTGCACCACGTTGCCATGGATTTGGTGTTGCACGCCTTGCGGATTGACCACCATGCCCGCATCATGGCCCACCACCACGCGCTGCACCTGCACTTCGCCGGTGGTTTTGTGGACCCGCACATCGGCCACCCACGCCGCCCAGGCCGCGCCAAAACCGGGCCATTTGCTGTGGGTGTATCGCGCATAGGCCAGACCTTGGCCCACCAACCAATCACCTTCGGCCGCTCGTTGCTGTGGCTGGGTGTGGGCCTGCCAGCCGGCACGCTCAGCGGTGGCTTTGAGCATGTCACTGGCCCGCGCATCTTCCAAATGCATCAAACGGTATTGCAAGGGATCGATGCCTGCGGCCGTGGCCAGTTCATCGATGAAACTTTCGTGCGCAAAAGAATTGGGCAAGGCCGACACACCGCGCAACCATGAGGCGCGCAAGATGGGCGGCATGTCGTTCACCGTGACGCGCAAGTCTGGGTAGTTGTAAGGTGGACGGGCGGTGCGGTCGCCCATCTCATACACCTGGGCCAATGGCTCGACCGTGCGGGTGAGCAACAAGGCCAAGGTGGTGGCGCCATTCGAGGGGTAGGAGGTTTGAAAGTCGTAACCACTGGGTTGCCCAAAATGCCCCAGGCCACCGCGCACCTGCATGAGTTGTGCCGCACCCTTGGGCTCCCACAGGTGTTCTTGTTCGCGGCTGAGTTGCACCCGCACTGGGGCGCCCACCGCTTTGGACAACAGGGCCGCATCAGCCGCCACATCGTCGGCACCATTGCGGCCATAGCAACCCGCCGCTTCCATGCGGATCACATTGACATCGGTGTCGTGAACGCCGCACAAACGCGCCAAATCAGCGCGCAAGGCATGCGGGCTTTGGGTGCCCGCCCAGACCTGCAACTTGAATGGCATCTGCGGGTTGTTGCTGCCATGCCAAAACGCCAGGGCACACGAGGGGCCGATGCTGGCGTGCATTTGGTAAGGCCAGACATAGGTGCGCTGCAAGGTTTGGGACGCCTGTGACAAAGCCTGGTCCACCTCACCTTCATCAAGCAACTGCCGCGCTTGACTGGGGTTGTTGCGCAGCGCTGTTTCACCGTCCTGGGTGTTGGGCATGCCGGGCCAAGGCTTCCAAGACACCTTCAATTCGTGCATGGCTTGCTCGGCATGTTCTTCACGCTCGGCCACCACGCCCACAAAGTCACCCTGCACCACCACCGCATGGATGCCAGGGATGTGCGCGATCGACTGTGCATCGACCCGCTCCAAGGTGCGGCCAATGAAGTCGCCGCTGTCGGCACCGGCATAGGGTGGTCGGATCACACGGCCGTGCAACATGCCGGGCAACCGCATGTCATGCACATAGACCAACTCGGCAAACACCTTGTCAGGGATGTCGACACGCGGCAGGCTTTGACCCACCCAGGCGTGATCGCTGGGGGACAAGAGCGGCGTGTCGAGTTGCAAATGCAAATCGATGGCTTGGTCTTTCAACAAGGCGCTGACAGGCAGCGCGGTTTGACCTTCTGCTTGCAATTCGCCGTCTTGCAATCGCACCGCCTCCAAAGGCAATTGCCAACGCATGGCCGCTTGTTGGCGCAGCCATTCACGCGCTTGCGCGGCGGCGGCCCTGAGGGGTGCTGCATGCACCTGGATCGAGGCACTGGCGATGGTCGCGCCCTGGTTGGGCGAAAGATCGGTCATGCCCATGCGCAGATGCACTTGTCGCGGGTGGGTATGGAGTTCTTCGGCCACCAGTTGCGTCAAGGCGGTGCGCAAACCCGTGCCCATGTCCACATGACCATGCAAAGCCGTGACGCTGCCGTCATCCCACAGCGCCAAAAAGCACTCGGGTCCTTCTTCGGGCGCACTGTAAACAAATGCCGGCTGACCAGGGGTGGGGGCTTGCGCGGCCAAGGGCGCACGCGACACACGCAACACACCCGTGGTGTGAAAGAGGTCGGCGCGTTGATGGACCTGCTCGGCGCGCATGGATCAGGCTGCCGCGGTCTGCATCAACTGGGCGGCACGTTTCACAGCCGCCATGATTTCCAGATGGGTGCCACAACGGCACAAATTGCCCGACAAGGCTTGGCGAATTTGCGCCTCCGTGGGCTCGGGGTGTTGCTTCAACAAAGCGACGGTCATCATGACCATGCCATTCAAACAATAGCCGCATTGCGCAGCTTGTGCATCGATGAAGGCTTGTTGCACAGGGTGGGGCTGGTCGGCTCGGCCCAGTCCTTCCGAGGTGGTGATGGTGCGGTCTTGCATTTCCAGCGCAGGAATGACGCAAGCGCGGGCCGGGCGTCCGTCGACCATGACGGTGCAGGCCCCGCATTGGCCCAAGCCACAACCGTACTTGGGGCTGTTCAGCCCCAAGTCGTTGCGCAACACATGCAACAGCGACGCTGATGCGGTCAAACGCAAAGCTGCGTCTTGACCGTTGACCTGCAAGGTCACATCAGTGGTGCGGGTGTGCATGTGTTGAGCAAGGCCAAGCCATGTCAGCCGATTTGCAAGTCACTTGATTGGATGCGCTTGACGCCTTTGGCGGTCATGTTTTTCCAGGCAGCTGCCAAGGAGCCGTTCAAATCGATGGCACGGCAGGCGTCTTCCACTACATACACCTCAAAGCCTGCGGTGCGTGCGTCCATGGCGGTCCATGCCACGCAGAAATCGGTGGCCAAGCCGGTGACAAACACAGTTTTGATGCCGCGTTGTTTCAAATAGCCAGCCAAACCTGTGGCGGTCTTGGCATCGGCTTCCATGAAAGCGGAGTAGCTGTCGACCTTGGGGTGGTAACCCTTGCGGATGATCAGCTGGGCTGAGGGCAGGTGCAAGTCAGGGTGCAATTCGGCGTCTTTGGTGCCTTGCACACAGTGGTCGGGCCACAGCACCTGGGTGCCATAGGTGAGCTTGGTGGTTTCAAAGGGTTTTTTGCCAGCGTAAGCCGAGGCGAAAGACGCGTGGCCTTGGGTGTGCCAATCTTGGGTCACCACGATGTTCTCGAAAGCAGCAGAGATGCGGTTGATGACGGGAACCACTTCCTGACCTTTGGCCACGGGCAAGGTGCCGCCTTCCACAAAACAGTTTTGCACGTCCACCGCAATCAGCACCGATTTGCTGCTGGGTTTGATTTTGGATTCCGCAAAGGCCCAAGGTGCGCTTGCACCCACTGCACCCATGCCCAAGGCTGCCAGAAGTTTCCTGCGATCTGATTTCATCTTCCATCTCCAAAAAAAACGCACAACCCGTGCGTGGGGACGCTGTCAACGCAAGCCGTCTTGGCCTACGATTTCATGCACTTGCAAGCCGCCAATCCGCGCATGCGGACGGCCACTGTCGGTGACCACCACGGCCACCACGATTTCATTCGCACGCGGTGCATCCGCCACCCGTGCTTCCATGGCATCGAAATGGCTGCGCACAAAGGCGGCGTCTTTGTGACCCAGGGGCACGTCGATCGCGGTACCCAAGCCGCCTTGTTTTTTGGCTGAGGGCACCAAGGCCGCGCCTTTACTGACAGCCTGGCGCAAGGGTGCGCCCAACTTGGGATGCAGGATGGCAGCGGCATGCTCCAACTCGCCCGCCTCGCCCACGATGGCTGCCTTGCCATAGCTCTGGGCTTGCGCGGGCTCGATGCCCAGCGCCTGCACACAACGCTGGCCCAGCAAACCACCCAGCTCTTCACCAATGGCAATCAACTGGTCCAAGTTCTCGCTGTACTTTCCTGCATAAGGGTTGGCAATCACCGCCATGGCCAAAGCACGTCGTGTCGGTGGGCTGACCGCTTGGCCGCCCTCTTGCAACACCTCGTCCACTTGCACAATGATTTTTCGAATCTGGGCACTCATGTGTTTCTCCTGCGCTTCAGCGCAATCCATTCCAAAGACTGATGTCTTGCGCGGCCAAGCCACCGACACGGGCATGGACCCGGGCACCGGTGCTCATGGCCAAGATGAAAACAATTTCTTCAGCACGCGGCGCACCCGGCACACGCACTTCAATGGCATCGAAATGGCTGCGCACATAGCTGGCATTGATGTGGGTCATGGGCACATCCAGGCTGGCCCCAGGTGGGCCCACCTTTTTGGTGGATGGCACGATGGACAAAGCGTTACCGGGTTGACCTGTAGAGACAGCACCCTGACCCGCGGTGTAGGAAGCGCGGTCGCCTTTCCAGCCCAACAGTTCGCGCATGGCATAGCCACCCGGCACATGCCACAACGCGCCATGTTCGAGTTCGCCGGCTGCGCCCACGATCGCGCCTTTGCCGTAGCCTTGAATCGCCTCTGGGGCCACGCCCATGGCTTGGCACAAGCGCTGTGCCAACTCAATACCGAGTGGGTTCAACGCTTCCATCATGGGCAGGATGTCGGGGTGGTAGGTGCCTGCATAGGGATTGCGCAACACGGCAGCGATGGCACCGCGCACCAAGGGCGTGTCCGCAGCAGGACCGCCTTCGTGGTGAATCTCTTCCACATGGGTGAACACCCGTCGCACATCAATCAGTTCAGTCACACCAAACACTCCAAGGGCTGCGCCAAAACCATCTGGCCCTGGCAACACAAAAAGGCTGCATGCAACTGACCACGCGCTTGCATGCCACGGGCACAGTCTAGCCCGAGTTGCAAGGCCGTCTGCACCAAGGCTGGTGGCAGGCTGGGTACCGAGACCGTGACCAGGCGATCGCCCAAATCGGTGTCATCACGCAAGCTGTTGGCAGGACGGCGAACAATCTCAGGGTGGGTGATGTTGACCGCATTGGCGATCAAGGTGGCGGCCACATCCGCATGCGCCGCGGTCTGGGCCAACACGGTCACGCTGTCAGCCACCCCCAAGGAAAAACTGCGACCACCCCAACCGCTGGTGGCCACGCCACGCACCGGCATGCAATGGTCCACCTCAAACCGACCATCGCTGTCCAAGGCCAACTCAGGGTCGCTGGCCAGGGCGTGTTGCAGATCACTCACCCAACCAATGCGCCAAGATTCACCAGGCTGCAGATGCAAAGCGATGTCGCCTCCGTTGTTCACATAAGCGCGGCGCACACCATGCTGCGACAACACCGACACCATCTCTTGCGCCACCGCGCCTGCCACGGCAGCCATCGGTGTGACAAAACCATCGGGGGTGGCCCAGGCCAGGTCATGGGCGGCCAGCCACATGCGTTGCGCCACCACGCCTTTGAAGTGGTGCGCCTGGGATTGCTTCACGGGCGCGCGCAACAAAGGCAACTCGCTCACCAATTCGGGCAGTACGGTTTGAAAGCGGGACCAGGCCGCGCTCACGGCTTGTTGGCAAGCTTCTTCAGGACCATCGACTTGCAAGACCACATCAATCGGCCCATGCTGAAAATGCCAACGGTCATCGGACAAGGGACGACGGGTGGCTTGCATCTGCTGTCAGCCCAACATCGGTGGTGTGCTCAGAGGCCAAGGGTTGGCCCCGGGAGGCGGCGTCTCCCATTTCAACTGCGTGGGTGCACCGTCGTTGTGCCAAGCGCCTTTGAGCAAGCTGTCGTCCAGGGTTCGCACAAAACCCATGTGGCCGCCCAAGGCTTGGTAGTCCGCGAGCTTCATGCTGAATTCGATTGGCGCCACGATGGCGGGTGTGGGTACGGTGCCAAAGCTGTTGGCCGGCATGCGCAACACATCCACCATCAAGGTGATGCCACCACCTGGCCACACATAAGCAGGTGCACCACCACAGGTCACATTCACCAAGGCTTTTTTCACCGCACGTGTCAATTGGATCGGGTTGTCGGTGACGCCCGAGCGCAAGCTGCCACCTGCACCACCCAAGAACAAGACCGACACCAAGGACGGTTCGCAGTTCTCCCCGATGCGGTCCACCACTTGCTGGACCTCAGGCGGCATGGCGGCGGGTTGTGGTTGGAGCTGGTCGTCGAGCACAAACCATTCGGCATGCTCGCCGGTGGTAGAGGTCATGAGCAAGCGCAAACCGGGCCAAGCTTCTTCTTTGTTCCATGCATCCAAGATGGACAAGGGGTTGCTGATGTCGGTCCCGCCCCAACCGGTGCCGGCAGACGCCACTTGAAAGTAACGCCCCGGTGTGGACTTGCGGCCTTTGATGCTGATGCCGCTGGGCTTCATGTGCAAACAACGCCCCGCTTGGTGTTCGGTCAGCACGCCGGTGATGTGGTCATCGACCACCACCACCTCGTCACACAGGCCCAACCACTGGCGCGCAAACATGCCAATGGCCGCCGAGCCACAGCCCACGCGCATGCGCTGTTCGGTCACACCGTCAACGACAGGTGCATGGCCGGCTTGCAACACCACCTTGGCGCCGTTTTCAATTTGTACCTCGGCGGCTTGGTGGTTGCCCAAGGTGTGCATGAGCTCCAAAGCCATGCGCCCTTGTTTTTTGCCGCCGCCTGTCAGGTGATGCACACCGCCCAGGCTCAGCATTTGCGAGCCGTATTCGGCGGTGGTGACATGGCCCACTTCTTCGCCGCCGAACAAGACGGCCGCACGCTCATCACCCAAGTGGCGATCGGTGTCGATCTTCACTTTCAAACTGCAGTAACTGAAGATGCCCTCGGTGACCACGGTCACCATGTCCACGCCCTTGGACTTGGAAGCGACGATGAAGGGCGCGGGTTTGTAATCGGGGTAGGTGGTGGATGACCCAATGCCGGTCACGAACACGCCGCGTTCGGCGGTGTCCAGGGGACCCAAGGTTTGCGGCAAGGTGTCGCTGTCGGTGCGCCCTTGCAAGGCTTGGGGTTGATCAGCTTGCGCTTGCTGGCTCAACAACACCACAGGGTCCAGACGCACCAACACACCATCATGGTTGGCATAGCGGTCGCAAGCACCCACACGCCCTTCAGAGATATGACAGAGCACGGGACAGGCATTGCACTCCACCTTGCCCTCACGCACCGGTCCGTTGCGCGGTTCGACACGCTGCAAACCCAAGGGCAGCGACGCATCAAGCGCGGGCAGTCCGTCGGTGTGGGTGTTGCTGGGTGTGCTCATGGGTCGCTTGAACTGAGGATTTCTAGCATTATGCTTTGGACCTTTGGCGCTTTTCGCTGTCCCGTATCCAGGAGAACCCCCATGGCCACAGCCACCCTCGAAGAAGCCTCTGGCAAGGTTGTCATCAAAAACATCGGTTTGCTGCTCTCGGGCGACATCGACCAACCCATCTTGCAAGCCGACACCATCGTGGTGGTGGATGGCCTGATCACCGCTGTTGGGCGTTTCAAGGACTTGGACACCGAAGGCGCCAAAACCATCATCGACGCACAGCACACCTGTGTGGCGCCTGGCTTGATCGACAGCCATGTGCACCCGGTGTTTGGCGACTGGACGCCACGGCAAAACCAAATCGGCTGGATCGACTCCACCATGCATGGCGGCGTCACCACCATGATCTCGGCGGGTGAGGTGCATTTGCCCGGACGCCCGAAAGACATCGTCGGCTTGAAGGCCTTGGCCATCACCGCGCAACGTGCTTTCAGCAACTTCCGCCCTGGTGGCGTCAAGGTGATTGCGGGTGCCCCCATCATCGAAAAAGGCATGACCGAACACGACTTCGCTGAACTCGCTTCAGCAGGTGTGACCCTCTTGGGCGAGGTGGGCTTGGGCTCGGTGAAAGCAGGTTATGAGGCCAAAGAGATGGTGGCCTGGGCACGCAAGCACGGCATCCAAAGCACCATCCACACAGGTGGTCCTTCCATCCCTGGTTCTGGCCTGATTGACAAAGACGTGGTGCTCGAAGCCGATGCGGATGTCATTGGCCATATTAACGGCGGCCATACCTCGCTGCCCGAGGCGCATGTATGTGAGTTGTGTGAGAAGTCCAGCCGTGCGATTGAGATCGTGCACAACGGCAATGAACGTGTCGCCATCGCGGCGGCCAAGGCGGCATTGGAATTGAAATGCCCGCACCGTGTGATTTTGGGCACCGATGGGCCTGCGGGTTCGGGTGTGCAACCGCTGGGCATGTTGCGCATGGTCGCGCTGCTCTCCAGCCTGGCCAACATCCCTGCCGAGATGGTGTTTTGTTTCGCCACCGGCAACACAGCCCGCATTCGCAACCTGAACTGCGGCTTGATCGAGGTGGGTCGCGCTGCTGATTTTGTGTTCATGGACCGCGCCCAAGAAACCGCGGGTCGCACGCTGTTGGAGAGCGTGCAGCTGGGTGACATCCCCGGCATTGGCATGGTGATGATCGATGGTTTGGTGCGCTGCACCCGCAGCCGCAACACGCCACCTGCGACCCAAGTACCCGTGGTGGTGCATTGATGGCCTTCAACTGCTCATGAACACTTCTGACAGCTCTGCGCCTTTGCTGCACGTCGCACAGGGCGTGGCCACCATCACCCTGAACCGCCCGGCACAACGCAACCGTTTAGAGAACAGCGATTTAGCGGTTCTGTTGCAGCACTTCGCGCAGGTGAACCAAGACAGGTCTGTTCGCCTGTTGGTGCTGACCGCCAACACCCAAGGTCAGCCTAAACCGGTGTTTTGCGCCGGCTATGACATTGGTGGTTTCAAAGACGATGCCCAAGGGTCCACCTCGTTTGAAAAAGTACCCGAGGCCTTGGCGCAACTGCGCCCCATCACCATCTGTGCTTTGAACGGCAGTGTGTATGGCGGCGCCACCGACTTGGTGCTGGCTTGCGATTTGCGGTTGGCGCTAGAGGGTATCGAGTGGCGCATGCCTGCCGCCGCTTTGGGTTTGCACTTCTACCCCAGTGGTTTGCAGCGCTATGTCAGCCACTTGGGCATTGCCGCTGCGAAGCGCGCCTTTCTCACCGCAAGGGTTTTTTCGTCGGCCGATTTACAAGCCTTGGGCTTGTTTGAATCTGTGACTTCAGCCAAGGACTTTGAGGCAGAGTTGTCGTCTTTGGTCAACGATGTCTGCGCCTTGGCACCGTTGGCGGCACAAGCCATGAAGCGTTCGCTGAATGAAATTGCCGCCGGTCATTACGACGAAGATGTCTTGCGCGAAAGAGAATTAAGCAGCAGTCGCACGGAGGATTTTGCGGAAGGCTTGAAGGCTTTTGCTGATCGCATAAAGCCCGTCTTCAAGGGGCGGTGATCAAGCCCTTCTGGGCATGCGAAACGGCAGCATGGCTTGCACCACCGGTGACACCAAGCGCGACATGGTGATGCTTTCATGAAAGCTCTGTACGTCTTCGCCCAACAAGCTGCTGTGCAACAAAGCACGTTGGTAAAACGGCGTGTCTTCCAATTGCTCTGCGACCTGCACCGGCCCCTCGCTGCGCATGCGTCGCTGAATCCGCCACATCGTCGCCGGCAATGTTTGTCGAGGGGGTGCATCAAAAGGCAGCACCTCGCCTTGTGGGGTGAATCTGAGCGCCAACAATTTGTCGCCTGGTGGTGTCTGGCCTTGGATGTCGTAGATGACCGCCGTGCTGCCATCCTTCAGAGGGCTGCGTGACCAGTCCCACTCGCGGCAAGAACGGTCGATGGGTTCATCGCCTTCATTGGAATCCAAATAGCCCTGCCCTTTCCAACTTTGCGCAGGTTGCGACAGCTTGACTTCCACCCGCGCGCTGGGCGCGATCGGTCCCCAGCGGTGCCTGCCTTGGGCATCAATGGGGGTGCTGAATTTGAACAATGCTGGCGGATGCACCCGCACCTGACCGTGCACCCGGTGTGGCAAGGGCATGCCCACTTCGTCGATGTCGATCACCAAGGTGTCACCGTCCCACCGCACGCGGCTGGGGCCGATGGTGAACTGCTGCGCATCCCGGTGGCACTGTTGCACACCACGTTCGGTCATGGTCCATCGCCTGGCGTCGCGTGAATACAGGGCCACATTCAGGCTGCAAAAGTGGTTGGGGTCTGGCATGGCACCACCTCGGCGTGCCCAGGCGTAATAAGGCGAAAACACACTGCCGACAAACGCGATGATGGTCAGACCGTGCCGACCGTCATCACTCAGTGCGTCAAGGTACCACCAGAGGTAACCCCCGCTGGGGACCATTTGGTCAAACCGAGGTTGGCCATCAGGGCCGCGGCCGCCAGTTGGCCCGACATGGCCGCCATCGGCACCCCCGGTCCCGGATGCACGCTGCCCCCCGCCAGGTACAGACCCGGCACTTGGGCTTTGGCGTTCGAACGGGCGAAGGCCGCCATCCATCCATGTGTGGCCTGGCCATACAAGGCCCCGCCCGTCGCTGGAAACAGCTGGTGAAAGTCCTGGGGTGTGGTGCGAACGCATGATGAGGAAGGCTCCAACTGTAATGACAAGCCACAAGTCTCGAGCAAAGACTGGCTGCTGGCGGTGCATTCGGCGAGTTCTTTCGGTGTGAATCCGCGTTTGTCACCAAGGGCTGGGGCATTGACCAAACACAACAAACGCTCGGGACCTTGCACCACCGCACCCATGCCACGGTCCTGTGCACACACATAGACCGTGGGCTGTGCAGGCAAGCGAGCTTGCTGAAAAATCGCTTCAAACTCGGGTTGGTAGTGCGAACGGAAAAACACATTGTGGCGGTCGAGCGCCACGCCCGAGGTGGGGGCGTGCATCGACCAGGTGATGGCCGACAAAGAGCGGGGTTGAACCCGTCCTGCCACGGCTTGCTTGACGCCCGGTCCGAGCAGACCTGCGCGCAAAGCGGCAATGTCGCCGTTGAACACCACACTGTTGGCACGCAAGCTGTCGCCACTTTGCAAACGCACGCCCGACACACGGCCTTGGGTCAATTCGATGCGCTCGCATTCGCTGTTGAACAAGTAGCGCACACCCCGCGCTTGACCCAAACGCATGAGGCATTGCGCCAGGGCATGCATGCCGCCCTCCACCGCCCACACACCGTCCATTTCCACCTGGGCGATCAACATCAAGGTGGCCGGCGCCTCCCAAGGCGACGATCCACAGTAGGTGGCGTAACGTGCAAACAACTGGCGCATGCGTGGGTCGGTGAAATGCCGACCCAGGCTTTGCCACAAACTGCGCATCGGACCGATGGAGGCCAAAGTGGCCAAACCACGCGGCCCCAAACTGGTCATCATCTGTGCCATGGTGGGTGACGGCGAGCGAATGAAAGGTCCCTCCAAGGCGTCATACACCTCGCGGGTGGTTTTGCAAAACTGCGCGAACCGGTCGGCTTCGGCCACACCGGCAAATGCCGCCACCGCGTTGTAAGAGGCTTGCGGGTCGGCATGCAAATCAAGTTGCGAGCCGTCTTCCCAAAAATGCCTGGCCAAGATGGGCAAGGGCTTGATGCGCAATTCATTTTCAAGGCGTGTGCCAATCGACGCCATGATCTGGTCGAACACCCATCGCATGGTGAACACCGTGGGGCCACTGTCGACGCCCACGCCGTTGGCCATGACCTGTCGCATCTTGCCGCCCACTTGTTCTGACTTGTCAACGACAGTCACCGACAAACCTTGTTGTGCCAATTGCAATGCACTGACCAAGCCGCCCATGCCTGCACCCACCACGACCACGCGGTGCTCAGCCATGCAACACCTCCTGTGTGGTCACGGCGTCGGGGTTGCCCACGCTGCGCAACAAACGCATGCGCACAAACATGGACTCAGAGAAAAAATCACTGCGGTAGGCCGCTGCAATGGCTTGCTGGTGGGCCCCCGTGTGGGCATAGTCCAGCATGGCTTGGGTGTTTTGCCACAAACTGAAAGTGCACTGACGCACCAAAGGCGCCTCACCCAAGCCCATGGCCACTTGGCAACCCACGGCTTTGTCCAAATCGGCTTGGGCCGCAGGGGCATAGCGCCAAAACGTCACCGCCTTGGCAGGACGGATGCTGGCACGCGTGAGTGCGGCCATGGGTGCACTGGGGTCTTCGCTGGGATAGGAACCCAAGCTTTCTAACGGTGTGACACCCCAGGTTTTGCCATCCCATGAACCTCTTGCGGAACTGACTGCCAACAAGCTGATGTGGCAAGCGCGTGCACGTTCTTGGTAGGCCTGCACCACAGGACCATCGATGAACGCATCGGCATGTGCGGCGTTGTCAAACAGACAAACCAGACCTTGGTGGGTGGCACTGGGACGCAGGCTGAAGCCCCCTTGATGACCGCTGCCCATGACTTTGGTGAACAGCAAACCCGGTGTGTCTTTCAGGCCCGCCGAACCCTGGACCAGGCGCATCCAGGCCCAGGCTTTGTGAGCGCTCAAGAAGTCGACGAGCAACACCACCACCACACCAGAGACGGCCATGGAGACGGGATCTTGTTGGACCATGGTCGCCTCATGTGCTCTGGTGGGTGCTTCTACAACAACTGCATGGACTTATTTGCTGGCCACTTGCGCCGGCTTGCTGGCAGGTGCCAGCAGTTCAGGGAAGTCTTTGGCCATCTTGGCACCGTACAGTGGCTTGTAGGCACCTTGGTGGCAGGTGCTGCAGTTGAGTTTGGCGACATCGCCCAACTCGCCTTTGCGATGCGTTGGGAACACATCGGTCAAGGGCTCCATGTAGTTCAAGTTCAGGTCACGTGCCATGCGGATGCCATGCCAAGCGGTGGCGCGCTGGGGTGGGCTGTTTTCCCAACTCTGGAAGGAACGAGAGTTGTGGCAGTAGGTGCAATTGACGCCCAAGGATGTCGACATGTGCGTCATCAACCCATAGGTGAACTCGGTTTGTTTGGTCGAGTGGCGGTTGCCGGATGGCAAAGGTGTTGGACCGTTCATGCGGATGTCGGCATTGCCCAAGAGAAACGGTGTGAACGGGTCGTTGGGCAATGAAGACAAATTGACCACACCCGCTGGCTCGTTTTGGCCCGCTTTGTCACCCATGAAATTCGAACCCTCGGGCTGGTGGTCTTGCTTGAACCACACCCCGTTGGGCACGGGTTGACCTCGGTGGCAGGTGTAACAAGTCACACCGGTTTCGGCCACGTGGGTTTTCCATTCGCTGTTGATGTACTGGGTCATTTGCAACATGCGACGCGCCACCACCTTGGTGTACTTTTCATCGTCTGCAAAATTGGCGGGGTTGTGGCAATAGACACAGCCGCCATCGTTGGGCGCCACCCAAGTGGCCATGGACGCCATCAGTCGGTTGAACTGCGCCACACTGAGGTTGCCCAAGACCTGGACATTTTTGTAGGTTTGAGATGCCTTGGGTCCCTCGCCAGGCGCTTGCGGAATGGCCACAGGTGCTTGATTGAGATCAGCCTTGACTTCCAAGATGCGGGGGTTGTAGACCTGCACCATGCCCGTGCCGCGATAACCATGCTGCACGCTGTCTTGGAAGGGGCGCTCGCACCCGGTCAGCAAGAGGGCCGCTGACAACGCCAGCGCACCTTGCCAGAGGAATTTCATGCGTTTAGAGATGTACATCATTGAACTCCCAAGCTGAGCGCGGGATCCACCACTGGCGGAAACACATTCGGGTAAGGCGGTGCGACACCGTGTTTGATGGCCCACAAATACCAGTTGTCCACCACGGTGCCAGTCAGCAAGATGCCGATGCCGCCGGTCAGTGGGCACAGCACTGCAAACCACCAGGCCCAGCGGTGAATCGATTCCATGGTGGCGTTGAAACCCATGGTCCAACGCCAAAACAAACCAGCCCGCTCGGACGCGGTGCCGCGGTCGATGATTTGTTCAATCTCACGCTCGCCGCCATAACGGGTCACCGCCAAGATGGTGGCACCGTGCATGCCAAACAGCAAGACAGAGCCGTACAAAAACACGATGGACAAGGCATGGAAGGGGTTGTAGAACAAATTGCCATAGCGAATGGACAAAGCAGCAGTCCAATCCAGGTGCGGGAAGATGCCGTAAGGCACTGCCTCACCCCAGGAGCCCATCAGGATGGGGCGAAAAAAGCCCAGCACAAAGAACAACCACAGCGCTGCTGCAAAGGCCCACGCCACATGCGTGCCCAGCCCCAATGAAATAGCGCGGCGGTACATGCGCGCCCACCAGAGCAACAAGGATGTTGACAACAACAAGCCTGCAATCAAAAACCAACCGCCTTGGTTCAAGGGCGGCATGGACAAACCGTATTCAGGTGGCGGTGGCTCCAAGGCCAACCAAAACAGCTGACGCACAAATTGCACCGGGTCGTAATGGACCGAGGCCAGCATGTTCATGCCGATGATGTTGAAGGCCAGCATGCCGCAGATGAGCGAGGCCACGCCCAAACCACCGAGGTAGATGGGGCCTAACTGCGCATTGCCGATCTTGCCCAAGATCCACCACAGGGCGGGGTGTCCTGTGCGTGGGCTGTCTTTGGGTGGCAGTTCACTGCCGTGGTGAACAGGCCCTGTGGCCTGCACCGTCGTGAAAAGATTGAGGTAGTCCATGTGTTCGCTCCAATCTGAGGTTCAAGGCCACTGCGACCAAATGGGCAGGTTCAACCACCAGCCCCACCATTCGGGCCAACCACGGCTCCAGAAAGGTCCACTGATGACGATGCACAAGGCGCTGAACAGCACTGCGGCGACAGCCAAGAACACACCCAAACGGTGAATGCCCAAGGTGCCAATGGAATAGCCAATGGTGTCGCGGAAAAACGTGTCTTCATGCTCTGGTGTTTTGACGGTTTGTCCCCGACCAGGGTTGGTGGCCGACAAGATCAAGGCGCCGTGCAAGGAGAGCGCAAACACCGTGGCGAAGAAGAAACTCACGGCCAACATGTGGGCCGGGTTGTAATGGAAGTGCAGGTATTGGTAGCCCACGTTGGACACCCAATCCAAGTGGCTGTAGATGCCATAGGGGAAGCCGTGTCCCCATGCGCCCATCAACAAAGGACGAATCACATTCAAGGTGACATAAGCAAAGATGGCCACACCAAACACCGCAGGCACGTGGTAACCCATGCCCAATTTGCGGCAAATTTCAACCTCACGCAACGCCCAAGAGACAAAAGCACCCACAGCACAGATGGTGATGAGTTGCCACAAACCGCCTTCGAGCAGCGGCGCAAAACGCAAACCGTACGACAGATCGGGCGGTGCAATGCTGATTTGCCACAAATTCCAAGTGGGACCTTGCGAGGCGCCCCACAAAATCATGGCTGTGCCTAAAAAGGCAAAAAAGATGGTGGTCACGCCGAAAAAGCCGACGTAAAAAGGACCTAACCAAAAGTCAAACAAATCACCTGCCAGCAGCGTGCCGCCACGAACCCGGTATTTTTTTTCAAAGCTGAGCATGGCCATGATTTAGCCCTCCTGCCGCATGTGATGAGAACAATCGAAACGAAATGCAGATGCTGTCAACCAGTCAAGACCCGTTGAACAGCACCTGCGGGTGCTGCCAACACTCAGGACTTGTCGGCTGGAACTGCTGCGGGCATGGGCGAGTTTTGCGCCGTTGCTGCTGCGGGTTTCTTTGCGCCGTCGAGCCAGTTGAATTTGTTGGTGCTGAGCAAAATGAGGTGAATCATTGCTGCCAAGCCAAACAGGAAAATGCCTTGCACGACCATTGCACGCAATGGATCGAAAAGTCGCCAAATTCTCCACATGATGTTTTCTCCTAAATGATGTGAGACATGAACGTGTAAACCGAGGCTTTGACACCCGCGATCATGTTGGTCATGTTCTCGGCACCTGGCAGCCAGGCTTTCCAACGCAATCCGACCAATTGGCCTGCTACTGCAACTGAAAAAAGCAAAACAAAACAAGGTACAAAAATCAAGACAAACGCCAACTTGTCATCCCAACTGGACGACTTGTTTGTGACATACGAGGTGGTTTGAGCCATATTCATCTCCGTTCGTTAATTAAGAACTTGACTCAGACGAACCAGGGCCGCCATGCCCAGACCAGGATGTGGGCCAACACAGCAACTGCTGTGAAGCCAACGGTTCCCTGAACCCAGTAATGGTGGAACTCCTGAGCCTCTTCGTCAGTCAGTCCGGATATGGAATTCGGATGGTTTGACATGCGATGCTCCTTCAACAAAATGGCCGCGAGGCCAACACTGCGCCCAACCCGCGCAGCATGGGCAGCCGCGGCAACCGCCACGACATCGGGGTTCGTTCACACGCTGCAGCATGTGAACAGTGAAATGTGGACAACGCGCTCATGCGGGCTCTCCCAAGCCCAGCTCGGCACCGGCTTGCTGGACATGGGCCACGGTGACCAGCTCTTCGCCTTTGTCACGCGCCTTGCCTTCGGCCAAATCGCGCAAACGTTTGGCAGCAGAAATTTGGACCAACACAGGTTGACCCGACACCAAGGCTTGCAACTTGATTTGTGCAGCATCGTCCCAAGGCGTGTTTTCCTGGGCACCGCTGATGCCGCGTGCCAAGGTGGCGTCCACCTTGTCCATGTCGGTGCCCAAAGGCAGGATGTGGAACAAGGCGTCGAACAAGGCGTTGCACACCTCTTGGATCAAATAGGTGGCACCGCTGTAGCCCATGAAGGGTGTGCCGGTGTGGCGGCGGATGATGGCGCCAGGGAACGAAGCAGGAACGAACGAGGCTTTCATGGGACCAGTACTGCCAGCCTCGGCCAAGTACATGCGCTCGTTGTAGCTGCCAAACAAAATCAGTGGCATTTGTTTGTGGACCAATTCACGCACCTCGGCGTTGTCGGTTTTTTGGCCGGGCAAGCGCGACACCGCGAACTTGCAAGGCATGCCCATTTCGGTTTCCAAAAATTTGCGCAAACCCCGTGCATAGGTGTCGGTGGCGACCACCGCGAAGGAGGCGGTGGCAAAGAAATCTTGGGTGACCGAGCGCCACAAATCCCATACCGGTTTGATGGTGGTGTGGCGTTCGCGCTGGATGAATGGCTCGGGGTCCAAGTCCAGCAATTCGCCCAATTTGCGCAAAAACTTGGTGGTGCTGTGCAGGCCAATCGGCGCTTGCAAATAAGGGCGGTCGAGTGCTTCGCACAACATGCGGCCAAACTCACGGTACATGCAAATGTTCACATCGGCTTCGACCAATTGCGACACCTCGGCCAAGTGGCTGCCCAAGGGGAACACCATGTTGATGTCGGCACCAATGCCTTGCACCAAGCGACGGATTTCGGCCAAATCGCTGGGGCTGTTGAACACGCCGTAGCTGGGGCCAATGATGTTGACGCGTGGCTTCTCGCCTTCTTTGCGCACCCGCTTGGGCACTTTTTTCATGCCGTACTCGGTCCACAGCCAAAACATGGCGCGGTTGGCGCATTGCCATTGGTCTTCGTCGATGGTGCGCGGCAAAAAGCGCATCAGGTTGGTGCCCTCAGGCGTCACGCCGCCGCCGATCATTTCAGCGATGGAGCCGGTGACCACCACCGCAGGCAGGTCTGGGTCCAGCACCTGGTGGGCGCGTTTCATGGCACCTTCGGTGCCTTCACGACCAAGTTGTTCTTCGGCCAGTCCCGTCACCACAATGGGCAACTCGTGAGGTGGCAAAGCATCGGTGTAGTGCAACACCGAAGTGACTGGCAGGTTTTCGCAACCCACAGGGCCATCGATGACCACTTGCAAACCTTTGATGGCGGTGAAGACATACACCGCACCCCAATAGCCGCCTGCACGATCGTGGTCGAGTACAAACATCAGCCCATCTCCTCGGCTTTGCGTTTTTTCTGCTTTTTCTCGAACTGGCGGCGCACTTCTTTCTTGAAGTCGGGATGCATCACAGGCACGTTTTCCCAAACACCGGCTTCATCACCTTGACCGACCGAGCCGAAAAACGCTTTCATCTCGTCAAAACGGGCTTGGTTGCCCATGGCGGCATTGACCACTTGGATGAGCGAACCGGCACCGGCCACGCCCATCAGGGGACGCGCAGAAATCAGGTTGGTGAAATACAAAGATGGGATGCACAACTCTTTGGCGGCTTGCACCACCGGTGTGGTGCCAATGGCCAACTGTGGCTTGAACTCGTGCACGGCAGCCATGTCTTGCTCCAGCGATGCGCGGAATTGCACGTGCACGCCTTTGGACTGCAACCACTGGGCGTCGTGTTGGTTCCAAGGCGTGGCCGGACAGGCGCTGCCCACATAGCGCAGGTCTGCACCGCATTCGATGAGCAAACGCGCCACCAGCAATTCGGAGCCTTCATAGCCACTGAGGGTGATGCGACCATTGATTTTTTGCGAAGCCAACACACCGCGCATGGCACCCAGGGTTTGGTTGCGAGCGGCGTCGATCTTGTCTTGGCTGACGCCGCAAGCAGCGCCGATCGAACCCAGCCAATCGTGGGTGCCTTCAATGCCCACAGGGGCAGAGCCCACCACGGGACGACCAGCGGCTTGGAATTCACGCACGCTGGCGGTGTAGAAAGGATGGATGGCCGCCACCGCTTTGCAGTCCAGTGCGGCATACAACTCGCGCCATTCGCGGGTGGGCACCACGGTACCGACCGCCAAGTCCATGGGCGCGATCATTTGCGCAATGATCATCGGGTCGGCGGGGAACATTTCACCCAGCAAGCTGATGGTGGGCTTGGCGCTGCGGCCTTGACGCGGCGCGGCCACGGGACCTGCCATGGCTTCTTGGCGAGCGTAATGCAACATGGCACCGGCCAACACATCTTTGGCCTCGGCATGGGTGGGTACGCCAAAACCTGGCACATCGATGCCGATGACACGCACGCCATTGATTTCTTTGGGCAGCAACTGCAGGGGCACACCGCTGGCGGTGGGCACACACAGGTTGATGATGACGATGGCGTCCAGCTTGTCGGGATCGGCTTGGGCGTACACCGCCTCGCGGATGTCCTCGAACAATTTGCCGGTGACCAAGGTCTCGGAATTGAACGGCACATAACCCACGGTGCGACGTGCGCCGTAGAAATGCGAGGTGAAGGTCAGGCCATAGACGCAGCAAGCCGAGCCACTCAAGATGGTGGCGGTGCGGCGCATGCGCAAACCCACGCGCAGCGAACCGAACGCGGGGCACATGCTTTGTGGCTGGTCATGCGGGCCTTTGGGGTAGTCGGCAGCGTACTGCGCCAACACCTCGCTCTTGCCCGCTTTCGCAGCGGCGTCGAGCATTTGGTCTTTCCCGGCATGGCAACCCAAACCATCGGCGCTGGTGGCAGCGGCGTTGGGCAAGGGGGTGATGGGGATGATGTCGCTCATGGCGTTCAGACTTCGTCGTAAACCACTTCGAGGGTGGGACGGTCAATGACGGTTTTGCCGGTCATGTCCACTTCGGTGGCAGGCGTCATCACAAAGTCGCGGCCTGTGACGTCTGAGCTGAAGAGGCCCAGCAGTTCGTCCTGGGTTTGGGGCTTGGGGCGCTGGGGTGGCGCTTCGGCCACGTTTTTCGCTAATTCGGCAAACAAAGCACCCCACTCGCCTTCGGGCTTGCCAATGATTTCGTAACTGGCGCTCTTGCGGCGGATGTCTTCATTGGCCGGAATGGCGGCCAACACGGGGATGCCTGCATTGGCGGCAAAGGCCTGTGCCTCGCCAGTGCCGTCGTCTTTGTTGATGACCATGCCGGCCACGCCCACATTGCCACCCAGCTTGCGGAAGTACTCGACCGCGCTGCAAACGTTGTTGGCTACATAAAGGGATTGCAAGTCGTTGGAGCCGACCACGATGACCTTTTGGCACATGTCGCGGGCAATCGGCAAACCAAAACCGCCACACACCACGTCGCCCAAGAAGTCGAGCAGCACGTAGTCAAAGCCCCACTCGTGGAAACCGAGTTTTTCCAGGGTTTCAAAACCGTGGATGATGCCGCGACCACCGCAACCGCGACCGACCTCGGGACCACCGAGTTCCATGGCGAACACGCCATCACGGATGAAGCACACGTCGCCAATCTTGACTTCTTCGCCAGCGAGTTTTTTCTTGGACGAGGTTTCGATGATGGTGGGGCAGGCTTTGCCACCGAACAGCAAACTGGTGGTGTCGCTCTTGGGGTCGCAACCGATGAGCAGCACCTTCTTGCCCTGCTGGGCCATCATGTAACTGAGGTTGGCCAAGGTGAAGCTTTTGCCAATGCCGCCCTTGCCATAAATGGCGATGATTTGGGTTTCCTTGGTGACCTCGCCAGTGTGAACTTCGTCGGGTTCAATGAAAGCCTCTTGGCGCAGGCGGTCCACGAACTGAATCGGTTTTTCCGAGTTGCTGGGGTCGCTCATGGCGTTCTCCGGTTCAAGGTCATCGATGAAAATGCATCGTTCTTGGGTGTATTCTTGAGTTTACAAGGTCTTGTGTCAATCTTAATTGACGTTTTCATTGGCAACCAAGGGTAATTACTTAGTTTTTCTGCCCCAGCAGCAAGCTGGTGTGCAAAGGCATGGGGTTGGACACCTGTTCCACCGCGTCAAAACCGGCTTCCAACATGAGATGGCGCAGTTCTTGGGCGGTGCGCAGCCGTCCCGAGCCCATGGCCAGCAAATAAAAGTGGAAATAGGCGTCGCCCAGGGGTGGGGACCCCAACGGCTGGGCCATGGGTTCTGCCAACAACAAACGTCCACCGCGGGGCAACACCTGGTAGATGGCCGTCAACAAACCCTTGACCACGGCATCGGGGTGGTCGTGGGCGACCCGCACCAAGGTGACCAGGTCGGCCCCAGTGGGCAAAGGGTCGCTGATGAAGCTGCCGCCATGCACCGCCACCCGCTCGGCCACGCCCAGTTGCTGCATGCGGGCTTGCGCCAGCGCGGCCACGGGGGGCAAATCGAACAACATCAGCTGCAACTGCGGAACATGCTGTGCCAGCGTGCCGACCCAACCGCCCTGCCCGCCACCCACATCCAGCATGCGCTTGTGGGTGGAAAAATCGTAAGAGGCCAACAGTTCTTCGATGACAAAACGCTGCGAAGTGGCCATCAGTTCGGAATAGCGGGCCACCTTCTCGGCTTCCCAGCCATGGGTTTGATCGCCATTCATATAAGGCCAATACGCTTGCATGTGCGGCTGAATTTGGTCGCGCAGCAAAGCCAGGGGGTCGCGCATGTCGTCATAGAGCACCGCGTTGTGCTCGATCATCAGCCGCAAACCTTGGTCAGCGGCGATCGGGGCCCCCAAGGGTCCCAAACCATACAACTGCTCGCCTCGGCTTTCCAACAAGCGAATGGACACCGCCGAGTGCAACAAGCGTTGCAATGCCGGCGCTTTCATCTGACTGGCCTGCGCCAGTTCGTCCAGGCTGCGGGGTTGTTCGCGCACCAGCTCGAAGATGCGCAACCGCACACAAGCCAACAGCACTTGCGAGTGCACAAAACCGGCCATGACCTCGAACAACTGGGCAGCACGGCGGCGGGTGATGAGGCGGGTGAGCGGGTTGCCAATGGCCCAGCGGTAGAAGCTGGGGGAGGTCATCCACTGATCGATCCGCTGGTCAAGCCACACCCGCCAAGCGGGGCGGCCGGCGCGAACACGGTGATGGGACTGCGCGAGATCCAAGCTTTTCATGACACCCCCATTTGCCCTGGCTTCAGGCACTGGCCCGCACCGGCGAGGTGGCGTGCTGGTTGGCGATCAATTCGCAGGCCGATGGTGGCACCAGGCGCTCGGACTCCATTTGCACCAATTGGCGCATGGCGTCGCGGCTTGCACAGGCAGGCACCGAGTCCTTGGCGGTTTGCACCAGGTTTTGAAAATAGTCCAGGGCGCCCTTCAGACCGAGGTCGGCGGCGGCGCTGGGTCGGCCATGCTGGGCATCTTGCCCGGCAGGTTTGCCCAGTTGGTGCGCTTGCATCATGACGTCGCGGATGTCGTCGGCCACTTGGTAGGCCTCACCCAAGGTGTCGCCCAGCGTGCGCCAAGGCTGAGCGTCTACGCCTGCGGCCAAGGCCCCGCTCATGGTCGCGGCCACGAACAATGCGCCGGTTTTGGCGCGCTGGTATTGGCTCAATTCCACCCGGTTTTCACATTCCCAGGCCTGGCCCGCGACGATGCCATCGGGTGCGCCCACGCCATCGCCGATGGTGGCCAAGAGCTCGACCAGACGTGCGGGATGTTGGCGACCACTCCTGGCCAAGACTTGGTAGGCCATGACGATGAGGGCGTCGCCCGTCAAAAGCGCCAGCGGTTCACCGTATTGCTTATGCACCGTGACCTGACCACGCCGCAAGTCGGCATCGTCAAAACAAGGCATGTCGTCATGCACCAAGGAAGCGCAGTGCAAGAGCTCGATGGCAATGGCGGCGGCATCGGTGAGGGCGGGATCGTCTTCACCACAGGCTTTCGCCACCGCCAAACAAAGCTGGGGGCGGATGCGGGCCCCGCCTGGAAAGACGGCGTGGCGCATGGCCATCAACAATTTGGGTGGTGCACTGTGGGTTTGCGCGAGCACAAAATGGTGCTCCAGCGCGGCTTCTATGCGTGTCAACATGCTCATGGGGCCCCCGCAGGCGGCGTGGCAACCATCGATCTGACCATTCAGGGCGACATCCACATGTGTCAATTTAACATGACACACAGGTTTGTCAATGGGATCAGTCCGAGGAGGTTTCGCCTGCTTGGGGGGTCAACCCATAGGGCTTGACCAGCGCCCAGACATGGGCGGGCAGCATGTTTTTCATGCGGGCGGGCTCTTCGCGGCGCAAATGCAACACCGCTTCCACCGCTTTCATCTCAAGTCGTGCCTTGGCAAATTCCAAACCACGAGGGCCCACGCGCGGCATGAACCAACTGACGATCGGGCGCAACCAGTTGGGCATGCGCCGCAACGGCAAACCACCTGCCGCCAGTTCGACGTTCTTCAAAAAACCGGCCACGGGACCTTGGCGCTTGCCGGCGGTGGTGACGGGGGTGAGCTTCACCTCGCCTTGCAAGAGATCGAGCATGGCCTGGCCCCGGGCATTGCGCACCAACAACCACTGCTCACCCCGCCCCGCCATGTAGCCCACGGTGATGTCCGACAGCACATTGCTGTAGTCCACGCAGGTGCGGCAGGTGAGCGGGAAGAAGTCGGGTGGCAAATCGGCCAGTGGCAAGCTGAGGAAGGGAATCTCGCGCACCGCGCCTTGTCGGGTGCGCAATTCCACTTTGTAGTCGGCGCGGAATTCGAGGTAGGTGACGTCTTCAGGTGTGGGTGTGAGCCGCGCCAAAAACTGGTGGAAGTTGTCGGTGCTGGTGTTGTCCGAGCAAGGTGTGCCAATCACCAGGAGTTTTTGCAAACCGTGCTCGGCTTCGAGCTGCGGCTGCAAAGCACGCAAGGCATAAATTTGGCAGGGGATGCCCACCACCGCCAAACGTTTGTAGCCTTGTTGCAAAGCGGGTTCCACCAAGCTGATGAGCGGGGCATAGCCCATGCGCATGCCCCGGCATTGCGCCATGTCTTGGGCGCGGGTGACGAGCACCGGCATGGGGCGCCAGCTGTCCTCGGGGTGCGGGGCCATGGCAATGACCGCATCCACCTCGCCCGCCGCCAGCAGCTTTTCTGCCAACCGGGTGGTGATGCCGGTCCACTGCGCGCCTGCCAGGGGTGCTTGCATGGCGGCTTGCCACATGGCTTGGTGCGGGCCGAAATACATCTCGTCACCTGCGGGCTGGCGGCTGACGCCATGCACCGCACGTTCCATGGCGGGGTAGTCGGGTTGAATGAACTGACAGGCGGTGGCGCAGCGCTTGGGTTGGGCGGTGCGGGACACGCCACAGTCGGTGCACAAATGGCGCTCGGGTGCATCCGGCCACTGGGGGTACCACTGCACCGGCTTCATGGTGTGGGTGCTTTACAGTCCAATGGGGCTCACGCCAAACAACCAGGTGTGTCCACCCAACAGCAAAGCCAGCCACACCACCACGCCAATCGCCACCACCCGGCCGTTGTTGGCAAACACCGGCGCGTCTTCAGTTGGCAGGTCTTGCACCGCTTCGGCCATCAGTCGGTCACGCTGGCGGGCGGCACGGAAATCCAACACCGCCCACACCAAAAACGCGCCAAACAAAATCAAGTCAGCCAAACGACCGTTGGCCAGCACATGCGCCAGCGCCCAGACCTTGACCGACAACACCATGGGGTGGTGCAACCGGGCTTTGAACGCGTTGTTGGGCACATAGGTGGCGACCAACAAGACCAATGAAATCAACATCAACAGCACGGCGATGTGTTGCATGGCCGTCGGGGGCGACCACAGCATGGGGCTGTCCCACCTGATCTGGCTGAAACCATAAACCAGCAACACAAAGCCCACGATGGAGGCCAGGCTGTAGACGCCCTTGTACATCTTCTCGCCCAAGCGCATGCGGGTGGCAACCCGCCAGTCCTCGGCAAAAATTCGCACCGAGTGGGTGCCTATGAACAACACCAAACCAATTAAAAACAAAGCCATGAGCATCTCCTTGAACAGGTTGGACTGGGCTCAACCAGTCACCTGAAAAATCAATTCTGTCGCTGCAACACCCAGCCCGACAAGGCCTGCAAAGCACTTGTGTCATTCAAACCACTGTGCGCCAAGGCCTGTTGTGCCTGCTGTTCCAACCTGGCGGCTTCTTCACGGGCCGCTTCCAAACCGAGCAAAGAGACATAAGTGGGCTTGTCATTGGCCGCGTCTTTGCCGACGGTTTTGCCCAGCGCCGCCGCATCGGCTGTGACATCCAAGATGTCATCCACCACCTGAAACGCCACGCCCAAGGCCTGCCCAAAGCGCAACATGTGCGCCATGACCGCCGGTTCTGCTTGCGCGGTCACCGCACCCATGACCACACCGGCTTCCAGCAAGGCGCCTGTTTTGCAGCGGTGCATTTGGCGCAATTGGTCGATATGGAGTTTCACGCCGACGCTGGCCAAGTCGATGGCCTGGCCGCCCGCCATGCCCGCATGGCCCGCAGCACGCGCCAGCAGTCCGCACAGACGAGCTTGAATGTCGGCAGGGATGGCAGAGTCTTCGGGGGTGAGCAGCTCAAAGGCCAGGGTTTGCAAGGCGTCACCCACCAACAAAGCCTGGGCCTCGCCAAACTGCACATGGACTGTCGGCTTGCCACGGCGCAACACATCGTTGTCCATGCACGGCATGTCGTCGTGCACCAATGAATAGGCGTGGATCAATTCCAGGGCGCAGGCGGCGCGCATCGCGGCGTCGGCCATCCAGGCTTGCGAGCGGCCCTGGCTGCAAGCCTCCATGCTGGCCATGACCAACAGAGGGCGCAGGCGCTTGCCGCCATCGAGTACCGCGTAGCGCATGGCTTCGCCCAAACCGGCTGGGGCCTCTGGCGGCACCCAGTCGCTCAAAGACTGTTCGACCGCACGCAAATGCGTTTGGCTCCAGGCGCTCATGTCAAAACGGCTCATTCGCCGGACCAGGCTTTCAAGCTGCCGGCCTCCAACACCTGGATTTGGTTCTCCACAGCTTGCAGTTGTTCGCGGCAGTGGTTGAGCAAAAACGCACCGCGTTGGTAGGCTGACAGCAGGTCGGCCAAGGGCATTTGGCCCGATTCGAGCTGGGCCACCAGCTGCTCCAACTCCTGCAAACCCGCCTCATAGCTGGCGGGGGCGGCCTGCGCTTGGGCGCCAGCGGATGGGGTGGATGCGGCCTTGGTCATGGTGGTCTGGACAGTGGTTTGGCGCGATTGTAGGGGGCTGTCTGGGACACGGCTACAATCCCCTTCCCTCTGGCGACCTGCCAGTTTTTTAATCATCTCCCTGTGGGGAGTCTTTAGGTCAGGACGTCCCATGTCTGATTTAAGTCTTCAACTGCAGCAGGCCTCTGGCCAACTCCCAGTTACGAGCTATTTTGATGAAGCGCTGTTCCAGCGCGAAATGGCCTTGTTGTTCCAACAAGGGCCGCGTTATGTGGGCCACACATTGGCCGTGCCCGAGGTGGGCGATTACATGGCGCTGCCGCAAGAACACGAAGGCCGTGCCTTGGTACGCAACGCCCAAGGCATCGAGCTCATCTCTAATATATGCAGACACCGCCAAGCGGTCATGCTCAAAGGCCGGGGCAACCTGAACGACCCGGCACGCGCCATGGGGGGCAACATCGTGTGCCCCCTGCACCGGTGGACATATGGCACCGACGGCAAGTTATTGGGCGCACCGCATTTCCAACAAGACCCGTGTTTGAACCTGAACAACTACAAGCTGCGCGAGTGGAATGGCTTGCTGTTCGAGGACAACGGCCGCGACATCGAAGCCGATTTGGCGAACATGGGCCCGCGCAGCCAGCTCGACTTCACCGGCTACCAACTCGACCATGTCGAACTGCACGAGTGCAACTACAACTGGAAAACCTTCATCGAGGTGTATTTGGAGGACTACCACGTTGGCCCGTTCCACCCCGGTTTAGGCAACTTTGTCACTTGTGATGATTTGCAATGGGAGTTCAAAAAAGAGTACTCGGTGCAAACCGTGGGCGTGGCCAACCGCTTGGGCAAAGCCGGCAGCCCCACCTATGAACGCTGGCATGACGCCTTGCTGCAATACAACCAAGGTGCCGTGCCCCAGCATGGCGCCATCTGGCTCACCTACTACCCGCACATCATGGTCGAGTGGTACCCGCATGTGCTGACCGTGTCCACCTTGCACCCCATGGGACCGCGCAAAACCATGAACATAGTGCAGTTCTTCTACCCCGAAGAAATCGTTGCTTTTGAGCGCGAGTTTGTCGAAGCGCAACGGGCGGCCTACATGGAAACTTGCGTGGAAGACGATGAAATCGCCGAGCGCATGGACCAAGGCCGCTGGGCTCTGATGCAACGCGGCGACAACGAAGTCGGTCCCTACCAAAGCCCCATGGAAGATGGCATGCAGCATTTCCACGAGTGGTACCACCAGCGCATGAACACCAAGGCTTAGATGCAAGCCTTGTGGATGCTGCTGGCCGCAGCCTTGTTGGCCAGCATGAGCGTGTGTGTCAAATTCGCCTCGGCCTACTTTCATGCCAGTGAACTGGTGTTTTTCCGTGGCCTGATCAGCCTGGTCTTCGTAGCCGCCTACGCCCGTTTCTCAGGGGTATCCTTGAAAACCGACATCCCAGCGATGCACTTTTGGCGCAGCATCGTGGGCGTAACCTCGCTGGGCGCTTGGTTTTATGCGATCGGCCAATTGCCCTTGGCCACCGCCATGACCCTCAACTACATGAGCAGCGTGTGGATCGCTGCCTTTTTGGTGGGCGGCACCTTGATGGGCACGCTCACCGGCAACGGCCACGACATGCGTCGGCAAGGTCCGTTGGTGTTGGCGGTGCTCACCGGCTTTGTCGGGGTGGTGATGATGTTGCGCCCGACCATCGAGCAAAACCAGTTGTTCGCCGGTTTGGTCGGTTTGATTTCAGGCTTTTTTGCCGCCTTCGCCTACATGCATGTGATGGCGCTGGGGCGCACCGGCGAGCCAGTGACTCGGATTGTTTTTTACTTTGCCTTGGGCACCACGGTGGCGGGTTTGCTGGGCATGACGGTCACGGGCGTGTCCACCTGGGACTGGAACCATGCCATGTGGTTGCTGCCCATCGGGGTGCTGGCGTCTTTGGGACAAGCCTGCCTGACCCTGGCGTTTTCACGCGGCTCCACCTTGGTGGTGGCCAATTTGCAATACGCGGGCATCGTGTTTGCCGCGCTCTACGGCATGGTCTTGTTTGACGAACAATTGCCGACCATCGGATGGATCGGCATGTGGCTGATCATCGCCAGTGGCGTGGCCTCCACCGTGTTGCGCACCCGCGCCGTCCCCAATTCACCTGCTGAGGAGCATTGAGCATGTACACCACCTTGATTTCTGTGAGCGAGTTGCAAGCTTTGCCTGGCCATGTGGTCGTCATCGATTGCAGTGCGGACTTGGCCAAGCCTGAAGCGGGTCGGCAACAGTTTGAAACCCAGCACATCGCTGGCGCCTTGTTTGCCGACATCAACACCGACTTGGCGACGCACGACCCCGCCGTGGCTGTCAACGGCGGGCGTCACCCCCTGCCCACCCGCGAGCACTTTGCCCAGTGGCTGGGCGCTTGTGGCATTGATGCTGCCACGCAAGTGGTGGTCTATGACCGCCAAGCCATGAATTACTGCGGTCGCTTGTGGTGGATGCTCAAGTGGTGCGGCCACGAAGCCGTGGCCGTGCTCGATGGCGGCTTGCCAGCCTGGGTGGCGGCCGGTGGTGCGGTCGCCTCGGGTCCAGCGAACGCCGTGCAAGCCGCTTCGTTTGCGTTGCGTGAATCTTTGGTGGCGCTCAAACTGACCGCCGATGTGTCGGCCGCTTTGGGCCAACCCACCCAAACCATCGTGGACGCCCGCGCAGTTGCACGCTTCAAGGGTGAAACCGAGCCCTTCGACCCCGTGGCGGGACACATTCCAGGCGCTTTGAACCGCCCGTTCAACAGCAACTTCACACCAGATGGGTTCATGAAAAGCCCTGCCGTGTTGAAAGCCGAATTTGAAGCCTTACTGAACGGCCGCGACCCCAGCACCGTGGTGCACCACTGCGGCAGTGGCATCAGCGCCGTTCCCAATGTGTTGGCCATGGAAGTGGCCGGCCTGGGACGACCTGCTTTGTACGCTGGCAGTTGGAGCGATTGGTGCAACACGCCCGGTCTGCCCTGCGCGCAGGGCTGAAACAGCCTTAATCGAAACCCACGTAGCGCACAAAGTTGGCGCTGTCTTCGCGCACCGACTTCACATGGTTGGCCACAAAGTCCTCGTCGGGGTAGCCCATGGCGATGCAAATCATGATGTGTTGGTCGTCTGGAATTTCTGCAATCTCTCGCACCACCTTGGACTGCATGATGCCTTGGCCGTTGATGACGCATCCCAAGCCGCGCTCCCAAGCCGCCAACACGATCGCGTGTGAAAACGCCCCCAAATCAAACTGGCTGATGGCGGCAGGTTCCAGGTACTTGTCATAGGTGAGCACCAGCGACACCGGCGCGTCGAACTGCCGAAAGCCGCGCATCACCCAATCGGTGCGGCGAGATTTGTCGTCGCGCGCAATGCCCATGGCCTCGAACAACTGGATGGCGATGTCCACCTGGCGTTTGCGGTGAATGCCCTCGTACTCTTCTTTCATGGGGAAGTCGCGCTTGGGTGGCACACCATTGATCATGTTGTCCGAGTTGCCTTGCCGAATGCGGTCCAGCACCTCGCCTGTGACCACATGCACATGCCAAGGCTGGGTGTTCATGCTGGAGGGTGCCCATTTGGCCACCTCGATGATTTCGGCGATCAACTCGCGGGGTACTGGTTTGGGCAAATAACCGCGAATGCTTTTGCGGGCTTTGATGAGTTCTGAAAATTCCATGGCGTGGTGTGTGGGCAGTCGGTTCAATGAATGTGCATCAACTCGGTGGCCGTGGTCACCAGGGCGATGCCGGCGAACAACCACAGCACTTGCATCGCGGTGGCCGACGCCGACAAACGTTTTTGCAACTGCGGGATCAAATCGGCCAGCGCCACATAGACATAGCTGCTGCTGGCCACGACCAACAAGAAAGGCAACCAGGCTTCATGGCCTTCAATCAACACATGACCGAGCAAGCCGCCCAAGACAGTGACACCACCGGCCATGCACAGTTTGAGCAAAGCACCCCGTCCTTGGCCAAAACCCCGTTGCAACACGGCGAGGTCGCCCATGTGGTGCGGGATTTCATGGGCCAACACGGCCACGGATGCAGCGGCGCCCAGCTTGATGTCGGTCATGAATGCCGCGGCCACCAATATGCCGTCACCAAAGGCATGCACGCTGTCGCCGGCCAGCACCGCCCAACTGCCTGAAAAACCAGACCCGTGTGAGTGCGCATGATCACCATGGTGTGGGTGCTCGTGGTCGTGCTCATGACCGTGGCTGTGCTCATGGCCGTGGTGCCACAACTCGGCCTTGTCGAGCAAAAAGAAAAAGACCAAGCCCAACAACAAGGTCATGAACAGCACTTGAGGTGTGATCTCGGACTCGAAAGCTTCTGGCAGCAAATGCATGAAAGCGGTGGCCAACAAAGCACCCGCAGCCAAACTCAGCAAATGCTGGGTGAAACGGCCCAACACCGCACGCGCCAACAGCGCCGCCAGCAACACGCTGCCCACGCCCGCGCCCAGCGTGCCTGCGATGGTGGCCCACAAGGTCATGTTCATGCTTTTTTATCCCAAACCTTGTTGCTTGAACCAAGCCAGCATGCGTGTCCATCCATCTTTGGCTGCTGCTTCGCGGTAACTGGGCCGGTAATCGGCATGGAAAGCATGGGGCGCTTCTGGGTAGACCTGAAACGCACTGGCCGCGGCCGATCGACTCCCCTGCGCGAGGGCTTGTTTCATGGTGTCGATCTGGTCAACCGGAATGCCGCTGTCTGCGCCGCCATACAAGCCCAGCACGGGGGCGTTCAGTTGAGCCACCAAGTCCAAAGGATGCTTTGGCGTGAGGGATGAGGCTTGGCCCAACAGGCGTCCATACCAAGCCACGCCTGCTTTCACCTTGGGTTGGTGCGCGGCATACAACCATGTGATGCGCCCACCCCAACAAAAACCCGTGATGCCCAGTTTGTCGACATTGCCGCCATTCTGGGAGGCCCAGGCCACACAAGCGTCCAAGTCGTTCATCACCTGGGCATCGGGCACCTTGGACACCACCTCGGCAATGAGTTTGCCAATCTCACCATAGCTGCCCGCATCCCCTTGGCGCACCATCAACTCAGGCGCAATGGCCAAATAGCCTTGGTGAGCCAGTCGGCGGGTGACGTCAGCGATGTACTCGTGGACACCAAAAATTTCGGACACCACCAGCACCACCGGCAAATGGGACTGGCCGGCAGGCGCACTGCGGTAGGCCGGCATGTTGAAACCCGCCACATTGATCATCACTTCACCGTGCACCAAGCCCTCACCACTGGTTTTCACCGCGGTTTGCGCCATCACGGGCAAGGCCGCAGCGGCGTAGCCCACTCCCACAGCGGTTTGCAGCCATTGACGGCGATTGGTTGACCCCCACGCAGCGGCAGGGGCGAGCAAAGCTTGACCATCGGTCAACAGGTTGTGGTTCATGGGGAGGTCGGGTTTGAAAGAGGACAAATTTGACAAATCACAGCGAGATTATGCGCCCCTGACTTTGACGCTGATCCGCCTGATGAGGCTGGGGCAGTGTGTCAAATTAAATAAATTGTTGTAAATTAACAAAATTAGCAATTTATGAGGCATTGAGTAGTCATATTTGATGGATATTCATATTAGAGTACTCATAAATGGAAACAACAGAGGAGTAAAGATGCTTTTTCAACTTTGCCAAAGGGGACTGATCAGTCTGTGTGCATGCCTGTTGGCGAGCTTGCCTGCCCAAGCCACCAGCATCAAGGTGGTGGGCAAGTCCATCGACCGGTGCATCCAAAATGCCGCCGAATACCACGAGGTGGATCCCCAGTTGCTGCGTGCCATCTTGATGGTGGAAAGCCGCCTCAACCCCAAAGCCATGAACCGCAACACCAATGGCACCCGCGACATCGGTGTGGCACAAATCAACTCGATCCACCTGCCCGTGCTGAAGGTGCACGGCATCCAAGAAGACCACCTGAAGGATGCGTGCATCAACACCTATGTGGGCGCATGGATACTGCGCAAACAAATCGCCAAACACGGCTTGAATTGGTTCGGCATCGCCACTTACCACTCCACCACACCAGATAAAAATTACCGCTACCAGGTGTTGGTCTACAACGAGCTTGTCCGCAGTGGCGTCATCCGCAACACCACCATGACCGTCCCAACCTGGGTCAAGTGACCTTCAATGCGCTTGGTCCCAGTTGGCACCCACACCCACCTCGGCGAGCAGCGGCACTTTGAGTTGCGCCACCTCGGCCATCAAGCGCGGTACTTCGGTTTTGAGCCAATCCACCTGAGACTCAGGCACCTCAAACACCAGTTCATCATGCACTTGCATGATCATGCGGATGCCACGTGGTTCAGCATCCAGCACCTGTTGAATTTTCACCATGCTGAGTTTGATCAAGTCCGCTGCCGTGCCTTGCATGGGCGCATTGATAGCCGCACGTTCAGCACCACCCCGGCGTGGGCCGTTGGGTGAGTTGATTTCGGGCAAATACAAACGCCTGCCAAACACCGTCTCCACATAGCCTTGTGCTTTGGCTTGGGCACGGGTGTCGTCCATGTAGCGCTTCACGCCCGCAAAACGCTCAAAGTAACGTTGGATGTAGTTTTTGGCGGCGGTGTTGTCGATACCCAGCGCCTTGGCCAAGCCAAAGGCACTCATGCCGTAAATCAACCCAAAGTTGATCACCTTGGCATAGCGACGCTGCTCGCTGCTGACCGTGTCGGGTGTCAAGCCAAACACCTCGGCCGCCGTGGCCTTGTGCACATCCAAGCCGTCGTGAAAAGCTTTGAGCAACGCGGGGTCGGCGCTGATGTGCGCCATGATGCGCAACTCGATTTGGCTGTAGTCGGCACTGGCAATCACATGGCCCGCAGGTGCCACAAAGGCCTCGCGCACTTTGCGACCCTCGGGCGTGCGGATCGGGATGTTTTGCAAATTGGGGTCGTTGCTGGACAAACGCCCGGTCACCGCCACCGCTTGCGCGTAATGGGTGTGCACACGACCGGTGCGTGGGTTGGCCAGCTGCGCCAATTTGTCGGTGTAGGTGCCTTTGAGTTTCGAGAGCGATCGGTGCTCCAAAATTTTCGCGGGCAGCGGGTAGTCTTCGGCGAGTTTTTCCAACACCTCTTCATCGGTGCTGCGCGCCCCGGTGGCGGTTTTTTTGATGACCGGCAAACCCAGTTTGTCAAAAAAGATTTCGCCCAGTTGCTTGGGTGAGGCCAGGTTGAAGGGCTGACCCGCGATCGCATAGGCCTCTTGTTCGAGCTGCATGATGCGGTGCCCCAAGCTGTGGCTTTGCGCGGCCAAGGTGGGCGCGTCGATCAACACGCCGTTGCGCTCGATGCGGTAGAGCGCTTCGCTGCTGTCGATTTCCAGCTGGTAAACGAACCGAAGCTTGTCGTCGGCTTGCAAGAGCGGCCACAAGCGTTGGTGCACAGCGAGCGTGAAATCCGCGTCTTCACAGGCATAGTGGGAGGCCTTGGCCACATCCACTTGCGCAAACGGTATTTGGTGCGCCCCTTTGCCGCACAGATCTTCATAGGACAAGCCCTTGCGCCCCAAGTGCCTGTCGGCCAAGCTCTCCAAGCCATGGGGCTTGTGCACTTCCAACACATAGCTTTGCAGCATGGTGTCGTGCACATAGCCTTGCACCTCGATGCCATGGTTGGCCAATACATGGCGGTCGTATTTCACATGCTGACCCAGCTTGTGTTGGGCCGGGTTTTCCAGCCAAGGTTTCAACTTGGCCAGCACCTCTTGCAAAGGCAATTGCGTGGGTGCATCGGCCGCGTTGTGAGCCAAAGGGATGTAGGCGGCCACACCAGGCGTGATGCACAAGCTGATGCCCACGATCTGCGCCTGCATCTCCACCAACGACGTGGTTTCGGTGTCCAAAGCCACCAGATCGGCTTGCTCAATCTTGACCAACCACTGGTTGAAGCTGTCCCAATCGAGGATGGTGTCGTAGTGCACCTCGGTGCTCACTGCAGGAGCGGGTTCGTCGAACAACACACCCACTTCACCAACGCCGCTGTTGGGCATGCTGCTTTTGCTGCTGCTTTTGCTGTCCCCGCCTTCCAGCGACGTCACCAAACCTTTGAAACCATATTGCTTGTAAAAATCCACCAAGCCAGTTTCATCAGGCGCTTGCATCAACACGCCTGCCATGGAAGGCCAACCGTTCACATGCGCTTGCAAGTCGCAATCGGTCTTCATGGTGACCAGTTGTTTGCCCGTGGGCAACCAGTCACGCGCCTGGCGCAGGTTGTCACCGGCCACGCCTTTGATCTCGTCAGCACGCGCCATCAACGCATCGAGCGAGCCGTATTCCAGCAACCATTTGGCAGCGGTTTTGGGGCCGACCTTGGCCACCCCCGGCACGTTGTCCACGGTGTCGCCCACCAAGGTTTGGTAGTCGATCATCAACGCGGGTGGCACACCAAACTCTTCGGTCACGCCAGCCACATCGCGTTTTTTTCCGTTCATGGTGTCGATGATGGTGATGCGCTCGTTCACCAATTGGCTCAAATCTTTGTCGCCACTGGAGACCACCACGTTCATGCCTTGCTGCGCCGCTCGGTGCGCCAAGGTGGCGATCACATCGTCGGCCTCAACACCCGGCACATCCAAGAGCGGCCAACCCATGAGCCGCACCAAGCGGTGAATGGGCTCGATTTGGCTGCGCAAATCGTCGGGCATGGGTGAGCGCGTGGCCTTGTACTGTGGGTAAATCTCGTCGCGAAACGTGGGACCTTTGGCGTCGAACACGCACACCGCATGGAGCGTGGGGTAGTCACGGCGCAAACTGGTGAGCATGTTGACCATGCCGCGAATCGCACCCGTGGCCTGGCTGGTCGGGTCGTTGCGGTCGGCCCGCAAATCGGGCATGGCATGAAAAGCGCGGTACAAATAGCTGGAACCGTCGACCAGCAACAGGGTGGATGTGTCTTGCATGGGGAGGATTGTGCCTACAATCGCGGCTTCTTCAGGCACTCGCTGTTTCACACATTTTCCATGGCCGTTTTCACCGAAGTTTCCGAGCAGCATGCGCGTGACCTGCTGACCCAACTCTCCATCGGCGACCTGGTGTCACTGCAGGGCATCAGCAGCGGCATTGAAAACACCAACTACTTCCTCACCACCGACCAAGGCGAATACGTGTTGACCGTGTTTGAGCGGCTGAGTCACGAACAACTGCCTTTTTATCTGTACCTGATGAAGCACTTGGCCGAACGTGGCATCGCCGTGCCCGATCCCCAGTCCAACAGCCAAGGCGATATTTTGTTGACCCTGATGGACAAACCAGCTGCTGTGGTCAATCGCTTGGCAGGTGAATCACAAATGCAACCCGGCGCCGCCCATTGCGCAGCCATGGGCCGCAATTTGGCGCAGATGCATCTGGCGGCCGTTGATTTCGAACAGCAACAACCGAATTTGCGGGGTCTGGCTTGGTGGAACGACACCGTGCCGCACATCCTGCCCTACCTCAACGATGCACAAGCGCATTTGCTCGCGCATGAATTGGCTTTTCAAAACCACATCAGCAGTGTGTCCAGCTACACCGCCATGCCACGCGGCCCTGTGCATGCCGACGCCTTTCGCAACAACGTCATGTTCGAAGGCGACGCGTTGAGCGGTGTGTTTGATTTTTATTTCGCCGGTGTGGACCATTGGTTGTTTGACCTGGGCGTGTGCATCAACGATTGGTGCATTGACGACGACACCGGCGTGATGGATGACACACGTTTGCACGCCATGCTGGATGCATACCAGTCGGTGCGCCCCTTGCAAGCCGCAGAGCGCGCCATGATCAATCCGATGCTGCGTGCCGCTGCCCTGCGTTTTTGGATTTCGCGCTTGTGGGATTTCCATTTGCCGCGTGAGGCCAGCATGCTCAATGCCCATGATCCTGGACACTTTGAAAAAGTCCTTCAGCAACGTTTGCAACACCCTGTCACACTCTGAACCATGAAACTGAATGTGGTCCCTGCACGCACCGGCTCTGCTTGGGTCAAGCAAGGCATCCAAACCTTTTGGCGTCAACCCCTGGCCCTGAGTGGTTTGTTTTTTCTGTTCACCGGTCTGATTTCACTGACCTCCTTGCTGTCTTATGTGGGCACGTTTGTCGGCTTGATGTTGTTGCCTGCCATCAGCTTGGGTTTGATGGCGGCCGCCCGTGAAGCGGATTTGGGTCGATTCCCCATGCCGCGCATCATGTTCATCGCCTTTCAACAAGGTGCGGACCAAAGCAAACGCATGGTCTGGATGGGCTTTGTCTATGCGGTGCTGTTTTGTTTGGTGTTGGCCGTCTCCACCTTATTTGACAACGGCGAATTCGCCAGGCTCTACCTGGTGGGGGGCAGCATGGGTGAGGACACCGTGCTGAGTGAGCCGTTCCAGATGGCCGCTATTTTTTGCCTGCTGATGTACCTGCCACTGACCGCTTTGTTTTGGCACGCACCTGCTTTGGTGCATTGGCATGATCAACCGCTGGCGAAAAGTATTTTTTTCAGCGCCATGGCCTGCTTGACCAACTGGCGAGCGTTTTTGGTGTTCGGTCTCACCTGGGCAGCCATCTTCATTGGCACCAGCTTGATTTTGGGTTTGGTCAGCGTCATCGCCGATGACGGTCAGCTCTCCATGATGCTGATGCTGCCCGCCATGATGCTGTTGGCTGCGATGTTTTTCGCCTCCAGTTACCACAGCTTTCGCGAATGTTTTGTGAGCGAGGCCATTCTGGCCTGACGACCGAGGCCTGACGCAAGAGGCCTGACGCAACAGGCCTGACGCAAGAGGCCTGACGCAAGAGGCCTGACGCAAGAGGCCTGACTAAACCTGCGTGAGCTTGGCCACCGACAAGGCCAACCATTTCACGCCGTGCCGGTTGAACTTCACCTGGGCACGCGCATCCTCGCCCAAGCCTTCCACCGAAATCACCGCGCCTTCACCAAACTTGGAGTGAAACACCTGCAAGCCAGCGCGTACCCAGGCATTGGGGCCACTGGCTTGGGGCGCAGCGCGCTGCGGGATCGCAGGTGGCGTGGTCGTGAAAAACCCAGCACGGTTGTGGTCACTTTGACCAAAACCTGAGGGGCGAGAACCCCAAGACGCTTGCGAGGGAACACCCATCTTGGGGGTCAACCACTTCAAGGTGTGTTCGGGCATTTCATCAAAGAATCGGCTCTTGATGTTGTAGCGGGTTTGGCCGTGCAACATGCGGGTTTGCGAATGGCTCAGGTACAGGCGTTTGCGCGCACGGGTGATGGCCACGTACATCAAGCGTCGCTCTTCCTCAAGGCCTTCAAAGTCGCTCATGGCGTTTTCATGCGGGAACAAACCTTCTTCCAAACCGGTGATGAACACGCAATCGAATTCCAATCCTTTGGCCGCGTGCACCGTCATGAGCTGCACCGCGTCTTGCCCTGCTTGCGCTTGGTTGTCGCCCGACTCCAAAGCCGCATGGGTGAGGAAGGCCGCCAAGGGTGACAAGGTTTCGCCGGTTTCTTCGTTGGGGGTGACCTCGCCTTTTGCGGCTTGCGCCGCGGCAAAGTCGGCTTGGCTTTGCATGGCCTCGTCCACGGGCAAGGCCGCCGCATCTTTGCCAAACCCTTCTTGGGTGACAAAACTCTCGGCGGCGTTCACCAACTCTTGCAAGTTCTCCACCCGGTCTGCGCCTTCGCGCTCTGCTTGGTAGTGCTCGATCAGCTTGCTGTGGTCCAACACCATCTCGATGATTTGCCGCAGTGTTTGCCCTTGGGTTTGTTCACGCAGCACATCGATCTTGGCGACAAAGGCCGAGATATTGGCCCCTGCTTTGCCGCCGATGGTGCTGACCGCGTCGTGCAGCGGGCAACCACTGGCACGGGCCGCGTCTTGCAACTGCTCGATGCTGCGCGCACCGATGCCGCGTGGCGGGAAATTCACCACCCGCAAAAAACTGGTGTCGTCGCGTGGGTTTTCCAGCAAACGCAAATAGGCCAGTGCGTGCTTGATTTCAGCGCGTTCGAAAAACCGCAAACCGCCATACACCCGGTAAGGCATGGCGGCATTGAACAAAGCGGTTTCAATCACACGGCTTTGTGCGTTGCTGCGGTAGAGCACCGCCACTTCGCTGCGCGAGGCCACGCCTTTGCTGCCGTCGCCATCGCGCCCATCACGCAACAGTTGCTTGATCTCTTCCACCATCCAATTGGCTTCGGCCAAGTCACCGGTGGACTCCATCACCCGCACAGGTTCGCCTGCGCCTTGGGTGGTGTGCAGGTTCTTGCCCAGACGGGTTCTGTTGTGCTTGATGAGCTCGTTGGCCGTGTCCAAGATGTGGCTGTGGCTGCGGTAGTTTTGCTCGAGCTTGATTTGATGCCGCACCTCGTACTCGCGCACAAAGTCGGCCATGTTGCCGACCCTGGCACCGCGAAACGCGTAAATGCTTTGGTCGTCGTCCCCCACGGCCAGCACCGAACTGCTGGGGCCACTGAGCAACTTGATCCACGCGTATTGCAAGCGGTTGGTGTCTTGGAACTCGTCAATCAAGATGTGGCTGAAGCGGTGTTGGTAATGCTCGCGCAGTGCATCGTTGTCGCGCAGCAGCTCGTAGCTGCGCAGCATGAGTTCACCAAAATCCACCACGCCTTCGCGCTGGCATTGGTCTTCATACAGTTGGTAAATCTCCACCTTTTGCCGCGTCTCGGGGTCCCGCACCTGCACGTCCTTGGGCCGCTGCCCGTCTTCCTTGCACCCAGCGATGAACCACTGCAGCTGTTTGGGTGGAAAACGCTCATCGTCGATGTTGTGCTGCTTGACCAAGCGCTTCACTGCAGAGAGTTGGTCTTGGGTGTCCAAAATTTGAAAGGCCTGCGGCAAATTGGCCAGCTTCCAATGCGCCCGCAAAAACCGATTGCACAGACCGTGGAAGGTGCCAATCCACATGCCACGCACATTCACCGGCAGCATGGCGCTCAAACGGGTGAGCATTTCTTTGGCGGCCTTGTTGGTGAAGGTCACGGCCATCAAACTGCCTGGGCTGGCTTGCCGTGTTTGAAGCAGCCACGCGATGCGGGTGGTCAGCACCCGTGTTTTGCCAGAACCTGCACCCGCCAAGATCAGGGCGTGCTCGGCGGGCAAGGTGACGGCGGCGAGTTGTTCGTCGTTCAAACCCTCGAGCAAAGGGCTGTGTTGAGAAGAAAGCATGCGTCGATTGTAGGGAGTGGCTGTTTGGATTCTGCGTAGAATCAATCACCGAGCCCAAGAATCTTGCTGCTCGGTTTACACAGGCTGAACCGACCAAGCCCCAAGCGCTCAATTCTTTCAATTTTTGGAGCTTGGACCATGGAAATATTCGATTACGACAACATTCTGTTACTCCCCCGCAAATGCCGGGTGGAAAGCCGCTCAGAGTGCGACACCAGCGTCACCTTAGGTCAACACACCTTCCGCTTGCCCGTGGTGCCCGCCAACATGAAGACCGTGGTGGACGAGAGCATTTGCTTGTGGATGGCGCAGCACAACTACTTTTATGTGATGCACCGCTTCGATTTGGACAATGTGCAGTTCGTGAAAGACATGCACGCCAAGGGCGTCTATGCCTCTATTTCTCTGGGCGTGAAAGCGCCCGACCGCGCCACAGTCGACACCCTGGCTGCAGCCGGTTTGACACCCGAGTACATCACCATCGACATCGCCCATGGACACGCTGACAGTGTGCGCGACATGATTGGCTACATCAAAGCCAAATTGCCACACAGCTTTGTGATTGCAGGCAATGTGGCCACACCCGAAGCGGTGATTGATTTGGAAAACTGGGGCGCGGACGCCACCAAGGTGGGCGTGGGTCCCGGCAAGGTCTGCATCACCAAACTCAAAACTGGTTTTGGCACCGGCGGCTGGCAGTTGTCAGCGCTGAAGTGGTGCGCGCGTGTCGCCACCAAGCCCATCATTGCCGACGGTGGTATTCGCAGCCACGGCGACATCGCCAAGAGCATCCGCTTTGGCGCGTCCATGGTGATGATCGGCTCGCTGTTTGCAGGCCATGAAGAGTCGCCCGGCAAGACCGTGGAAGTGGACGGCGAGATGTTCAAGGAATACTACGGCTCGGCCTCGGACTTCAACAAGGGCGAGTACAAGCACGTCGAGGGCAAGCGCATTTTGGAGCCCATCAAGGGCAAGCTGGCCGACACCCTGATCGAGATGGAACAAGACGTGCAAAGCTCCATTTCTTATGCGGGTGGCACCAAGTTGATGGACGTACGCAAAGTCAACTATGTCATCTTGGGTGGCGACAATGCCGGCGAACACCTGCTGATGTAAGCTGAGACCATGACCACACTCAAAGCCCCCGAACTCCTCTTGCCTGCAGGCTCGCTCGACAAGATGCGCGCCGCTTACGACTTTGGCGCAGACGCTGTTTACGCAGGACAACCGCGCTACAGCTTGCGTGCGCGCAACAACGAGTTCCGCTTGGAGCAAATTGGCATCGGCATCGCCGAGGCCCATGCGCGTGGCAAAAAGTTTTTCGTCACCAGCAATTTGCTGCCGCACAACGACAAGGTGCGCACCTACATGCGCGACATCGAACCTGTGATTGCCATGAAGCCCGATGGCCTGATCATGGCCGACCCCGGTCTGATCATGATGGTGCGCGAGAAGTGGCCTGAGGTGCCCATCCACTTGTCGGTGCAAGCCAACACGGTGAACTGGGCCGCAGTGAAGTTTTGGCAGAAGGTGGGCGTGACCCGCATCATCTTGTCACGTGAACTCTCTTTGGATGAGATTGAAAAAATCCGCCAAGAGTGTCCCGACATGGAACTCGAGGTGTTTGTGCACGGCGCTTTGTGCATCGCCTACTCGGGCCGCTGTTTGTTGTCGGGTTACTTCAACCGACGCGACCCCAACCAAGGCACCTGCACCAACGCCTGCCGTTGGAGCTACAGCACCCAAGCCAGCACCAGCAACCCCAACACGGGTGAGGCCATGGCCATCCCCATGGAAGCCGACTTTGATTTCGCCAAGTCGCAGCAAGAAGCCGAGCAAAGTTTTTCAGCTTGTGGTGATGGCGTGCGCCACCCGGCTGCTGACAACATTTATTTGCTGGAAGACAAAGGTCGCCCTGGTCAACTCATGCCCATCATGGAAGACGAGCACGGCACGTACATCATGAACAGCAAAGACTTGCGTGCGGTGGAGTATGTCGAGCGCCTCGCCAAAATCGGTGTGGATTCACTCAAAGTGGAAGGCCGCACCAAATCGCTCTACTACGTGTCACGCACCGCACAGGTGTACCGCCGCGCGATTGACGACGCGATGGCTGGCAGGCCCTTCAACCCCGAACTCATCACCGAGCTCGATGGTTTGGCCAACCGCGGCTACACCGCAGGTTTGCTGGACCGCCGCCCTGCCAACGATTACCAAAACTACGAAACCGGTCACTCGGTGGGGCACCGCAGCCAGTTTGTGGGCGAGGTGCGGGCTGTCGCCGACGGCTGGGCCGAGGTGGAAACCAAGAACAAGTTTTCGGTGGGCGACATGATTGAAATCATCCACCCCAGTGGCAACCGCACCGTCAAGCTCGAACAGATGAAAGACAAAAACGGTGCGTCCATCGACGTGGCCGCTGGCAGCCCCACGCATGTGTGGATACCGATGGACGGCCCCGCGGACGGCGGCTTGTTGGCACGCCTCTTGTAGTTCTTCTTTTGTCTCAGGGAGCCTCACCATGTCTGACCACGCCACAGCCACCCTGATTCGAAACGGACGCGTCATCACCGCCACCGATGACTATGTGGCCGACGTGCTGTTGAAAGACGGCATCGTTCACACCATCGGCCAGCACCTGGAAGTGGGCGAGGATGTGCAAGTGGTCGACGCCACGGGTCTGTATGTGTTGCCAGGCGGTGTCGACACCCATGTGCACATGGAGAACGTGGTCGGCCCCACCATGACCTGCGACACCTTTGCCAGTGGCACCAAAGCCGCGGCCTTTGGCGGCACCACCACCGTGGTGGACTTTGCGTTGCAAACCGCAGAAGACTCACCCTTGGGTGCCATTGCCCGCGCACAACGCAGCGCTGAATCTCAAGTGAACATCGACTATGGTTTGCACGTCATCGTCACGCGGGTGGACGAGCAGGTGTTGAAAGACGTGCGCTACGCCATGCACCACGAGGGTGTGAGCAGCTTCAAAATGTTCATGGCCTACCCCGGCGTGATGATGGCCGACGACGCCGCCATCTTTCGCATGCTGCGACAAGTGGGCGCGGACGGCGGCATGCTGGCCTTGCACGCCGAGAATGGCACGGTGATTGACCTGCTGATCAAAGAAGCCTTGGCCGCAGGCCACACCTCACCGCGCTACCACGAGATGACCCGCCCTTCCATCATGGAAGGCGAGGCCACGCACCGTGGCATTCGCTTGGCCGAGTTGGCCGAAGCGCCCATCTACTTTGTGCATGTGTCCAGCAACAACGCCTTGAAACACATCGTGCAAGCACGCGCCGAAGGCATTCCGGTGTTTGCCGAAACCTGCCCGCATTACCTGTTGTTCGACAAGTCGGTGTACAGCTCGGATGATTTTGAAATCGCCAAGTACGTGATGACGCCACCCTTGCGCACCAACGAGGACCAAAAGCATTTGTGGCGCGCCCTGCGCTATGACGACTTGCAAGTGATTGCCACCGACCACTGTCCGTTTTGCATGAAGGAAGGCCACCTGGGCTACCAAAAACAAAAGCAAATGGGCCGTGACGACTTTTCGATGATCCCCAATGGCGCACCCGGCATTGAAACCCGTTTGGTGAGTTTGTTTGACATTGGCGTCATGAAAGGCAAGTTCTCCTTGAACCGTTTCGTTGAACTCACCGCCACCTCACCGGCCAAGTTGTTTGGCCTGTTCCCGAAAAAAGGCACGATTGCCGTGGGCAGCGATGCTGATGTGGTGCTGTTCAACCCTGCGGTGACGCAAACCATACGCGCCCAAGATTTGCACAGCAACGTGGACTACACGCTGCTTGAAGGCCGCACCCTGCAAGGCCGGGTGGAGAAAGTGTTTTTGCGCGGACACCTGATCGTGGATGGCAAGGAATGGAAGGGCCGCGAAGGCTTGGGCCGGTTTGTGCCGCGTGGTCAGGTGCAGGCGTTTTGATGAGCGCGTCAGGCCTTGAGGTACTTTGGGCAGGTCAGCCGGTGTCCGTGGAGCCGCTCACGGCCGAGGCGTTCAAAGCCTTTGGTGATGTGATCGAGGCCAGCTCCCGCGCCCAGCACTTCACCATCAACCAAGGCTTTGCCGAGCGGTTTCACCAACTTGCCCATGTGGACGTGACCCAAAACGGCGGTCAACCAACCATCAGCATTTTCAAAGCCAAGGCTCGCCCCCTGCCCTTGCAACTCAGCGTGCTGGAGAAGCACCCGTTCGGTTCGCAAGCCTTCATGCCTTTGTCGGGCGATGCGTACCTGGTGGTTGTGGCCTTGGGTGGCGACACGCCAGACATGTCCACACTGACATGTTTCTCAGCGACTGCGCAGCAAGGCGTGAACTATGCCAAAGGGACTTGGCACCACCCTTTGTTGGCTTTGAACGATGGCGACTTTTTGGTGGTGGACCGCGCAGGGCCTTCGGGTGAAGTCAATTGTGTGGAAGTGGTGTTGGAGGAAGTCGCCGCTGCGTCGGTCAATCCAACCGACTAACTTCGCACATGACCAAAACACCAGGAAGCGTGGTCATGGGTCACACACAAAAGCGCTTGCTTCAGCTAACATACATCACTCATATACATCACATGAGATTGTCACATGGCGCTTCCTTCTGAATTGGCCAGAACCCAAATCTACTTAACCGCCCAGCAGCAACAGCAATTGAGCCTGCTGGCCAGACAACAAGGCTGCAGCAGCAGCGCCTTGATTCGCACCGCCATTGACGATTTCTTGCAGATCCACCATCCCCAAGAACGACTGGCCAAGCGTTTGCGCTCAGCAGGGACATGGGATGCGAAAGCCGCACGCCCTTCCTTGGACGAACTCCGCTCTGAAGCGCGTTCATTTTGAGCACACCCATGTTGCCTTTGGTGGACACCGATGTCTGGATCGATTTTCTGCGTGGCACACCCCAGGCCGTTGCCTTTGTGTCCAAGTTGCCCAACGACGTGGCCATCAGCAGCATCAGCGTGGCCGAGTTGTATGCAGGCGTTCGGGACGGCGCTGAAACGCAAGCTTTATCGGACTTGCTGGACACCTTGGAAGTCATTGATCTCAATAGAGACATCGCACAGGCCGGTGGGTTGATTCGCAGAGAGCACGTCAAAGCCCATGGGGTGGGTTTGAACGATGCGCTGATTGCCGCCACGGCGGTGCACCGCAACGCCTGCCTCTACACCTTGAATGTGAAGCACTACCCCAGCTTGCGCAAAAACCAAGTGGTGCAGCCTTACCGAAAATCTTGAATAGAGCACCAGTTGGTGCAAATGTCTTCAGGCTATTGCGCCGCTCAAGATAGGCAATCCCTCGACCTTCGCAAAATCCCGGTCGTGCGTGACCAAGGCCGCAGCTTCAATGCTCAGGGCCGAGGCGAGTTGAACAGCATCGGGCAACTTCAAACGGTATTGCACCCGCAACTGCGCGGCCAAGCTGGCGACTGAAGCGGACATGGGCACCACTTGGTAGCGGTTCAAGGCTTTTTCATAGCGCTTGGCCAGCGTGGTTTGTTTGGCTTTCAGGGGGCCCGTCAGCACCTCGGCCAGCGTGATGGTGGTGAGCGCCAGCTGCACTTGGCCGCGCTCTGCCGCTTCAAACAAACCCAGAAACAGCGGTGCGAATTGCGCATGGTCTTCCAGCAGGTAGATCCAAGGTGCGGTGTCCACCAACACGGTGACGCCCGGCTGCAAGCCGCCCCACAACGGCTCAGCAGCAGCTGTGGTCAGGCGCGTCACCATTCTTGGCGCAACTGCGCCACGGCTTTGACGGCACCCTGCGGCCACAGACCGCGCCCGGTGCCACGCAAGGCCAAGATGCCGCCCAATGCCACTTGCTGGCCCTGTGCGGCTTGCCAGTCTTGCACCGGCACCACCACGGCCAGGGGTTTGCCGTGGCGGGTGATGATGCTGCTGTGACCCGCTTGGGCCTCTGCCGCAATCAAGGGCAACTGGGCTCGTGCTTGCTCTAAGCCGTATGTTTTCTTGTCACTCATGACAAACCCTTCTTATTTATTCCGTACAGACTGTACAGAATAAATAAAGAGATTGTCAATGAATTTGGGACGATCAAGCTTCAGATGGCGAGGGACAATCTGGGCATGAACGACCCAACTGCTCGAAACGAACAACCGCGTAACCCCCTGCATGGTGTGACGCTGGAGGCGATGGTGCGTGCCTTGGAAGCGCACTTCGGTTGGGAAGAATTGGCCCGTCAGATCCCTGTGCGCTGCTTTTCGCACGACCCGAGCGTCAGTTCAAGCTTGAAATTCCTGCGCAAAACGCCTTGGGCGCGTGACAAGGTGGAGAGCCTGTACCTGTTCATGCTGAGGGAACAGGCGCGCAGGGACCGGTCGTAATCAGACAGCTGCCCGTGATCGACGAGCAGCATTGACGCGCTTGTTGAGGGTGACTTCTCCACCCAAGTGGTCGATCACCACAGAGGGACGATCAGGAAACTTGGCCATCAGTTCCAGCTTTCCGCCCATGCTTTCCACGTAGTGGCGCATCGTTGAAAGCAGCATATCGCTGCGTTTTTCCAGACGAGAAATGGTGTCCTGACGCACCCCTAAGGCTGAAGCCATTTGCGCTTGGGTTTGCTGAACTGCATGTCGAAGGTCTTTGAGGGTCGCCAACTCCATGGCCCGATCTTCCACCCGTTTTTTTCGGTCTTTGGGAAGCGTCGCCATCACGTCATCGAGTTTTCTTGCCATTTTTGGACTCCTTATTTGATTGACTCAAAGTTGCCAGATGGTCGTCGTAACGCGCATCGGCCACCGTGAGTAAGCGCTTGTAAAACCTGCGCTGATCT
>JACCDW011867239.1_pt1 | contig 157487 bp, 149 predicted proteins | sample 7449781 | NCBI WGS metagenome assembly JACCDW01 (sample SAMN15323449, study PRJNA562643) | freshwater metagenome | isolation source: river surface water | place: USA:Blue River Watershed | collected 2017-08-18 | reverse complement strand
TGCGTGCCGGTGTAGAACTCGGTGATCCAGACCAGCACGCCGGTCAGCACCAGACCCACCACGCAGGCGCCAAACAACTGCATCTGGGCGCCGCTGCCGCCCAAGGCGTTGTCGGGGATCATCTGCTGGGTCACGAAGTAGAAGGCGATGAGCGAGAGCACGCCTGCGATCGCCAGCCCCTTGTAGAGGGCGGGCATCACGTTCGTCATGCCGGGCTTGGCCTTGACGAAGTAGCAGCCGATGATCGAGGCGATGATCGACACGCCGCCCAGGGCCAGCGGGTACATGACCGCTTCGATGGGGGCGGCAGCCACCATCAGCGCGCCCAGCACCATGGTGGCGATCAGGGTCACGGCATAGGTCTCGAACAGGTCGGCCGCCATGCCGGCGCAGTCACCCACGTTGTCGCCCACGTTGTCGGCGATCACGGCAGGGTTGCGGGGGTCATCTTCGGGAATACCGGCCTCTACCTTGCCCACCAGGTCAGCGCCGACGTCAGCGCCTTTGGTGAAAATGCCGCCACCCAGACGGGCAAAAATGGAGATCAGCGAAGAACCAAAAGCCAAGCCGATGAGCGGGTTGAGCAGATCGGCCAGGTTTTTGTCGGGAGTCAGGTTGCCGTTACCCACCAAAAACCAGTAAAACCCGCCGACACCCAAGAGGCCCAGCCCCACCACCAGCATGCCGGTGATGGCGCCGCCCTTGAACGCCACATCGAGCGCAGGGGCGATGCCACCGGTGGCGGCCTGGGCGGTGCGCACGTTGGCGCGCACCGAGACATTCATGCCGATGAAGCCGCAGGCGCCAGAGAGCACCGCGCCGATCACAAAGCCGATGGCCGTGGTGGAGCCCAGAAACAGGCCCATCAGAATCGCCAGCACGACTCCGACCATGGCAATGGTGCGGTATTGCCGCGCCAAATAGGCGGCCGCACCTTGCTGGATGGCCGCTGCGATTTCTTGCATGCGAGGGTTGCCCGCGTCCATGGCCAAAATGGACGAACGAGCCCAAAAGCCATAGATGACGGCGATGACGCCGCAGGCCAAAGCCAACATCAAGGCTGAGTTGCCAGACATATAGATCTCCTTGTTTTGGTTTCTTCTGGTGAAGGCGCGCATGCCACCATGTCGCGCCCCCGACTTGCGTTGCTTCCTCAAACTCCCCTGGAGTCGATTGGCCAACTTGCCCCGAGGTGGTCCGTGAACCCACTCGTTGGCGGTAATTTAGCCTTTTTTGGGGACATTTCCACTAGGCGAAAGCCCCATGCAAGTAAAATAAGGGTTAATCCGTAATGGATTGATTTCACTTTTTTCTGGATAGACCCCAACATGTCCCTCGATGCCGTCACCCCGGGCAAAAACGCCCCGCACGAATTCAATGTCATTATTGAGATTCCCATGAATGCCGACCCGATCAAATACGAGGTCGACAAAGAAACCGGTGCCATTTTTGTGGACCGTTTCATGAGCACTGCCATGCACTACCCGACCAATTACGGGTATGTGCCCAAGACGCTGAGCGGCGACGGCGACCCGGTGGATGTGTTGGTGATTACCCCCGTGCCCCTGATTCCGGGCGTGGTGGTCACTTGCCGCCCGATCGGCATTTTGAAGATGGAAGACGAGGCCGGGATGGATGCCAAGGTGCTGGCCGTGCCGATCGACAAGATTTTGTCGATTTACACCCAGTGGCAAAAGCCCGAAGACCTCAACCCGATGCGCCTGAACACCATCGCCCACTTCTTTGAGCACTACAAAGACCTGGAAAAAGGCAAATGGGTCAAGGTGCTGGGCTGGGAAGGCCCCGAGGCGGCGCGCACCGAGGTGCTTGATGGCATGCAAGCCTACGCCAAACAAAACGGCTGATAGGGCTCAGGCTCTCTTCACAAGGCCCGCGTCGCGGGCCTTTTTGTTTTGTGTGAGTGGGAGCCGCTTGGTGGGTGCTCAGACAAAGCAGAGCCTACAGCGCGGCCCAGGTTCCCCCGTGCATGCGGGGATTGACCTGACTACATTGGTTTGATTGAGTATTCTGTGATAGAGTTCTTTTTAATTAAATTTTACATACAATTGAACTCATCAAATTTGAAAGATGAATATGAATGTACAAAAAACAATCCTTGCCGCAACCACTCTGGCACTTGTCGCAGCCTGTGGAGGAGGCGGAGGTGGTGGGGCTGGCGGGCCGGTTGCATCCACAAATACGTTCAACGTTCAATCCGGCTACCAACGATTGGCTAGTGCTGGATGGAATAAAACATTCAACGTCACAGGCTCATGCACGGGCACATTGACGGTCACTGCGGCACCTGCCACAACAGCCACAACCTTTGAGGGATCGTCTGCCCTGTCTGGCAACGAAGTGAGCAGTTTTTCTTGGGCTGGATGTACGCCTGCGTCAGGTTCAACGACCATCGTGCGATATTTTGATTCCAACCATTTGCCCCTGGGCTATTCCGAATCTGGGGGCTATGGGGTGTATGTCTCAACCCCTAATATTCCCAGCGCTGCAAAGGTGAATGATGTGGTGATTGTCGGGACAATCAACAAATATACAAGCAGTGCCAAAACAACCCCGAATGGCCGTGAAGACGTTACGCTTGTGATGGAGGCAGATACTGCGACGACAGCCATAGCAAATATGATCTATAAAACCTATGACTCATCAGGAACACTCACATTGACAGAGCAAGATAGGTTTCGAGTGGCTGCCGATGGGTCTCTGGTTCCGATTTCTTTGGATGTTCAATTTTCAACTGGCGAACGGATTTTTGGCCACTGAATGAGATCAAGGTGATGTGTGAGTATCGAAGGACTACTGATCGTGGGGGCCTTTAAAGATGCCTGACAAGGTGTAGACGATGCCCATCGCCCCCGCCAGTTCAACGGCATGGCCGTTTGCATGCTGTGCAATGTCTGTAGGTCGAACGATCCCGGTCTTGGGTGATTTTTCTTTTTTCATATGGCCTTCCTTTGGGCACTGACCAGTGGGGTCAGTTCAAAAATTCAAAACCACTTCAATTTTGGTGCGCAGCGCCCCATTTTATGCCTCATTTAGTTCTAAAAGATGACGGCCATCAACGGCTTGGCTCACGCCCGCCGCAGCGGTGTGCGTTGCCCCAAGTCATCCATATAGGCCGCCACCCCTTGTCTTTCGCGGCCCAGAAAATCTGAGACGGCCTGGGCGAAGCCGGGGTGGCGTATGTGGTGCGCGCTGGCGGTGGGGGTGGGCAAGAGTGCCCGCGACATTTTGTGTTCGCCCTGTGCACCGCCTTCGAAGCGGCTCACGCCGTGGCGCAGGCACCACTCGATGGGTTGGTAGTAGCAGGCTTCGAAGTGCAGGCAGTCGTGGCGCTCCAGCGCCCCCCAGTAGCGGCCATAGGCCACGGCGTCGGGCTGCCCCAGGCCCTGAACGGCCAGCAGGCTGCACGCAATGGCTTGGCCATTTCGGCGTGCCATGACCAAGACCCAGTTGGGGGCCATGTCGCGCGCCATGCGCTCAAAAAAAGAGCGGTTCAAATAGGGCGGGTTGCCGTGCTCGGCATAGGTCTGGGCGTAGCAGTGGTAGAAAAATGCCCAGTCAGCGGCGGTGATCTCTGCGCCGTGGCGGGTGTCAAATTCGATGCCGGCGTCGGCCACTTTGCGGCGCTCTTGCTTGATCTTTTTGCGCTTGTCCTGGCGCAGGGTGGCCAAAAATTCATCAAAGCCCCTCACGCCGGGGTTGCGCCAGTGAAATTGCACGCCATCCCGGCGCATCAGGCCCAGCCGGGCGGCACTCTTTAGGTCGGCTTCGTCAGACCACAGCAGATGCAAGGAAGAAGCCTCGGCGTCCTGGGTCAAATCGATTGCTGCTTGCAGCAGCCGGTCGCGCCAGGTGTCGTCCCGGGCCAACAAGCGGGTGCCGGGCACCGGGGTGAACGGCACGCTGATGACCGCCTTGGGGAAGTACTCCAGCCCATGGCGCTCATAAGCCTGAGCCCAGGCCCAGTCAAAGATGTATTCACCATAGGAGTGATTTTTGAAATAAACAGGGCAGGCCGCCATGAGTTGCCCGCCCTGGCGCAGTGCCACCAGTTGCAATTGCCAACCGCGCGTCGGGCTGGCACAGGCCGTCTCGGTCAGGGCCGACAGGTAAGCGTGGCGCATGAAGGGGGTCGGGGTGGCCTGGGCCGAAAGCAAAGCGTCCCACTCGGTCGCATCCATGGTGTGCCAGTCGGGCATGACCTCGGTGAGATAATCGGCCTGCACTCCAAACTCTCCTTATGACGCTGCAAATTTGTGTCGCTCAGCTGAACTATGTCGTGGGTGACATGGACGGCAATGCCCAAAAGATCATTGACCTCTCTCGCCAGGCCCATGCCCGTGGCGTGCGTTTGGTCGTCACCCCCGAGCTGGCCCTGTGTGGTTATGCCGCCGAAGACCTGTTTCTAAGGCCCTCGTTCATCGCCGCCTGCGATGATGCCTTAAGCCGCATCCGGAATGAGTTGGCCGATCTGAAAGACCTTGCGGTGGTGGTGGGGCATCCGGCGGGGGGCGGGCAACGCTCGCGCTCGGTGTCGGTCGCCCAGCGCCATAACCGCGCCAGCGTGTTGCGGGGCGGCGAAGTCATCGCGCAGTACGACAAACGCGAGCTGCCCAATTACCAGGTGTTTGACGAGCGGCGGTATTTTCAGCCGGGCCAACAGGCGCTGGTGTTTGAGCATGGCGGGGTCCGCCTGGGTTTGCTCATTTGCGAAGACGCCTGGTTCACCCAGCCGGCCGCCGATTGTCAGGCCCAGGGTGCCGAATTGTTGCTGGTCATCAACGCCTCGCCCTTTCATGTGGGCAAGGGCAACGAGCGTGAATTGGCCATGGCCGAGCGCTGCCGCCAGACGGGCCTGCCCCTGGTCTATGCCCACCTGGTGGGCGGGCAGGACGAGGTGGTGTTTGAAGGGCGCTCTTTTGCGCTGGACCGGGCGGGGCAGGTCTGCGCCCGTGCCGCCAGCTTCACCGAGCAAGCCTTTGACCTGAACTGGTCTGGCGGGGCTTGCCGGGGGGAGGTGGCCACCGAGTCCACGCTGGAAGCCGACCTCTGGCATGCCTTGGTGCTGGGGGTGCGCGACTACATCGGGAAAAACGCCTTCCCGGGGGCCTTGCTGGGCCTCTCAGGCGGGATCGACTCGGCCCTGGTGCTGGCCATCGCTGTCGATGCCCTGGGGGCCGATCGGGTGCGGGCGGTGATGATGCCATCCCCCTATACCGCCGACATCAGCTGGATCGATGCCCGCGACATGGCCAAGCGCATGCGGGTGCGCTATGACGAGATCTCCATCGTGCCTGAGTTCGAGGCCTTTCTGGCTTCTCTGAAGACCGAGTTTGAAGGTCGGCCGATAGACACCACGGAAGAAAACATCCAGGCCCGCATCCGGGGCACACTGCTGATGGCTTTGTCCAATAAATTGGGCCAAATTGTGCTGACCACGGGCAATAAGAGCGAAATGTCCACCGGCTACTGCACCTTGTATGGCGACATGGCGGGTGGCTTTGCGGTGCTCAAGGATGTCGCCAAAACCATGGTGTTTCGTCTGGCACGCTGGCGCAATCAGCATGACCCTTACGGCACGGCACAGGCGCCCATCCCCGAGCGCATCATCACCCGCCCGCCCAGTGCCGAATTGCGCCCCGACCAGAAAGACCAGGACAGCCTGCCGCCCTATGAGGTGCTCGATGAGATCGTGGCGCGGTATATGGAAGAAGACCACAGCGTGGCCGAGATCATTGCGGCGGGTTTTAACCGTGCCGATGTCGAAAAAGTCACCCGGCTGATCCGGATCAATGAATACAAGCGCCGCCAGTCTCCGGTCGGTATTCGCGTGACTCACCGCAGTTTTGGCAAGGATTGGCGTTATCCTATGACCAACCGCTTCCGCGCCTGAGCGCCATTCTTTCAATTCCTGGAACGATCGTCATGAAACAAATCACAGCTGTCATCAAGCCCTTCAAACTCGAAGAAGTTCGTGAGGCCCTGGCCGAGTGCGGTGTCACTGGCCTGACCGTGACCGAAGTCAAGGGCTTTGGGCGCCAGAAGGGCCATACCGAGTTGTATCGGGGGGCCGAGTACGTGGTCGATTTTTTGCCCAAGGTCAAGGTTGAGGTGGTGGTGCGCTCGAGCGAGGTGGACGCCTGTGTCGATGCCATCGTACGGGCGGCACACACGGGCAAGATCGGCGACGGCAAAATCTTCATCACCCCGGTGGAGCGGGTGGTGCGCATCCGCACCGGCGAATTAGACGATTCCGCGATTTGACTCAGATTTGATTCGCGCCCGGGGCGCGGCCCAGGCCGGCGGCTTGGACCAGCTCGGCCAACAGGGCGGCGGGCTCTGAGCCGACACGGATCAGGCCCATTTGCCAGTCAGACACAAACCCCGCTTCGGTGGCTTGGTGCATGAAAGCCAACATCGGGTCGTAATAGCCCCGGGTATTGAGCAATCCCACGGGTTTGTCGTGGAAGCCCAGCTGTCGCCAGGCCCAGGCCTCGAAAAACTCTTCAAAGGTGCCGATGCCGCCGGGCAAGGCCAGGAACGCATCGCCGCGCTCCATCATGATGCGTTTGCGCTCGTGCATGGTGTCGACCACGATCAGCTCTTCGCAGCGGGTGCGGGCCCATTCACGCTCGACCATGCTGTGCGGAATGACACCCACCACCCGGGCCCCGGCGGCGCTGGCGCTGTCGGCCAAAATGCCCATCAGGCCATTGTGCCCCCCGCCGTAAACCAATTGACCGCCGTGCGCCCCGATCCATTGCCCGACCTCGCAGGCGGCCTGGGCCGCAGCCGGGTCGGTGCCGGTGCGTGAACCGCAATAGACACAGACAGAGAATGCCGCAGGAGTGCTCATGGGGTGGCAGAAGATGGGCGCGAGTCGATCAGGCGTGTGCCGGCCCAGACGTCGTGCCAGAACTGCCGCTCGGGGTGAAAGCGGCTCAGTATGGCCCAAACCGCGATCCAGCCAAAGATCAGCACGCTGCCCGAGCCCAGCGGCAGATCGAGGGCCCAAATGAGTGCCAGGGAAGGGATGAACCAGACCCATGACAAGACATAACGCCCCAGCGCCCGGCTTTGGGGCACAGCGCTGCCTTGAAGGTCGACGATGCGGATGTGCCAGGTCTTCATGGCCAGGGTCTGCCCTTTGTGCCAGAACCAGGTGAAGTAGATGCCCAGCACCAGAAACAAAAACGCCTGCTGCCCCATGCGGTTGTCCAGTGCATGGCGCGACTGGCTCAGGGTACTGAAGAGGTAGTCGGCCAGAAAGACCACGCCAAAGAGCAACATGCCCTCATAAAGCCAGCAGGCCAGGCGACGCCGCAGGCTGGGGGCCATGTGGGCAAGGGTTGTCGAAGGGGTGGGGCTGTCGGTTTGAGCGGGAGATGTCATGGGCTGGCATGCCCCGGCACATTCAGGGGCAGCAAGGTGCGGGGGTGAATCTGGTCCGGGTCAAGCCGCAGGGCGCTGAAACCTTGCCCGTTCTTTGCTTTGGCTTGATCCACCGTGGGGGCGGGGGTGATTTTGTGGGCGGGCACGGGACGCACCGCGATGGCCGCCCCCTTGAGCGGTTGCGCAGCTTTGGGGCCAAGTTGCTGGCGCTCTTCCTCGCTGAGGGCCAGATAGGCCTCCCAACGGGCACGCCGTTCATCCACACTCAGGGTTTGGGCGCGGGCGTACTCAAGGCGGGCTTGGGCGCGTTCTCTTGGCTCCAGTCGCACCCATTCGCGCATGCGCTCGTGCATCTTTTGCTGCTCCATCTCGGGCAAATCGTGGTAGTTGCGCGACACGGCGAGCCACTTGCGTTTTTGGGCTTCGTTGATGGCAGGCCAGAGTTTTTTCAGGGGGGCGAGGGCGCTTTGCTGGCGTTCACTTAGATCAACCCAGACCGGTGAGGCCTCGACCGCAGGCGCCTTGAGGGCCTTGGCCTGTGGGGCAGGTTCTGTTTTGGCGTCTTGGGCCTGGGTGTGGGCAGTCAGGGCGAAGGCGAGCAGCCACGCCCAGCGCCATGCCAAGCCGCCAGATTTCATTCGGGTTTGGCCTCACGCTCCGGTTCGCTGGCCAGCGGCAAGGGCATTTTGAGGAAGCGCATGAAAACCGGGTCGGCGTAGGCCGAAGGGGGCAGATCGTCGGTCAGCAGGGCGGTGTCGATATCGGCCAGTTCGTTGGCGCGGCGTTCATCCTGGAAATGTTTGATGGTGACCAGGCCCACGACCAGGGCCAACAAGGGCAGGGATGAAGCCAGCCAACCCCAGGGGCGCAACATGTCTTGGCCGCCGGCCATGGTCAGGGTGCCATTGGATTGGACTTGCACCATGGGAGAGACGCGACGGGCAGCGACCGCGCGCACCCGGGCCGCCCGCAGACGTTCGGAGATGTCGTGGCCCACGGGGGAATCCAGGGTTGCCGCCAGACGGCGGGCCAGAATTTCGTGGGCAGGCGAGATCGATTCGGTGGATTTCATTTTTGTATACCCTTGGCTTTCAATGCCTTGACCAATGCCGCAATGGCTCGTGAGCAGTGTGTTTTGACACTGCCCTCGGTACAACCCATGGCGGCGGCGGTTTCGGCCACATCCAGTTCCTCCCAATAACGCAGCAGGAAGGCTTCCCGTTGACGCGTTGGCAGTTTTTGTATCTCTTCTTCAATGGCCCCAACGGTTTCACGGCTTTGCAGCCAAGCTTCGCCGGACGGGGCCCAATGGTTGAGCTCCGGGTCGGCGATGGCATCCAATGGTTCTAATTCGCCGTCATCGTCGGCGCCTTGCAGGGCGCTGAAATTCACAAAAAACTGGGACCGGGTCTTTTGTCGCCTGAACCAATCGAGGGTGGAATTGGACAAAATCCGCTGGAACAGCATGGGCCACTCGGTCGAGGGCTTGTCGCCGTAGTGTTCTGCCAGCTTCATCATGCTGTCTTGCACGATGTCCAGGGCGGCCTCTTCGTCGCGCACCTGAAACAGGCAACGCTTGAAGGCCCGCTTTTCGACGCTGGCTAGAAAATCGTTGAGTTCTTTGTCAGTGGCCACGGATTGGGGGGGCGCAGATCGATCCCGCACTGGGCAGGGATTATGTCATGCCATAGGCTTTGCAGTCGCCCACAAAAGCCTGGACGCTGCAACTGCTGCCAACCGAAGCCTGAATGGGCCACCCCGGATGATTTATTTCGCCATGGGGGAAGGATCGGGCCAAAAAGGTGCGAGAATAGTCGACTTGCACTTCAACAATTGAGCAAACGGGTCTGGGTCGGACGGCTTGCCGCTCCAATGGCCTCAGGTCCAAAGTTCCAACAGGGCCCCACAAGGGTTGCTGAAGGAGCACCCAAGGTTTTTCGCCTCCGAAATTCGCAAAGGTTCATCATGGAAATCAACACCACCGAGCTGCAAAAAGCAGCCGCCGCCGCCCCCGATGCCAACGCCCCCGAACTGATGGGCGCCGACATCCTGATCAAAACCCTGCAAGCAGAGAACGTCAAGTATGTCTGGGGCTACCCCGGTGGCGCAGCCTTGTACATCTACGACGCGATCTATCGCCAGGACACCATCGAGCACATTTTGGTGCGCCATGAGCAAGCCGCCGTGCATGCCGCCGACGGCTATGCGCGCGCCACCGGCAATGTGGGCGTGGCCCTGGTCACTTCTGGCCCGGGTGTGACCAACGCCGTCACTGGCATCGCCACTGCTTACATGGACAGCATCCCCATGATCGTGATCACCGGCCAGGTGCCGACCACTGCGATCGGCCTCGATGCCTTCCAGGAATGCGATACCGTGGGCATCACCCGACCCATCGTCAAGCACAACTTCCTGATCAAGGATGCCCGCGACATCCCCATGATCATGAAAAAAGCGTTCCACATCGCCCGCAGCGGCCGCCCGGGCCCGGTGGTGGTCGATCTGCCCAAAGACGTCTCTTTCAAGAAGGTGCCCTACCTCGGCTACCCCGAGCAGATCGAGATGCGCTCATACAACCCGGTGCGCAAGGGCCATGGCGGACAAATTCGCAAGGCCCTGCAACTATTGCTCAACGCCAAGCGACCCTACATCTACACCGGTGGCGGTGTGTTGTTGAGCGAGGCCAGTGCCGAGCTGCGCACCTTGGTCGATATGCTGGGCTACCCGGTCACCAACACATTGATGGGCCTGGGTGCATACCCGGCCACCGACCCCAAGTTCCTGGGCATGCTGGGCATGCACGGCACGATCGAGGCCAACAACACCATGCAAAACTGCGATGTGTTGCTGGCCGTGGGGGCCCGCTTTGATGACCGCGTGATTGGCAACCCCAAACACTTCGCTCAAAACGAGCGCAAGATCATCCACATCGACATCGACCCTTCCAGCATATCCAAGCGGGTCAAGGTGGATGTGCCCATCGTCGGCGACGTCAAGGACGTGCTGACCGAGATGATCGGCATGATCCGCGAATCGGGCACCAAGCCAAATGCGGCTGCGCTGGCCGACTGGTGGAAGACCATCGATGGTTGGCGTGCCCGCGATTGCCTGGGCTACGACCGTGCCAACACCAGTGTGATCAAGCCCCAGTACGTCATTGAGACCCTCTGGAACATGACCCGCAATGACGATGTGTACATCACCTCCGATGTGGGGCAGCACCAGATGTGGGCGGCCCAGTATTACAAGTTCAATGAGCCGCGCCGCTGGATCAACTCGGGCGGTTTGGGCACCATGGGCGTGGGGATTCCCTATGCCATGGGCATCAAGCTGGCCAAGCCCGACAGCGAGGTGTTTTGCGTCACTGGCGAAGGTTCGGTGCAGATGTGCATTCAGGAACTCTCGACCTGCCTGCAATACAACACCCCCATCAAAGTGCTGGCGCTCAACAACCGCTATTTGGGCATGGTGCGCCAGTGGCAGGAGATCGAGTATTCGGGCCGCTACAGCCACAGCTACATGGATGCCTTGCCCAACTTCGTCAAACTGGCAGAAGCCTACGGGCACGTTGGCATGCTGATTGAACGCCACGAAGACGTCGAGCCCGCCCTGCGCGAGGCGCGCAAGCTCAAAGACCGCACCGTGTTTTTGGACATCCGCACCGACCCGACGGAAAACGTTTTCCCCATGGTGCAAGCCGGCAAGGGCATCACCGAGATGTTGCTGGGCTCTGAAGACCTCTGAAGCCCGCCACATCATCCCCCTGAAGAATCTATGGCCCGCCAAGCCCGCCGATTACCGTCGGCGGGGGAGGGCGGCCAAAAGAGGAATCGAACATGAAACACATCATTTCCCTGTTGCTTGAAAACGAACCCGGCGCCCTGTCGCGCGTGGTGGGCCTATTCTCGGCCCGAGGCTACAACATCGAGTCGCTCTCGGTCGCCCCGACCGAAGACGCCAGCCTCTCGCGCATGACCATTCTCACCACCGGGTCGGATGAGGTCATCGAGCAGATCACCAAGCACCTCAACCGCCTGATCGAAGTGGTCAAGGTGGTTGACCTCACCGAAGGCGCTTACACCGAGCGTGAGCTCATGCTGGTCAAAGTGCGTGCGGTGGGCAAAGAGCGCGAAGAGATGAAGCGCATGGCCGATATATTCCGAGGCCGCATCATCGACGTGACTGAAAAAAGTTACACCATTGAACTCACCGGCGATCAGTCCAAAAACGACGCATTCCTCATTGCCATCGACCGCAGCGCCATCCTAGAGACGGTGCGCACCGGCGTCTGTGGCATCGGGCGCGGCGAACGCATTTTGCGGGTCTGAGCGCCATTCATCATTAACCCCCAAGGAGATCTCCCATGAAAGTGTTTTACGACAAAGACTGTGACCTGAGCGTCATCAAAGGCAAGACCGTGGCCATCATCGGCTATGGTTCGCAGGGCCACGCCCACGCACAGAACCTGAACGACAGCGGCGTCAAGGTCGTGGTTGGCTTGCGCAAGGGCGGCGCCTCATGGGACAAGGTCGGCAAAGCCGGCCTGACCGTGATGGAAGTCAATGACGCCGTCAAGGCCGCCGACGTGGTCATGATTTTGTTGCCCGACGAACAAATCGGCGATGTTTACCGCGCCATTGAGCCGCACATCAAGAAAGGCGCATCGCTGGCCTTCGCCCACGGCTTTAACGTGCACTACAACCAGGTGGTGCCGCGCGACGACCTCGACGTCTGGATGGTGGCGCCCAAGGCCCCCGGCCACACCGTGCGCTCGACCTATGCCCAGGGCGGCGGCGTGCCCCACCTGGTGGCCATACACCAAGACCGCAGTGGTCGCGCACGAGAAATGGCCCTGAGCTACGCGATGGCCAACGGTGGCGGCAAGGCCGGCATCATCGAGACCTCGTTCAAGGAAGAGACCGAAACCGACCTGTTTGGCGAGCAAACCGTGTTGTGCGGTGGCGCAGTTGAACTCATCAAAATGGGCTACGAGACCTTGGTGGAAGCCGGGTATGCCCCCGAGATGGCCTATTTCGAGTGCCTGCACGAGCTCAAGCTGATCGTTGACCTGATTTACGAAGGCGGCATCGCCAACATGAATTACTCGATCTCGAACAACGCCGAGTATGGCGAGTACGTGACCGGCCCCGAAGTGATCAACGAAGGCTCGCGCGCGGCCATGCGCAACGCCCTCAAGCGCATCCAGAACGGCGAATACGCCAAGATGTTCATTCAGGAAGGCCGCCTGAACTACCCCAGCATGACGGCCCGCCGTCGCCTGACCGCCGAGCACTCGATTGAAGTGGTCGGTGGCCAGCTGCGTGCCATGATGCCCTGGATCGCCAAAAACAAGCTGGTCGACAAGACCCGCAACTGATCTCCCCACCCCTGTTGGGGCAGGCAGACAGACGGCGCCCAAGGGCGCCGTTTTTTTTGGGGCCAGGCGTGGCCACTCTCAGGCCCTACAATCGGGGCCATGAACGAACCCATGACTGACGGCAGCGACGAGGCCCCGCGCAAGCCCCGCAAGGGCATTTATGTGTTGCCCAATCTGTTTACTTTGGCGGCCCTGTTCGGTGGCTTTTATGCCATTGTCATGGCCATGAACGAACGCTTTGACCTCGCCGCCATCGGCGTGTTCAGTGCCATGGTGCTCGACAGCCTCGATGGTCGCGTGGCCCGCATGACCAACACCCAAAGCGCATTTGGCGAGCAGATGGATTCGCTCTCTGACATGGTGTCTTTCGGGGCTGCCCCGGCCCTGATCGCCTACGAGTGGGCCCTGCGCCCCCTGGGGCGCTGGGGCTGGATTGCCGCTTTTGTGTACTGTGCCTGTGCCGCGCTGCGTCTGGCGCGCTTCAATGTCAACACCGCCGTGGTGGACAAGCGTTACTTTCAGGGCCTGCCGTCGCCTGCTGCTGCCGCCCTGGTCATGGGACTGGTGTGGCTGATGACCGACCTGGAGGTCCCCCCTGGCGATGTGCGCTGGTTTGTCTTTGCCATGTGCCTGATCAGTGGCCTGACCATGGTGACCAATGTGCCGTTTTACAGCTTCAAGGATTTTTCGATGAAAAAGAGCGTGCCGTTCGCTTTCATCGTCGCCATTGCCCTGACCATTGCCGTCATCAACATTCACCCCCCCGTGGTGCTGTTTGGGCTCTTCGTGCTGTATGGCCTGAGTGGCTATGTGGTGTATGCCTGGCGCCGCGCCAAGGGCCTGCAGACCAGCGTCATCAGCACCTCGACCGATGAGCCCGACGAGGCCGGGTTGCACAAATGACACAGATTGCACCCGTGCGCCAAAATTGTGATAAATTACCACCCATGAACTTCTCGCTGGCTCTACTACTGCTGTCCCGACCGGGCTGATGTAGTCGCACGCGCGAACCACTCCAACCAGCCCGTATGCATCCGCAACGGGCTTTTTGTTTTTTTGAACCCAAACTGCCCCACAAAGGCAAGGACCACGGAGATCATCATGGCCGACAAGCTGATCATATTTGACACCACCTTGCGCGACGGCGAGCAATCGCCCGGCGCCTCCATGACCAAGGACGAAAAGCTTCGCATCGCCCGCCAGTTGGAGCGACTCAAAGTCGATGTGATCGAGGCCGGTTTTGCCGCCAGCTCCAACGGCGACTTCGAGGCGGTGCAAAACATCGCCAATGCCATCAAAGACTCGACCGTGTGCTCGCTTTCGCGTGCCAATGACCGCGACATTTCACGGGCCGCCGAGGCCCTCAAGGGGGCCCATCGTTCACGCATTCATACCTTCATCGCGACTTCGCCGCTGCACATGGAAAAGAAGTTGCGCATGAGCCCCGAGCAAGTGCTGGAGCAAGCCCGCCAGGCGGTGCGTTTCGCGCGCAATCTATGCGGCGATGTGGAGTTCAGCGCTGAAGACGGCTATCGCAGCGAGCTCGACTTTTTGGCCCGTGTGGTCGAGGCCGTGATCGCTGAAGGGGCCACCACCATCAACATTCCCGACACTGTGGGCTATGCCATCCCTGAGCTGTATGGCGAGTACATCCGCAAACTGCGCGAAATGGTGCCCAACAGCGACAAGGCCATTTGGTCTGTGCATTGCCACAATGACCTGGGCATGGCCGTCGCCAACTCGCTCGCCGGGGTCAAGATCGGCGGTGCCCGGCAAATCGAGTGCACCATCAACGGACTGGGCGAGCGCGCCGGCAACTGCTCGCTGGAAGAGGTGGTCATGGCGGTCAAGACCCGTCGGGACTACTTCGGCATCGATGTCGGCATTGACGCCCAGCACATCGTGGCGGCCAGCCGCATGGTCAGCCAGACCACGGGCTTTGTGGTGCAACCCAATAAAGCCGTGGTCGGGGCCAATGCCTTTGCCCACGCGTCGGGCATCCACCAAGACGGCGTATTGAAGGCGCGTGACACCTACGAGATCATGCGGGCCGAAGATGTGGGCTGGAGTGCCAACAAGATTGTGCTGGGCAAACTCAGTGGCCGCAACGCCTTCAAGCAGCGCCTGATTGATTTGGGTGTCGAGATGCAGTCGGAGGCAGACATCAACAGCGCCTTTGCCAAATTCAAAGAGTTGGCCGACCGCAAGAGCGAAATCTTTGACGAGGACATTCTGGCTTTGGTCAGTGAAGAGAGCGTCACGAACGAACACGAGCAGTACGGGTTCATCTCGCTCAATCAGCGCAGCGAAACCGGTGAGAAGCCACACGCCACCATCGTCTTCACCGTCGATGGTGCCGAGGTCAAGAGCAGCTCCGATGGCAACGGCCCGGTCGATGCCTCTTTGAAGGCCATCGAGAGCCATGTGAAAAGTGGCGCTGAAATGGTCTTGTATTCGGTCAATGCCATCAGCGGCTCGACCGAGAGCCAGGGCGAGGTGACTGTGCGCCTGCAAAACAGCGGACGGGTGGTGAACGGGGTTGGGGCCGACCCGGACATCATCGTCGCCTCGGCCAAAGCCTACCTGAGTGCCCTGAACAAGCTGCACAGCAAGGCAGAGCGGGTGGCGGCCCAAGGGTAAACCTTAGGAATATCACGCAAGTCTATGTTCTTGCGTGATATTTTTTCCTTGCTATACTGTGCGGATGATCAAAGGTCAACGCTCAGGTCAGTCCTTGCTCCGGCTCGCTCCGCTTTGTGTCGCCTTGCTGGTGTCGGCACTTTCGGTGTGCGCAGTGCAGGCCCAATCCAATGGTTCTCATTCCAGGCAGTCACAGTCCGCCTCGAATAAACCCAAACACAAAATTCCCCAGCCGATCCGCAAGGTGGCGGCCAAAACCCTGCAGACCCCCATCAAGGCCCGCAAGGTGTCTGCCGATGTTGCCCCGCGTCCCTCATATGGTCAATTGGCGGGTTTGCATGGGGTCGCAGATGAGCTCGACCTCAAATCCAGCGTGGCCTATGTGGTAGACCAAGACACCCAGGAAGTGTTGTTCAGCAAGAACGATCATGCGGTGCTGCCCATCGCCTCCATCACCAAGCTGATGACGGGCCTGATCGTGAGCGAGGCCCGTCTTGATCTGGATGAGCCCATTTCCATCACTCAAGACGATGTGGACACAGAAAAAGGCAGCTCCTCGCGCCTCAAGGTGGGCGCAGTCCTCAGCCGTGGCGAAATGCTGCATTTGGCCCTGATGTCCAGTGAAAACCGGGCCGCCCACGCCCTGGGGCGCACCTACCCCGGCGGCATGTCGGCCTTTGTGCGATTGATGAACGCCAAGGCGGTTCAGTTGGGCATGAGAGACACCCGTTATGTCGAGCCCACAGGCTTGTCCAGCAAAAACCAGTCCAGTGCCCGCGATTTGGCGGTGCTGGTGGGTGCCGCCTACCAAGACCCCTTGTTGCGCCAGTTTTCCACCTCGCCCGGCCATGTGGTGGAAGTGGGGCGACAAACCCTGCAATACCGATCCACCAACCGCTTGATCAGCAACCCGCACTGGGACATCGGCTTGCAAAAGACAGGCTATATCTCTGAGGCCGGCCAGTGCCTGGTCATGCAGGCGCGCATCGCCGGGCGACAGCTCATCATGGTGTTCCTTGATTCGGCGGGCAAGCTGAGCCGGGTGGCCGATGCCGAGCGGGTGCGCCGCTGGATCGAAGCACACCATGCCCTGGGCCAACCCCCTCTGGTGGTGTCTGGCCCCAGAACCTAGGGACAAAACTCGCTGCGTGCAAGTTTTGCACAGCCTCCCTTGTCAGGCCGATCGGTCGCCCAAAGACCTGGAGATCTCGCTGGCTGTGGCTTGCAGGCGGGGCAGCCAAGCCTCATCCAGCCTGTCAGCTGGAGCAGAAATCGAGAGTCCAGCCACCAGTCGGTGCTGGTCGTCATAAATGCCTGCGGCCATGCAGCGCACCCCCAGCTCCAGTTCTTCGTTGTCGCGAGCCGTGAGTTGCTGACGCACCCGGGCCAGCTCACGTTCCAGCGTGCTCAATTGGGTGATGCTGTTGCGCGTGTTGCCGGAAAGCCCGGTGCGGGTGGCGTAAGCCCGCAACCGTGGGGCCTCTTCCTGCGCCAAAAACAATTTGCCCACGGAAGTCAGGTGCAAGGGGGCGCGGCCACCGATGGCGCGCACCACTTGCATGCCCGAGCGTTCACTGTAAGTGCGCTCGATGTAAACAATTTCGTCGCCTTGGCGGACACTGAGATTCACGGGTTGTTGAATGAGCCGATGCAATTCCCGCATGGGTTGCAGCGCCGCATCGCGCACACTGAGCCGGGCTTTGACGAGGTTGCCCAATTCCAGCAGGCGCATGCCCAGCCGGTAGCTGCCTGCCTCGGGCCGATCGACAAATCGGCCCAGGGCCAGGTCGTTGAGGATGCGGTGGGCCGTGGAAGGGTGCAGGCCGGTTTTTTCGCTGATTTCTTTCAAACTCACCGGCTCTTCGCGCGAGGCCAGAACATCGATGAGGCTGAACATGCGCTCAATCACCTGAATGGCAGGCGCGGCGTTCGTGAGGGCTTCGTTTTTTCGCATGGCGATATATTATCGCGACTTTTTCAGGCCCCGGCATCCTCCCAGCGCCCGTCGTTGAGGACCTGAAAGGGGCGAAAGTGGCTTTTGTAGTTCATTTTGGGGCTGTCTTTGATCCAATAGCCCAGGTACAACCAGGGCAAGCCCAACTGACGCGCCTGCTCGATCTGCCACAACACCCCGTAAGTGCCATAACTGGCCTTGTCGTCCGGGTCGTAAAAGGTGTAGACCGCTGACAAGCCGTCGTTGAGCACATCGAGAATGGAGACCATTTTCAAGGCCCCCACCTGGCCATGATTGTCGCGTTCCCGAAATTCGATCAGCCGGGAGTTGACCCGGCTTTGCAATAGAAACTGGGTGTACTGGTCAATGCTGTCGTGGTCCATGCCACCGCCGGCATGTCTGCCATTTTGGTAGCGCAAATACAGTTGGTAGTGTTCAGGGACATAACCCAGCTTGAGCACCCGCACTTGCAACGACTCGTGTTGGCGCAGGCTGCGGCGCTGATTGCGGTGGGGCTTGAATTCGGCCACATTGACCCGCAGGGGCACACAGGCCCGGCAACCGTCGCAGTAGGGCCTGTATGTGAACATTCCGCTGCGGCGAAACCCCATGGCAACCAATTCTGAGTAGGTGTCGTTATGGATCAGGTGGCTGGGGGTGGCCACTTGCGAGCGTGCCTGTCGATCAGGCAAATAGCTGCATGGGTAGGGGGCCGTGGCATAAAACTGCAACGACTGAAGGGGGAGATCGTGGAGGTGGGTCACTTTCGGTCAGGCCAGAGCAGTGACCACAATATAGGCGAAAAAGACCGCGCCGGTGTGGCCTGTGGCGTCAGAGGGGTCATTTCTGCCATGAATCGGGCCCGCTGGAGGGTCTCTGCCCCCAGGCTGCGCAAGTGGGCGGTGTCTTGCTGGGCGTCGATGAGGGGCAGCTGGTGGTGGCGAGCCCAAGCCACCAAGGCCGCCAGGGCCAGTTTGGAGCCATTGGGGCGCAATGAGAACATCGATTCACCAAACACCATGCGCCCCAAATTCACGCCGTACAAACCACCCACCCGTGCGCCGTCGATTCGGGCGGTCAGGCAAAAGGCGTGGCCCAGGCGGTGCAATCGCCCATAAGCTTCGATCATTTCAGCGCCGATCCACGACCCCTTTTGACCGGGTCGCTCGATGGTGGCGCAAAGCCCCATGATTTCCTCAAAGGGCTCATCCCAGTGGATGGTGAGGCGTTCTTCTCGAACGAGTCGTCGCAGGGTCTTCTTGAAGTGGTGATGCAAGACAAAGTGCGAGGGGCGCAAAACCATGCGGGGGTCGGTGTGAAACCAGCAGACGGGCTGCCCCGGGCTGAACCAGGGAAAAATGCCTTGCCCATAGGCGTCTAGCAAGCGTCGGGCCGACAAGCCGCCGCCGATGGCCAATAGACCGGGGGCGGGGCTGCCAGCGGGCCAGGCCAACTCAGGGGCAGGAAACGGATCGCCATCGTCCAGCCAACAAACGCTTGGGTTGTCACGCATGTAAACTATTGTAAAATAAAGGTTTACCGTTAAAAGCGGTTTAGACCGCCATTCCCAAACCATGTCGAACTCAGCCCATACGCAGTTGGATTCGCCCATGCCGGGTGTGAAGCGCATCACGCTTGTCCGCCCCGATACGCTCAATGCCCTGTCTGCGGCCATGATGACCGAATTGCAGGCCCGCTTGGCCGAAGTGGGCTCAGATGAGCAGTGCCGGGTCTTGGTATTGGCCGCGCAAGGCAAAGCGTTCAGCGCCGGCCATGATTTGCGCGAAATGCGCGCCCAACCGGATGCGGGGTTTTATCAAACGCTGTTTGCCCAGTGTTCCCGCCTGATGCTGGCCTTGCAACAGTTGCCGCAGCCGGTCATTGCCCAGGTGCAAGGCATCGCCACGGCAGCCGGATGTCAGCTGGTCTCGATGTGCGATTTGGCGGTGGCCAGCGAGAATGCGCGCTTTGCGGTCTCAGGCATCCATTACGGCCTGTTTTGTGCCACCCCGGGCGTGGGCCTGTCGCGCAATGTCAGTCGCAAAAAGGCGATGGAGATGTTGCTGACCGGCGACTTTATTGACGCCCATGAAGCCGAGCGCCAGGGTTTGATCAACCGGGTTGTGCCCGAGGCTGAATTGACTGAGGCGGTGGCCCAGCTGTGCGGGCGCATTGTGGCCAAGCCCCCTGTGGCCGTGCGCATGGGCAAAGCCCTGTTTTATCAACAGCTTGAATTGGGCATTGCGGCCGCCTATCAATTGGCGGGGCAGACCATGGCCTGCAATATGATGGATGCGGCTGCCCAAGAGGGCTTTCAGGCCTTTATTGAAAAACGGTCGCCGAATTGGTAGAACCCCAATTCAGGTCTCGACACGGTGGCATCGACCTGCTCAAGGTCATTTGTGCACAGCTCATCGTGCTGCACCATGCCACGGTCTATGCACCGCCAAACTTGCCAATCACTCAATTCTGGCCGCAACTCAGCGCTTTTTTGATGGAGCCGGGGCGATGGGTGGTGCATGTGTTTTTGGTCATTGGGGGTTACCTCAGCATACAGTCGTTGGATCGCTCACGGGGATGGGCGTGGTGGGAGCTGGCCTGGCTTCGCTACCAGCGTCTGATGCCCTTGTTTGTAACGGCTGTGGCCATGACCCTCTTGATGGGTTGGTGGGTGCGCGGCCATTACGCCCCCGACTTCGTCACACCTTGGCCGGGCTGGGCCGATATCTGGGCCCATCTGACGCTGACCTTTGACTGGTTGGGTGTGCCTGCTATTTCGGCGGGTGCCTGGTATGTGGCCATCGATTTCCAGTTGTATGTCTTGCTGGCACTGGTTGCTCTGGCGTTTCGTCAGCCCAAACACGAAAAAAGCGGGCGCTGGCGAATGGCCATTTTGGTGTTGACGGTGCCCGTCGCCACTTGGGTGTTCAGCCGCTTGCCCGCCCTGGACGCTTATGCACCATATTTTCTGGGCTCTTACGGATTGGGCGCACTGGTGGCCCTGACCCAAAAGCGTCCCCGCGAACGGGTTTTGCTGTGGGTGGTCATGATCGTTCTGGTCCTTGATCTGTGCATCGACTGGCGAGATCGCCAGGCCCTGGCCTTGGCCACGGCGGCTGGCCTTTGCATTTGGGATATGTGGCACATTGATTGGCGCATGCCAGCGTGGGTTGGGCGCGCCAACGACCTCAGCTACGCTTTGTTTGTGACGCACTTTAGCTTGCTGATCGGACTGGGGGCTTGGTGGTCGTCACAAGGTCCCAGTGGAAACACTGCGGCTGTGGCCTATTTGGGTGTCGCGGCAGCGCTGTCCTGGGCTTGGGCATGGGCCTTAAAGGCCATTTGCGATGGCTCAGGGGCCTGGTTGGCGAGGTATCTTACGCCGTGGGCCCGGAGGGCTTAGGAAATCAAAATCGGCCCCTTGGTCGGCCTGGGTCACCGATTGCAGATACAGCTTGCGATAGCCGCGTTCGGCAGTGGGTGGCGTGACCGGTTGCAGGGCCTGGCGGCGCGCCAATTCTTCGGCACTGACCAGCCACTCCAGTCGCCGATCTTTGACTGAGAGCCGAATCCGGTCGCCGTTTTGCACCCAGGCCAGAGGACCGCCCACGGCAGACTCCGGGGTGACGTGCAAGACGATGGTGCCAAAGGCGGTGCCGCTCATGCGCCCATCGGAGATGCGCACCATGTCTTTGACCCCGGCGCGCGCCAGTTTTCTGGGTATGGGCATATAACCGGCCTCTGGCATGCCCGGTGCCCCTTTGGGGCCGATGTTTTTCAGCACCAGCACATCGTCGGCATTCACATCCAGGTCCTCGCGGTCGATGCGTTCGGCCAGGTCTTGCAGGTTTTCAAACACCACAGCCCGGCCTTCGTGCGCCATCAGGCGCGGGTCGGCAGCGGAAGCCTTGATGATGGCCCCGCCCGGGGCCAGATTGCCTTGCAATACGGCCAGACCCCCTGGCGGATAGATGGGGCGATCGAGGGGGCGCACCACGGTCTGGGCAAAGCCGGGGCCTGCGCGCTCCATTTCCTCACCCAAGGTGCGGCCCGTGACAGTCAGGGCATCGAGGTGCAGCAGCGGTCGCAGTTCACGCAGCAGCGTGGCCATGCCGCCAGCCGCATGAAAATCTTCCATGTAGTGGTCACCAGAGGGTTTCAAATCGAGCAATACCGGCGTCTCGCGACCCATGCGATCCAGCGCCTTCAGGTCCAGCTCGAAGCCCAAGCGCCCGGCGATGGCCGCCAGGTGAACGATGGCATTGGTCGAGCCGCCGATGGCCAACAAGACCCGCATGCCATTTTCCAGGGCCCTCTCATCGAGAATCCGGCTGATGTTCAAGCGTTCCCGGGCCAGCCAGACCGCTTGTTGGCCGGTTTGCTCGGCCACCCGCATGCGTTCGGCAGTGACCGCCGGAGGCGAGGCGCCGCCAGGCACGGTCAAACCCATGGCCTCGGCCAGGCAGGCCATGGTGCTGGCGGTGCCCATCACGCTGCAGGTGCCCACACTGGCGACGAGCTGATTGTTGACGTCGTCGATCTCGTCCTGATCGATTTGCTCCGAGCGGAACATGGCCCAATAGCGGCGGCAGTCGGTGCAGGCGCCGACGCGCTGGCTTCGGTGTGAGCCGGTGAGCATAGAGCCGGTGATGAGTTGAATGGCCGGTACATTGGCTGAGGCGGCCCCCATCAACTGGGCCGGCACCGTTTTGTCGCAACCGCCGATCAACACCACCGCATCCATGGGCTGGGCCCGCAGCATCTCCTCGGTGTCGATGGACATCAGGTTGCGCAGGAACATGCTGGTGGGTGATGCAAAGCTCTCGTGCAGAGAAATGGTGGGGAAGGGCATGGGCAAGCCACCCGCCAATTGGATGCCACGGGTGACGGCCTCCAGCAACTGTGGCATATTGCCATGGCAAGGGTTATAAGCGCTGCCGGTGCTGGCAATGCCAATGACGGGCCGATCCAGGGCCTCGTCGGTGTAGCCGGCCCCCTTGATGAAGGCTTTGCGCAAAAACAGCGAAAAACCGCTGTCGCCGTATTGGGTCAGGCCTTTTTTAAAGCCGGACGGGTGAGATGAGTTGCTCATGGCAGGGCCGAAACAAAAATAAGTGCTTATTTTGACCCAAGCGCCGGGGACTTGTTTTTATTCGGACATCGGGCTGGGCATGCCCTCATTTGGGGAGGCTTGACAAAGCTCAAGTTGAGCAAGCCCCAGCGCAGTGCCTAAGCACTGGTTTGGTGCCAAGATGCGGCTTGTCGCTTGGCACTGGAATTGCTGGCCAAATGGCATACACGGGGGAACAATGGTCAGACTGGATGAAATGCATGGAAGTTCGGGGGGCACTTCTGAGGTCATGCCCCACTACCGCTCTTACCACGCCTGGTTGGCGCGACAGTCGCACCGGGCCATGGCCGACCGCCAGCATGAGGCCGAAATGGTCTTTCGTCGGGTCGGCATCACCTTTGCCGTGTACGGTGACAAAGACGCGGACGGGGCGGGCACTGAGCGGTTGATTCCGTTTGACCTGATCCCGCGCATCATTCCGGCCCATGAGTGGCGTCATTTGCAGCAGGGCCTGGTGCAGCGGGTGACCGCGTTGAACCGGTTCATCCATGACATCTACCACGAGCAGGAAATTCTGCGAGCCGGGTTAATACCCGCCGACATGGTTTTGGGCAACGCCCAGTTCAGGCCCCAGATGCAGGGTTTGTCGGTGCCGGGTGACGTTTATTCGCACATCAGCGGCATAGACATCGTGCGAGCCCCGGACCCGAATGGGCAACCCTGTTACTACGTGCTGGAAGACAATCTGCGGGTGCCCAGCGGCGTGAGCTATATGCTGGAGGACCGCAAGATGATGATGCGGCTTTTTCCTGAATTGTTCAGCACCCATGCGGTCTCGCCGGTGGCCCATTACCCCGACCTGTTGCTGGAGACCTTGCGCGCGAGCGCACCCAACGCCAGTGCCGACCCCACGGTGGTGGTGTTGACGCCGGGCATGTACAACAGCGCGTACTTCGAACACGCTTTTCTGGCCCAGCAAATGGGGGTGGAGTTGGTGGAGGGGAAAGACCTGTTTGTGCGCGATGATTTTGTCTACATGCGTACCACCCAGGGCCCCAAACGAGTGGATGTGATTTATCGACGACTCGATGACGACTTTCTCGACCCGGCGGTTTTCCGGCCTGGCTCCACGCTGGGCTGTGCGGATCTGATGCAGGCTTATAGAGCAGGGCATGTCAATATTTGCAATGCCATCGGCACGGGCATCGCCGACGACAAATCGATCTACCCTTATGTGCCCCGCATGATCGAGTTTTATCTCGGCGAAAAACCCTTGCTGGCCAATGTGCCGACCCGCATTTGCCGCGACCCGCAAGATTTGCAATACACCCTTGATCATCTGAGCGAGCTGGTGGTCAAAGAGGTGCATGGCGCCGGGGGTTACGGCATGCTGGTCGGGCCAGCGGCAAGCCGGGCCGAGATCGAGGCCTTTCGAACCGCTTTGCTCGCGGACCCGGCACGCTACATCGCGCAGCCCACTTTGTCTTTGTCCACTTGCCCCACCTATGTCGAGGAAGGCATCGCCCCGCGCCACATCGATTTGCGGCCTTTTGTGTTGACCGGCAAAACCGTGCAAATGGTGCCTGGCGGCCTGACCCGGGTGGCCCTGAAAAAAGACTCATTGGTGGTCAACTCATCGCAGGGCGGGGGCACCAAGGACACCTGGGTGTTGGAGCACTGAATATGCTGTCGCGTACCGCCGATCATTTGTACTGGATGTCGCGCTACACCGAGCGCGCCGAAAACACCGCCCGCATGCTGGATGTCAATGTGCAGACCGGCCTGCTGCCGCAATCGGCTGATGTGGCCGAGTCGGGCTGGCGTGGACTGCTCTCCATCAGTGAATTGCAACCGGCCTACCAGGCCCTGTATGGCGACATCAGCGCGGCCGGCGTCTTGCAGTTCATGGTCAGCGACGCCGACAACCCGTCGTCCATCGTGAGCTGCCTGATGGCCGCCCGTGAAAACGCCCGCGCGGTGCGCGGCACCCTCACCACCGAAGTTTGGGAAACGCATAACCAGACCTGGCTGGAACTGCAACAGCGTCTGGGACGGGGCGAACACGAGCGCGATCCGACCCAGTTTTTTGAATGGGTGAAATACCGCTCGCACCTCTCGCGTGGGGTCACGGTGGGCACGATGCTGATGGATGAGTCCTTGCATTTCATGCGTTTGGGCACTTTTCTTGAGCGGGCTGACAACACGGCACGTTTGCTGGATGTGAAGTTTCACGCTGTCGAGGGCGATTTCACCGGTCAGGTCGGGCAACGCGAAAACGAGCACGACTTCTACCACTGGAGCGCGATTTTGCGCAGCGTCTCGGGTTTTGAGATTTACCGCCGGGTTTATCGTGACGTGATACGCCCCGAGCGGGTGGCCGAACTGCTGGTGCTCAGACCCGACATGCCGCGCTCTTTGCACGCCAGCATGAACGAAGTGGTGGCCAACCTGGCTCTGGTGGCCAACGCTGAATCGGCTGAAACCGAGCGTCTGGCCGGTCGTCTGCGCGCCGAGCTGAAATATGGCGCCATCGCCGACATCCTGGCCAGCGGTTTGCATGCCTTTCTGACCCGCTTTCTGGACCAGGTCAACGCCCTGGGGGGGCGCATCAGCCGCGATTTCTTATTGCCCGACTGAAGCCCCAAGGGCCATTCAAGGAAGTCTTTGATCGGTCGATACACTCAGGGTGGGTTTTAACCGGAGTTGTCGATGCGCCTGAATACAGCCCGAGTGCTGTGTGGTCTGCTGGCTTTGTTCGCCAGTGCCGCCGCATGGGCGGTGCAATTTCGGCTGCAAGTGGGTCAGGCGAACCGGGTGCCGGTGGGCATTGAGGTGCGCAACGCAGAAACCCTGTGCAATGTGGAAATTCGGGTCGATGGCGGCCCGCCGTTTCAGCAGCGGGTCAGCGCCCCCGACTTCATGGCTTGGCTGGTATTGACGCCCGTGCGCAGCGGGCCGGTGCAGGTGTCTTGGCGCGGGGTCTTTCACCGAAACGACCGTGACGAACTCGTCAACCCTTGTCCGACCCAGGGACAAACCCGCTTCATGGCCGGCACCAGCAATTTAGATTTGCAACAAGATTGGCGCCAGTGGTGGGCCAGCCAAGACCCGGCCCAAGCCCAGTGCATGCAAAAAATACTGGAACTGCTGACCGTGAAAACCGATTGGCTCGACCGCCTCGACCCCGAGCCGGCTTTGCCCGGCAAGGTGCTGGCCCGCAGCCAATCGCAATGCGAGCGTTTTGTGCAGATCAAAACCCCATGGGGCAATGAGCCCATGCAGTCGCACCCTTGCAATTGGCGCGGTCTGAAAACCCGATGTGAAGGGTATTACACCCAGGCGGGCGGCAAAGGCCAGCGGCTGAATTATGAGCAGGCGGTCGCCATGCATGTGAGCGGCACCGCGCTGGTGGCCGGACACGCCGAGAGCATGGCGGCACAGCAGGCGCGTGCCCGGGCCGCCAAGGCTGCCGCCGATCAGGCCATCGCTGAAGAAAATGCCCGTGTGGAAGCCTTCAAGAAGGCCCTGGCCGAGCAAAAGGCGCGCGAAGAGGAGCAACGACTGGCTCAGCAACAGGCGGCAGCGGAGGAGCGGCAGAAAAAAATCAAGGCCGCCGAGCAGCGTGAGCGTGAATGGCTGGAAAACCGGCCTTGGCTGGTGCGCAAGCTCTCACGCGTGCAGCCCAAACCCCTGGAAGAAGAGCAGGCACAAAGCGAGCCGGGCAAGAAACAGCCCTGAGGGTCTTGTGTTTTGGCCAGCCTGAGGCGGTCAGCGCAACTGGAGTTGCCGCACCCAGGCCAAGGCCATGGCCTGGGCTTGACCGGCGTGGATGGAGGCACCATCGGCCCCCAATTCGGCCGCCAGGTGGGGCCGCAAAAACGCTTGCGGACCGCCCACCATCACGCGCAATTGCCGATGGCGACTCTCGCTGCGGCATCGCTCTATGGTTTGGTGGATGATGTCCATGTCGCGGTCATCGGCCACCGACAGGCCCAACACATCGACCCACTCATCACGAAGCAGCTCCGGCAGGGCGTCGTAGTCCACGGTGGGGCCGGCCAGCACATTCCAGCCGTGCCAATGAAAAATCTCGCCCGTCACCGCCAGCCCCAGCGTGTGGCGACTGTGATTGGGCACCGAGAGCACGATCTTGTGCGGATTGCTGGGGCCGTGCCCCATGCGCAACCTCTCGTCGGCGATGTCATAGACCAAATCGAGCAATCGCTCAGAGCCCAATTCGACCGATCGGTAATTGATGCGGTCGCAGGCCCACCAGGCGCCCAAGACCACTGCCGCACCGGTGATGGCTTCGACCAGGAACTGCTCGGCGTCGATGCAGTGGTGCAGCATGGTTTCGGTGTGACGCAAAAAACGGGCGGGGTCCAGGGCCATCGACTCGATGGCCATTTCTTCCACTTGGGCGGTCTCAAATGCGGGGTAGACACGAGACGCCGGAAAATGCGCACGATAATGCTCTGCATCGACAAAGCCCCTGAGGGCTTCACGCAGGGTGGCGGTGAAACGGGTGCGGTGATCCATGCTTGACTCTTCCAGACACTTTAGATTCAAATGAATCAATTGTCAATATTAACTGACATGTCTAATTGTCAATTTAAATTATCAAATCCATGGGGCCGCCGTGCCTGGCTGGGGCAATCTGCAGCCTGTCTGCTGGCCTGTCTGGCTGCCAGTCCTCTGCGCAGCAGGGCGGCGGCCAGCGAAGCCCCCTTGAGCGACGCCGTGAGGGGGGCGCTGGGTGAGCGTTGGCGTTCCACTGCGCCAGAGGTGGCCATGCCTGCCGAGGCCCAGGCTTGGCAGTCTTGGGCGAAGCTCAGGCTCAGCCGTTGGTTGCCCGAAGCCGAGTTGCGCGAAGAGCTGGTGCGCCATGTCTGGTATGAGGCCAGACGGGCGGGGCTGAGCCTGTCGCTGGTGCTGGGGCTGATGGAGGTGGAGAGCGGTTTTCGCAAGCATGCCCTGTCGGTCGCGGGCGCCATGGGCTATATGCAAATCATGCCTTTTTGGGTGCGGGCCATCGGAGACGGCGATGTCTCGGGCTTGTGGCGCACCCCCATCAATTTGCGATACGGCTGTGTCATCTTGCGCCATTACATTCAAATGGAAGACGGCGATCTGGTGTGGGCGCTCGGGCGCTACAACGGCACCCGGGGCCAGACCGAGTACCCGGCACGAGTGCTGGCTGCACAGCGGGCCTGGCGACAAGCGCACGACTAGCTCAGTGCGGCCAGCCAACCAGGCAAGCGCTGCAAAACTGGCTCGCAGCGGGTTTTGCAGAGCTTCCCTAGAATGTATTGACCAACCCCCATCGGAGTCAGTTGCATGGAACTCAAACCCAATCTTCTTAAACAAGCCCTGGCAGAGGGCAAAGTTCAACTCGGCCTGTGGAGCTCTTTGTCGAGCAACTACAGCGCGGAGATCATTGCCGGCTCGGGGTATGACTGGATTTTGCTGGACATGGAGCATTCGCCCAACGACTTGCGCAGCGTCTTGAGCCAAATGCAGGCCATGGCCGCCTATCCGGTCGAAGCCATGGTGCGCCTGTACCAGTTTGACAAAGACCTGGTCAAGCTCTACCTCGATATGGGGGTGCGCGGCTTTGTGTTTGCCAATGTCGAGAGCGCCGAGATGGCGCGTGAGATCGTCGCCAGCACCCGCTATCCGGCCCACAGCGGTGTCAGGGGGGTGTCCGGACAGCACCGGGGCAACCGCTGGGGCAGGGTACACGGCTATGCCCAGCATGCGCACGAACAACTCTGTCTGATGCTGCAAGTCGAGTCCTTGCCCGGGGTCAGGCATGCGCGCGAGATCGCCTCGGTCGAGGGGGTGGATGGCATTTTTGTCGGCCCCAATGACCTCGCTGCTGCACTCGGTCACATGGGCCACTCGAACCACCCCGAGGTGCAAAAAGTCATCCGCTCGGTGCTCGATGAGATTCGGGCTTGCGGCAAAGCCCCCGGCATTTTGGCGGTGGTGGAAGAAGACGCCAAGCGTTACATCGAGTGGGGTTACACCATGCTGGGCGTCGGCTCTGACCAGGGTTTGCTCATCAAGGCCAGCGATGGCTTGGTGCATCGCTTTCGCGAGCATCTCGCCAGCCACCCCTGACCCACACCATCACCCACCCTTGTCATGAACGATCTCGGACGTCTGGAAGACCTGCCTGCCGACTATGTGGAGGAAATGCGCCGCCACCATCTGGTGCCTTTGTGGCCCAGCCTCAGGGGCGTATTGCCCCCCAAGGTGCCGAACCGGCAAACGCGCCCCACGCATTGGCCCTATGAGGCCATACGCCCCTTGCTATTGCGTGCGGGCGAACTGACCCCGATAGAGAAAGCCGAGCGGCGGGTGCTGGTTTTGGCCAACCCCGGGCATGGCCTGGAGAAGATGCAGGCCAGCGCGGCCATTTATTTGGGCATGCAACTTTTGTTGCCAGGCGAGTGGGCCCCTGCGCACCGTCACACCCCCAATGCGGTGCGCATGGTGGTTGAAGGTGAGGGCGCCTACACCACGGTCGATGGGCAAAAGTGCGAGATGCATCGAGGCGACCTCATTCTCACGCCCACCGGTCTGTGGCACGAGCACGGCCACGATGGCGATCAGCCGGTGGTTTGGCTCGATGTGCTGGATTTGCCCCTGATGTACTACGCCGAGGTCTCATACCACGTCAATGGCGCCCGCCAGATGGTCAAGGGCGCTCAGGGCGAGAGACAGTATGCCCAAGGGGGGCTGTTGCCCACGCCGGTTTTTCAGCGCGGACAGACAGATTACCCGGTCTTGCGTTATCCATGGTCGCAGGCGCGGGCGGCTTTGCAGGCCATGGCCGAGTCAGACCCGGCACCCGAAGCTTTGCAAATCACTTATGTCAACCCCCTCACCGGGGCCGATGCCGAGAATGTGCTGGGCTTTTACGCGCTCATGTTGCGACCTGGACAGACCTTGGGCTTGCCCGCGCGTTCACCGGCCCAGGTGTTTCATGTCATTGAGGGTGCGTTGTCGATGTCATGTCAGGGCAGTGCCTTTGACATGGCTCAGGCCGACACCGCTTGTGCGCCAGGTTATGAGGCCGTGACCCTGCGCAACCTGGCGCCAGATCGGGCCTGCTTTGTGTTCATGGCCGATGAATCGCCCTTGCACCGTAAGCTGGGCGTGTACGAGGTGCGCTAGGCCTGTGCCCCCAACCGGGCCTGCTGAACCGCATGGTGCCAAGCGTCCATGCGGGCTTGCGCCTGATCGCTGGACAGGGTGGGTACAAAGGTGCGCTGCGCCTGCCACTGGCTTTTGAGGTCGTCGAGGTGGGCGTAGACCCCGCTGTGCAAGCCCGCCAGATAGGCGGCCCCCAGCGCGGTGGTCTCGGTGACCTGGGGCCGCACCACCGGGATGCCCAGCAAGTCGGCCTGAAACTGCATCAGGAGGTCATTGACGCAGGCCCCGCCGTCTACCCGCAACTCGCTGACCGGCACGCCCCCGTTGGAGAGGGCGTCTTTGTTCATGCTTTGCAACAAGGCCGCACTCTGAAAGGCAATGCTCTCCAATGCCGCCCGGGCGATGTGCGCCACGCTGGTGCCGCGTGTGAGGCCGGTGATGATGCCGCGCGCCTGCGCGTCCCAATAAGGGGCCCCCAAGCCCGTGAAGGCGGGCACAAACATCACCCCGCCTGAGTCGGGCACGCTTTGCGCCAGTTCTTGCACCTGGCTGCTGGACTCGATGGCATGAAGGCCATCGCGCAGCCATTGCACCACCGCCCCGCCGATGAAGACGCTGCCCTCCAGTGCGTATTGCGGCACATCTGTCTGTTGGGCCGCTGAGGTGCTGATCAGCCCGTTGTGGCTGGTGTGGCACTGCTGCCCGGTGTGCATCAACATGAAGCAACCCGTGCCATAGGTGTTTTTGGCCATGCCCGGGGTGAAACAGGCTTGGCCAAATAGCGCGCTTTGCTGGTCACCCGCGACCCCGCCTATGGGTACAGGCGCACCCAAAATTTCGGGGTCGGTGTGGCCAAAGTCAGCGCACGAGGGCAAGACCTCGGGCAGCATATTGGCGGGGATGTCGAGCAGTTGCAGCAGCGTGTCGTCCCAGCGGTTGCGATGGATGTCAAACAACATGGTGCGCGAGGCATTGCTGACATCGGTGAAGTGTCGACGCCGCCCCGTGAGCTGATAAATCAGCCAGCAGTCCACGGTGCCAAAGGCCAGTTCGCCCTGCTGCGCCAGCTCTCTGGCGCCGGGGATGTGTTCAAGGATCCATTTGAGCTTGGTGCCGGAAAAATACGCATCGATGCGCAGACCGGTTTTTTGCTGAACCAGGGCCTCGTGGCCCTGCTCACGCAGTTGGGCACAAATGGGCTCTGAGCGCCGGTCTTGCCAAACGATGGCGTGACACAAAGGCTGTCCGCTGCGACGGTGCCAGACCAGCGTCGTCTCACGCTGGTTGGTGATGCCGATGGAGGAGATATCGGCGGGCTTGACCCCGGCTTGCTGCACCGCCTGGCGCAAAGTGGCGCACTGCGAGCCCCAAATCTCCATCGGGTCATGTTCGACCCAGCCCGGGCGCGGGTAGATTTGGCGAAACTCTTGTTGGGCCAGCGCCTGAACGCGGCCTTCAGGGGTGAAGACGATGCTGCGTGAACTGGATGTGCCTTGGTCTAGCGCCAGCAGATGGCCCATAAGAGTGTTCCCGGTTCGGGGTCAAGCCGCTTTGGCCGCCAGACGGGTTTTGGGTTTAGCCCGTGTGACGGCTTTGGCGGTGCTGGCAGATTTCGGTTTAGCTCGGGTCTTGGCCGCCACTTTGGCCTTGGCTTTGGTTTTGGGGCTGGCGGCGGCCTGTTCGGCGGCATAGGCCAGGCAGCGTTGCATGGCCAGCGGGGTGAATTCGGCCTTGGGTTGGTTGCCCCCGATCACGAACATCAGCAGGTGCTCTTTGTTGGGCTCGCCCTTGGTCACGTTCATGAAGCGGCGTGCCACCCCGGGCGGAAATGAAATGACATCGTAGGGCTTGAGGTCGGCATGCAATTTTTTCTTGCCCTCGTTCCACTCGCAGCGCCAGGTGCCGGTCATGGGGATGAAGGTCTCGTTCGTGTCGTGGTTGTGCATGAGGGGGCCGCACCCGGGCTTGGCTTTGGCATAGCCCAGATTGAAGCCTTCGGCGATGGCAATGGCGGGCATCATGGCCGCGTTGTCACCCACCGGTGAGGTGGTGGCCTTGTTGCCCTTTTTGGGGGGCTGAAACCCAATCACGGCGTACAGGGTGCGCTTGCACTCGGGCAGGGGGCTGTCTGGCAAGCCACCATCTGACCCTTTCAGTTTGGAAAAGCGAGCGATGCGCTTGTCCATGTCTTTCTTGCTCAGCACACGTATGTCTTTCCAACTGGCCATCTTCCATCTCCTTGGGTTTCATTCACACACCGACCCTGTATTGGGCCTGCGTTTGGCGATGTTAGCCCCAGGCTGGCTCTAAGGACAGTCTCTTGTGCATCAGGCGGGTGTCAGCCGCTTGGGCCGATGTGTTCAAGGCAGCAAGCCCATGTGAGGTGGAATCAATGAAAAAATACAACTGCCTTTTTAAAAATAATCTTTTATAATTAATTTTATTGTATAATAAAAGAAATTTTGTGTTCAAAGAAGCGCTATTCATTTGTCATCACACCAGAGAGGTTTTATGACCCAGCAGAGCCATGAAACAGGCCGCCAATCAAACCCTGGCCGCACGGGCCACACCAGCCAAGCCCCGGTTCAGCCCGAAAGCCTGGCCGAGCCGCTGGGCTTAAAACGCCGTCACTTCATGGGCACGGCATTGGCACTCGATGCCGCGGCACTGCTGGCCGCATGCGGAGGCGGGGGTGGGGGTGGTGATGCGGGCCATGCCAGTATGAGTGGCAGTGGGTCGGGCAGCAGTTCTGCCAGTGGTTCAAGTGGTTCAAGTGGTTCAAGTGGTTCAAGTGGTTCAAGTGGTTCAAGTGGTTCAAGTGGTTCAAGTGGTTCAGCCAGCAGCTCAGCCAGCAGCTCAGCCAGCGGTTCAGGCAGTGGCTCGGGCAGCGGCAGCGCGGCACCCACCCAGTGGGTGGTGAGCACCTGGGCGGGGATAGGAGGAAGTTCGGGCAATGCCAATGGCACGGGTGCCACGGCGAGTTTTAACTTTCCCTGTGGCGTGGCCGTGGACCGCAATGGCAATGCGTTTGTGGCTGACAGAGAAAACCATCTGATCAGAAAGATCAGCCCCTCAGGCGTGGTCAGCACCTTTGCAGGGGGGCTGGGGTCGGCGGGCTATGTGGATGGCACGGGCACCACGGCCCGCTTTAACAAGCCTTATGGGCTTGCCGTGGACAGCAGTGGTGATTTGTATGTCGCAGATTACAGCAACCACCTGATCCGCAAGATCAGCGCTGCAGGCGTGGTCAGCACCCTGGCCGGCACATCATTGACCTCGGGCTTTGGCAATGGCACGGCAGGAACGGCGAGCTTCTACAACCCGACGGGCGTGGCCGTCGACACCAACGGCCAGGTGTATGTGGCCGATTACAACAACCACCTGATCCGCAAGATCAGCCCTGCGGGTGTGGTCAGCACCCTGGCAGGCAGCGCGGGGGCTTCGGGGTTTGCCGATGGCACAGGCTCAGCGGCGACATTCAACAACCCATCTGGCGTCGCGGTCGACAGCAGCGGTGTGGTTTATGTGGCAGATTACAACAACCACCTGATCCGCAAGATCAGTCCTGCGGGTGGGGTCAGCTCTTGGGTCGGGGTTGCCAATACGTCGGGGTATCTGGATGGTGCGGGTGCAACCGCGAAATTGAACCACCCTGCCGGCGTTGCCGTTGATGCAAGTGGATATGCGTATGTGACGGATACGTCCAGCCACGTGATCCGCAGGGTCACCCCCCAGGGCGTGGTCAGCACGATCGCGGGGTCTGCAGGAAATGGTGGCTATGCCGATGGCACGGGTGGGCTGACGAGATTTAGCTACCCTAATGGCATCACCCTGGACGCCAGCGGCATCTTGTATGTGTCAGAAGGGCTCGGCCAACGCATCTGTAAAATCACCCCCATCTGACCGGGGTGCAGCAGGTTTAAGAACTTAGAACGACGCAAAAAAAGGGTTAGCCACACACGGGTCTGTTTTCAGATTTAAACCCTTGGCAGTGAAAGCCGGTTTGAGCCGTGGCGTGATGGTACCTGTTCAAATGCAATCAGGTTCTGAGCGCGCGGCACCTGCCCAGTCAAAGCCCTCAGGCTTTTTCGGCAGGCTTGGCGTCTTTGTCTTTGGGGGGGTAGCAGTCGTAGCAGGCAAACATCAGGCTGCCGGCCAGGCGCTTGTACGAGCCATAGGCACGTGGCTTGTGAACGCCACACTTGAAACAGCTCATGGTGGCGCCTGTTTGGCCCCGCTCGCCGAAGGGCGAGCCCCCGGTGCGGGATTTGTAACGCAAGCCGTCGCTGCTGATCTGGGTTTTGCCGTCTCTAGTCATGGAGGTATTCTACCAAAACACGGCAAGCCACCGCCGCCCTCAGCCCAGGGCTTGCGCCATGGCGATCAGACTGCGGTCGCGGCCCCGTGGGCCCAGCAATGAAATGCCCAGCGGCGCACCCAGGCGAGTGGCCAGCGGCATGCTCAGTTGGGGCAGCCCGGTCAGGCCCGAGATGCACAACATGCGTATGGCATTGTTGCGGTAATTCTCCAGCTCTGATTCGGGTTGCTGGATCAGGGGGGCCACATCGGGCATGGTGGGCATGACCAGCACGCCATCGTCTCCCAGGGCCTGTTCCAATTTCCGGGTCAGTTGGCGGCGCACTTCCCAGGCATGGTTCACCTGTTCATCGGTGACTTGGCGCGACCATTCAAAGCGCTCTTTGACCCCCGGGCCCAGGGGCGGTTGGTAGCGGGTGATCAGGTCACCGTCGGTTTGCCAAGCTTCGCGGCCCTGAATGCGACGGAACGCCCAGTACAAGTCATCAAAGTCGCCAAAGAATGAATCCAGGGCCTGGGTGGCCCCGTGGGTTTGGGTGATGCGATCAAGGGGCGCTTGCAGGGCGCTGCGCACGGCAAGTTCGAGCAGGCCCCAGATTTCGGTGGGCATCAGGAGGCGCACCTTGGACGGCAGGGGCTGATCGTCGGCGCCCAGCAGCACATCGGCCACACGGGCATAGGTGGCGATGTCGCGGCTGAACCAGCCGCAGGTGTCAAAAGATGGGGATAGGTCCATGGAGCCCTGCAGGCTGACCCGGCCATGGGTGGGGCGCAGGCCATACAGGCCACAATGGTTGGCTGGTGCGCGCACCGAGCCGCCGGTGTCGGTGCCCAGCGCAAAATCGCACAGGCGGTTGGACACCGCCGAGGCCGAGCCTGAGGACGAGCCGCCGGTGATGCGGTCGGGGGCGGCGCCGTTGACGGGGTTGCCGAAGTGGGCGTTTTGCCCGTTCATCGAGAAGGCGAGTTCATCGGTGACGGTCTTGCCGACAAAGCGGGCCCCGGCATCGAGCAGTTTTTGCACGGTTTGCGCATGGCGGCCCTTGATGCCTGAGCGCGCCAGCACAAAGGGTTGGCCGCCCCCGGTGGGGTATCCGGCCACATCGAACAGGTCTTTGGCGGCAAAGGTCAGCCCGGCCAGCGGGCCGCTGCCACTGTGCGACACCCAGGCGTTGGGGTAGGGCACAAAGCAACGCGCCTGCTCGGACACCGAGACCTGAGCGATGTCGTGCGGGGGGGCCTCCAGGGCATCGATGGCTTGGGCCAGGCGGGCGTCGCGCTCGGTCAGCCCGCCGGCGTCGTGGGTGGAGAGCGTCAGACGTACCCGGTTGTACACATTGTGGATGTCGGGGTGGTGGTCTTGCTCATGGGCCAGTTCAGCCACCCGGTTCAGAAAAGCCATGGCCAGGCCGAAGGATTCAAACACCCACTCACGGCTGACCGATTTTTGGTCCTGACTCAGCGACCAGTGGCCCCAGGGGTGGCTTTGGGCTTTGAAACTCATGGAAATTCTTTCAAAAAAAGGGATGTTGGGGTGACCCAAATGACAATGAAAACGCCATCTGTCGTGTATTCTGTCGCATTTGGATTCCTGAGAAAGTCACATGAGTTTACCGACCCAAATGAGATACATGGACCATGGCAGCGGGGGAGGCCCTGAGGTCATTGTTGAAAAGCAAGGGCCTTTGCCCGTACCGGCCAGTGGCGAGGTCTTGCTCAAGGTGGCCTACGCCGGTGTCAACCGGCCAGACTGCATTCAGCGCAGTGGCCGCTACCCGCCACCGCCCGGGGCTTCACCCTATATGGGGCTGGAGGTGTCGGGAGAGGTGGTGGCGCTGGGGGCGGGTGTGACCCGCTGGAAACTGGGCGACCGTTTGTGCGCCCTGGCCAATGGCGGCGGTTACGCCGAATATTGCACTGTGCCCGAAGGGCAAGCACTGCCGATACCGCAAGGCCATGACTTGTTGCAAGCGGCGGCCTTGCCGGAGAATTTTTTCACGGTCTGGACCAATGTGTTTGAGCGTGGCCGGCTGCAAAAGGGCGAGCGGTTTTTGGTTCATGGCGGCTCTTCCGGCATCGGCTTGACGGCCATTCAATTGGCCCATGCCTGGGGGGCAGAGGTGTTCTGTACTGTGGGCAGTGAGGACAAGGCGCAAGCCTGTCGCGCCGCCGGAGCGGACCACGCCATCGTCTACAAAGACCACGATTTTGTCGAGGTGGTCCAGGAAATCACCGGCCAGCAGGGGGTGAACCTGATTTTGGACATGGTGGGTGGCCCCTACATACAGCGCAATCTGAAGATCTTGGCCCTGGAAGGGCGGCTGGTGCAAATTGCGTTCTTGCAGCCTTCCAAGGTGGAGGTGGACTGGGTCTCGCTCATGGCCAAGCGCCTGACATACACCGGGTCTACCTTGCGTCCGCGCAGTGCCGCCGATAAAGCCGCCATCGCCCAGGCCCTGCAACAGCAGGTCTGGCCGTTGTTGGCCAGCGGCCAGGTCAAGCCTTACATCTACAAAGTGTTCGACTTGTCGCAAGCGGCCCAGGCCCATGCACTCATGGAAACCTCGGCCCACATCGGCAAAATCATGATGAAAGTCGGAGGTTGAGATGACACGGCCTTTACCCATCGGGACTTTGAGCGATGCCCCTCTGCGTGAGGGCGCTTTGCAGCCCCTGTATGACTTGATCGAGCAGCACATTGCCAAGGGCATGTATCCGGGCGCGCAAATCGCCATCGCGCACCAGGGCCGACTGGTGCTGGACATGAGTTTTGGTCAGGCCCGCACCGGTCAGGGGGGCGGCATCGATGCCCAAGCCCAGCCGACCCGGCCCGACACCTTGTGGCTTTTGTACTCGAACACCAAGGTGATCATCGCCACCACCTTGTGGCGTTTGCACGAGCAGGGCCTGCTGCGCTTCACCGACCGCGTGGCCGACCATCTGCCCGAGTTTGCCGCCCATGGCAAGCAAGACACCACGTTGTTTCAGGTCATCACCCACCAAGGCGGCTTTCCGAACCGCGAGGTGCCCGCGTCGATGTGGCGCAACCACGCCCTAGTCCGCCAGGCGGTGTGCGACTTTGTGCCCGAGTGGCCTGCCGGCAGCAAGATCAGCTACCACGGCTTGAGCGCGCACTGGACGCTGGCCATGGTGATTGAGGCCGCCACGGGCCAGGATTTCCGCGAAGTGGTGGCGGCCCAGGTGTTGCGCCCGCTGGGCCTGCAAGACGAGATTTATCTGGGCCTGCCCGAGGACCAGCTGCCACGCATGTCCTATCTTTACGAGCCCGATGCCGCTCAGGGCGGGCGATTGGTGCTGCGCCCCGAGAACGCTTCGCGCGAATGGCAAGAGGCGGGTGTCCCCGGGGGCGGGGCTTATGGCACGGCCCGGGGCATGGTCGCCCTCTACCAGATGATGCTGCAAGGCGGTCGCCTCGGTGAGGTGCAACTGATTTCCCCGCGAGTGCTCGAATATGCCTTGCGCAACTACACCGGTGATCGGGTCGATGAGTTCATGGGCATGCCCATGCACCGTGGCCTGGGCCCGCATCTGCGCGGCCACAGTGTGGGCATCAGGGGTTTGGGTTCGATGGCCCACCCCCAAACTTTCGGCCACGGCGGCGTGGGCACCAGTTATTGCTGGGGCGACCCGGCCAGCGGCCTGTCTTTTGCCTACATCACCAACGCCCGCTGCCCTGACCCGTGGCACAGTTTGCGACTCGATCAGGTCAGCAATTTCGTACACGCCGCCATTCAACGCTGAACAAAGAGGAATTGCCATGCCAACCATCCATGTCGAACTGTTTGAGGGTCGAACCCTGGAGCAAAAACGCGCCTATGCCAAGGCACTGACCGAAGCCACGATTCAAACCCTGGGCAGCAAGCCCGAATCGGTGGAAATCATTTTTACCGACGTGAAGAAGCACGATTGGGCCAACGGCGGTGTGTTGTGGTCTGACCGCCCCGACGCCTGAGGCCATGCCCATGCACATCGATCGACGCCGCTGGTTGTGTGGGCTGGCGTCCATCTGGGTCGGGTCGGCGCATGCGCAAAGCCCGTTCCCGAATCGCCCCCTCAAAATCGTGGTCCCCAATGCCGCCGGTGGGGCGGCTGATATCACGGCGCGAACGATCGGGCAAAAATTGTCGGAAACGCTGGGCCAGCCGGTGGTGATCGACAACCGCCCGAGTGCGGGTGGCATAGTGGCGGCCGAACTGGTGGCCAAGGCTGAGCCCGATGGACACACCATGCTGCTGATCTCCAGCGGCACGGCGGTCAGCGCGGCGCTGTTCAAGTCGCTGCCTTTTGACACGGTGAAAGACTTTTCGCCTGTCTCCAAACTGGCCAGTTTTGACCTGGTGCTGTGCGTGGCCGAGGGCGGGCGCTTCAAAACCCTGGCTGATGTGCTGGATCATGCGCGCAGCCAGCCGGGGCGGCTGAATATCGGTACACCGCAGATAGGCACCACGCAACACCTGGCGGCCGAGCTGTTTTTATCCAGCGCCGGTTTGCAGGCGCAGATCGTGCCTTTCAATGGCACCCCGCCGGTGATCACGGCCTTGCGAGGGGGCAGCCTCGACCTGATGGTGGAGATTCTGGGGCCGGTGATGGGCCAGATCAAATCGGGTGCTTTGCGACCGGTGGCGGTGCTGGGTGACAAGCGCAATGCCGCCTTGCCCCAGGTGCCTGCCTTGCGTGAGGCGGGCGGTCGTTTGGCAGGTTTTCAGCTGGCGTCTTGGAATGGTTTGTCGGTGCCGGCCAAAACCCCGCGCGAGGTGGTGTGGCGGCTGAACCGGGTGTTGCAAGGCATTTTGGCACTGCCCGATGTCAAGTCTCGCCTGAGTGAACTGAGCCTCGATGCACAGGGCAGCACCCCCGAGCAGGTGGAAGAGTTGCTGCAGTCTGACATACGCCGTTGGACCGAGGTGATCGCCCGGGCCCAGATCGAGAAAAAGTGAGAAGTGCGCTGCGTTGGCTGGGCAGGCAGGCCCGCTGGTCTTTGCCCGCAGGGGTGTTTGTGGGCATTTTGTGGCCCGAGCTGGCCAGCGCCTGGCGCCCCTTGCTGCCTGCGGCAGTGGTGGGCACCCTGGTGGCGGCTTTGCTGCGCATGGATTGGCCCCGCATGTGGGGCTGGGTGCGACAGCCCCTCTGGCCCATGGGCCTGACGGTCTGGTTGACCGTGTTGTGCCCCTTGCTGGCGTGGGGCCTGGCCACGGCGGCGGGCTTGCCAGACCAGTGGACGCTGTTGCTGGTGTTGCAAGCGGCTGGCCCGCCGATAGGCTCGGCGGCCGCTTTTGCCATGTTCCTTGGGCTGGAGGCCAGTTTGTGCATGGTCAGCACCGTGTGGGCCACGCTGGGCTTGCCCCTGACGCTGACCGCCATTGTCGCTTGGCTCTTGCCGCAATTTGGCATCGAGGTCGATCTGTGGACTTTTTTCATGCGCGTCTTGCTGTTGGTCGCGCTGCCTTTCGCCCTGGCGGCGTTGATTCGGCGCTGGGCCGGTGCGCCCCGTTTGCGGGCCATTGATTCGGAATTGGCCGGACTGAATGTGGTGATGCTGGTGATTTTTGCGGTGGCGGTGATGGAGGGGGTGCAAGACATCTTGTGGCAAGACACCCCGCTGGCCATGGGCTTGTTTGCGTTGGCCTGCGGCTCGGTGCTGGTCTGGCACCTGGTGGGGCACGCCATGTGTCGCTGGGCCGGTCTGAACACCGCCTACACGGTGGCATTGTTGACGGGCAACCGCAACATGGGGCTGTTGCTGGTGGTGACCGCCGGCACGGCGGGTCCCTGGTTTTCGTTGTATGTGGCCATTGTGCAGATTCCCATGTATTTTGCGCCACTGTTATTGGGCCCCTGGTTGGCCCGCGCCACAAAAAAAGGAGAGAGCACATGAGTCGTTTGAAGGATCAAGTGGCCATCGTCACGGGGGCCAGCAGGGGGATAGGCAAGGCGGTGGTCGAGGCGTATGCCCGCGAGGGGGCCTTGGTGACTTTGGTGGCCACGCGTGAGTCAGACTTGATCGCGGTGCGCGACGCCTGTGGCTTGTCTGCTGAGCGTTCGCTGTGCATTGCCGCCGATGTGTCAAGGGCCGAGCAGGTGGCGCCGGTGGTGGCGCAAACCATGGCACGCTGGGGGCGTGTGGATGTGATGGTCAACAATGCGGGCATCTACCATGCGGCCCCGTTTTTGCAACACAGCCCGCAAGATTTTCAGCGACTGCTCGATGTCAATGTGTTTGGTGTGTTGCATTTCATGCAGGCCTGCCTGCCCCACATGCAGGCGCGCCGCAGCGGTTCGATCATCAATATCGCCTCAACGGCGGGCAAGTGGGGCTCGCGCAATCAAAGCGCCTACAACACCAGCAAACATGCGGTGGTGGGCCTGACGCGATGTGTGGCCCTGGAGGCCAGTGCGCACCAGGTGACAGTGAATGCGATTTGCCCCGGTTTCGTGCAAACCGATATGGTCGATGAGCTCAAAACCCAGGCCGCGCAAGCCGCCGGGGCCTCGGTCGATGCCTTCCTTCAAAGCATGTTGGCCCGGGTTCCGCTGGGGCGCTTGATGCAGCCCGCTGAGATTGCCGAAATGGCGGTGTTCCTGGGCTCCAGTGCGGCGCGCGGCATCACCGGCCAAAGCCTGCACATCGATGGCGGGATGGTTTTTTAACCCGGTTGATTCGAATGATTTCTAAGGCCGCACCGGCCTTTCGCTCAGGTAGATGCGCTGCAACAAACCGATGAGTTGCCGCTGCTCTTCCAGACTGAGTCCGGCGGCCGCAAGGCCCTCGAGCTTGCCCGCTTGGGTTTCAGCGCGGCGGATGAAATCTTGGCCGGTGGGGGTGGCATACAGGCCCACGGCCCGCCCGTCTTGCGGGTGCGGTCGGCGCTCGATCAGGCCGCGCTGCTCCAGCGCACGGATCAGGCCGACCAGATTGGGGGGCAGCAAATCGAGGCTGGCACACAACTGTCTGGAGGTCACCCCGGGGTTGTGAAGAATGACCGAGAGCACCGAGAAATCCACAGGCCGCAAGTCGAATTCGGCCATGCCACGCACAAAGTGTTCGATGATGACCAATGAGGCCCGGCGGGCGTTATAGCCCAGCAAACCCTCCAGAAATGTGGTGTCTACCCCGCTCTGACGGCTCATGTCTGAAGCGCCTCGGCTTCGTCCAGGGCAGCTTGCATGAGGTCGTGCCGCATGCGCCACTCAGGGCGTACCCAGCGCTGGAAGGCCTGACGGGGCGACAGCCAGCGATCGCGCGATGGGGCCGGCAACACAGGGATGTGTTCATCGAAATGCGCCCAGGCCAAAGCCATCATCCATAGGCCCAGGCCGCGCAGGTAGTCGTCGGCCAACTCTTGGGCCAGGGTGGACGAAGCGCTGGCTTGGGCCAGACGCCGGGTCAGTGCCTGCCATTGAAGGGCCATGGCCTGCAATTCGGGCTGCGGATGGGCCAAGCGGCTGCATTCATCTTGCATCAGTTCGGCCAAGGCTTGTCCACCGTCGGGCAGCACCTTTCGGATCAGCAGATCGATGGCCTGGATCTCATTGGTGCCTTCGTAAATCATGGTGACGCGGGCGTCGCGCACATATTGCTCGATGCCCCATTCACGCACATAGCCATGCCCCCCCAACACTTGCAAGCAGGCACTGGCGCCTTCGAAGGCCTGCTGGGTCAGCATGGCTTTGAGCACCGGGGTGGCCAGGGCACACCAGCGCTGGGCGGCGGCTTGTTCGGTCTGGCTCGCGTGTTTCGCACGGTCAAGTTCAAGCGCGGTGCGATAGGCCAGCCAGCGGCCCCCATCGATCCAGGCACGCTGCGTGTCCAGGATGCGGCGCATGGCTGGATGGCGGATGATGAGGTCGGCGCTGGCCTGGTCGGTGCGCGGGCCCGGGGCCCGCATTTGGCGACGCTCGCGGGCATAGGCGTCGGCCTTTTGCCAGGCGGCCTCCAGCAGACCGATGCCTTGCAGGGCCACATGCAAACGGGCGGCGTTCATCATCACGAACATGGCCGCCAGTCCCTTGCCCGGTTCGCCGACGATCCAGCCCAGGGCCTGGTCAAAGCGCATGGCGCAGGTGGGGCTGCCGTGCAGGCCCATTTTTTCTTCGATGCGGTCGCAGAAGACGGCGCTGCGCTGGCCTTGGGGGTCGATTTTGGGCACCAAAAACAGCGACAGCCCTTTCGGTCCCGGGGGGGCATCGGGCAGGCGCGCCAGCACGAGGTGGATGATGTTGTCGGTGAGGTCGTGCTCGCCGCCGGAGATGAAAATCTTGCTGCCCGAGATGGCGTAGCGGCCATCGGCTTGCGCCACGGCGCGGGTGCTCACCAAGCCCAGGTCACTGCCCGCATGGGGCTCGGTCAGGCACATGGTGGCCAGCCATTCGCCGCTGGCGACGCGTGGCAAATACAGGGCTTTGAGCTCATCGCTGGCGTGGTGCTTGATGCACTCATAGGCGCCGTGCAGCAAGCCCGGCGCCATGGTCCAGCCGTGGTTGGCGGCACTGAGCATTTCGTACAGCGTGGCCTCAAGGACGGTGGGCAGGCCCTGACCGCCGTCTGCCGGGTCGCAGGCCAAGCCGGGCCAACCGGCTTGCCAGAACGATTGGTAGGCATCACGGAATCCGTCGGGCATGGTCACCACACCATCGCGCCAGCGCGCCCCCTGTTCATCGCCGTGGCGATTGAGGGGGGCGATGACTTCGGCCACAAAGGTGCCCGACTCTTCCAGCACCTGGCGCATCAGGTCGGCGTCGATGTCGGCAAAAGGGGCCAGCTGGCGCAAGTGTTCGGGCAGTTGCAAGACCTGCTCGATCAGGAACCAGATGTCGTCGGTGCGGGGGGTGTGACTCATGCTGAACCTGCTGTGTCAGGTATCGGCGGTAAAGCCGATGCGTTTGACCAGCGGGCCCCAGCGGTCGTATTGTTCGCGCAGGCTCTGGCCCAGTTCTTCGGGGGTTGAGCCACGGGCGACCAGGCCGACCACGGCCAGGCTGTCGATGACGGCCTTGTCGCGCACTGCGGCGTTGATGGCCGCATTGGCCGCTGCCACCACATGGGCCGGGGTGCGTGCCGGGGCGAAGATGGAGAACCATTCGTCCACCGTGAGTTCCGGGTAGCCTTGTTCGGCAAATGTCGGCACCTCGGGGACAAAGGGCGAACGCTTGGCCCCGGATGTGGCCAGTATGCGCATCTTGCCGGTCTTGTGGTTGGCGATGAAGTCACCATGCGGGGTGACCATGGCCGCGACCTGACCGCCGACCACATCGGTGACGCCAGGCACAGAGCCTTTGTACGGAATGTGGTTCAGTGCCACGCCCGAGTTGATGCCCAACAAAGCGCCCAGAAAGTGAGGCGTTGATCCAGCACCCGGTGAGCCAAAGTTGGCCAGGGCCGGATTGGCTTTGGCCCAATCGAGGAATTGGCGCACTGTTTTGACGCCTTCGGGCACCAGGGGCCCGACGGCCAGGCCGTGGTTGATGATCGAGGTCATCGAGACCGGCACAAAGTCTTTGAACGGGTCGTAGCTCAGGTTGCGGTAGACGTGGGGGAAGACCGCCAGCATCGAGTAGGGGGTGAGTGCCAAGTGGCTGCCGTCGGCCGGGGCCGGTTTGAGCACATCCATGGCGATGCGCCCGCCTGCGCCAGGGCGGTTGTCAACGACCGCGACGTTGCGGGTGTAGTTGCTGCCGGCGATTTTTTCGGCCACCCGGCGCGAGACGATGTCGCCTGAGCTGCCGGCCGGGAAGCCGTAATAAATTTTGACCTGCTCAATTGGCAGGCCGCTTTGTGCCCAGGCCTGCTGAAAGGCGCTGGAAGCAAACAGGCTGGCGGCGAGGCCAGCTTGCAAAAACTCTCTTCGTTGGGTCATGGTGGGTCTCCTGGTTTAGCTGCACAAGGCCTGGATGTCGGACGGCACCTCGATGGCCTTGATCCGGTCTGGATCGTCGGGGTGACGGATGCAAAAGGCCCTTTTTTCGGTTCCTTCGCAAAGGATTTCATCGCCACGGCGCACGATGTGGCGATGGGTGAACACCTTGGCCGACCATTCGCTGACCGAGGTATGTATTTGGATGGTTTGGCCATAAGTGGCAGGGCGCAGAAAACGCGTGTGGATCTCCAGCAAGGGGGTGCCGATGATGCCTCGGGTTTTGACCAGTTCGCGCCAGGGCGGCACGCCGCATTGCATGAAAAAATTCAACGACGATGCGTCCATCCATTTGCTGAAGTTGGGGAAGAACACGATGCCCGCCGGATCGCAGTCGCCAAACAGCACGTCCACTTCATAAACCATGGTTTTGCTCATGGCGCTCTTTCAGCGTGGCGCCATGCGCAAGGCACCGTCCAGACGGATGACTTCACCGTTGAGGTGACCGTTGGTGACGATGTGCAAGGCGAGGTCGGCAAACTCACTCGGCTGTCCCAGCCGGGGCGGGAATGGGATCGAGGCCGCCAAAGAGGCCTGGATGGGCTCGGGCAAAGACCGCAGCAAAGGGGTGGCAAACAGCCCGGGGGCGATGGTGCAGACCCGGATGCCGTGTTGGGCCAAATCGCGCGCCATGGGCAGTGTCATGCCGACCACACCCGCCTTCGAGGCGCTATAGGCCTGCTGGCCCACCTGCCCGTCAAATGCCGCGACCGAGGCGGTGAAGACCATGACCCCGCGTTCGCCATCGGCCATGGGCTCAAGCCGGGCGCAGGCGGCGGCGAACAAGCGGCTGGCGTTGTAGGTGCCAATGAGGTTGACCTGGATGACGCGGGCAAATTCATCCAGGGGGGCCGCTTGGCCATCTTTGCCGACCACGCGTTTGGCGGTGCCGATGCCGGCAATGCTCATCAGGATGCGGGCCGGGCCGTGGGCCGCGGCGGCCTGATCGATGGCCTGTTGCAAGCTGGCCGAGTCGGTGATGTCGCAGGGGCAGGCCACACCGCCGATGTCGGCGGCCACCTTGCGCGCCTGCTCGGCGTTGATGTCAAGCACAGCGACCCGTGCGCCTGGGGCGGCGAGGGCGCGCGCGGTGGCTTCGCCCAGGCCCGAGCCCCCGCCAGTGACGAGGGCTGCTTGTCCTTGAATGTTCATGTCAGGCTCCTGAAGGATGTGGCGGTCGGTCAGACCGTGGGTTGGATGATGTGGTGCAGCCGCCCTTCGTGCAAGGCGGTCACCGTGTCGGCCCGATGGGTCAGCACCGCGCGCTGGTTGATGGAGCCTTTGTCGGTGATCTCGCCACGATCGATGGTGGGCGGGTCGGCCAACAGGCAAAGCCGGGCGATCCGGTTGGCGCTGCCGGTGGCCGTGCGTGCCAGATCGTTCACGACTTGCTGGAAATGGGCCTGCACTTCGGCGCTGGCCAGCACATCGGCCAGTGGCGCATCGGGGGGCAAAGGACACAGGAGACGCACCGCGGGGGTCGGAAAGACCATCGCACCGACCTCTTTCAGGTTCAATCCGGTCAACACCACATCCTGGATGTAGGGGGCACCGGCGGCGATGATTTTGCCGCGCAAGGGGCCGACACTGACGAAGGTGCCGGTGGCCAGCTTGAAGTCTTCGGCGATGCGGCCATCAAAGCGCAGGCCGAGATGGACATCAGTCTCGTCGATCCATTTCACCGCATCGCCAGAGCGGAAGAAGCCTTCTTCGTCAAAGGCCGAGGCGGTCTCTTGCGGATTGCGCCAATAGCCGGGGGTGATGTTGGGGCCAAGGTAGCGCACTTCGGTTTTGCCCTCGATGTCCACCAGTTTGAGCGCCATGCCCGGTGTGGGCACCCCCAGGTCGCCGGAGCGCACTTCGGGGCGGGTGACAAAAATCGCGAAGGGCCCCGACTCGGTCATGCCCAGGCCGGTGCTCATGACGATGCGCTCGCCGATTTCTGCTTCAGCGGATTCGTACAGGCTGTCCCACACGGGTTGGGCCAAGGCGGCACCGGCGTAAAAGAACATCCGCACCCGCGACAGGAGGTTGCGCCGCAACACGGGGTCGGTTTTCATGGCCTGGGCAATGGCCTCAAAACCCGTGGGCACGTTGAAGTAAACGGTGGGGGCAATTTCGCGCAGATTGCGCAGGGTCTCGCCCATCAGGGCCGGCGTGGGCTTGCCATCATCGATGTACAGCGTGCCGCCGTGGTAGAGAACCATGCCGAAATTGTGATTGCCGCCAAAGGTGTGGTTCCAGGGCAGCCAGTCGACCAGCACCAGCGGTGGCTCGCCCAGGATGGGCATCGATTGCACCATTTGCTGCTGGTTGGCGCACCACATGCGTTGGGTGTTGATGACTGCTTTGGGCAATTTGGTCGAGCCACTGGTGAAGAGAAACTTCACGATGGTGTCCGGGCCAGTGGCGGCCATCGCGCGCTCGACAGCCTCCCCAGGGTTGGTGCGCGCCAGGTCTTGAAGCGGCAAGTGTGAACGGTGGGCCAGGCGGCCTTCGGCCAGAACCACTTCAGTCTCGGGCGCGACGCTGGCCGCGATGGCCGCCTCATAGCGCGGGTCTTGGGCGAACACCAAACCGGGGGTGACGGTGGCCAGCACATGGCGCAGTTTGTCGTAGTCCTGGCTGACCAGAGAGTAAGGGGGTGAGACTGGTACAAAAGGCACTCCGGCGATCAGGCAGGCCACCGCCAATTGGGCGTGCTCGAGGCTGTTTTCACTCAGGATGGCCACCGGTCGCTCGGCGCTGAGGCCACGATCAATCAGGGCCTGGGCGATGGCACGACCATTGGCCCAGACCTGGGCGTAGCTCAAGTGTTGCCAGTCGCCCCATCCCCCCTCGGCCAGTTTCACCCGACGTGCCATGAAGGTGCGCTCGGGACAAGTCTGCGCCCAGTGGGCCAAACGGTCGGTGATGCGCCCGGCATGGGGGGCCAGGGCCTGCTCGGCCATGAGGTAATGCACGCCCGGGCCGCCGTCGCGCAACTCGACGCGGGTGACGCCAAATGTCATGGCTCGGTAGCGGGTCGTCATGGGGTGTCTCCTATCTGGCGCTTGAGTTGGGTTCTTGGGTCAGAGCTCAGGCTTTTTTGACCTTGTCGGCCTTGCCTTGTAAAAATGCATTCACCCGGGCTTTGGCCTCGGGGGCCGCCTGGGCGATGGCGGCCATCATGGCTTCAGTCATCAGGCCATGATCGGCGGGCTGTTCGGCAATGCGGGGCAGCACATGGGTCAGTGCGTAGTTGGTCAAGGGGGCGTTGGTGGCGATGCGCCGTGCCATGGCCAATGCCTGATCAAGGGCCTGGCCCACAGGCACCACATATTGGCTCAGGCCGATGCGCTCGCCCTCGGTGGCGTTGTAAACCCGCCCGGTCAACATCATGTCCGTCATGCGCGCCACGCCGATCAGCTTGGGCACCCGCACTGAGCCACCGCCACCGACAAAAATGCCGCGTGTGCCCTCGGGCAAGGCATAGAAGGTGCTCTCGTCGGCGACCCGGATGTGGCAGGCGCTGGCCAATTCCAGCCCGCCGCCTACCACTGCGCCATGAAGAGCGGCGACCACCGGCACCGGGCCAAATTGCACCCCATCCAGGGCTTGGTGCCACATGCGTGAGTGCATGACCCCTTGCCCGGCATCGCGCTCTTGCAACTCGGACAAATCGAGACCGGCGCAAAAGTGCTCGCCTTCGCCATGGATCACGGCTGCTTTGGCTGCGGTCGGCAAGTTCTGAAACAGGTCGCGCAAGGCCACGATCAGTCCATCATTGAGGGCATTGCGCTTGCTGGCTCGACACAGGCGCACGACGGCGACTTCGCCATCCATGTGCATTTTCAGGTCCGGGGTGGTGGGGGGAGTCATATGGGGCTTTAGAAAGTTATTTTTTATAACTATATGACCGACATGGACCCGAGTGCAATACAGTGTTTACCCTAGGTGGGCTCTGCAAAACCCCATGCGTCGCAGAGCTTCCCTAGGTCAGCGGTCGATCCATGGCTGCAAGCCCGCCGCACCAAAATGGCCTTGACTGCGCTGAAAAATGTGAAGCGGGACTCGGGCGCATTAGATAAAATAGATCTTTAACTTTTCATGTCAGGATGTCATATGCCCGCTTTATTGCCCCACATTGATCCCGATGGTCTGCTGGAGTTCTCGGTGGTTTACACCGACCGTGCGCTGAACCACATGTCGCAGCGATTCCAGGGCGTGATGCGCGACATCTCGACCATGCTCAAACAGGTCTATCAGGCGAACTCGGTGGTTTTGGTGCCGGGCAGTGGGACCTTCGGCATGGAGGCCGTGGCGCGCCAGTTTGCCCACGGTCAAAAGGTGCTGGTGATACGCAATGGTTGGTTCAGCTACCGCTGGACGCAGATTTTCGAGATGGGAAAAATCCCGTCTCAAGAGATTGTGTTGAAGGCGCGCCCGCTGAATGCCGCACCCGAAGCCCCTTGGGCCCCGTGCCCAATAGAAGAGGTGGTGGCCACCATTTTGCGCGAAAAGCCTGCAGTGGTGTTTGCCCCCCATGTGGAGACCAGTGCCGGGATGGTGCTGCCCGACGATTACATCCGCCAGGTGTCCGATGCCGTGCATCAGGTGGGCGGCTTGATGGTGCTCGATTGCATCGCCTCGGGTGCCCTTTGGGTGGACATGAAGGCCACCGGTGTCGATATGTTGGTCAGCGCCCCGCAAAAGGGCTGGAGCAGCTCGCCTTGTTGTGCGATGGTCATGTTGAGCGAGCGGGCCCGCCAAGCCATCGACAACACGCACAGCAGCAGTTTCGCCTGTGACCTGAAGAAGTGGTTGCAGGTGATGGAAGCCTATGAAGGCGGCGGCCACATCTATCACACCACACTGCCTACCGACGCCCTGACGCGCATGCGTGACATCATGCTGGAGACCAAAGCCTATGGCTTTGACAAGGTGCGCCTTGAGCAAATCGAATTGGGTCGCCAGGTGCGGGCTTTGCTGGAGAGCTGCGGTATCCGCAGCGTGGCGGCCGAGGGCTACAAGGCTGCCGGGGTCGTGGTGAGTTACACCCGTGACCCCGAGATTCAAAACAGCAAGAAGTTTCTCGCTTTGGGCCTGCAAACTGCCGCCGGTGTGCCCCTGCAGTGCGATGAACCCAAAGACTTCATGACCTTCCGCCTGGGGCTGTTTGGCCTCGATAAATGGCATCAGCCCGAGCGCAGCGTGCAACACCTGGCCCAGGCGCTGGAACAACTGGGCTACACCCGCAAAGCGGCTTGAGTCTGGTCAGCGCATGAACGGTGCGCATGAGGCCTTCAACAGGTTTGACCCCGGCCTCATGCGGCTCAACAAATCTCAGCCGATCATTGTCCGGCGGTGATTTTGTTGTCGCGCACCACCTTGCCCCATTTGTCGATTTCGTTTTTGACAAATCGATCCAGTTCTGCCGGGCTGGTGGCGGTGATGACCACGCCCATTTGCTGCAGGCGTTCTTTGACGGCCGGCTCGTTCAGGGATTTTTGCAAGGCGGCATGCATTTTGTTCACGATGGCATCAGGTGTGCCCGCCGGGGCCAGCATGCCCCACCAGGCCTGCGCCTCAAAGCCTGGCACGCCCAGCTCTTGCAAGGTGGGCACATCGGGCAATTCGGCCATGCGCTTGGGTGAGGTCACGGCCAGGGGGCGCAATTTGCCACCCGCCAGGTGCGGTGCCCACAGGGCATAGGTGGCCATGGTGACGGGCACATGACCGGCCACACCATCGGTGGCCAGCGGACCGCCGCCTTTGTAGGGCACATGGGTCCAGTCGACCTTGAGGTGGTTGCCCAGCGCCGTCATGGCCAGATGGGCCATGCTGCCTGAGCCGATGGTGCCGTAACCGATGTTGCCCGGCTTGGCGCGCGCTGCACTCACCAGATCGGCATAAGTCTTGTATGGGGTGCTGCTGTGCGCGGTGATGACCATGGCACCGGTGCCAATCTGCATCACGCCGCGCAAGTCTTTGAGCGTGTCAAACGGCAAGTTGGGGTACAGGCTGGGGTTGACGCCATGGGTGTCAAACACCATGACCCAGGTGTAGCCATCGGGCGCCGACTTGGCCACGACGGCAGTGCCGATGGTGCCCGATGCGCCGACTTTGTTGTCGATCACGATGGGCTGCCCGAGCGCATTTTGCAGATGTGGCTGCAAGAGGCGCGAAATCTGATCGACCGTGCCACCGGTCGGGAAAGGGTTGATGAGTTTGATGGGCTGGTTCGGCCAGGCGGTTTGGGCCTGGGCGGACAGGCTGGCGGAAAGGCCAGCCATCAGGGCGGCCATCAGGGAAGACAGGGCGAGGCGACGAAGCATGGGTTCAGTCCTTGTTAACTGATGAAAAGATGTGTCAATGCTAATCAGTCTGGTGTAGGTACGTCATCAGCTTGGTTATTATTTGCGCTTCAAAAAATGAAGCGAAAAAGGCGATGAGGCCCCCAATGTCCTTTGGGCCATCTCCCGAGCGGCCTCATTTCAAGGTCGATCTGGCCGCACAGCTGTCGGGCCTACCACCGCTTCAATCAACATCGGCCCGGGCGTGGCCAAGGCGCGTTGCAAGGCGGTGGCCAATTCTTGCAGGCTCTCGGCGCGCTGCCCTGGTACGCCCATGCCCCGGGCCAAATGCAACCAATCCAGGTCGGGTCGATCGAGCGTGAGCATGGCGCGGGCGTTCACGCCCGGGCTGGCGGCTCCGACGTTTTTGAGTTCACCCTGAAGGATGTTGTAACTGCCGTTGGCCAAGACCACCACTTTGATGTTCAGTGACTCACGCGCCATGGTCCAGAGGGCTTGCAGGGTGTACATGCCGCTGCCGTCGCCTTCCAACACGATCACCGGGCGGTCGGGTGCGCCGATGGCCGCACCCACTGAGCCCGGCAAGCCAAAACCTATGGCACCGCCCATGATGTTGAGCCAGCAGTGCGGTGCGGCTTGGCCCGTGGGCAGGTCAAAGCCTCGGCCACTGGAGACCGACTCGTCCACCACCACCGCCCCTTCGGGGATCAGGGCGGCAATCAATCGGCCCAGACCCACTGGCTCTATGGGGTCGCGACCGGGGCCGGGCAGGGCGGGGCGTTGCAAGTCGGCCCTTTGGGCCGGTGTCGTGACGCGTGCGCCCAAGGCGTCGGCCAGTGCTTCGAGGGCCCCGTTCACATCCTGATGGCTTTCGGCCAGCGTGACAAACTGGCAGCCGGGTGCGGCCAACATGCTGGGCTTGCCCGGGTAAGCAAAGAAAGCCACCGGGGGACGGGCGGCGACCAGAATGATTTGCTCATATTCGGCCAGCATCTTCACCGCCAGATCGACGCTGTAGGGCACCCGCTTCGGGGTGACCCGCCCGGCGCCGCGCTCAAGCCGAGCCACGCTGTATTCGCACAGCACATCGGCCTGGCAATGGGCGGCAATGCGACCGGCCCATTGCAGGGCCGTCTCGCGACCGGCGATGCCGCCCAGCAGCAGGGCGGTTTTGCGGCCTTTTCGCAGCGCTTGTGCACAGGCATCGACCGCCACGCCAGCCACGGGCTCGCGGGTCGGGCGGGGTCGCTTGGCCACCACTTCTCCACCCGGGTTCCAGGCGGTGTCGGCCGGCAGTATCAGAGTGGCGATTTGGCCGGGCGGTTGCAGTGCGGCGGTGACGGCATCGGCTCCGGCGCGCGCCACCTGGGTGCTGTCGTGACAAGTCTGCACCCAGTGCGACATGGGCCTGGCCACCCCTTCGATGTCGCTGGTCAGCGGTGCGTTGTGTTCGATGTGATAAGTGGCATGCTCGCCCACGATGTTCACCATGCCCGAGCCGGCCTTTTTGGCGTTGTGCATATTGGCCAAGCCGTTGCCCAAACCCGGCCCCAGGTGCAAGAGGGTGCAGGCGGGTTTGTCGGCCATGCGGTAGTAGCCGTCGGCGGCGGCGGTGACCACCCCTTCAAACAGGCCCAGCACACAGCGCATGCCCTCGACTTTGTCGAGGGCTGCCACAAAGTGCATCTCTGATGTGCCAGGGTTGGCAAAACACAATTCCACGCCTTGCTGGACAAGGGTGCGGGTCAGACTTTCGGCGCCGTTCATGGGGTCTCCTTGGCTCACCTGGGGTTTTGCAGAGCTTACCAAGTATAGGGATGACCCCATGAAATGGTGTCGCCAGGGTATCGCCAGACCCGGTCTTCATCGGCAAAATGGCGGGCATGTCAAACAGGAGAACCCCACATGTTTTACGGAGAGATCGAGGGCGGCGGTTTTGAAGTGATCGAGCCCGAGTTCGCGCAGACTTTTGTCGGGCACGCACGGCTTGAGCGACTGTACACCGGATGCCGTTGGGCCGAAGGGCCGGCCTGGTTTGGCGGCGGGCGTTATTTGCTGTGGTCTGACCTGCCCAACAACCGAATCATGCGCTACGACGAGACCGACGGCCACGTGTCGGTGTTTCGTGCCCCCAGCCAGTTTGCCAACGGCAACACGGTCGATTTGCAAGGCCGTTTGATCACTTGCGAGCACCAGGGGCGGCGGGTTTCGCGCACCGAGCACGACGGGCGTGTGGTGACACTGGCCGACAGTTACGGGGGCAAACGCCTGAATTCGCCCAACGATGTGGTGGTGAAGTCAGACGGCTCGATCTGGTTCACCGACCCCGATTACGGCATCATCGCGGACTACGAAGGCAGTCGCAGCACGCGCGAACAAGACGGCTGCCATGTCTACCGCATCGACCCTCACAGCGGCGCAGTGAGCCGGGTGGCCAGCGACTTTGACCATCCCAACGGCCTGGCTTTTTCGCGCGATGAAAAGCAGTTGTTTATTGCCGACAGTGGTTACACCGAGGGCCCCGATCACCCGCGCCACATCAGGGTCTTTGACGTGTCGGCAGATGGCAAGACTTTGGGGGCGTCGAAGGTATTTGCCACCTGTCCAGCCGGGTTTTTCGACGGGTTTCGCATCGACGAGGCGGGCCGCGTCTGGACCAGCTCGGCCCAGGGGGTCTTGTGTCACAGCCCCGATGGCCGCCTGATCGGGCGCATCCGGGTGCCCGAAATGGTCGCCAACTTGACTTTTGGGGGGCTTGCTCGCAATCGCCTATTTATTTGTGGCACCACTTCGTTGTATGCTGTTTATCTTAAGATCAACGGATGAGGAGAATCCCATGACAGTTCGCAGCCTGAGCTTGGCCAAATCCAGCGCATCCAAACCGATACGCCACACCTCGCAAAGCGCGGTGGCCGCCATCAAGGCCCTGGTGCCCCAGATTGCGGCGCGGGCCCGTGAGACCGAGCAATTGCGCCGGGTCCACCCTGACACCATCCGTGAGCTTCACGAGGCCGGGCTGATGCGACTGATGCAGCCGGCGCGCTACGGCGGGTCTGAGCTTTGGCTCGATGACCTCATGAACGTGGTGTTCGAAATCGGCAAGGTTTGTGCATCGACCGCCTGGGTTTATTCCAACCTGGCCTCGCATGCATGGAACATCGGCCAGTTTGAATTGCAAGCCCAGGAAGACGTGTGGGCCAAGGACCCCGATGCGTTGGCTGCCACGGGTTTGGCGTTCCCCTGCGGCAAAGCCAAGGTGGTCGACGGCGGGTATCAGTTGTCCGGGCGCTGGCCGTTTTGCAGCGGCATCAACGCCTGCACCTGGATGCTGGTCGGCGCCATGACCGAACAAGAAGGCGGTCCACCGCAGCGCCGGTTTTTCCTGGTGCACGAAAAAGACTTTACTGTCTACGACAACTGGAACACCTTCGGCCTGACGGGCACGGGCAGCCATGACATCGAAATGAAAGATGCTTTCGTGCCCGCGCACCGCAGCGTGTCGGCGGAAATCTTCGCCGCTGCCCAGCATCTGCCGGGTGCCAAGTTGTATGACAACCCCTTGTTTGGCATGCCGACTTTTGCCGCCTTTGCCTATGTGCTGTGCGCCACACCTGTGGCCGCTGCCAAGGGCGCGGTCGAGCAGCTCACCTCTAACCTGCGGCAACGCGCCGGTACCTACACCGGAGCCCGTCTGGCCGAGATGAATTCGGTGCAGATGCGCATTGCCGAGGCCAGCGCCTGTGTGGAGTTTGCCGAGACCGTGATCAGACGCGATTGGCAGGCCCTGGAGGCCTGTGCCAAAGCCCGTGACTACCCCAGCATGGAGACCAAACTGAGCTGGAAGCGCAATGCCGCATTTGCCACCCAGTTGGCGGTGCGCGCTGTCGACGCGCTCATGCCCGCTTCGGGTGCGGGAGGTTTGTCGGCAGAGGGGCCCTTGCAGCGCCAGTTCCGCGACATCCATGCTGCCTCGGCGCATATTGCGCTGACTTGGGACATCCATGGCGCGGCTTATGGCCAAAGCGCACTGGGCCTGCCTTCGCCCGCTGGTTTCCTGCTCTGAATGACCCGATAACCTCATCAGTAATCAGGTGATTAATTCATCGTTTGCCCTAATGGCCTATTCTCGGGAAAACGCTATCGTTTTGTCTTAGAAAGGTCGAACCCGGAGTCCGATCATGCCAGTCACATCCATCAATCATTTTTTGATCCGCGCCGCCGACATAGAACGCACCAAAGATTTCTATGTCGATGTGTTGGGTTTTGAGGTCGCGCCCAGGCCCGATTTCCCTTTTCCGGGTTATTGGCTGGGTGCCAATGGCAGCATCCAGGTGCATGTGGCGCAAGACGGCATCGACAATCGCAGTTTTTATTACCTGGGCACACCGGATGATGCGGCCAATGGCCAAACCGGCGTGATCGATCATGTGGCCTTTTTGTGCGAAGATCCGGCCAATTTCATTCAGCGCCTTGATCAACAAGGCGTGAAGTACCGGACCCGCTTTTTGCCCGATAACCAGTTGTTTCAGCTTTTTTTGCGTGACCCCGATGGGGTCATGATCGAACTCAATTTCTTCGGTGTCGAAGATGTCGCTGCTTTTGGCGGCGAGAATTACACACAAATGGCCCGCGTAGATTGAGTTTTTTGGTGGTCCTTACAACTTCAGGAGTCAGTAACATGGAAATGAATCGTCGCAAAGTTTTGAGCACCGCCGGTGCCGCGGTCGTGGCCTCTCAATTAGGGGTTGGTCAGGTCTGGGCCCAGGGCGGTCCGCTCAAACTGGGCATGAGCATGCCGCAGACGGGCCCATTGGGCGCAGGCGGCCAGTCGGCCTTGTTGGCTTTGCGCATGTGGGTCGATGATGTGAACGCCAAGGGCGGCCTGTTGGGCCGCAAGGTGGAGTTGACCGCCTACGACGATCAGTCCAACGGCGCCAACACCCCGGGCATCTACACCAAACTGCTTGATGTGGACAAGGTCGATCTGCTGATCGCCCCTTACGGCACCAACGTGACTGCCCCGATCATGCCTTTGGTCAAAGAGCGCAAGAAATTGCTGATGGGCAACTTCTCTTTCCAGGTTAACGCTCGCCCGCAGCACGACATGTGGTTCAACAATGCCCCTTGGAACGATGCACGCGGCTGGTCTGAAGGTTTCTTTGGCATGGGCAAGTCTGCGGGTGCCAAAACCGCTGCCATCGTCGCTGCCGACGGTGAATTCCAGCAAAACCTGGCCAATGGCGCACGTGAAGTTTTGAAGCAAGCCGGTGGCATGAACATCGTCTTCGATCAGAACTACCCCCCCAACAGCACCGATTTCTCGTCCATCGTTCGCGCCATCCGTGCCTCACGTGCAGAGGTCATTTTTGTGGCTTGCTACCCCTCGGAGGCGGTGGCATTCATGCGTTCGGTCAATGAGATCGGCCTGGGTTCGCAGACCGTGTTGTTCGGCGGCGGCATGGTTGGCTTGCAATTCACGCCCATCATGCGAACCCTGGGCAGCCTGCTCAACGGCGTGACCAACTACAACACCTGGGTGCCGGGTGTGCAGTACCCCGGCATCGACGATTTCTTCAAGCGCTATGCCGACCGCGCCAACGCCGCCAAGGTGGATCCGTTGGGCTTTTATATTGCGCCGTTCAATTACTCGTCGGGTCAAATGCTGGAGGCGGCCGTCAACGCCACCAAGAGCTTCGAGGACCGCAAGATCGCCGACTATTTGCGCAAGAGCGAAATGCCGACCATTGTGGGGCCGGTGTCGTTCAATGCCAATGGCGAGCGCGCCAAATCGGCGGTGTTCCAGGCCCAGTTCCGTGGCGTCAAGAACGACGACATCGAACAGTTCAAGCAGCAAGGCAAACAGATCGTGGTGTGGCCCGACACGCTCAAGCAAGGCAACGTCATCACCCCGTTTGACGCCGCCCGCAAAGCGACCTGATCGGTTTTTCTCAACAGGGGCGGGCAGCGCTCGCCCCTTTTTTTTGATCGCTTATGTTCTCCATTGACCTCTTGTTTGAGGCGGTGATGTTCGGCCTTTTGTTGGGCTGCTTCTATGCCGCTGTCAGTTTGGGCCTGTCGGTCGCCTTTGGCTTGCTCGATGTGCCCTATGTGGCGCACCCGGCCTTGTTGATCACGGGTTCTTATTTCACCTATTTTTTGTGGGGCCTGGGCTTAGACCCCCTGGTTGCCGGCGTGTTGGCCATGCCCGTGTTTTTCCTGCTGGGCATGTTCCTCTACCGCTTCTATTACGAAACCTTCGAGCGCCGTGGCACGGATGCGGGGGTGCGAGGCCTGGGTTTCTTTTTTGGTCTGGCCTTCATCATCGAAGTGGTGCTGATCCTGATTTTTGGGGTTGACCAGCGCTCTGTTCAGGCCGACTACATTGGTTTCAGTCTGGAGATCGGTGAATACCGCCTGCCATACCGCATGCTGATCGCTTTCGCCATCGCCTTGTTGTTGACGGTGACGTTGACCGTGTATTTTTCACGCACCTTCACCGGGCGCGCTATCAAGGCCGTGGGCCAAGACGAAGGTGCCTTGCGTTTGATGGGGGCAGACCCTGTTCGCATCAAACAATGGGCCTTTGGCATTGCCACGGCGGTCAACGCCCTGGCCGGTGCCATGCTGATCATTGTGGGGCCGGTTGAGCCCGCCATGGACCGCATCTACATCGGGCGCACCTTCTGTGTGGTGGTGCTGGCCGGCTTGGGCAGCATGAGCGGTACTTTGGTGGCCGGCATCATTCTGGGCGTGGCCGAATCGATCGTATTGATGATGTTTGGCGCCTCTTGGGCCCCGGCGGTGGCGTTCGGCCTGCTGCTCATCATGCTGGGCTTGCGCCCGCAGGGCCTGTTTGGGAGGTAAATCAAAAAATGAAATTCTGGATCTCATGTGTGGTGGCGGCCCTGGTGTTCCTGGGGCTGTCCATGTCCAACCTCAATGAATATCTGTTCTTTGCAGGTTTCGTTGTGTTGCAGTTCATCGTATTGGCGACCGCCTGGAATATTCTGGGTGGTTACGCCGGTTATGTGAACTTCGGCGTCCCGGCCTTTGTGGCTGTGGGCTCCTACACCGCGGTGGTGCTGTTCAAAGCCTTCCATGCCCCTTTGCTGGTCCAGCTTCTGGGAGGAGCCATCATGGCCGGCCTGTTGGGCCTGATCGTGGGGATGTTGACCCTGAAGCTGCGTGGCATTTTCTTCTCGATTGCCACGGTGGCGGTGGTCTTCATCCTTGAGGCGGTGGTGATGAATTGGCGCTATGTCGGTGGAGCCACTGGCATCCAGTTCACCCGTCCTGACCCGATTTGGGGTTTCGAGAGTTACACCCGCTTCCTGTTCTTCGTCATGGGTATTCTGGCTTTGGCATCCCTGGCCATTGCCCGCTACATCCAGGATTCGTTCCTGGGCCAGGGCTTGCGGGCCGTTCGTGACTCGGAGGAGGCCGCTGAATGTTCGGGTGTGCCCACCTTGCGCATCAAGTTGGTGGCCTGTACGGTGATGGGCGCGCTCATGGGTGTGGCCGGTGCGCCCATGCCCATGTATTTGGCATATGTCGAGCCGGTCTCTACCTTTAACCTCAGTTACTCCATCTCGGCCTTGGCCATGCCCATCATAGGCGGCACCTCACATTGGTTGGGCCCCCTGATCGGCGCGGTGATTTTGGGCACTTTGCAGCAGGTGGTCACCGTGACCATTTCGAGCGAACTCAATGTGCTGGTGGTGGGGGTGTTGCTGGTTCTGTTCGTTGTTTTGGCACCTGAGGGTGTTTTGGGACTTGTGAAAAAATGGAAACAATCCTCGAAGTAAGCCAGGTCGCGAAGCACTTTGGCGGCTTCACCGCCTTGCACTCTATCGACCTGAAATTGAACAAAGGCGAGAGACTGGGCCTGATCGGACCCAACGGTTCGGGCAAGACGACCCTGATCAACTGCATCTCAGGCGCTTTGCAAAACGATGGCGGCTCGATCAAGTTCGAAGGCCGCGAGCTCAGCGGTCTGCAGGCTTTCCAGCGCACCAAGCTGGGCATCGCCCGCAGTTTTCAGATTCCGCGACCGTTTCGCAGCATGACGGTGCTGGAAAATCTGATGGTTCCTTTGGCTTATGTGTGCGGCACGAGTGGTCACAAGGCCGAAGAAGAAGCCATGCGAATTTTGACCAGCATGGGTCTGGCGGCCAAAGCCAAGACGCTGTCGGGCTCTTTGTCGCAAGTCGAGTTGCGCAAGATGGAGCTGGCCCGCGCCGTGGCGGCCAAACCCAAACTTCTGGTGTCCGATGAGGCCATGGCTGGCTTGGCCGGGGCAGAAATCGATGAGGTGCTCGATTTGCTGTTCGCGCTCAACAAGATGGGCATCACCATCATCATGATCGAGCACATCATGCACGCGGTCATGAAGTTTTCGCAACGTCTGGTTTGTCTGGATGCTGGCAAGATCATTTGCCAGGGCGATCCGCAGACCATCATCAGCAATCCAGAAGTGCAGAGGGCCTATCTTGGCGATTAAGCTTGATATCCAAAATGTCCACGCCGGTTACGGCGCGGTTCGCGCCCTGATGGGCGTGTCTCTTGAACTCAATCAGGGCCAGACGGTGGTGCTGTTGGGTACGAACGGCAACGGCAAAAGCACGCTCATGAAATGCATCATGGGAATGGTCAAGCCTGAGTCGGGCGAGATCCGCCTGCAGATCGATGGCGTGACCCACGACCTCACCCGGATGTCCACTGAAGAGATTGTCAACCTGGGGGTGGCACTGGTGCCTGAAGGCCGTCGCCTGTTCCCCAAGCTGACGGTGGAAGAGAACCTGCTGTTGGGGGCCTTCCGGCCCTTGGCAAGGGCCCAGATTGCCACCAACCTTGAGTTTGCCTTTGAGGCCTTTCCTTTGCTCAAAGAGCGACGCAAACAGTTGGCGGGCTCGATGTCGGGCGGACAGCAACAAATGCTGGCCATTGCCCGCGCCCTGATGTCGGCGCCCAAGGTGCTTTTGGTCGATGAACCTTCTGTGGGTTTGTCCCCCTTGTTGGTCTCGCAAACCATCACCAAGCTCAAAGAGCTGAAGGACAAATACCAGCTGACTGTGTTGATGGCCGAGCAAAACTTCAATCAGGCCGTCCGGATTGCCGATCACGGCTACATCATCGTTCACGGCGAGATCGTCTTCCAGGGCGATGTCGATTCGATCAAGAACAACGAAATGGTCAAGAGTTTCTATTTGGGCGTGGTCGCCCACTGATCGTTGATCGCCCCTGCGCCGATGTGGTGCGGGGGGTCATGTTTGAAAAAGGAGCGCCTTCATGAAAGCAGCGGCGTTTGATTACACCCGGGCCACCTCGGTCGAGGCAGCCATCGATCTGTTGCGCCAGCACGCAGGCTCGGCCCAGATTCTGGCTGGTGGCCAAAGCCTGATGGCCATGATGAATCTTCGCCTGGCCCAGCCGGGCACGCTGATTGATATAGGTGGCATCGAGAGCCTCAAGTCGATGTCTGTAGACGGACAGGTGCTGCGCATCGGGGCAATGGTGACCCACGATGCCATTCTGAAGTCTGAGTGGGTGGCTCGGCATGTGCCTTTGCTGGCCCAGGCGGTGCCGCATGTGGCGCACCTGGCCATACGCAATGTGGGCACCATCGGGGGCAGCTTGGCGCTGGCCGACCCGGCTGCCGAGTACCCCGCTGTGGCTTTGGCCTTGGGCGCCACCATCGTGGCGCAAGGCCCCAAAGGGCAACGGCGCATCGCCATCGGCGATTACTTCAAGGGCTTGTACCAGACGGCTTTGCAGGCCGATGAGCTATTGGTGGCGGTCGAGTTCCCGCTGGCCCAAAACGGGCAGGCGTTTCATTTTGATGAGTTGTCGCGTCGGCGTGGCGACTATGCCATGGTGGGTTTGGCCTGCGCGCTGCGCCTGCAAGGCAGCCAAGTTCAAGATGCCCGTCTGGCTTATCTGGCCATGGGCGATGGCCCGGTGCTGGCCATATCGGCCATGGCGGCCCTGCAGGGCAAATCCTTGGATGCAGCGACCATTCAGTCTGCGCAACAGGCCTTGGCCAAAGACTTGCACCCGAATGGCGACTTGCAGGCCGACCCGGCCACCAAAATTCATCTGGCCCGCGTGTTGCTGGGCCGAGCCCTCAACGCCTTGCGGAGTGCGTCATGAGCGAAAAGAAAATCACCTCCACTTTCACCCTCAACGGCGTTCGGGTCGAGCGCGAAGTGCCGGTGCGCATGCACCTGGTCGATATGCTGCGCGAGGACATGGGCCTGACCGGTTCGCACCTGGGCTGTGAACACGGCGTGTGCGGCGCTTGCCAGGTCATGGTCGATGGCAAGGTCGTGCGGGGTTGTCTGACCCTGGGCGTGGCGGTCGAGGGCAAATCAGTGGACACCATCGAGGGTTTGTCTGACAGTGGCCAGCTGGCTGTGTTGCAGCAGGCCTTTTTGCAGCACAACGCTTTTCAGTGCGGGTTTTGCTCTTCGGGCATGCTGATCAGTGCCTTGGACATCGTGCGTCACCACCCCGATGCCAATCGGGAGGAAATCCGCGACCTGATCTCGGGCAACTATTGCCGTTGCACCGGATACCAGGCCATCGTGGACGCCATCGAATCTGTGCTTAAAGCGCAGCGAGTGTTGCCCACCACCCAAGGAGCCGCCGCATGAACGCCCGTTCCGAACTTCCAACCAACCCGGTCGATACCCGCACCCAGGAAAAATACATCGGCACCTCGGTGCCGCGTGCCGGGGCACGCAAACTGTTGCAAGGCCGAGGCAGTTATCTGGACGATGTGCGTGTGCCTCGTTTGGCGCATGTGGTGTTTTACCGCAGCCCGCACGCCCATGCCCGGATCAAGTCTCTGGACTTGAGCCAGGCGCGTCAACAACCCGGTGTGATCGGCGCTTTCGACGGGGCAGCCATTGCCGAATACTGCACCCCCTGGGTGGGTGTGCTGGGCCACCTTAAAGGGATCAAGTCGGCGGTACAGCATGCGGTGGCCATAGACCGCGCCTGTTGGCAAGGTGAGGCAGTGGCGGCCATCGTGGCCGAGACGCGTCGCCAGGCCGAGGATGCCCTGGATCATGTGGTGGCCGAGTTCGAGCCACTGCCCGCCGTGATTGACATGCGCGCCAGTCTGAAGGGTGATGTGGTCATACATCCCGATCTGGGCGACAACATCTGCTTCACCCGCTCGCTGCAAACCGAGGGCTTTGATGAGGCGTGGGCCAAGGCCGAGGTGGTGGTCGAAAAAACCTATGACTTTGGCCGTCATACCGGCGTGACCAATGAGCCGCGCGCGATTCTGGCCGATTACAACCCGGCCGAGCACTCGCTCACGGTCTACCATGGCACGCAGGCGCCGCACATGATGCAAGACATCTTTTCGCGCCACCTTAATATTCCCGAGTCGAGCGTGCGAGTGGTTTGCAAAGATGTGGGGGGCTCTTTTGGCATCAAGGTTCACGTCTATGCCGACGAGATGGCCACCGCCGCTTTGTCGGTCATGCTGCGCCGCCCGGTCAAGTTCATGGCCGACCGCATCGAGTCTTTTTTGACCGATATCCATGCCCGCGAGCACACCGCCACCGTGCGCCTGGCCTGCACAAAAGCGGGGGACATCATCGGTTTTGACCTGGATGACCTCACTGGCATTGGCCCCTATTCGGTCTACCCCCGCACCAGCGGCATTGAGGGCAATCAGGTCGTGAATCTGACCGGCGGCCCTTACAAGCACAAGCACTACCGCGCCAAACTCAATGTGGTGTTCACCAACAAAAACGTCACGTGCCAATATCGTGCGGTGGGGCACCCTATCGCCATGGCCTTGACCGAGGGCATCGTGGATGAGGCCGCCCGCGCGGTGGGCATGGACCCGTCTGAGTTCCGTCGCCGCAACCTGATTCCTGACGACGCCTACCCCTATACCTTCCCTTCCGGCACCAAGTACGAAAAGCTTTCGCACCAGCAGTGTCTGGACAAGTTGCTGCATCTGATGGACTATGAGGGCTTGCGCGCCGAACAAAAGGCGATGCGCGCCCAAGGTGTTTATCGGGGCATCGGCCTGGCAGCGATGATCGAAGTCACCAACCCGTCGCCCGCGTTTTACGGTGTCGGCGGGGCACGCATCTCGGCACAAGACGGGGCGACCGTGCGCATGGACCCGCAGGGCATGCTCAATGTGATGGTGAGTGTGACCGAGCAAGGGCAGGGCACTGAAGCGGTGTTTGCCCAAATCGCCGCTCAGTCGGTGGGTGTCTCGGTGGATCGGGTGCGCGTGATCACGGGCGACACCGGCGTGACCCCTTATGGCGGTGGTACCTGGGCCTCACGCGGTGCAGGTATTGGCGGCGAAGCCGTTTTGCAGGCCGGCAAGGTGCTCAAGGGCAACATCCTGGACATTGCTGCGGCCATCTTATCGGCAGACAAAGCGACGCTGGATGTCATCAACAATCAGGTGGTGGACAAAATCACGGGCGAGGTCAAATTGCCGTTGAACGAGATCGGCCGAGTGGCTTATTTCCGCCCTGACACGCTGCCGATGAATTTCCAGTCTGAGTTGACCGTCACGCGCCATTACACCCCGCGCGAGTACGGCTTCACGTTCACCAACGGCATCCAAGCTTCGTATGTCGAAGTTGACCCCGAGACCGGTTTTGTGAAATTGCTCAAGCACTGGTGCGTGGAAGACTGCGGCACCGTGATCAACCCCATGCTGGTCGATGAACAAATCAGGGGCGGTGTGGTTCAGGGCATAGGCGGCGCCTTATTCGAGGAATGCCTCTACAGCGACGACGGCCAGTTGCTCAATGGCTCGATGGCCGACTACCTGGTGCCGATGGCTTCCGAGATGCCCGACATCATCGTGGGCCATGTGGAGACGCCCACGCGCGGCTCTGAGCTGGGCGCCAAGGGCGCGGGCGAAGCCGGTACGGCGGGTGCCCCCGGGGCGGTGATGAACGCCATCAATGATGCCCTGGCTCCTCTGGGCGCCAATGTCACGGCGCAGCCCTTCACCCCGCAACGCGTGCTCAAGGCCCTGGGCAAGGTCTGAGCGTGCTGCCTGGCCTTCAGGCCAGGTGCGCCACGCCGGGAATTTCCACGGCGGTTTCCCGTATCAGGTTGATCGGGTCGGTGAAGTAGCGCACCCACTCGGCCATTTCCGAGTGTGGCGGGGCAATGACGGCCCCCATTTGTTGGGCCATTTTGACGGCCAAATGGCCGACAGGCACCCGCAAGGCAGAAAACTCGCGCAAGGCCTGGGGGACATCGTCGGGATGGGCCGAGAGTTGCTCGACCATGGCCAGGGCGTCGCCCGCCGCTTTCACCACGCCTTGGCCCACATGGGGCCGGGCGACAAAGGCCGAGTCGCCGATCAGGGCCACACGGTGGAGTGCCATTTGGTCGCACCAGCCGTCGTTGATGGATTGCACCAGCACTTCCGGCGATTTCTCCACGACTTCGGCCCAAGCCGGGTGCAATATGCGACGCGCTTCGTCGCGTGCCCACTGAACCACGTCGGGCCTCAGCCATTGGGGAGGAATGCCCTCAGGGTGATGAACGCCTTTGGCGTCGGTCAGGATGTCGCGCAACCGCTCGGGGTCGGTGCGGCGGTACCAGACGATGTTGACCCCGACTTGGCCGCTGTCGGGGCTGAGCACGGCATAGCCCACCATTTGGTCGCCCGGTACCTGCTGAAAGCCAAAGCCGTCGCGGATGAACGCTTGTGCCGCCGGGGTGAGTTTGTCACGCGGGGTGAGGGCGCGCCAGGCCACATAGCCCGAGTAAGACAAGGGCGGGGCTTTGAAGAGCTTGCGCCTCACTTCCGAGCGGTGGCCATCGGCGGCCACCACCAGATCGGCCTGCAACACCCGGCCATCGGCCAGTTGGACTTGGGCTGGCTGATCGGCACTGCCATCGCTGACTGCAACCACGTTTTGGTTCAGGTGATAACGCTCGGCCGGAAAGGCTTGCAACAACACGGTGAGCAAGCGCGCCCAGGTGGTCATCTGTTGTGGCACCACCATTTCGGCCAAGATGTCTCCGCCCAGCGTATTGAAAAAACGACGGTCGGTGTCCACGCCCAGACTTTCGGGGTCAAATTGCCCCCCCGCCGCCAGCAAAGCCTTGATCAAACCCGGGTGGGTGGCGATGCCGGTGCCACGACTGACCAGAGGGACAGACGCTTTTTCAAGGATTGTCACCTCCCAGTCAGCCCGATGCAGCAAATTTCCGGCAAACAGTCCAGCCATGGAACCCCCTATGACGAGGGCTTGCTTTTGTTTCTTTTTCATGATTTAAAATCCAGATGGTGAATCAATCCAACTCAAAAAAAACCGGGGTGCGCCTTGATCCAGCCACTCGCCGACAACAGATCCTTGATGCAGCCATTGCCTATTTTGCGGAAGCAGGCTTTGGGGTTCAAACGCGTGAACTGACGCGGCGCATCGGGGTGTCGCAACCCCTGCTTTACCGCTATTTCCCCAGCAAGCAAGAGCTCATACAGGCGGTGTTTGACGCCGTGTTCATGCGCCGCTGGGACCCCAGTTGGGAGAAGCTGCTGCACGACCGATCCATCGATTTGCGCGAGCGGCTGCGGCAGTTTTATGTGCTCTATGCCAAGGCCACATACCGGCCCGAGTGGATCCGCATTTATATGTACGCCGGTTTGGCCGATATGGGGTTCAACCGCAACTACCTCACAGTGGTGCGAAAAAAACTGCTGCTGGGCATGTGCGAAGAGTTCCGCGCCGCTTTTGTGCCGCCCAGGGTGCTCAAAGACGCCCCGACCGTCACGGGTCGCGAAGTGGAGCTGGTCTGGAACCTGCACGGCAGCATGTTCTACTGGGCCGTGCGTCAGCATATTTTCGGCTCCAAGCCGGCTGGCTCGGGTTTCGAAGAACGAACAGCCGATGCGGTGGATTTGTTTTTGGCCGGGGCCCAAGTGCAATACCCGATCATTGTGGCCCAGGAGATCAAGGCCGCACTGTCCAAATCCACCTGAGTCCCCTCAGCGCTTGGGTGGCACCTGGGCGATGTACCAGTCGGCGATTTGCACCCCGGTCATCACCGCCACATCGGCTTTTGAGAGCACGTGGTCGAGCAACTTCTCGAATCCGCCGATGCGGTGTGGCACACCGGTGATGTAGGGGTGGACGCTGATGGCCATGACCCTGGGGTTGGCCTCGCTTTCCTGCAAAAGGCGTTCGAGTTGCAGCACACCGCGGTGGTACATCTCGTCACTGCGGTGATGCTGAATGGCCATCAGCGGGATGTCGTTGAGCTCCACGGTGTAGGGCACCGATAACATGGGGCGCGGCGTGCCTTCGATCCAGGTGGGTTGGTCGTCGATCACCCAGTCGGCCACGTAATCCACGCCGGCGGCACTGAGCAAATCGATGGTTTCGTCGGTTTCGGTGAGACCAGGGCACTCCCAGCCGCGCGGTGCCTGTCCGGAGAACTGGCGAATGCTCTCGACTGTTTTGGCAATCGCTTCGGCCTGGTTGTCTACCTTGTGCGATGGCCCCTGAATCCATCCGTGTCCCATGAATTCCCAGCCTTCTTTCAGGGCGGCCTCGGCGACCTGCGGATAGCTCTGGCAAACGATGCCATTGGTGGCCAGGGTGGGAATGATGCCGCGTTGCTTGAGGGCCTGATGCAGGCGCCAAAAACCCGAGCGCATGCCGTATTCATGCCAAGACCAGTTGGCCAGATCGGGCAGGAGGCTTTGGCCCATGGGCGGCGGCAACACGGTTCGCGGCATGGCCCGCTCGATGGACCAGTGCTCGACGTTGACGATCACCCACACCAGCATGCGTTTGCCGGGCGGGGCCTTGAGCACGGGACGCTGGGGAAAGGGCACGAAGGGCACCCGGTCGCTGAGCAGTTTGTATGAGCTCATGTGGCTTTCCTTTCTGTCGTATTGTTGATCAACCGCTCAGTCTAATGCACCTTGGCCCAGGCGCAAAGTCCCTGATGGGACTTGCGGGTCTTTGTCGGGTGCAGTATGGCGTCTGGCGCCCGATGTATCCTATGGATCGATATGCAAACGGGGCGAATTCCAAATGGGCACTTTCAACCGCGACGCCAAGGGCGTTTACCTGATCACCGTCACCCCCTTCAAGGACAACGGTGATCTCGATCTGGTGAGCACCGACCGGATGGTCGACTTTTTGTTGGAGCGGGGTGTGACCGGGCTGACGGTTCTGGGCATCATGGGCGAGGCCCCCAAGCTGACCGCCGAAGAGTCGCGCACCTTTGTGCGGCAGGTGTTGCGCCGCACGCAGGGCCGGGTGCCGGTGGTGGTGGGGGCTTCTTCGGTGGGTTTTGCCCCCATGAAGGAGTTGTCGCGCAGCGTGATGGATTTGGGCGCCGACGGCGTGATGATTGCTCCTCCATCCACTGTGCGCACCGATGACCAAATCGTGGCCTATTTCGATATGGTCAATGAGACGCTGGGCCCTGACATTCCCTGGTGTCTGCAAGACCATCCGGTGGCGACCGGGGTGCAAATGTCGGCTGGGGTGATCCAGCGTATTTTGAAGTCATCGCCCCAGTGCGTGATGCTCAAGCACGAAGATTGTCCGGGTTTGGCCAAACTCGGCCATCTGACGGCGGCCATGAAAAAAGGCGAGCTGCAGCGGGTGTCGGTGCTGTGCGGCAACGGTGGTGGCTTGTTCCTGCCGGAAGAGCTCAGCCGGGGTGCCGACGGGGCCATGACCGGCTTTGCCTACCCGGAGATGATGGTCGATGTGGTCAAGGCCCATGCCAATGGCGAGGTGGAACGCGCCCATGATCTGTTTGACGCCTATTTGCCTCTGGCGCGCTACGAACAACAGTCCGGGGTGGGTTTGGCGGTGCGTAAGCACCTGTTTTGGGAGCGCGGGGTTATAGCGTCGGCGGCGGTGCGCAAGCCGGGGCCGAAACTGAGTGCCGCCGATTTGGCCGATATAGAGCGCCTGGTGCGCCGTCAGACGCAACGGTTGGCCGATTTGGGCTAGATTCAATTTGCACCATTTTGGTGCAAATTGAGGTCAATGCCCAATCAGGACAGATTCGGGATGTTAGGCTTTGACAGCTCGGGAACCACTGTAAATACGAGCCACAGGCCGTTGTTTTTGCTCGTTTTCTTGGTTCATTAAAGCGCGCAGGCGATTGAACCCGGCTTTGATTTGCATGATTTCGTTGGTCAGCGGCTGAAAGCGCTTTTCGATTTCGGGTTGCTGATCAAAAGAGAAGGCGACATCAGGTTTCATGGAAAACTCTCCAATCTTGACCCTTTAACGCAGTTTGTCTTGAGTTGGTGGACAAGCCAGCCGTTTTTTTTTAAAAAATTTTTTCTAGGGAACTCGTTGCGTGCAAGTTTCGCAGAGCTTCCCTAGATGGTCACGCCGCCGTCAATCACCAGGGTCTGCCCGGTCATGAAGGCGCTGGCCGGGGAGGCCAGGAACACCGCCGCGCCCGCGATTTCATCGGGGTCGCCGATGCGCCGCAGCGGGGTGGTGGCGTTGCGTTCTGCCAACAGGGCCTGGTCTTCCCAAAGGGCCCGGGCGAAGTCGGTTTTGATGAGCCCCGGGGCGATGCAGTTCACCCGCACATTGTGGGGGCCCAATTCGACGGCCAGGTTGCGCGCCAATTGCATGTCGGCGGCCTTGCTGATGCAATAGGCACCGATGATGGGAGAGCCACGCAGGCCGCCGATGGAGGAGATCAGGATGATGGAGCCCGACTTGCGCTGCGTCATCTCAGGGCCAACCATGCTGACCAACCAGTGGTTGGAGACGATGTTGTTGTCCAGAATTTTGCGGAATTGCTCGTCGCTGATTCCTGCCATGGGCCCGTAATAGGGGTTGGAAGCGGCATTGCAAACCAGCACATCGATGCGGCCCCATGCCGCCCGGGTTTGGTCGATCAGGTGTTGCAACTCGGTTTTGGATGAGATGCTGGCGGCGATGGCCAAGGCACGCCCGTCACCGTGGCGGGCATTGATGGCGTCAGCCACTTCCTGGCAGGCGGCCTGTTTGCGCGAGGAGATGACCACGCGGGCCCCGTGTTCGGCCATGCGTTCGGCGATGGCGCGGCCTATGCCGCGGGAAGAGCCGGTGACGATGGCCACCTGGCCGTTGAGGTCAAACAGTTCCATGGGACACCTGATTGGTTTTGGTTTCAGTCGCGCAGGTCACAGACACAGGCCCGACGATTTGCGACACTTTACCTACTTTTTGACAAGGCGACTGTCACGTGACGATTTTTTATGGCTGGCGCATGACTGCTGCGGCTTGCGGCATTCAGTTTCTGCTGTCTGCACTGGTCTTGCAGGCCTTTGGCCTGTACATCGCCACGCTGGGCGACGAAATGGGCTGGAGCAAGACCGCTTTGTCGGCGGCGGCGGCGTTGCAATCGGTCGAGTCTGCCGTGATCGGGCCCTTGCTGGGCTGGGTGGTTGACCGCTTTGGCAGCCCGGTGATGATCCGTTTCGGTGTGCTGATCATGGGCGTGGGCTTGTGTGGCCTGAGCCAGGTCCAGACCCTGGGACAGTTTTATGTGTGTGCGGTGGTCATGGCCATCGGCACCAGCTTTTGTGGCTACTTCCCCCTGTCGGTGGCTCTGGTGCAGTGGTTCGAGCGCCAGCGGGCCCGGGCCCTGTCGATCATGAGTTCCGGCCTGGCCTTGGGGGGCGTGGCGATTCCAGTGGTGGCCTGGGTGATGCAGACCTGGGGTTGGCGCACCGCCGCGCTGGCTTCGGGTTTGGCCGCCATTTTGGTGGGCTGGCCATTGGCCCGCGTGATGGTGCGTCGGCCTCAGGATATGGGCTTGCAGGTCGACGGGGCGCCCCATCCGCAGACGGATGTACTGTCCGCCGGGGCCGATGGGCGATGGGTATCTACTGAGCGGCGTGAATTCACGGCAGCCCAAGCCTTGCGCACATCGGCCTTCTGGTATTTGGCCGCCGGTCACGGCCTGGCCCTGGTGGTGGTCACGGCGGTCAATGTGCACGCCATCACGCACATGAAGGAAGGTTTGGGCTACACGGTGTCGCAGGCCAGTTTCATCATCATGCTCATGACCCTGGGGCAGTTGTTGGGCGTGGTGCTGGGGGCCTGGCTGGGCGATCGATATGCCAAGCGCAAAATCACCTCGATTTGCATGCTCTCACATGCCCTGGGTTTGCTGATGCTGACCTTTGCCCCCTCATTGCCCTGGCTGCTGGGCTTTGCCGTGTTTCATGGCGTGGCCTGGGGTTTGCGCGGGCCACTCATGCAAGCCATACGCGCCGATTACTTTGGCCGCCAAGCCATCGGCATGATCATGGGGCTGTCGGCCGCCATCATCGCCCTGGGGCAGGTGGCCGGCCCCTTGGTGGCGGGCGTCCTGGCCGATTGGAGTGGCGACTACCGCTGGGGCTTCACCGTGCTGGCCATCGCAGCGACTTTGGGCTCGGTGGCTTTTTGGCTGGCGCACAAGCCCACTTTACCCAGCCCGTCGCCTTGAGCCGTCTGTTAATGTATAACCCAACCAAGGAGACCAATATGTGGCATCGATTTATTCAAGGCTTGGCACTCGCACTGACTCTGGGCGCGTGCCCATTGTGGGCCGGCGCGCAGCCTTACCCCAGCAAACCGGTCAAAATTCTGGTGCCTTTTGTGGCGGGTGGCACGAGCGACATTGTGGCCCGAGCCGTGGCCCAAAAGCTCAATGAGGCGGGCTATACCACGGTGGTTGAGAACCGCCCGGGGGCGAATGGCTCGATTGCCGCCGAGGCGCTGTCGAAATCTCCCAACGACGGTTACACCCTCTTGGTCGGCTCGATTGGCACCTTTGCCATCAATATGGGCTTGTATAAAAACCCCAAGTACGATGTGCTGCGTGATTTTGACGCCGTGACGGTGGCGGTGCGCACGCCCAATGTGTTGGTTGTGCCCCCCAAATTCCCGGCCAACAATCTGAAGGAGTTCATCGATTACGCCCGCAAAAACCCGGGCAAGGTGTCGTATGGCTCTTCCGGCTCGGGGTCCAGTGACCACCTCTCGGCAGAGATGTTCAAGCTGCAAACCCAGACCTTCGGGGTGCATATTCCCTACCGGGGCGGGGCGGCGGCGCAAACCGACATCATGGCCGGCAATATCGAGGCTTCTTTTCAGAATTTCGGCACCGTGGTGCCCTATATCAAGGCGGGCCGCATGAAGGCATTGGGCGTGACCTCGCGACAACGCATGCCCCAGCTGCCCGATGTGCCCACCCTGATCGAGAGCGGCTTGAAGGACTTTGATGTCACCTCCTGGCAGGCGGTTGCCGCCCCCAAGGGGACTCCCCCTGAGGTGATCAAAAAATTGCATGCAGACATCTCGCGCGGTCTCAACTCGCCCGAGATGACGCAGCGTTTCAATGACCTGGGCTTTGAGGTGGTGACCCCATCACCGGCCGATGCGCAGGCGTTTTTCAAGGCAGAGATCGAGCGCTGGGCCACAGTGGTCAAGGCCTCGGGTGCCACCGTCGATTAAACAGCAGGAGCAACACACATGAAAGTCGGCATTGCAGGGATGGGAAAAATGGGCCAGGCTGTGGCCCAGCGTTTGTTGGGTTTGGGGCACGAGGTTTGGGTCTACAACCGCAACCCGGCGCGGGCCGACGCCGTGGTGGCCCAAGGGGCAAGGCGGGTCGATCATCCGGCCGAGCTGGCCGGTGGCTGTGAGGTCGTGGTCAGTTTGCTGACCGACGCCGCTGCGGTCGAACAGGTGTACCAGGGACCGCAGGGACTGTTTTCAAACCCCAAGGCGGTGCTGATCGAGTCAAGCACCGTGGCGCCCGAGTTTCAGGCCCAGATGGCGCAGCGCGCCGTCGCTGCCGGGGCCCGCTATCTGGAATGTCCGGTCAGTGGCAGCATCGGCCCGGCCAAAGAGGGCAAGCTGATCGGTTTTGTCGGTGGCGATGCCGCCGTGGTGGCGCAGGCCCAGCCCTTGCTGGATCAGATGTGCCGCAAAGTGGTGAAGGTGGGGGCGCATGGCAATGGCGCGCGCATGAAACTGTGTGTCAACCTGCCGCTGATGGTTTATTGGCAAACCCTGGGTGAAGCCCTCACCCTGGTTCGCGGGCTGGACATCGACCCCAAAGAGCTGATCGATGTGCTGTCTGAGTCATCGGGCGGCCCCAATATGCTGAAAGTGCGCGCCCCGATGCTGATCGATGCCCTGGCGGGCAATCCCCAGAGCACGGTCACGGTCGATTTGCTCACCATGCGCAAAGACGTGCGCACCATGGTTGAGCAAGGCACCCAGCACGGCGCGACCATGCCGCTCACGAAGGCCACACTGGCCAACCTGGAAAAAGCAATCGAAGAGGGCTTGGGTCAGTCCGACTGCACCCAGTTCCCGGTCTGGGTGCGTCAGCACTGAAAGATCGCCGGTTATGAACCGGCTTCAGGTGTCGATCTTCATTTCGCGGATGATGGGCCGGAACTGGTCCATCTGACGGCGCAGCATCTCTTCCTGGGCCGCACCATTCGAGCCCACGGCCTCGGCCCCCAATTCGGCCAATCGTTTGGCCACGTCAGGGTGTCGGACGGCAGCGGCCGATTCGCGTTGCAACCTGTCGATGATGTCGCGCGGCGTTTTGGCCGGTACAAACAAACCGTTCCAACCTTCCAACTCCAAGCCCGGGAAACCCAATTCGCGCACCGTGGGCACATCGGGCAGGGTGGCGATGCGCTTGGTGGCGGTGGTGGCCAACGCCTTGAGTGTGCCCGCCTTGATCTCGGCCAGTGAGGACGAGAGCTGGTCACCGCCGATTTGAATGCGCCCGGCCAGCAGTTCTTGCTTGAGCGGGGCCGCGCCTTTGAATGCGATGTGCTCCATCTCGATCCTGGCCTCTTTTTTGTAGGCCTCGCCCAACACGTGCATGGCCGAACCAGGCCCGGTAGAGCCGTAGTTGTAGTTCAGTTTTTGCGAGCGCAGCAGTTGTGCCAGTTCGCGCAAGTCTTTGGCCGGTACGCTGGGGTTGGCGGTCCAGACAAAAGGCACGTAGACCGAAATCGATACCCCGGCAAAGTCGGTGTCCACGTTGAATGGCGAGCGGCCTGCCAGAGTTTGTGAGACGGAAGACATCGGGAAGGTGATGTTGTGCATCAACAATGTGTGGCCGTCAGCGGGCGATTTGGCGACTGCATCGGCGCCGATGGCCCCGCCTGCACCGCCCCGGTTGTCGACTGTCACGGGCACGCCCATGCTCTCGCCCATGCGTTGGGCGATCAGGCGGGCCACGATGTCGGTGGTGCCACCCGCCGGGAAGGGGACGATGATTTTGATGGGTTTGGAGGGAAAGCCCGATTGGGCCCGGGCGGTGCCCAAACCCACACTGATGGCGGCGGCCAGACCCAGATTGAGGTGACGACGTGAAATGCCCATGGCGACTCCTTGAAATGCCCCGATCATCGCCAAAAGTATCGTGTCGTCAATAGTGAAAACGGAAAGTGGAGAGGGAAACCTTCAGGCCAGATGACCCGCACGAGACAGCCCCAGGGCGGCAGCCAACAGGCCCAAGGCCATGCCCATGCAGCCCAGCAGGTGGGTGATCTCGCTCACGCCACGCTTTTCAAATTTCATGCGACGGCCCAAATCATCGTAGAGCCGCTTGAACTGAGTCACATCTTCGGCCCGGCGGTATTCGCCCATGGTGTTCAGTGCCACTTTGCGCAACGCATCTTCTTCCAGGCGGGTTCGGGTGCTGACGCCCTTGTCGCGCACGATGGCCCCTTGCGGGGTGCCCACGCCGATCACGTTCACCCGCACCTGGTGTTTGGCGGCCAGATCGGCCATGGCGGTGAGGGTGGGGCCCATATTGCCTTCGCCGTCGGTGATCAGGATGATGGCCTTGTTGCGGCCATCCGGGGTCGGCTTATGGCGCGGGTCGAGGGGCGGATCTGTCGGGTTTTTGGCCACGGGCGGCGGTTTGGCGATGGCGCTGTTGGGGTTGGCGCGGGGCCTGCTGTCGTTGGCCTCATCGATGATTTTCTGGGCTTCGATGCCCGATTTGGGCAATAGGGTGTCAAGGGCGATCAGCACGCCAGTGCCCAGTGCCGAGCCGTTTTGCCAATTCAGATCATCGATGGCTCGCAACAAATCTTCGCGTTGCAAGGTGGGCACCTGGGCCAATGTGGCGGTGCCGCCAACGGCCACAATGCCCACCTGCAGCAGACCCGGTTTGGTGTGGATGAAGTATCGTGCGGCGTCACGCGCGGCATCGAGCCGGTTGGGCTTCACGTCATCGGCTTTCATGCTGGCCGAGACGTCAATGACGAGCATCACGGCGGCATCACGCATGGGTTGAACCACCACTGCCTGAGGGCGGGCCAGGGCCAGCAGCAACAGGCCCAAAGAGGCGGCTTCCAGCACGCGCCGTGTCAGGCTGTGTCCGGCCGGTGGCTGCCAGCCGTGGGCGAGCACGCTGGAGCCCCGATGCCGCCACCAGCGCCATCCCATCCAGAGCGGCCAAACCCACAAGGCCCAGAGCATGAAGGGCCATTTGAATTCGATGCTTCCCAAATCAGGCATGGCGTTCTTTGTGCAGACGCAATTGAACAAAGCGCAGCATGGCTGCACCGAGGTCTTCGCGGGTCGAGAGTTCAAGCCCGTCCATGCCGGCTTGGCCGATGGCCTGCACCAGCCTTTGCCTTTGGCTTTGGGCCAGTTCGGCATAGCGGCGGCGCATCCCAGGGTCCAGGCTGTCGACCCAGATCTGTTCGCCACTTTCGGCATCTTTGGCCCAGAACATGCCGGCCTCGGGCAGCTCCAGCTCCAGGGGGTCGGTCAGCCGAACCACAATGCCGTCGTGGCGATGGGCCAATTCGACCAGGGCTTTTTCCCAAGGGGCGGTGCTGAGAAAGTCGGACAACACAAAAACTTCAGCGCGACGCGGCAGGTTGCGGGCTGCCCGCCTCAGCCATTCGTCCAGCGGGCTTTGGTGCATGCCCCGCTGTGGCCTGGCCTCGCCAAGTCGCTCCAGCACATGCAGGGCATGTCTGCGTCCCACCCGGGCCGGGATGTGAACCATGCCGCCTGGGCCATCATGGTGCCAGATCATGGCGCCGATGCGGTTGCCATGCTGCATCAGCAGGCGTGACATGATGGCGACAAACCCGCGCAGCCGATCCCGTTTGCTGTGGCCTTCGCTGGCCAAATCCATCGAGCCCGACAGATCGGCCAGAAACCAGGCCTGGATTTCACGGTCCTCCAGATGCTCGCGCACATGGGCCGTGCCGGTTCGGGCGGTCACCATCCAGTCCATGTGTCGCACATCGTCGTGGGGCTGGTATTCGCGCAATTCGGCCAGGTCCAGCCCGGCCCCACGAAACAGGGTGCGGTGATTGCCTTGCAAGAGGCCATCGAGTCGGCGCAGCACCGTCCAATCGAGTCTGGACAGCCATGCGGCCAGCGGGTCGTCGGCAGGGCCGGGCGCGACCGGTGGCCGCACTGGCTCGGAGGCCTGGCGTTTAGGCCACAGACGCCACATGAGACTGTAAGCCTTGAGTGGGGGCGGGCAAGGCGGCCATCAGGCGTCGTATCAGTTCGTCGGCCTCGATGCCTTCGGCCAAGGCTTCGTAGCTCAGCACCAGCCGGTGGCGCAGCACATCGGGCACGATGTCTTGCATGTCTTGTGGCAGCGCATAGGGGCGGCCACGCAAAAAAGCCAGGGCCCGGGCGGCTTCGACCAAACCGATGGTGGCGCGCGGGCTGGCCCCGAAGCTGATCCAGCGTTCGATTTCAGCCAGGCCATGGCGAGCCGGTTGGCGCGTGGCGTGGACCAGGCGCACCGCATATTGCACCAGCGCCGGGTCGACATAGCCCTGCCGGCACAAGGTTTGCATTTGTTGCAGATCTTGGGTGCTGAGGATGCCCGCGATGGTGGCGGGCTGGCCAGTGACGCGCTGGGCGATGACGAATTCTTCCTCTTCGCTGGGGTAGCCGACCAACACTTTCATTAAAAATCGATCCACCTGGGCCTCAGGCAGGGGGTAGGTGCCTTCGGTCTCGATGGGGTTTTGGGTGGCCATGACCAAAAAGGGCGTGGGCACCCGGTGCGTCTCACCTGCCAGGGTGACCTGGCGTTCCTGCATCACTTCGAGCAAGGCGCTTTGCACTTTGGCGGGGGCGCGGTTGATTTCATCGGCCAGCAAAAGGTTGGCAAACACCGGACCCAATTGCACGCTGAATTCGGCGGTTTTTTGGTTGAACACCCGCGTGCCCACGACGTCGGAAGGCAGTAAATCAGGGGTGAACTGGATGCGCCGAAAACTGCCCTGCATGGCGCGGGCCAGGGTGTTGACCGTGAGCGTCTTGGCCAGTCCCGGGACGCCTTCGATCAGCAGGTGCCCTTGGGCCAGCAGGGCGACCAGCACTCGCTGCAAAAAAGCGTCTTGACCGACGACCACGCGTTTGACTTCGTACAAAAGCTTTTGCATGGACAGGGCCGCCTGTGAGACCTGGTCGGAGGCGCCGCTATGAGGGGATTGCCAGGAGGCGTGGGGGTCTTGCATGATGCTCCTTAAAAAAGTGGCAATCCGACACTGGTGCCGGCGGCCTCGATGGTGGCGGCGAATCCGATGCCGATGAAGGTTCGTGCCGATGTGGGGTTCATGATGGCGGTGACGATGCCGATCACCTCGCCATTCATATTGATCAGGGGGCCACCGGAATTGCCGGGGTTGGCTGCGGCATCAAACTGGATCAGGCCTGTCATTTGCCGGTCGCCTTTTTCGTTGCGAAATTCGCGGTTCAAGCCGCTGACCACGCCGGAAGACACCGAGGGCCCCATGCCAAAGGGAAACCCGATCACCGCCACCGCATCGCCGGGCACGACCCCGCGCGAGGAGCCCAGCACGGCAGGTTGCAGGTCATCGGGTATTTTTTGCGGCTTCAGAACAGCCAGATCGTTATTGGGCTGGGTGGCGATCACTTGGGCATTTGACTCGGTGCCATCGGCAAAGGTGATCTGCAAACGTTGTGCCCCCCAAACCACATGCAGGTTGGTGAGGATCATGCCCTCATCGCTGATGACTACCCCGGTGCCTACCCCCGCTTCGACCTCCTGGCCTTTGTTTTTGGGGTCAGCCGCAAAGCTTTGTACCCTCACCACCGCACCCGCCACCTGTTCCACGGCAGGGCGAGCCGGGGAGGGCCAGCCGCGCTCTTGCAGCCATCGGTCGAACATTTTTTCCATCGGCTCAGGGGGCAGCGTTGGATTTTGGGTATTCCAAAACCATGCGCTCAGCACGCTGGCCAGCAACAGCATGCCAAGGCCAGTCCAAAGCCAGCGCCTTCGGGTGAACAAGGTTTTTGGGGGTTGAGGGGGGAGGTCGGCAGGGGGTGGCGCGTCAAGTCCGGGGCGGTCCGTGGCTTCAAGCCTGACGCTGGGGCTGAATACGGACATTTTTTTCATGCCCTCCAACATAGCACAGACAAGCGTGATAAATTGCCTACATCTGGAAACCCCTATGGGCGCACGATGACTTTTTTGCAACCCGAGTGGCTCACGATTTTGTGGCTGTGGCCCTTGTTGATCGGGGCTTATGTTTTGCTGTTGCGGCGTCGCCGCCAGGCGGTGTCTTGGTCATCGATAGAGCTGATCCGTCAGGCTCAGGGCAGGGCTTCGGTGTGGCGTCGCCACTTGCCTGCCGCATTGCTGGCTTTAGCCGCTGCCTTGGCGGTGGTGGGGATGGCCCGGCCCATGGCCAAGGTGACCTTGCCGTCTGACCACATGACCCTGATCCTGGCCATGGATGTCTCGCGCAGCATGTTGGCGCAAGATGTGCCGCCCAGCCGCATCGAGGCCGCGCAGGCGGCGGCACGGCAGTTTTTGACTGAGTTGCCCGCCAACATCCGGGTCGGGCTGGTCACCTTCGCAGGCAACGCTCAGGTGGCGCAGCATGTGACTGATCGGCGCGAAGACCTGTTGGCCGCCATAGATCGCTTTCAGCTGCAACGCGCCACGGCCACGGGCAGCGGGCTGTTGCTGTCTTTGTCCACACTGCTGCCGCATGTGAAATTCGATCTCAATGACCAAGATGCGGCGGCGGCGCAAGACCGCCTGCCGGGGTCATACACCGGAGGGGCAATTGTGTTGCTCTCGGATGGTCGGCGCACCAATGGGCCGGACCCGGTTGCGGTGGCGCATCTGGCGGCGCGTCAGGGTGTGCGTGTGTTCACGGTGGCGTTTGGCACCCCCAATGGTTTCATTCCGGGCTATGAAGGCTATTCTTTCTTCACCAGGGTGGACGAAGAGGCCTTGAAGTCGGTGGCAGACATCACTGCGGGCGAGTTTTACCGCGCCGAGTCGGCCCAGGATTTGCAGAAGGTCTACCAGCACATGACCCAGCAGTTCACGCTGGAGACTCGCGAGAGCGAAATCAGCGTGCTGTGGGTGCTGGCTGCTCTGGTGCTGTCGATGTTGGCTTGGTGGCTGGCAGCCCGATGGCACGGGCTGCGCCCGTTCAGGTCATCAGACCAGCGGCTTTGATGCCGGCGGCGCAGATTTCTTCGTCTTCATCGCCGGTGCCACCGCTGGCGCCCGCCGAGCCCAAAATGCGGCCCTGTGCGTCTTTGATCAGCACGGCGCCGGGTTGGGCCAGAAATTTCCCATGGGCCGTCGCAGCCAGGCCCAGAAAGAAATTGGGGTTGTCTTTGGCGCGCTCGGCCAGGGTGCGGCTGGATACGCTGAACGCCACCGCACCGTAGGCTTTGCCCACGGCCACGTCAAAGCGCATCATGGTTGCGCCGTCTTCGCGGGCAAATGCTTTCAGGTTGCCGCTGTCGTCGAGCACCGCCACGCCCATGGGCTTGTAGCCCTTGGATTTAGAGTGTGCCAGCGCTGCGGTGATGATTTTTTGAGCTTGTTCGAGGGTAAGTGCAGACATTTCAGTGGTTTTCCATCAGAGGGGTTTCTTGAGCCAGTGGCCAATCTCTCCAATGATGCCACGGCGGAAGGCCAAAACGCAAACCACGAAGATCAGACCTTGCACAATGGTGACCCAGGAACCCAGTTCAGCCAGGTAATTTTGCATGGTGACAATGACGGCGGCGCCCACCACCGGGCCAAACAAAGTGCCCAAACCACCCACCAGTGTCATCAGGACGACTTCTCCAGACATGGTCCAATGCACATCGGTGAGCGAAGCCAACTGGAAGACCAGGGTTTTCGTGGCACCCGCCAGACCGGCCAATGTGCCTGACAAGATGAAGGCCATGTGCTTGTAGCGATCCGTGTCGTATCCCAAAGACAAAGCACGGGCTTCGTTCTCGCGGATGGCCTTGAGGACTTGTCCAAAGGGCGAGTGAACGATGCGCCATACCAGTCCAAACCCGATCAGGAAGATGGCCATCACCATGGCGTACATGGCCGACGTGTCGTTGATGTCGATGAAGCCAAACAGGGGTTTGCGGGGAATGGCCTGGATGCCGTCTTCGCCGCCAGTGAAGTTGGCCTGCAAGTAAAAGAAGAAAATCATCTGCGACAGTGCCAGCGTGATCATGGCGAAGTAAATGCCCTGGCGGCGGATGGCTAAGGCACCGGCCACCACCGACAGGGCCATGGCGCAGAGGGTGCCGAACAAAATGGCGAATTCAGGGTTCCAACCCCAGACTTTAGCGGCGTGGGCACAGGCATATGCAGCCGTGCCCATGAACATGGCGTGCCCGAAGGACAACAAACCGCCGAAGCCGATCAGCAAATTGAAGGCGCAGGCGAACAGGCCAAAACACATGACCTTCATCAAAAAAACCGGATACACCACCAAAGGGGCCAGGGCGAAAAAACCGACCATGATGGCGAACGCCACCCATAATGTGCGGTCACCGGACGAGGTAGAAGAGGCGATGGGCGTCATGGTCTTTATTTCTGGGTGCCGAACAGACCGGCCGGTTTGAGCAACAGCACGATGGCCATGATGACGAAGATGACAGTATTGGAGGCTTCGGGATAAAACACCTTGGTCAGACCTTCGATCAGACCCAAGCCAAAGCCGGTGACGATGGCGCCCATGATCGAGCCCATGCCGCCGATGACCACCACCGCAAACACGACGATGATGATGTCGACCCCCATCATGGGGCTGACCTGATAGATGGGGGCGGCCATCACGCCAGCCAAAGCGGCCAGACCAACCCCAAAGCCATAGGTGAGGGTGATCATTCTTGGCACATTGATGCCAAATGATTGCACCAGCGCCGGGTTTTCGGTGGCGGCGCGTAAATAGGCGCCAAGCTTGGTGCGCTCAATCACATACCAAGTGCTCAGGCAGATCACCAAGGAGGCCACGATGACCCAGGCGCGGTATTTGGGCAAGAACATGAAGCCCAGGTTGAACGCACCGCGAAACTCTGGCGGGGCCGCGTAAGGCATGCCGGAAGACCCGTATTCGTGACGGAACATGCCTTGGATGATCAGGGCCAATCCAAAGGTCAGCAACAAGCCGTACAGGTGATCGAGCTTGTAGAGCTTGGCGAGCATGGTCCGTTCAATGAGGACGCCGGTGGCCCCAACCAAAATCGGCGCCAGCAGCAAAGCCAGCCAATAATTGATGCCTACCCATTGCAGGCTGAGGTAAGCCACGAAGGCGCCCAGCATGTACTGGGCGCCATGGGTGAAGTTGATGATGTTGAGCAAGCCGAAAATCACCGCCAGGCCCAGAGAGAGCAGGGCATAAAACGAGCCGTTGATCAGGCCAATGAGCAATTGGCCAAACAACGCTTGTGAGGGAATGCCGAAAATTTCCATGGCGGTGGGATTCGCTTTATTTCTTGATCAGTGGGCAATCGCCTTCGTTGAGGGGGCGGAAGGCCTGTTCGGCCGGAATGGTGGCGCGCAGCTTGTAATAGTCCCAGGGATACTTGGACTCAGAGGGTTTTTTCACCTCGAACAAGTAGGCGTTGTGCAGTTTGCGGCCATCCTGACGGATGATGCCCTTGCCGAACAAAGGATCGTCAGTGGGCAATTCTTTCATTTTGGCCGTGACTTTGGTGCCATCGTCGGTTTTACCGGCATCGATCGCCTTGAGGTAATGCATGATGACGGCATAGACACCGGCATTGACCATTGAAGGATGCTTGCCGTTGTTGGCAGCGGCAAAGCGCTTGGACCAGGCACGGGTCTGGTCGTTGAGGTCCCAGTAGAAGGTCTCGGTCAGGATCAAGCCCTGGGCAGTTTGCAAGCCCAAGGAGTGGATGTCAGTGAGAAAGACCAGCAGTCCGGCCAGGTTCTGGCCGCCTTTGGTGATACCGAACTCTGAGGCTTGCTTGATGGAATTGATGGTGTCGCCACCCGCATTGGCCAAGCCGACGATCTTTGCTTTGGAGGCCTGGGCTTGCAACAGGAAGGAAGAGAAGTCTTGGGTAGACAGGGGGTGGCGCACTCGACCCAGCACCTTGCCCCCGTTTTTGGTGACCACCGCTTCGGTGTCGCGCTCAAGCGCATGACCGAAGGCATAGTCGGCGGTGAGGAAGAACCAGCTGTCGCCACCGGTTTGCACCACCGCTTTGCCGGTGCCGTTGGCCAGCATCCAGGTGTCATAGAGCCAGTGGATGGTGTTAGGGGTACAGGCTTTGCCGGTCAGGTCGGCGCTGGCCGCGCCCGTATTGAGGTGAATTTTGCCTTTTTCTTTGGCCACCTGGTTGATGGCCAGTGCCACGGATGAGGTGGGCACGTCGACGATGGCATCGACCTGGTCGGTGTCAAACCACTTGCGGGCGATGTTTGAGCCGACATCGGGCTTGTTCTGGTGGTCGGCACCGATCACTTCCACTTTCAATTTGCTGCCGGTGGCCTTGATGTAGTCCTCCACGGCGGCGCGCGCAGCCCAAAGTGAGGAGGGGCCACTGATGTCGGCATAGAGGCCCGACATGTCGTTGAGCACGCCGATTTTGACCACGCCGTCGGAAATCTGGGCCTGGGCGCTGGTGGCCATGGCACAGGCGGCAGCGATGCTGAGTAGTTTGCGTTTCATGTGAGATGCTCCTCTGTAGTGATGTTGCTTTAGACGCCAAGAAATTCGTGCAGCATGTCCATGCGCTCGGACAACTGGTCGCGATGAAAGGTTTCCACCATCTGCCCGTGCTCCACCACATAAAAGCGGTCGGCCAGGGGGGCGGCGAAGCGGAAGTTTTGTTCGACCATGACGATGGTGAAACCTTGGGTTTTGAGCGATTGGATCATCCGGGCCAAGGCCTGGACGATGACCGGGGCCAGGCCTTCTGAGATCTCGTCCAGCAACAACAAGCGGGCACCGGTGCGCAAAATGCGGGCCACCGCCAACATCTGTTGTTCGCCGCCTGAGAGTCGGGTGCCGGGACTGAGACGCCGCTCGTAGAGGTTGGGGAACATCTCGTAAATTTCATCCAAGGTCATGCCGCCAGGCGACAGCTCAGGGGGCAGAAGCAGATTTTCCTCGCAACTGAGACTGGCGAAAATGCCCCGCTCCTCGGGGCAGTACCCCAAACCCAGACGGGCGATCTGGTGCGGGGCCCAGCCCACTGTTTCCTGGCCCATGATCTGGATCGAACCTGCGCGTTTTCCCACCAATCCCATGATCGATTTGATGGTGGTGGTCCGGCCCGCGCCATTTCGACCCAATAGGGTTACCACCTCGCCTTCGTTGACGTGCATGTTCACGCCATGAAGGATGTGGGACTCGCCGTAGTAGGCGTGTAAATCGGTGATGCGCAGCATTTCAGCCATGGGCACCCTCCAGCTCGGTGGCTGCGCTGCCCATGTAGGCCTCTAGCACTTGGGGGTTGGTGGAGACCTGGGCGTAAGGCCCTTCGGCGATGACCTGGCCGCGTTGCAGCACGCTGATGGTGTCGGCGATGCTGGCGACCACATTCATATTGTGTTCCACCATCAAAATGGTGCGATTGGCGCTGACTTTTTTGATGAGTTGAGTGACCCGGTCGACATCTTCATGGCCCATGCCCTGGGTGGGCTCATCGAGCAACATCAACTCGGGTTCGGTGGCCAGGGTGGTTGCGATTTCCAGCGCACGTTTGCGACCGTAGGCCAATTCGACCGCCAGTGTGCCCGCGTAGTCTTGCAGGTCGACGGTTTCCAGCAATTCGAGCGCCCGTGCATCGAGCCGGTTCAGGATTTTTTCTGAGCGCCAGAAATGGAACGATTGGCCGCTGGCACGTTGCAAAGCGATGCGCACGTTCTCCAGCACGCTCAGATGCGGGAAGGTGGCAGAAATCTGGAACGAGCGCACGATGCCACGCCGTGCCGTCTGGGCCGGTTTTTCGTGGGTGATGTCCACCCCGTTGAAGTGGATCTGGCCCCGGGTGGGAGGCAGGAACTTGGTCAATAAATTAAAGACGGTGGTCTTGCCTGCGCCATTGGGGCCGATCAGGGCATGGATGTCGCCACGCTTGACTTGCAATGAAACGCCGTTGACCGCCACAAAGCCTTTGAACTCTTTGACAAGGTGATCGGTTTTCAGGATGATGGGGTCTGCGGCCATGGCATGCATTGCAAAGGTGACACGCCTTTCAGAATATCATGTTGGAAAGACCCCTTTCCTAGGGGTTGACGCTGATGCAATACCCCTCCATCTGACATGACTTCTACAACTCTGCCCTCCATCCACACCTTGGCCCAGGCGCGACTGCAAGGCTGGCGCGCCGCCGATGCCCTTGAACGCGTTTTGCAAGCGGCAAAAGAGCCCCCGGCACAAGCGGCCATGACCCGTTTGTACGAAGAAGCGGCCAGGCGGGCGGCCCGACACAGCGATGAGGGCCATGCGGCGGGTCTGCCCGGCGGGGTATTGTCCGGGGCGCTGCTGACCATCAAAGACCTGTATGACGTTCAAGGTGAAGTGACCATGGCTGGCACCCGAGCCATGGCGTCACAGTCGCCAGCGACGCAGGATGCCCCCGCCGTGGCCCGCTTGCGTGCGGCCGGCGCAGTGATTTGGGGCAAGACCAATATGACCGAGTTGGCGTTCTCGGGCATAGGCATCAACCCCCACTACGGCACGCCAATCAACCCTGCGGATCGCCAGGTGAGCCGAATACCCGGTGGCTCCTCCAGCGGCGCGGCGGTCAGCGTGGCGCTGGGCTTGGCGCAGGCCGCCCTGGGGTCTGACACAGGGGGCTCGATCCGCATTCCGGCAGCCTGGTGTGGCGTGGTGGGCTTCAAATCTTCCCAATACCGGGTGCCCACCCAAGGTGCCCTGGCCTTGTCATTTAGCCTGGACACGGTGTGTGCCATGACCCGCAGCGTCATGGACGCCCGACTGGTCGATGGCGTTTTGTCAGGGCAGTGTTTGCCCAGACGGCCCCGGGGTTTGCGCAGCCTGAGGTTGGCCGTGCCGCAAAACCTGGTGCTCGATGGCCTTGATGCCACAGTCGCGCGTGCTTATGAACGGGCCTTGCGGCGTTTGGCCCAAGGTGGTGCTGAATTGGTGGAGGTGAATTGGCCCGAGTGGGGCGAGATTGCCGACATCCATGCCCCGGCGGGCTTTTCGGCCATCGAATGCTGGGCCACACATCGACACGTATTGGCTGAACGGATGGAGCAGTTGGACCCGCGTGTTGCAGGTCGTTTGCGTTTGGGGGTGGATGTCAGTGCCGCCGATTACTTGCGCATGACCCAAAGACGGGCCCAGTGGATCGTGCGGGTGCAGTCGCGCATGCTTGGTTTTGACGCCTGGATCGCCCCCACTGTGCCCGTGGTGGCACCCGAGTTGGCGCCCCTGCTGGCCAACGACGAGGCATTCATGGCCGCCAATCGATTGTCTTTGCGCAACACCTTTGTGGGCAATTTCATGGATGGCTGCTCCATCAGTGTGCCCATGCACATACAGGGCGAATTGCCCAGCGGACTGATGCTCACCGCCCCTGGGGGTGAAGACGCTGCCTTGCTCGATGCGGCCGAGGCGATCGCGGCGGCGCTGACGACTTAATGGGGTCTGTCAACCGGCATCCATATCGATGCGTTAAGATGACCACACACCACTGAAAGGACCATCATGAAACCAAACACGCTCTCTTTGTGTCGTTCGGCTCTGATCGGTCTGACCTGTTTGGCTGCACTCTCAGCCCAAGCCAATCCGCATTGGGGTGGTGGCGGGTATCGGGGGGGTGGGGCTTATCAACACCATCACCATGGTCATCATGGTGGGCGATGGATTGCACCGGCCCTGGTGGGCGGGGTGTTGTTGGGCGCGGCCCTGACGGCACCGGCTTATTCGACAACGGTTTATTCGGCCCCGGTTTATCCCGCCTATCCAGCTTATGTGCCCTATCCGCCGCCGGTGGTGACATATACCAACCCTGTGCCACCGCAACCCGTGGGTTACTACTGCCCGACTTCAGGCCAGTTTTACCCCTATGTGGCGACTTGCAATGTGCCCTGGCGGCTGTTGTGAGCCCAGGCAGGGCAGCGAGTTTTGCAGAGCTTCCCTATAGGTTGATTTTTTCGCGCTGGCCGCTGCGTTTCGAGTACCGCACTTTTCCGCCCAGGGTCTCGACCTCGATCACGGCCTTGCGCTCGCCGTAGACCCGGTGCTTGAGCCATGCGCCTTCATCGGCCAGGGCTTGTGACCCGCTCAGGGTCCGGTGCCAGCAACGCATTTCTGCGTCCCAGCGGTAGCCCCGCATTTTGAGCAGGTCTTTGGTTTCAAAAGGGGAATTCAGCGCATATACCCTCGATTGGGGTTGATTCAAGCTTTCCAGCAGGGTCAATAGTGCCGATTTTTGGCTTTGGGGCAGTTCCCGGCTGAGCACCTCCAACAGGGCGCGGCAATCGTTCTCTGCCCGGTGCGCCTCGTAAAAGACCCCTTGGGTGTACAAAATGTATTCGAGTTTGGCCGACCCAAACCCCTCCATCGACCAATCGATGTCGCGCAAACTGCAAGCCCAGAGCACATCTTCAAATTCAGGCCAGCGTTGTTCAACAAAAGGGCGGTCAAAGGCGGCGTTGTGCGCGATCACCACCCGCACGTCCCTCAGCCATAGACGCACCTGCTCGTCATCGATGCGCTTTCCGCGCACCATGTCGTCGGTGATGTGGTGCACGCGCGTGCTCTCGGGCGGGATGGGGCGCCCGGGGTCTTCAAGTTGGTCAAAGCTGTCAACGATCCGGAACACCTCGCCGGTTTGCGGATTGAACTCGAACAACAGCATGCCCAGCTCGATGATGCGGTCATCCTCGCTAGACAGCCCCGTGGTTTCCGTGTCCAGCACGATGCCCCGGGTGACCGGTTGACCCGAGGTTCTGGTCTGGTATTCGGTGCGAGTGGGCAGTCGGCGCAATACCTTGTAGTCGGGGTGTTGCGACAACAGTTCGGCGCATTGTTCAGGGCTCATGTGGGGGTCAGGGCGGTGCGTTTTAAGAGGGGCGGGATGCATTGTCCCATCAACATGACCATCATCGCACCGACGGCGATGACCCAGGCCGTTCCCCACAGGTTCACCCAATGGGCCGCGATCAGCACCCCCACCGATTGCCCGGTGAAGAGGGTGCCAGCAAACAGGGTCATGCAGGTGGCCCTTTGCGGCGGATGCATTTGGGTGGCCAATACTTGCAGGGTGTTGTGAAACATGAAAAAACCAAAACCAGACACCATGCTTGCCAACATGGCCGTGTGCCAGTCGGGCGACCATGCCACCCACAGGAATGGCAAGCCGAACATCAGCGTGCCGACATGCAACATGCCTGATTCACCCAAACGGCGGATGATGTGGCGGGCGACCAAGGCGTAGCCCAGGCAGCCGATGCCGAACATCGAGATGGCCAGACCGGCCAGCGACAAACTCACGCCCTGTTGCTCGTGCAAATGGGTCACGCCCATGGCCACCACGCCGAAGGCCGATGCGCCCTCCAGCAAAACCGTGCCAAGCACCACCTTTGCTCTGCCCTGCGACAAAACCGACCAGACCTTGCGCGGAAACGACATGGCGCTGGCTTGCGGGTCGGCCACTTTGGGCACCAGCTGTTGGGCTTGGGTCTGACGGCTCAGCAACATCAAGCCGACCAGCATGAAGCCCGCACCCATGATGACAAAGGCCCAGCGCCAACCGATGGTGTCGGCGCAGATGCCGCCGATGACCTGGCCGCCAAAGATGCCCATCGTCGAGCCCATGCCCAGTTTGGCCAGATAGACCTGGCGCACTTCATACCGGACGGCATCGCCCACCCAGGCCATGCCCATGGGCACGATGGCGGCGGCCGTGAAGGCCGACAACATGCGTGCCAACACCAGTTGATCGAGGCCGATGGCCAGCGCACAACCCATACAGGCCAGGCTGGAGCTGATCGTGCACCACGTGATGACACGGTACTTGCCGAATCGATCACTGAGCGGCCCGTAGATGAGTTGGGCCAAGCCATAAACCACGGCAAACCAGCCGATGACTGCGGCGGCCTGACCCAGATTCACTTCAAAATCCCGGGCCAGCACGGGCAACATGGGGTCGCACAAACGCTGGATGGTCATGCTGGCAAAGCTGGCCATCGAGAGCTGAAAAATCGTGCGTTTGAGTGACGCTTCGGCGTTGAGGGTGGCGGGGTCCTGCATGGTAGAGCCTGAATTATGCCTGTGGTGTCTTTTCATGCGGGCTTTGGTCTGCCACTTCGGTGGCGATTGGGGTTAGGATGTATTCATGAAATACAAAAGGTATGGATGGCTTTTGATGGCGCTGGTTTGTGGTGCCGGCGCTTTGCTCAGTGTGGCTTTGACGGGCCACACTTTGGGCAACGCGCGAAACCAGCCTGCCCCGGTGAGTTCGGCCATCGGCACGGATCAAGCAGGCTCGGTCCAAGTGCTGTTTGTGGGCTTCACCCCGCCTGCCGGTGTGGCCGCGCGGGTGGTGCAGGCGATCGACAGTGCCCGAGATGAGGTTTTGGTGCAGGCCTATGGCTTTACCCATAATGCGCTCGCCCAAGCCCTGATCAGGGCCCATCAGCGCGGGGTCAAGGTGGAGGTGATGCTCGACGAGAAGAGCGAATCGACCAATCGATATGTATTGGCCCTCTTCAAAGAGGCCGGGGTCAGTTTGCGCATGGATGGAGCCCATGCCATCGCACACAACAAGGTGATGGTGATGGACGGCGAAATCGTGGTGACCGGCAGCTTCAATTTCACCAATGCGGCCGAAACCCGAAATGCGGAAAACCTGCTCATTTTGAAAGGCCAGTCACTGGCCCAAGCCTATCGGGACAACTGGTTGAGCCATTGGCGCCATGCCCGCCCCTGATGGGCAGGGGCCGGATTGAGCCCCGGGGACGGATTTAGAACGTCGCCTCTAAAGCGCCATTCAAGTCTTTCTATTGGTGCTTGCGGCCTTACAATTCTTTTCATGCTGCGCTGCAACATGTTTGTTGCCAGGTGTCGGCAAAACCCGTTAAACCCATCACTATTTTGGAGTTGAATATGAACCTGACCCCTGAACAAATTTTGGCCGCCAATAAAGCCAACCTGGAGACCCTGGTGGGCCTGACCAACAAAGCCTTTGCTGGCGTCGAGCAACTGATCGAGTTGAACCTGGCTGCTGCCAAGGCCGCCATGGCCGACACCCAAAGCCAGGCCCATGCGGCCCTGAGCGTCAAAGACGCCCAGCAGCTTTTGGCCCTGCAAGCCAGCCTGTTTCAGCCTCTGGCTGAAAAGGCCGTCAACTACAACCGCGCCCTGTACGACATCGCCACCCACACCGGCAGCAACTTCACCCAAGCGATGGAGTCCAAAGCGGCTGAAGCCCAAAAGGCATTTCAAGACATGCTGAACGCCACCACGGCCAACGCGCCGGCCGGTTCCGAGGCTGCCGTGGCCGCTTTCAAGACGGCTGTGGCCGCAGGCAACAACGCCCTGGAGTCAGTACAAAAAGCCGTGCGCCAGGCGACAGAGATGGCCGACGCCAATGTCAAAGCCATGGCTGCCAGCGCAACCCCTGCCAAGGGCAGCAAGCGCCGCTGATCGGGTGAGGCCGAGCGGGGACTAGGCCCTGTTCAGCCCCCATCGATTGGGCTTAGGCTTTCTCTCGACGGCTCCGATATTCGGGGTCGTTTTTTTTTATCATTGGGGGATCGGGCCGCTACACTGCCGGCCCCGGCTTAGACAGGGAGCACAGCTTGGATCGGGTTCATGGCGTGGTGGTGGGGGCCGGCGTGGTGGGTTTGGCGGTGGCGCGGGCCTTGGCCTTGTCACCCCAAGGCAGCGGACGCGACTGGTTGGTGCTGGAGGCCGAGGCCACCATCGGCACCGGCACCAGTTCGCGCAACAGCGAGGTCATTCACGCCGGCATTTATTACCCTCAAGGGTCGCTGAAGGCGCGCTGGTGCGTGCGTGGCAAACACCTGCTGTACGAATACGCCGCCCAACGTGGGGTGGCACACCGGCGTTGCGGCAAACTGATTGTGGCCACCAGCGAAGCGCAGGTGGCGCAGTTGCAAGCCATACGGGCCAAGGCAGCTGCCAACGGGGTGGAGGATTTGGTGCTGTTGACGGCAGATGAAGCGCGTCAACTTGAGCCCGAGCTGCAATGCCTGGCAGCGCTGCATTCACCCAGCACCGGCATTGTGGACAGCCACGCCTTTATGCTGGCCTTGCAGGGTGACTTTGAAAACGCCGGTGGCATGGTGGCTTATCAGTCGGCCTTGCAGGGCGTGCGCATCACGCCGCAAGGGCATGAGTTGCGCACTGCCGACGGGACTGAGCTGGCTTGTGACGTGCTGGTGATTGCCAGCGGGTTAAACGCCCCCTTGTTGACGCGGGCCATACAGGGTTTGGACACGGCCGACGTGCCGCCAGCGTTTTATTGCAAGGGCAACTACTTCACCTTGTCCGGGCGTTCCCCTTTTACTCGATTGATTTACCCGGTGCCTGAAGCCGCCGGTTTGGGCGTGCACCTGACCATAGACCTGGGCGGGCAAGCCAAGTTTGGCCCCGACGTGCAGTGGACCGACCGCGCCGACGATTTGGTGGTGGATCCGCGCCGGGGCGATGCGTTTTATGCCGAGGTTCGCCGATACTGGCCCGGCTTGCCAGACGGGGCGCTGATCCCGGGCTATGCCGGCATGCGACCCAAGGTCAATGCGCCCGACCAGCCTGCCGCCGACTTTGTGCTGCACGGTCCGGACCAGCACGGCCATGCAGGCCTGGTGTCGCTGATGGGCATCGAGTCACCAGGCTTGACCAGCGCACTGGCCATCGGTGAAGCGGTGGTGCAGGCGGTGTATGCGGGCTAAGTAAGCCCTGGTTTGATTCAAAAATTCAGCGCATGGCCCGTATGGCCTTGGCCGCTTCAGTCACCAGCACTGGCCCCCGGTAAATCAGGCCGGTGTAGATTTGCACCAGATCGGCCCCGGCCTCGATCTTGCTGACCGCATCGGTACCGCTCAGTATGCCTCCCACGCCGATGATGGGCACTTGCGGCCCCAGGGCGGCGCGCAGGCGGCGGATGACCGCATTGCTTTTTTCCAGCACCGGTGCCCCTGAAAGGCCGCCTGCCTCCTGGGCATGAGCAAGCCCCTGCACCGCCTGGCGGTCCAGCGTGGTGTTGGTGGCGATCAGGCCCCAGGCGCCGTCGCTGGTGTCGGCGCAGCGCCGTTGCAGGGTGGCGGCCAGGAGGTCGATTTGGGCTTCGTCCAGGTCGGGCGCGATTTTGACGAACAGCGGTACCCGGCGCGGTTGCCGATGTGCCAACTCGTGTCGCTTGTCGGCCAGTGCAGACAGCAAGGCATCAAGTGCCTCGTCGGATTGCAGGCTGCGCAGGTTTTTGGTGTTGGGGCTGGAGATGTTGACCGTGATGTAGTCGGCGTGGGGGTAGACGCCCTCCAGGCCAATGAGGTAGTCGTCAACGGCCCGCTCGATGGGGGTGGCGGCGTTTTTGCCGATGTTCAGGCCCAGCCGGATGCCCTCGGCTTGGCCGACGCTGCGGGCCTGGCGGACGTTGTCGAGGAAGGCTTGCAACCCTTCGTTATTGAAGCCCAGGCGATTGATGAGGGCGTTTTGTTCGGGCAGTCGAAAAATGCGCGGCTTGGGGTTGCCCGGCTGACCCAATGGGGTGACGGTGCCCACTTCGACAAATCCAAAGCCCAGGGCGGCCATGCCGTCGATGCAGCGGGCGTTTTTGTCCAAACCTGCGGCCAGGCCCACGCGATTGGGAAAGCGCAGCCCGGCCACCGTGACCGGGTCGTTGATGCGGTCTTGGGTATAAAGGCGACCCAGGGGGCTGTGTTGGGTGCGGGCCAAGGTGGCGATCATGGCGTCGTGCGCGGCCTCCGGGTCGAGGCTGAACAGGGCAGGGCGCAAGAGGCGGTAAGACAGGTCGTTGAGCATGGATAATCCGTTTCAGATTCAACTGGTATTTTCGCCCATGTCCACTCCTTTGCTCACCCAAGATCAACTCAAGGCCCAAGTGGGCCGCGCCGCTTTGGCCTATGTCGTTCCCGGCCAGGTGCTGGGGGTCGGCACTGGCTCGACGGTGAACCACTTTATTGATGCCTTGGCCAGCATCAAAGACACCATCCCGGGTGCAGTCTCGAGTTCGGTGGCATCGACCCAGCGCATGCAGGCTTTGGGCATACGGGTGTTTCAAGCCAATGAGGTCGGCACTTTGTCGGTCTATATCGACGGGGCCGACGAGATCGATGGACAGGGCCACATGATCAAAGGGGGTGGTGCGGCGCTGACGCGAGAAAAAATCGTTGCCGCCCAGTCGCAGCAATTCGTCTGTATTGCCGACGCCAGCAAAAAGGTGGAGGTGCTGGGCCGCTTTCCGCTGCCGGTTGAGGTCATTCCGATGGCCACCCAGCGCCTGATTCGCCAGTTTGCCGCCCTGGGCGGTCAGGCCGCGGTGCGACTGAAGGATGGGCAACCCCTGGTCACCGACAACGGGCAGCATATTTTGGATGTGCAGGGTTTGACGATCAAAGACCCGTTGGGGTTTGAGACGCTGGTCAGCCAGTGGCCAGGGGTCATCACGGTGGGGGTGTTTGCCCACCAAAAGGCCCATGTCTGCCTGCTCGGCACCGAGCAGGGCGTGCAGACACTGGCCTTTGCGCCTTAGGTGGCACAAATTGGGGTCTGACCCCAATTAATGGTTGCTTATTCGCCACGGAAATCATTGGGGTTCGGTCCCAATGGGTCGGGCTTAAGCCATGCCCTGGTGGCGCAGGAGGGCGTCGATGCTGGGCTCGCGGCCCCTGAAGGCTTTGAATGACTCCAGCGCCGGGCGGCTGCCTCCGGCCTCCAGAATTTCACGCCGGTAGCGGCGGCCGGTGTCTATGCTGGGGTTGCCGTCGGCATCCGCGCTTTCTTCAAATGCGGCATAGGCATCGGCTGAGAGCACCTCGGCCCACTTGTAGCTGTAATAGCCTGCGCTGTAGCCACCGGCAAAGATGTGGCTGAAGCTGTGCGGCATGCGGCTGAATTCCGGGGCGGGCAAGACGGCCACTTCGCCTCTGACCTGGGCCAACAGTTCAAGGGCGCGAGCCTGAGCGGGCTCGGCGTGCAGCCGCATGTCAAAGAGGGCGAACTCGACTTGGCGCAGGGTTTGCAGTCCGCTTTGGAAGTTTTTGGCGGCCAGCATTTTGTCAAACAGGGCACGTGGCAGCGGCTCGCCGGTGTCGACATGTGCTGTCATGTGGCGCAACACCGACCACTCCCAGCAGAAGTTTTCCATGAACTGGCTGGGCAGCTCGACCGCATCCCATTCAACGCCGCTGATGCCGCTGACGTCGCGCTCGTTGATTTGGGTGAGCATGTGGTGCAGGCCGTGGCCGAATTCGTGGAACAAGGTGGTCACATCGTCGTGGGTGAGCAAGGGCGGCTTGCCATTGACGCCTTCGGCGAAGTTGCACACCATGTGGGCGATGGGGGTTTGCAGCTGGCCATCGTCGGGGCGCATCCAGCGGGCACGCACGTCGTCCATCCATGCGCCGCCGCGTTTGCCCGTGCGGGCCGGGGGATCGAGGTAAAACTGGCCCACCAACTGGCCCTGGCGCTCGATGCGATAAAACTCGACCGACTCGTGCCAGACCGGTGCCTGGTCGCGGCGTATGTTGACTTCAAACAGTGTTTCAACAATTTTGAACAGGCCGGCCAACACTTTGGGGGCGGGGAAATAGGCTTTGACTTCCGTTTCGCTGAAGGCGTAGCGGTTTTCTTTGAGGTGCTCACCGATGAAGGTCCAGTCCCAGGGCTGGGGGTCGTTGAGCCCCAGGTGAGTCCGGGCATGTTCGCGCAAATCGGCCACATCGCGCTCGGCATAAGGCTTGGCCCGGCGCGCCAGGTCGCGCAAGAAGTCGATGACGTGATCGGGTCCGGGGGCCATTTTGGTGGCCAGCGAGACCTGGGCCGCGTTGGCGTAGCCCAGCAACCGGGCTTCTTCCTGGCGCAAGGCCATGATTTCGGCGATCAGGCCCGTGTTGTCCAGGGTTGGGTCGCTGCCCAGATCTGAGGCGCGTGTGGCGTAGGCACGGTAGACCTCGTGGCGCAAATCACGGTCTTTGGCGTACTGCATGAGGGGCAGATAGCAGGGCATTTTCAGGTTGAGCAGGTGACCGGACTCGCCCCGGGCCTGCGCGGCCTGGGCCGTGGCCGTCAACACATCTTCGGGCACACCGTCCAGGCGATTGCGGTCGACCCGCAGCGACCAGCGGTCGGTGGCGTCCAGCACATGCTCGCTGAACTGCTGGGCCAATTCGGCCTGTCGCTCTTGAATGGCGGCAAAGCGGGCTTTGGCGTCGCCGGTCAATTCGGCACCCGAGAGCACAAAGTTGCGCAGGGCCAGGTCGTGGGCACGTTGCTGTTCAGCGTTGAGTGTGCTTTTGTCGATGGCCTTGTATTTGGCGTACAGGCGCTCATCGGCGCCCAGCTGTGTGTAGAACTCGGTGACGCGTGGCAGGGCGGCGGTGTAGGCCGCGCGCAACTCGGGCGTATCGGCCACGGCATGCAGATGCCCGACCATGCCCCAGGCACGACTGAGGCGCTCGGTGGCCACATCGAGTCGCGCGGCGAGTTGGCGCCAATGGGCCGGGAATGACGGGGCCACGACGGCCTCTTGGGCGGCTTGGGCGGCAGACAACAGTTCATCGACGGCGGGCCCGACATGCTCGGGACGAACGGCATCAAATCGGGGCAAGCCCGAAAAATCCAGCAATGGGTTCATGGCTCAGTGGGCGTCGGCGACGCGAGTGGCTGAAATGAGGGTGTTGGCCAACAACATGGTAATGGTCATGGGGCCAACCCCACCCGGAACAGGGGTGATGTGGCTGGCCACCTGGCGCACGCCTTCAAAGTCGACGTCGCCGCACAGCTTGCCCTGTTCGTCACGGTTCATGCCGACGTCGAGCACCACGGCCCCTGTTTTGACCATGTCTGCGGTCAGCAAGCGGGTCTTGCCCACCGCCGCCACAATGACGTCGGCTTGCAGGGTGTGGTGCTTGAGGTCGGGGGTGGCACTGTGACAGATGGTGACGGTGGCGTTCTTTTGCAGCAGCATCATCGCCATGGGCTTGCCCACTATGTTGCTGCGCCCGATCACGACGGCGTGTTTGCCACGCAGGTCATAGCCGATGTGCTCCAGCATCTTCATGCAGCCGTGCGGGGTGCAAGGCCAAAAGCCAGGCAGACCGGTCATGAGCGCACCGGCGCTGGCCACATGGAAGCCATCGACGTCTTTGTCGGGCGAGATGGCCTCGATGACTTTTTGCGCGTCGATGTGTTTGGGCAGGGGCAGTTGGACCAGGATGCCATGAATGGCGGTGTCGGCGTTCAAGGCGTGTACCCGCGCCAGCAAATCGGCTTCTGAAAGCGTGGCCGGCTGACGGTCGAGCAGGGAATGAAAACCGGCTTCTTCGCAAGCTTTGACTTTGTTGCGCACATAGACCTGACTGGCCGGGTCGTCGCCGACCAGAATGACGGCCAACCCGGGGCGCACGCCGCGTGCGATGAGGGATTGTGTTTGTTGGGCAAACTGCAGGCGCAACTGCCTGGACAGCGCAAGGCCGTCGATGAGTTGGGCCGCCATCAGACTTTGGACATGCCTTGGCCGAGGGCGATCTTGAGCAGATCGGCGACGGTGTTGGCATTGAGTTTTTCCATGATGTTGGCGCGGTGCGCCTCGACCGTTTTGATGCTGATGCCCAGATCGTCGGCGATTTGCTTGTTCAGGCGACCGGCCACGATGCGCTCCAGCACTTGGGCTTCGCGCGAGGTCAGCTTGGCCATGAGTGCCTCGCGGCTGGCGGCTTGCTGGTAACCGGCAAATGACTCTTTGGCATGTTCAAGCATGCGCTCGACCAGGGCCACCAGTGCGTCTTCCTGAAAAGGCTTCTGGATGAAATCCATGGCGCCTTTTTTCATGGTGTTGACGGCCATCGGGACATCGCCGTGGCCGGTGATGAAGACGATGGGCAGGGGGGAGCGACGCTCGATGAGTTTGTCTTGCAATTCCAGACCGGTCATCCCGCCCATGCGGATGTCCACGATCAGGCAGGCCACTTCGCGCGGGTCGTAGCGCGACAGAAAGGTTTCGGCAGAGTCAAAACAGCGGACCCGGTAGTCTTTGCCTTCCAGCAGCCATTGCAAGGAATCGCGCACTGCCTCGTCGTCATCGACCACGTATACAGTGCCTTTTTTGGGGATCAAGCTCATGTCGTCATGCTCCGGAAGGAGGTAAAACTTGGGAATCTTCAGCAGACATTTCAGATACCTGGACCGGTATCCAGAAGGAAAACCGGCAACCTTGAATCTGGTCGCCATTGTAGATGTTCTCGGCCTCCATGCGCCCCTGGTGCGACTCGACGATGCTGCGGCACAAATTCAGGCCTATCCCCATGCCTTCGGCCTTGGTGGAATAAAAGGCTTCAAACAAGCGCTCCATCGCTTGCGGTGACAAGCCGTTGCCGGTGTCGGTCACGCTGAACTGAACCACGGCCTGGCCGTCTATGTCGCGAGGCACCACCTGCAATTCCACATGCCTGAGGGGAGCAGGCCGTTGGGCATTGTTGATGGCCTCCCCGGCGTTTTTGAGCAGGTTGATCATGACTTGCTCGATCAGGATCGGGTCGACCAACAGGGGGGGCAATCGGCTGGAGACGAAGTAGCTCAAGCGCACCTGCTGGCGGCGCAGTTCGATGTCGGCCAGCTCCACAGCCTCGCTCACCATGCGTGCCACATGGGTGGGGGTTCGGTTGGGCTCGCTGCGTTTGACAAAGCTTCGGATGCGCTGAATGATTTGCCCTGCCCGTTGCGCCTGGTGGGCGGTTTTTTCCAGCGCACTGAGCATGTCTTGAGGGTTGATCTGCTGATTTTTGATGCGAGACACCAAGCCGTTGGCGTAGTTGGAGATGGCGGTCAGCGGCTGGTTGAGCTCATGCGCCACGCTGGAGGCCATCTCACCCATGGTGATCAGCCGGCTCACACTTTGCGCGCGTTCGGCTTGTTGCTCGGCCTGTGCCTCGGCATTGCGCCTTGGGGTGATGTCAGACGCGATGACCATTTGGGCCAGGCGCCCATCCACCCAATTCAGGTAGCGGGTTCTGATTTCCAGCCATTTTTGCAAGTCAGGGACATAGATTTCGGCGTTCTCGGACATCGACACAGCCGATAAGGCCTCGGTCGGCAGGCCGACCATGGCGTCGACGGGGTCCGGGTTTTGATCTTGCAGGGCATCGGGCATACCGGCTTTTTCCAGCATGTCCAGGTGGCCGGTGCTGGCGTGTCCGAACCACTGTCTATACATTTTGTTGGTGAACAACAACTCGGCGCTGCCCAAAGGGGCTACGGACACCGAGGCGTCAAGGGCTTCCAGCACCGTTGTGAACCGTTCGTAAGAGGCCGACAACTGCTCTCTGATGCGGTTGGGCTCGGTGATGTCGGTCATGGAAGTCATCCAGCCGGTTTGCAAACCGGAGGCGTCGATCAGGGGGGAGACATACATGCGGGCATCGAACAAAGTGCCGTCTTTGCGTTTGACCCGCACTTGCATGCCCGTCGGGCCGGTGCGACCGCTGATTTCATCGTTCAGGACATTCATCAGCATGTCGCGGTCTGATTCGGGCCAGTAGGGGTAGGGCGGGGTGCTGCCGACCAGCTCGTTTTCATTCCAGCCCGTCATTTTGCAAAAAGCGGCATTGACATAAGTGATGCGACCGTTCATGTCCAGCGCCCGCATGCCCGTCAGGATCGAGTTTTCCATGGCCCGCCTGAAGTTGGTCTCGGCGATCAAGGCCCGTTGGGTTTGCAAGCGGCGTCGGGTGTGGCGCCAGGTGCCGATCAGCATCCAGACGGTCAAGGCGCTGAGGGCGGCGACCAACCAGAACAGGGCTTGCCCCACCAGCCCTTGAGAGGTTCTATAGGCTTGAGTGCGCAACAACAGGTTGTCACCCACCGGAGACACCGGCACGGTGAATTCAAAGGTTTCGTTGGACCAGGGTGTGGACAGGCGCGACCTGGGCTGAATTCTTTGCCCCAAAAGCAATTGATCTTCCGCGTCGAGGAAGGAAACCGCGTGGCGTGAACTCACCTCGACGGGAACGGCATAGCGCAAGAGTGCATCGAGAGAGTAGACCGTCAGAATCACGCCCTTGAACTCGCCTTGCGCGATCAGGGGAACATACAGCTGCAAATGCGGCACTGTGGCTTGGCCGTTGTTGAGCTGTGTGATCGGGTCTGAATAGACGGCTTCTTGAAGGTCGCGAGACAAACCGAAGGCGACCCCGGCGGCCTTGGAGCGCATCAAGTCGCTGCTGAGCCTCAGCAGGCTGCTGTTGTTGCCCTCCAATGAGACGCCAGCGCGCAAGCGCCGGGTGGCATCCATCCAGTTGATGGAGGAAATTTCCGGGTATCGCTCCATCATGCCCATCGATTCCGACTGGAATTGGCGCACATTGAACTCGCCCTCGGCCACCGTTTTCGCCAGTCGCATCAGTTGTTCTTGGCGCTCAATGAGTCGCAGACGCAGTCTTTGCTGAGCGTATTCGGCGTCACGGCGCACACTTTCCTGTTCGCGCCCGATTTCCTCGTAACGTAGAAACGCAAAGGCCAGGGTGATGGCGGCCAGAAACAACAAGACCGCCACCAGGGGCCCGAGCATGGCCAAGCGGTCTTGCCGGTTGGGACTTTGGCGACGCCACCAACCCAGCCAACGCTGACCGATGTGTTGCCAAGGGGCAAAACGGATGGACTTTGAGTTCATTGTGTGTGAGTGTAGAGGGGTCTGGTGTGTCGTGAATTTTGTAATGTGAAATGAAAATGCACGATTTGAAATTATGAAAAAATTGTGCGACACTTGCTTTCATCGTAAAAGGAGACTGATCATGTCCGCATTGCCCCAAGATGCCGGTCGTGCCACAGACGCACAGGCCGATACCCAAGAAACCCAGGAATGGATGGATGCCTTGAGTGCGGTCATTCAGGCCGAGGGCCCTGAGCGTGCCCACCAATTGCTGGAAGATTTGCTGGAGCATGCGCGCGAGAACAGCATCGACATGCCATTCTCGGCCACCACGGGTTATGTGAACACGATCGAGCCTTCTCAGGAGGCCATCTGCCCCGGTAATATCGAAATTGAAGAGCGTTTGCGTGCCTACATGCGCTGGAACGCGATGGCCATGGTGGTGCGGGCCAACCGGCACAACCCGGAAGATGGCGGTGATTTGGGCGGACACATCGGCTCGTTTGCCTCGCTGGCGCACATGCTGGGCGCGGGCTTCAATCACTTTTGGCATGCCGAGAGCGAGAACCATGGGGGTGATTGCGTCTACATCCAGGGCCATGTGTCGCCAGGCGTATATGCCCGTGCATACCTTGAGGGGCGTCTGACCGAAGAGCAGATGCTGAATTTCCGTCAGGAAGTCGACGGCAAGGGTTTGTCGAGCTACCCCCACCCCAAGCTGATGCCCGAGTTCTGGCAGTTCCCGACCGTGTCCATGGGACTGGGCCCCTTGATGGCCATTTATCAGGCGCGTTTTTTGAAGTATTTGCATGCCAGGGGCATCGCCAACACTGAAAACCGCAAGGTCTGGGTGTTTTGCGGCGATGGCGAGATGGACGAGGTCGAGTCTATGGGCGCCATAGGGTTGGCCGCACGCGAAAACCTGGACAACCTGATCTTTGTCATCAACTGCAATTTGCAGCGTCTGGATGGCCCGGTGCGCGGCAACGGCAAGATCATTCAGGAGCTGGAAGGAGAGTTCCGGGGCGCTGGCTGGAATGTGCTCAAGCTCATATGGGGCAGCAACTGGGACCCCTTGCTGGCCCGCGACAAAGACGGTGCCCTGCGCAAAATCATGATGGACACGCTGGACGGCGACTATCAGGCCTTCAAGGCCAATGATGGGGCGTTTGTGCGCAAGCAATTCTTTGGCCGTGACCCACGCACCCTGGAGATGGTCGCGCACATGAGCGACAACGACATCTGGAATCTGCGCCGTGGTGGCCATGACCCGCAAAAGGTTTATGCGGCTTACCATGCGGCGGTTCAGCACAAGGGCCAGCCCACGGTGTTGCTCATCAAGACCGTGAAGGGCTTTGGCATGGGCAAGGCCGGTGAGGGTAAAAACACCGTCCACCAGACCAAGAAGATGACGGACGACGACATCAAGGCCTTTCGCGACCGGTTCAACATTCCCATTCCCGACAGCGAATTGGGCAAGTTGCCGTTTTACAAGCCTGCCGACGACACCCCGGAAATCAAATACCTGCACGAGCGCCGTAAAGCCCTGGGGGGTTACCTGCCCAAGCGCCGCATCAAGGCCGATGAACAATTCACCGTGCCATCGCTCGATACCTTCAAGGCCGTGCTGGAGCCCACCACCGAGGGGCGTGAGATTTCAACCACCCAAGCGTATGTGCGCTTCCTGACGCAGTTGCTGCGCGACAAGGCCCTGGGCCCGCGTGTGGTGCCCATTCTGGTGGACGAGGCCCGCACCTTTGGCATGGAAGGTTTATTCCGCCAGGTCGGCATTTATAACCCCTTGGGACAGCAATACACGCCCGTCGATAAAGACCAGGTGATGTACTACAAGGAAGACAAAGCGGGCCAGATCTTGCAAGAGGGCATCAACGAGGCGGGTGGCATGGCCAGCTGGATCGCTGCGGCGACGAGCTACAGCACCAGCAACCGCATCATGGTGCCTTTTTATGTGTATTACTCGATGTTCGGTTTTCAACGCATAGGCGACCTGGCCTGGGCGGCTGGCGATATGCAGGCGCGAGGTTTTTTGTTGGGCGGCACTTCGGGGCGCACCACCCTCAATGGCGAGGGCCTGCAACACGAAGACGGCCACAGCCACATACTGGCGGGCACGATTCCGAACTGCATCAGCTATGACCCGACTTTTGCGCATGAGGTGGGGGTGATCTTGCACCATGGCTTGAAGCGAATGGTCGAGAAACAGGACAACGTCTACTATTACCTGACGTTACTGAATGAGAACTACGCCATGCCGGGCCTGACCCCAGGCACCGAAGAGCAAATCATCAAGGGCATGTACCTGTGCAAGCCCGGACCCAAGGGCAAGGTCAAAGACTTGCGCGTGCAATTGATGGGCTCGGGCACCATTTTGCGCGAGGCCATTGCCGCCCAGGCTTTGCTGGCCACCGATTGGGGCATTGCCTCGGATGTCTGGAGTTGCCCCAGCTTCAATGAACTGGCCCGCGACGGACAAGACGTCGAGCGTCACAATCTGTTGCACCCGACCGACACCCCGCGCGTGCCTTTTGTGGCCCAACAACTGGAAGGCCACGCCGGACCGGTGGTCGCCTCGACCGACTACATGAAAAACTACGTCGAGCAGATCAGGCCCTTTGTGCCGCGCGACCGCGTGTTCAAGGTTCTGGGTACCGATGGCTTTGGCCGCTCTGACTTCCGCAGCAAGCTGCGTGAACATTTCGAGGTCAACCGCCACTACATTGTGCTGGCTGCCCTCAAGGCGCTGGCCGAGCAAGGCAGCTTGCCGCTGGAGAAGGTGTCTGATGCGATCAAGAAGTACGGCATCAAGACCGACAAGATCAACCCCTTGTACGCCTGAGGCGGAGCACAACATGGCACAAATAGAAATCAAGGTTCCTGACATTGGCGACTTCAAAGAGGTGGCTGTCATTGAGCTCCTGGTCAAGCCCGGAGACAGCGTGGTGGCCGAGCAGTCGCTCATCACCGTGGAGTCAGACAAGGCATCGATGGAGATACCTTCCTCGCACGCCGGTGTCATCAAAGAACTGAAGATCGCCTTGGGCGACAAAGTCTCTGAGGGCTCGGTGTTGGCTGTGCTTGAAGTGGCGGGCGAGGGCGCTGCTGCCCCTGCCTCTGCTGCTGCGGCCCCTGCGCCTGCTGCCGCCCCTGCGCCTGCTGCTGCCCCTGCACCTGCTGCCCCCCAAGCGGCCCCGCCTGTGATTTCAGCTGCGGCGATTGCGCCAGCCCAGGCCGCCGCCCACCAACCCGGTGTGCAAAGCCCGCTGGGCTTGCCCCATGCATCGCCTTCTATTCGCAAACTGGCGCGTGAGTTTGGCGTGCCGCTGAACGAAGTGAAAGGCAGCGGTCCGAAAGGGCGCATCACTCAGCTGGATGTGCAAAGTTTCACCCGTGGGGTCATGAGTGGCGATGTGCGCACCCAGGCCCAACAGGCCAAAGCCCCGGCTTCAGGCGGATCTGGTGTCGGGCTCGATTTGTTGCCCTGGCCCAAGGTTGACTTTGCCAAGTTCGGACCAATCGAGACTCAGCCCTTATCCCGCATCAAGAAGATCTCTGCTCAGAATCTGGCCCGCAATTGGGTCATGATCCCGGCAGTGACTTATCACGAAGATGCCGACATCACTGATTTGGAAGCACTGCGTGTGCAGTTGAACAAGGAAAATGAAAAGGCTGGCATCAAGTTGACCATGCTGGCCTTCATCATCAAAGCCAGTGTCAAGGCGCTGCAAAAGTTCCCTGAGTTCAACGCTTCGCTTGAAGGCGACAACCTGGTGCTGAAAAAATATTTCCACATCGCCTTCGCCGCCGATACACCCAACGGCCTGGTGGTGCCTGTGATCAGGAACGCCGATCAGAAATCGGTGTTTGAAATTGCCGAGGAAACCGGCGCTTTGGCCAAAAAGGCCCGGGAAGGCAAGCTCTCTCCAGCCGAGATGCAAGGGGCTTGTTTCACCATCTCGAGTGTGGGTGGCATAGGCGGCACCAGTTTCTCGCCCATCGTCAACGCCCCAGAGGTGGCGATTTTGGGCGTGAGCAAGAGCAGCCACAAGCCCGTCTGGGATGGCAAGCAATTTGTGCCTCGACTGATCACCCCCTTGTCGCTCAGCGCCGATCACCGCGTCATCGACGGGGCGGCCGCGACCCGCTTTGCGGCCTATATCGCCCAACTGTTGGGTGATTTCCGGAGGGTTGCGCTATGAGCACCATCGACATCGTGGTTCCTGACATTGGCGACTTCAAAGACGTGGCCATCATCGAGTTGCTGGTCAAGCCCGGTGACACGGTGGCGGCTGAGCAGTCTTTGATCACCGTCGAGTCCGACAAGGCATCGATGGAGATTCCTTCATCGCATGCCGGTGTGGTCAAGGCTTTGCAGGTCGCCTTGGGCGACAAGGTCAATCAGGGCAGCGTGATTTTGACGCTGGAGGTGGCGGGTGACGCTGCCGCGCCCGTCGCTGCGGCCAGCCAAGCGGCAGCAAGCGCACCGTTGGCCAACGCGGCGGCGACGCCAGTGGCTGCTACAGCCGCACCGACCCCGACCCCGGCACCTGTGGCATCCAGCTACGCCGGACCGAACGACCTTGAGTGTGATGTGCTGGTGCTGGGCGGTGGCCCTGGTGGCTATTCGGCAGCGTTCAGGGCCGCTGACCTGGGCCTGAAGGTCGTGTTGGTCGAGCGTTATGCGACCCTGGGCGGGGTATGTTTGAATGTGGGCTGTATCCCTTCCAAAGCCTTGCTGCATGTGGCTGCCGTGATGGATGAGGTCAGTCACTTGGGCGATCTGGGCATTTCTTTTGGTGCGCCCCAAGTCAATATCGATCAATTGCGCGGCCACAAGGAGAAGGTCATCTCCAAGCTGACAGGTGGCTTGGGCGCGATGGCCAAAATGCGCAAGGTCACCGTGGTGCGCGGCTTGGGCCAGTTTGTCGGCAGCCATCACTTGCAAGTCTCGGAGACCGAGGGCACGGGACAGCAGACCAATGGCAAGAAACAAGTCATCGCTTTCCAGCGCGCCATCATCGCCGCAGGCAGTCAGGCGGTGCGCCTGCCTTTCATGCCCGAGGACCCGCGCGTGGTGGACAGCACCGGCGCTTTGGCCTTGCAATCGGTGCCAAAGAAAATGCTGATTGTCGGTGGCGGCATCATCGGCCTGGAAATGGGCACGGTGTACAGCGCCCTGGGGGCCAGGCTCGATGTGGTCGAGATGCTCGATGGCCTGATGCAAGGCGCAGACCGTGATCTGGTCAAGGTGTGGGAGAAGATGAACAAACATCGTTTTGACCGCATCATGCTGAAAACCAAGACGGTGGCGGCCAAGGCCACCCCCGAGGGCATCAAGGTCGAGTTCGAAGGCCTCGATGGCACCCGAACGGAGGGCGTGTACGACCTGGTGTTACAGGCTGTCGGGCGCAGCCCCAATGGCAAGAAGATCGCTGCCGATCAGGCTGGCGTGGCGGTCTCGGATCGGGGTTTTATTTCGGTGGATGTGCAAATGCGCACCAATGTGCCGCACATCTTCGCCATTGGCGACATCGTGGGACAGCCCATGCTGGCGCACAAGGCGGTGCACGAGGCCCATGTGGCGGCGCAGGTGATTGCCGGTGAATTACAAGGCAAGCCCGAACTGGCCGCCAGCGCCTTTGACGCCCGCGTGATCCCCAGTGTGGCTTATACCGACCCTGAAGTGGCTTGGGTCGGGCTGACCGAAGAGCAGGCCAAGGCCCAAGGCATCAAGGTCAAGAAAGGGCTGTTCCCCTGGAGTGCATCGGGCCGGGCCATCGCCAATGGCCGCGACGAAGGCTTCACGAAGTTGCTGTTTGATGATTCGCCTGAAGCCCACGGCCATGGCCGCATACTGGGTGGTGGTATCGTTGGCCCCCATGCTGGTGACATGATCGGCGAGATCGCCTTGGCCATAGAGATGGGGGCGGATGCGGTGGACATAGGCAAAACCATCCACCCGCACCCGACACTGGGGGAGAGCATCGGCATGGCCGCCGAGGTCGCGCACGGCAGTTGTACCGACTTGCCGCCGGCCAAAAAATAAGATGTTTGGAGGGTTCCCATGTTTCGTGCCTTGATGTTGGAAAAAAATGAAGCGTTTCAGGCCAGCCTGAAGCAAGTCGACGAGGCCGCTTTGCCGCCAGGTGATGTCACCGTGCAGGTGGCTTATTCGACCCTCAACTACAAGGATGGCCTGGCCATATGCCATAAAAGCCCGGTAGTGCGGGTTTGGCCCATGGTGGCTGGCATAGACGGTGCCGGCACAGTGACCGAATCCTCGCACCCGGCTTGGAAGGTCGGCGACCCAGTGGTTTTGAATGGTTGGGGCGTCGGCGAAACGCATTGGGGCTGTCTGGCTGAAAAAGCCCGCTTGAAGGGCGATTGGCTGGTGCGCCTGCCCTCGGGCTTCACGCCGCGCCAAGCCATGGCCATCGGCACCGCTGGTTACACCGCCATGCTGTGTGTGATGGCGCTGGAGCGCCATGGCCTGCAAGCCGGACAGGGCGAGGTGCTGGTGACAGGGGCCAGCGGTGGCGTGGGCAGCGTGGCGGTGGCTTTGCTGTCGGCACTGGGGCATCGGGTGGTCGCCTCAACCGGCAAAGCCGCCGAGCATGAGTTTTTGCGTCGTCTGGGTGCTGCCGAAGTCATCGAGCGCAGTGCCTTGTCTGAGCCAGGCAAACCGTTTCAGAAAGAACGCTGGTCTGCGGTGGTGGATACAGTGGGCTCGCACACCCTGGCCAACGCCCTGGCGCAAACCCGCTATGGGGGTGCGGTGGCCGCCTGCGGCTTGGCGCAGGGCATGGACCTGCCCACCACGGTGATGCCATTCATTTTGCGCAATGTGGCCTTGCTGGGCGTGGATTCGGTCATGGCGCCTCTGGCATTGCGCCAACAGGCCTGGGATCGCCTGGCACGGGATTTGAAGCCGGATGTGCTGGAGAGTTTGACCGAGGAGATCGGTCTGGATCAGGCCATCGACAAGGCCGCCGATCTCATGGCTGGCCGGGTGCGTGGCCGGGTGGTCGTCAAGATCTGAAGGCCCAAGATGCTGCTGGATGTAGAAGACGCCCAACTGGTTTTGATCGATTATCAGGAACGTTTGTTGCCTGCCTTGCCCGAAGGCATGGCGGCTTTGCAACAGGCCATGAAACTGGCTCAGGCGGCGCGACTGCTGCGGGTGCCGATCTGGGGCACCGAGCACAACCCCAATGGCCTGGGGCCCATGGTCGGGCCGCTCAAGGCCATGTGCCCCATGGTGCTGCCCAAGACCAGCTTCAGTGCCGTGGCCGCCGGGCTGGGTGATTTTTTGCGGCCTCCTGCGCCGGCGCAGCGCGGAGGCAATGCCCGCAGCCTGCCCAAGCATCTGCAAAAGCCAGCCGCCGAGCCGCCCCCGGGCCGCAGCAGCATATTGCTGGCCGGGTGCGAGACCCATGTGTGTTTGTTGCAAACCGCACTGGAGCTGATTGAAGAAGAGTTTGATGTCTGGATCGTGACCGACGCCTGCACCAGCCGACACCAGACCGACCGGGATGCCGCGTTGGATCGCCTGGCTTCCAACGGGGCCGAACTGGTGACCACCGAGATGGTGTTGTTCGAGTGGCTGCGCGACTGCGAGCACCCGGCTTTTAAAAATATTTTGGCCCTGATCCGCTGATTTTTCGGGCCTGAGCGCCGCGGTGCGTCAGGCTGTCGCAAGCACGACTGTCGATGATTTGCCTTTTTGAGGCCACCGACAGGAGACAGTGCCATGGGCGCTTTTGACGATTTTTACCGCCGATCCATCCATGACCGCGACGCTTTTTGGGGCGAACAGGCCGGTTTGATCGACTGGAAACAGCCGCCCACCCAAATCTGTGACTACAGCCAGCCCCCGTTTGCCAAGTGGTTTGTGGGCGGTACCACCAATTTGTGCCACAACGCGGTGGATCGGCACCTGAAAGACCGGGGCGATCAAAATGCCCTGATTTTTGTGTCGACCGAAACCAACCAGGAAGTCACTTACACCTTCTCTGAGTTGCACCAGGAGGTGCAACGCATGGCGGCCATTTTGATGGAGTTGGGCGTCAAAAAAGGCGATCGCGTGTTGATTTACATGCCCATGATCGCCGAAGCCTGTTTTGCCATGCTGGCTTGTGCCCGCATCGGTGCCATTCATTCGGTGGTGTTTGGCGGCTTTGCCTCGCATTCGCTGGCGACCCGCATCGATGACGCCACCCCCAAGGCAGTGATCAGCGCCGACGCCGGTTCGCGCGGTGGCAAGGGCGTGCCTTACAAGCCGCTGCTCGATGAAGCCATTGCACTGGCCAGCCACAAGCCCTCCGCGGTGCTGATGGTCAACCGGCAGTTGGTGCCTTTTGTGCCTGTGGCCGGGCGCGACCATGATTACGCCACCTTGCGTGCCAAGCACATGAATGCCCAGGTGCCGTGTGAGTGGGTTGAATCGACCCACCCCAGCTACACCCTGTATACCTCGGGCACCACAGGCAAGCCCAAGGGCGTGCAGCGCGACACCGGCGGTTACGCCGTGGCCCTGGCCGCCAGCATGGTGCACATTTTTGGCGGCAAGCCTGGCGAGACTTTTTTCTCGACCAGTGACATCGGTTGGGTGGTGGGCCACAGCTACATCATCTATGGCCCGCTGATCGGGGGGATGGCCACCATCATGTACGAGGGCACGCCGATACGCCCTGACGGCGGCATTTGGTGGAAACTGGTCGAGCAGTACAAGGTGACAGTCATGTTCAGCGCGCCCACGGCGGTGCGGGTGCTGAAGAAGCAAGACCCGGCCTTTTTGACCCGATACGATCTCTCCAGCTTGCGCGCCCTGTTTTTGGCCGGTGAACCGCTGGACGAGCCCACCGCACAATGGATCTCTGAGGGCTTGGCGGGCAAGCCCATCATTGACAATTATTGGCAGACCGAGACGGGCTGGCCGATTTTGGCGCTTTGCAACGGGGTTGAAAAAGCACCCAGCAAGTTCGGCTCGCCTGGCAAAGCCGTCTATGGCTTCAATGTCAAGTTGCTGGACGATCAGACCGGCCTTGAGCTCACCACCCCCAACACCAAGGGCGTGGTCGCCATTGAGGGGCCTTTGCCGCCGGGCTGTTTGCAAACGGTTTGGCGCGACGACGAACGGTTTGTCAAAACCTATTGGTCCAGCGTGCCGGGACAAATGGTCTACAGCACGTTTGACTGGGCGATCCGCGACGAAGACGGCTATTTCTTCATCTTGGGCCGCACCGACGACGTGATCAATGTCGCGGGTCACCGGCTGGGGACGCGCGAGATCGAGGAGAGCATTTCCAGCCACCCCAATGTGGCCGAGGTCGCGGTGGTCGGCGTGGCAGACCAACTCAAGGGGCAGGTCGCCATGGCTTTTGCCATCGCCAAAGACGCCAGCGGCTTGACCGATGCCGCCGCCCGCCTGAAGTTGGAGGGCGAAGTCATGAAGCTGGTCGACAGCCAGTTGGGGGCGGTGGCGCGACCGGCCCGGGTGATTTTTGTCACTGCCTTGCCCAAAACGCGCAGCGGCAAACTGCTGCGCCGCGCCATACAGGCCGTGTGCGAAAAACGCGACGCCGGCGACCTGACCACCATGGAAGACCCGGCTGCCCTGCAACAGATCAAAGATTTGTTGGGCTGAACAGAAATTGGCAGAAATTGGGGTCTGACCCCAATTTCTGTCACCCCAATTTTGAGGGGAGATCAGGGCAGGGTGATTTTGCGGATGAGGTGGTTGTCGTGATCGGCCACATACAGGTTGCCGCTGTTGTCCAAAGCCACACCGGTGGGGTAGTTGAATGTGGCGGTGTTGAGCGAGCCATCGACGGCCCCGCCGCTTGGGTTGCCAGTGAACGTGCTGACCACATCGGGGGGCGTGATGAGGCGGATGGCATTGTTGGCCGAATCGCCGATGTAGGCATATCCATTGCTGGCCACAGCGATGCCCCCAGGAAAGTTAATCTCTGCCGTCAGACCCGTGCCGTCCAGCAAACTGTCTAAGCCATCGCCCACCCAAGAGGTGACGACCCCAGCCGGCGTGATTTTTCTGAGGCGGTGTGTGCCTCTTTCTGCCACGCAATAATTTCCTTGGTGGTCAAGCGCTATGGCGTAAGGCGCGTCAAAAGCTGCGGCTGTGCCCGTGCCATCATCCGCAGTTGAGTATGTATTCGCAGCACCACCTGCCAGAGTCGTGACCACAGCCGTGGGGCTGATTTTGCGGATGAGGTTGTTGGCGTTATCTGCGACGATGAGGTGGCCGCCATCCAATGCCAGGCCTGAGGGGGCGTTGAAACTTGCCGAGGTGCCCGTACCGTTGGCATTGCCTTGGGTGCCTGTGCCTGCCCAGGTGCTGACGACACCCGCTGCGCTGATTTTGCGGATGAGGTGGTTGGATTGATCGGCCACGTAGATGTTTCGATTGCCGTCCACGACGAGGCCGGTGGGGGTGTTGAAACTGGCTGAAAGGGCCATGCCATCGGCAGAGCCCTGGGCCCCGGTGCCCGCCAAGGTGCTGACCAGGCCGGCAGGGGTGATTTTGCGAATGAGATGGTTTTTGCTGTCTGCCACATACAGGTTGCCACTGGTGTCGACGGCCAGGCCGCTGGGGTTATAGAAGCTTGCGGCTGTGCCCGAGCCATCGGCAGAGCCTGACATGCCCACCACCCCGGCCAAGGTGCTGACGATGCCCCTGGGGATGGCGCTTGCTGAACCACTGGCACTGCCCGAAGCACTGCCAGAGCTGGAGTTGCTTGAACTCGAACTGCTTGCAGAGCTGCTGCCAGAGCTGGAACCGCCAGAGCTTGACGAGCCGCCGGCACTGCCCGATGGCGCTGAGTCTCCTCCACCGCCCCCGCAAGCGGCCAGCAGAGCGGCGGCATCGAGTGCGATGGCCGTGCCGATGAAATGACGGCGTTTCAGACCTTGCGCGCCAGGGCTGGTTTCGGGGGCGACTTCAGCAGCGGTCGTCAACGTGGAAGTGTGGGGGTCTTTGGGGGTTTGCATGGGTGCTTCCAATGAAATAGGTGATGGGGCATGCCGAACAGCACTTCTTAAGCATGCTTTTTGTTGGATGGATTGAATTATATAAAATTATTTTTGTCTATTTCATGAATCTTTTGGCATTCAGCCGAATTGGTCAGAACCCTGTCAGCGTGTTGGTGGCACAATGCACCTTTGACACCAGGCCCTTCCCAGCCACAGTCGCATCCGCCAACCGGTCCAGCCGTGTCGCGGAAGGTTTTCTCAACCCACCCAAGCATCCCTGAAGGGGATTGCAGGAGAGCGAAAGATGAGTGATCAGTCGATCTACAAGGCTTACTCGGCCAACACCTATCTCTTCGGGGGCAATGCGCCCTATGTTGAAGAGATGTATGAAAACTATCTGGCCAACCCCGGCAGCGTGCCCGACACCTGGCGCCAGTACTTCGATGCCCTGCAACACGTGCCCGCCGTTGACGGCTCTAATGCCCGCGATGTGCCGCACATGCCCGTCATCAATGCCTTTGCCGAGCGCGCCAAACAGGGCGGGACCCGCGTGGTGCAGGCCAATGCCGACGTCGAGATGGGCCGCAAGCGTACCGCCGTTCAGCAACTGATCGCCGCTTATCGCAATGTGGGCCAACGCTGGGCCGACCTGGACCCGCTGCAGCGCACCGAGCGCCCCAATATCCCCGAGCTCGAGCCCTCGTTCTACGGCTTCACCGATGCCGACCAGGAAACCGTGTTTGACATCAGCAACACGTTTTTCGGCAAAGACCGCATGTCGCTGCGCGAGCTGATCAACGCCTTGCGCGAAACCTATTGCGGCACCCTGGGCACCGAGTACATGTATACCACTGACATGGCGCAAAAGCGCTGGTGGCAGCAAAAACTGGAAAGCATCCGCTCCAAACCCAATTTCACCGCCGAAAAGAAAAAACACATCCTCGATCGCCTGACCGCTGCCGAAGGCCTGGAGCGTTATTTGCACACCAAGTACGTTGGCCAAAAGCGCTTTTCGCTTGAAGGTGGCGAGAGCTTCATTGCATCGATGGACGAACTGATCCAACGGGCTGGCGAGCAAGGTGTGCAGGAAATCGTGATCGGCATGGCCCACCGGGGCCGACTGAATGTGCTGGTCAACACCCTGGGCAAAATGCCCAAAGACCTGTTCGCCGAGTTTGACCACACCGCCCCCGAAGAGTTGCCCGCCGGTGACGTCAAGTACCACCAGGGCTTTAGCTCTGATGTGACCACCATCGGCGGCCCGGTGCATCTGTCGCTGGCCTTCAACCCCTCGCACCTGGAAATTGTCAACCCGGTGGTGGAGGGTTCGGTGCGCGCCCGCATGGACCGCCGTGGCGACCCCAAAGGCAAGCAGGTGCTGCCGGTGCTGGTGCACGGCGACGCCGCTGTGGGCGGGCAGGGCGTGAACCAGGAAACCCTGTGTCTGGCCCAAACCCGTGGATATTCCACCGGCGGCACAGTGCACATCATCATCAACAACCAGATCGGCTTTACCACCTCCGACCCGCGCGACCTGCGCTCGACCGTGTTCTGTACCGACATCTTCAAGATGGTTGAAGCGCCGGTGTTGCATGTCAACGGCGACGACCCCGAGGCCGTGGTGTTGGCCACCCAGTTGGCCCTTGAGTTCCGCCAGACCTTTGGCCAGGATGTGGTGGTGGACATCACCTGTTTCAGAAAGCTGGGCCACAACGAGCAAGACACCCCCAGCCTGACACAGCCGCTGATGTACAAAAAAATCAGCAGCCACCCCGGCACCCGCAAGCTCTACGGGGACAAGCTGGCCGCTCAGGGCATTTTGAGCGCCAACGGGCCCGATGACATGGTGAAGGCCTATCGCGCCGCCATGGATGCCGGCAAGCACACGGTGGACCCCGTGCTGACCAATTTCAAGAGCAAGTACGCCGTCGATTGGGCCCCATTCCTCGGCAAGAAGTGGACCGACACTTGCGACACCGCCATTCCCATGTCGGAGTGGAAGCGCCTGGCCGAAAAAATCACCACATTGCCGGCCAATGTGTCGCCACACCAATTGGTGAAGAAGGTCTATGACGACCGCGCTGCCATGGGCCGTGGCGACATCAATGTCGACTGGGGCATGGGTGAGCACATGGCTTTTGCCTCGCTGGTGGCCAGTGGCTACCCGATCCGCTTGTCGGGTGAGGACAGTGGCCGTGGCACTTTCACCCACCGCCATGCCGTGATCCATGACCAGAACCGTGAAAAGTGGGACACCGGCACTTACATTCCCTTGCAAAACGTGGCCGAGAATCAGGCCCCGTTTGTGGTGATCGACTCAATCCTGTCTGAGGAAGCGGTGCTGGCCTATGAGTATGGTTATGCCTCTAACGACCCCAACACCCTGGTGATTTGGGAGGCGCAGTTTGGCGACTTTGCCAACGGTGCCCAGGTTGTGATTGACCAGTTCATTGCATCGGGCGAGGTGAAGTGGGGCCGTGTGAACGGCATCACGCTCATGTTGCCACACGGCTACGAAGGTCAGGGCCCTGAGCACAGCTCGGCGCGCGTCGAGCGCTTCATGCAGTTGGCTGCCGACACCAATATGCAGATCGTGCAGCCGACCACGGCCAGCCAGATCTTCCATGTGCTGCGCCGTCAGATGCTGCGCAACCTGCGCAAGCCGCTGATCATCTTCACGCCCAAATCGCTGCTGCGCAACAAAGACGCGACTTCGCCGCTGAATGAATTTGTGCGCGGCAGCTTCCAGACCGTGATCGCCGAGCACAACGAGGTGGTCAACAAAAAAGCCGACAAGGTCAAGCGCGTGCTGGTCTGTTCGGGCAAGGTGTATTACGACCTGGCCAAGAAGCGCGAGGAAAAGGGCCATGACGATGTGGCGATTTTGCGCATCGAGCAGCTCTACCCCTTCCCGCACAAGGCGTTTGCCGCCGAGCTCAAAAAGTACCCCAATGCCACCGAGCTGGTGTGGTGCCAGGACGAGCCGCAAAACCAGGGCGCCTGGTTCTTCATTCAGCACAACATCCACGAGAACATGCAAGAAGGCCAAAAGCTGGGCTACGCCGGACGCGCCGCCTCGGCGTCACCGGCGGTCGGCTATTCGCACTTGCACCAAGAGCAGCAAAAAGCGCTGGTCGAGGCCGCCTTTGGCAAGCTCAAGGGTTTCATTCTGACCAAGTAAACCGCCCGAAGGGGCGTGCACCCGGACGGGGAGGGCGTCAGGCGCTCCCCGCAAAGGTTCAGCGCAGCCCGTCGGCCCCCATTTAAACCAACCCTCACACACACCCCAACGAGAACATCATGGCAATCGTCGAAGTCAAGGTTCCCCAACTCTCTGAATCGGTGGCCGAAGCCACCTTGCTGCAATGGAAAAAGAAGGCCGGCGAGCCCGTCGCCGCCGATGAAATTCTGATTGAAATCGAGACCGACAAGGTCGTGCTCGAAGTGCCTGCGCCCTCTGCCGGCGTGCTCGCCGAGCTGGTCGTGGGCGACGGTGGTACCGTCGTCAGCGATCAACTGATCGCCCGCATCGACACCGATGGCAAGGCTGCCGCAGCCCCTGCATCGGCCCCTGCAGCGGCGCCCGCCGCCGTGGCTGCCCCCGCTGCCTCTGCAACTGCATCGAACACCAAGGCTGGCGTCGCCATGCCGGCGGCTGCCAAGCTGATGGCCGACAACCAACTGGCCGCCGGTTCGGTGGCAGGCACCGGCAAAGATGGACGCGTGACCAAGGGCGATGTGCTGGCCGCTGTGGCTGGCGGCGCCAGCACGGCGCCTACCGTCAGCATCCCCACCGGCGCACCCACCAGCGCCCTGCCTCAGGTCAGCGCACCCAGCGTCAGCCTTGGTGAGCGCCCCGAGCAACGCGTGCCCATGAGCCGACTGCGCGCCCGCGTGGCCGAGCGGCTCTTGCAATCGCAGTCGACCAATGCGATTTTGACCACCTTCAACGAGGTCAATATGGCCCCGGTCATGGAAATGCGCAAGCGCTTCCAGGACAAGTTTGAAAAAGAGCACGGCGTCAAACTGGGTTTCATGAGCTTTTTTGTCAAAGCCGCTGTCCATGCCCTCAAGAAGTACCCGGTGCTCAATGCCTCGGTGGACGGCAACGACATCGTCTACCACGGTTACTTTGACATCGGCATCGCGGTCGGTTCGCCCCGTGGCCTGGTGGTGCCGATTTTGCGCAACGCCGACCAGATGACCTTTGCCGACATCGAAAAGAAGATCGCTGAATTCGGTGTGAAAGCCCGAGACGGCAAGCTGGGCATCGAAGACATGACAGGCGGCACGTTCTCGATCTCCAACGGCGGCGTGTTTGGCTCGATGCTCTCCACCCCCATCATCAACCCGCCGCAGTCGGCGATTTTGGGCGTGCACGCGACCAAAGACCGCGCGGTGGTCGAAAACGGCCAAGTGGTCGTGCGCCCCATCAACTATTTGGCCATGTCGTATGACCACCGCATCATCGATGGCCGCGAAGCCGTGCTGGGGCTGGTCGCCATGAAGGAAGCGCTGGAAGATCCCTCGCGCCTGTTGTTTGACATCTGAAGCGAGAGAACATGAGCACATCTTTTGACGTCATCGTGATTGGTGGTGGCCCCGGTGGCTATATTGCCGCCATCCGCGCCGCCCAATTGGGTAAAAACGTGGCCTGCATCGACGAGTGGAAGAACGCCTCCGGTGGCCCGGCGCCGGGCGGGACTTGCACCAATGTCGGTTGCATTCCCTCCAAAGCCTTGTTGCAGTCGTCCGAACATTTCGAGCACGCCAACCACCACTTTGCCGACCACGGCATCAGTGCCAAAGACATCAAGATCGATGTCGGCACCATGATTGGCCGCAAGGACCAGGTGGTCAAGCAAAACAACGACGGCATTTTGTACCTGTTCAAAAAGAACAAGGTGTCGTTTTTTCATGGCCGTGGCTCATTTGCCGGTAAAACCGATGCAGGCTTTCAGATTGAGGTGGCCGGCAAAGACACCCAGGTCTTGACCGGCCAGCAGGTGATCGTGGCCACCGGTTCCAGCGCCCGGGCCTTGCCCGGCGTGCCCTTTGACGAGGACAAGGTGCTGTCCAACGATGGCGCGCTGCGCATCGGTGCCGTGCCTAAAAAACTGGCCGTGATCGGCTCTGGCGTGATCGGCCTCGAGATGGGATCGGTCTGGCGGCGTCTGGGCGCGGAAGTGACCATTTTGGAGGGCTTGCCCACGTTTTTAGGGGCGGCTGACGAGCAAATTGCCAAGGAAGCCAAGAAAGCCTTCGACAAGCAGGGGCTGCGCATCGAGCTGGGCGTCAAGGTCGGCGAGGTCACGAGCGGCAAAAAAGGCATATCGATCGCCTACACCAACACCAAAGGTGAAGCCCAGACGCTGGACGCCGACAAGCTGATCGTCTCCATCGGTCGCGTGCCGCACACCGTGGGCTTGCAGCCCGAGGCGGTGGGCCTGCAACTCGATGAGCGTGGCGCCATCGTGGTCGACGGCGACTGCCGAACCAATGTGCCCGGCATCTGGGCCGTGGGCGACGTGGTGCGCGGCCCCATGCTGGCGCACAAGGCCGAGGAAGAGGGCGTGGCCGTGGCCGAGCGCATCGCCGGCCAGCACGGACACGTTAACTTCAATACCATTCCTTGGGTCATCTACACCAGCCCCGAAATCGCCTGGGTTGGCCGCACCGAGCAGCAACTCAAGGCCGACGGCGTGGCTTACAAGGCGGGGACTTTCCCCTTCCTGGCCAACGGGCGTGCCCGTGCGCTGGGCGACACCACCGGCATGGTGAAGTTTTTGGCCGATGCCAAAACCGATGAGATTTTGGGCGTGCACATCGTGGGACCGATGGCCAGCGAGTTGATTGCCGAGGCGGTGGTGGCCATGGAATTCAAGGCCAGCGCAGAAGACATCGCACGGATCTGCCATGCCCATCCTTCGCTGTCTGAGGCCACCAAAGAGGCGGCTCTTGCGGTCGATAAGCGCACACTGAACTTCTGATCTGTCGCACGCATGACCCGGGCCTGTGGAGCGCGACTCAACAGGCCCTTTTTGTCGCGACCATGGGACCTCTGGTGTGCATGGTCTTGTGACACATGGCCCCGGGCCATGCATGGGTCTGAGGCACAATTGTGGCCATGTCTGTCACAGCCACTTACGAACAAGAACTGAAGGCCAGGGGCTTTCACAGCGACCCCGCCCAGCGGGCCGCTGTGGCGGCCCTTGAGCGCTGCGCCCAGGAGTGGGCGGTGTACAAAAACAAACGGGCCAATCGCCTCAAGAAGATCATCAATCACCCCGACATTCCGCGCGGGGTGTATATGTATGGCGGGGTCGGGCGCGGCAAAAGTTTTCTGATGGATTGCTTTTTTTCCGCAGTGCCCATCGTGCGCAAAACCCGTTTGCATTTTCATGAATTCATGCGCGAAGTGCATCGTGAATTGCGCGTCTTGCAAGGCACCGTGAACCCGCTCGATGTGCTGGGTGAGCAGATCTCAAAGCGCTACAAGCTGATTTGTTTTGATGAGTTTCATGTCGCCGACATCACGGACGCAATGATCTTGCACCGGCTGCTAGACGCCTTGTTCAAGCATGGGGTGGGTTTTGTCACCACTTCCAACTTCAGGCCCGACGATCTCTACCCCGGCGGTTTGCATCGTGACCGCATCTTGCCGGCCATTGATTTGCTCAACGAAAAGCTGGAGGTCATCAACGTCGACCACGGGGTGGATTACCGGCAGCGCACCCTCGAGTCGGCAGACCTCTATCACACCCCTTGGGGCGACGCCGCCGACGCCGCCATGACCGATACCTTCAACCGTCTGGCCGAGTGTGGCGACCAAGACCCGGCCCTGCACATCGAGTCGCGCGTCATACAGGCGCGTCGGCGTGCAGGGGGCTTGGTCTGGTTCGATTTCAAGGCGCTGTGTGGCGGGCCGCGATCACAAAACGATTACCTCGAAATTGCCAGTCAGTTTCATACCGTCTTTTTGAGCGATGTACCGCACATGCCGGTGCGCATGGCCTCGGAAGCCCGTCGGTTCACCTGGTTGGTCGATGTGCTTTATGACCGTCGGGTGAAATTGGTGATCTCTGCCGAGTGCAAGCCCGAGCAGTTGTACACCGAAGGACCTCTGGCGCATGAGTTCCCGCGCACGGTGTCACGCTTGCAAGAGATGCAGTCCACCGAATTTTTGTCGCTGGAGCGGCGCACTGTGGACACTTCATTGACATGAAGCTGTTTTGGGCCTTGTGCTGGTTGGCTGGGGTTTGGGCTGCTCTGGGCGCTGCGTGGGCGCAGGAGGCTGACAACCTGGACAAGGTGAGGGCCGAGATGGCCGAAGTCGAGGCCTATTATCAGCAGCGTGCGCGTGAGTGCCATCAAAAGCTCAATGTCAACGCTTGTCGGCAGGAGGTTCAGGCGGGACGCTCGCGGGACATCCAACCCATCCAGGCCCGGTTGCGGTCATTGGAGTCTGCCGTGAGGCAGGAGCGGGCCGAGAGCCGACGGGCACAAATTCGCCAACGTCAGGCCGAACACGATGCCCGCGTGGGGGCGCCTGCCGATGCCGTGCCCCATCCGCTTTCAAACCCGGCTGAATCGAGGTGAGCTTGAAGCGCGTGCAAGATTTGGGCGATATGGTGAGGGCAGTGTTTGAGCCCGAAGGTTTGCTGTCGCGCCATGACCCGCATTACCAACCGCGTCAGGGTCAAATCGACATGGCATTGGCGGTGGCCGATACCCTGTTGCAGCGACAGGCTTTGGTGGTGGAGGCGGGCACCGGGGTTGGCAAAACCTTTGCCTATTTGGTGCCTGCCCTTCTGAGTGGGCAAAGGGTGCTGGTGTCCACCGCCACCAAAACCTTGCAAGACCAGTTGTTTGGCCGTGACTTGCCTGCCTTGGTGCAGGCATTGGGGGTGCCCGTCCAAATCGCCTTGCTCAAAGGACGGGCCAATTACCTCTGTCTGCACCGCCTGGCGCTGACGCGCACCGAGGCCTGGCTGCCGGATCGCGCCAGTGTGAAGGCTTTGGCCAAGGTGGAGAAGTGGGCTCATGCCACACGCACAGGCGACTTGGCCGAGATGAGCGGCCTGGATGAGCGCTCTGCGCTGATTCCATTCATCACCTCCAACCGGGACAACTGTTTGGGCAGTGAGTGTGCCCATTTCAAAGAGTGCCATTTGATGTCAGCCCGCCGCGAGGCCATGGCGGCCGAGGTGGTGGTGATCAATCATCATCTGTTTTTTGCAGATTTGTCGGTGCGCGAGTCCGGGATGGCAGAGTTATTGCCCAGCGTCGATGCGGTCATTTTTGATGAGGCGCATCAACTCAATGAAACCGGGGTGAATTTTCTGGGTCAACACCTGAGCAGCGCCCAGTGGCTGGATGTGGCCCGTGATGTCTTGGCCGCCGGGCTCACGAATGCCCGCGGGGCCACCGATTGGTCGCAATGGTCGGCCCTGCTGGAGAAGGCCGCCCGTGATTTTCGATTGTTGTTTCCGCGCGAGTCCTCGGCGCGCCTGGCCTGGGCCGAGCGCGCGCCCGAGGGGGTGCAGGCCGATGCGTTTAAAAGCGGATGCGAAGCCTTGTTGGGGGCGGCTGAACAGGTGACGGATGCCCTGGAGGCGGTGCTGGAGGTGGCCCCTGATTTTGCCCGCTTGCAGGAGCGGCTGCACGATTTATGTTCGATGGTGAAGTTGTTCCTGGAGCCCGCCGCGCCGGGTTTGGTGCGCTGGGCCGAGGTGGGGGCGGGGGTACGGGTCACGCAAAGCCCGCTGGACATTGCCGAGTTGTTTCATCAGCACCTGACCCCCCAGAGCAGCGAGCAAACCGGACCTGAGGATGAGGCAGACCAGACAGACCACGCAGGGACACCCAACGCCCCCCGGGCCTGGATTTTCACCAGCGCGACACTGGGACACGACGATGGCTTGAGTTGGTTCACACAGCCTTGCGGCCTCGAGTCGGCTCGGGTATTGCGGGTGCAAAGCCCTTTTGACTACAAGCGCCAGGGCGTATTGCATGTTCCACGCGACATCGTGCCCCCGCAGGATGGACAGCACTCTGAACAGGTGGCCGCTTTGGCGCAAGAGATCGTTCGCGCCTTGCAAGGCCGCACGCTGGTGCTGACCACGACCTTGCGCGCCCTGCGCTTGATAGGCGAGAACTTGCAAAAGGCTTTTGCGGATGACCCGCGCATCGAGGTGCTGGTTCAGGGCGAGGGCTCCAAGCGAGAACTGATGCAGCGCTTTCAGCAAGGCGGGCCAAGTCACGGTGCGCAGCCAGAGCGGGGTTTTGTCCTGGTGGCCTCGGCGAGTTTCTGGGAAGGGTTCGATGTGCCGGGACAGGCATTACAAGCCGTGGTCATCGACAAGCTGCCGTTCCCGCCCCCGAATGACCCTTTGGTGGAGGCCCGCTCGCAAGCCCTGCAAGCCAAAGGCAAGAGGCCTTTTGTGGACTATTTCATCCCGGAAGCGGCGGTGTCTTTGAAGCAAGGGGCGGGCCGCCTGATCAGGCGCGAGAGCGACAAGGGTGTGCTGGTGGTGTGTGACCAACGGCTCTTGACCACGGCCTATGGCAAATTGCTCATGGCCGCTTTGCCCGATATGGCCAGGGTCTCAGAGCGATCGGTGCTGCTACAAGCCCTGGAGCGCTTGCGGCGTCAGAGCCAGACCCATTCAATGTCACCAGAGCTTCCACCATGATTTGGCGGGGGCGGGTACCGGGGCCTGGCTGGCGTAGTTGGCCTGCCAGATGCGACGGGTGTCGTCACGCAATTGGGTCAGCCCCAGTTTGTCATAGCAATCGGCCAGCAACTCGAGGGCGTCTTTCACGGCCTCTGTGCCCTGATAGTCCTGGATGGCAGCCTGCAAGCGATTGATGGCGGCCACATAGGCGCCCCGCCGGTGATAGAAACGGGCCACATTGACTTCCGAGCGCGCCAGCGTGTTGACCATATAGGCCATGCGCAGGCGGGCGTCTTCCGAGTATTTGGAGTCGGGGAAGCGGGTGACGAGCTCTTTGAAGGCCTCGAAAGACTCTTTGGCGGCCTTCTGGTCCCGGTCGGCCATGTCTTGCTTGGAGAAGAGCTCAAGAAAGCCCACCTCTTGGTTGAAATTCACAACCCCTTTGAGGTACAGGGCGTAGTCGATGGCCGGGCTGGCCGGGTGAATTTTGATGAATCGATCGAGGGTCGAGACGGCCAGGGCGGTGTCTTTGTTTTTGTGATAAGCGTAGGCCTTTTCCAGCTGGGCTTGTTGGGCCAGCGGCGTACCGGCGGCCCGCCCTTCGAGTTTTTCGAACAGCTTGGCCGCCTTTTCGTACTGGAGGTTGGACATTTCGTCGCGCGCCTCAGAGTAGATTTTGTCGACACTCCAACCGGCGGTGGGGTCTTTATCGGTGCTCGCGCAGGCGACCAGGCACAAAGCCAGAAGAACAACGGATAATCGGTCACGAATGAGCACGCGGCCCCCTTTAAATTGCAACACTGCGCCATTATCGGTCATCGACGCCGATTTGGCAGAGGCGGATGCCCAGGAAGGCGAGGAAACGCGCCCCCTGGTGGTGCCTTTGTCCGGCCATGGCGAACGCTTGGACAAAGTGCTGGCCATGGGCTTGCCCGAGTTTTCCCGAAGCTATTTGCAGCAACTCATGGCGCAGCAATGCGTCATGACATCCGACGGGCAGGTGTGGCAAAAGCCCTCGGCGCGAGTCAAGGCCGGACAGGCGTTCCGGATTTTGTTGCGTCCCACCGATGAAACGCAGGCTTTTCGGGCCCAGCCCATGGTGATCGTGTCGGTTTATTGCGACGAATATCTGCGGGTCATCGACAAGCCTGCGGGTCTGGTGGTGCACCCTGCCCCTGGGAATTGGGGGGGCACTTTGCTCAATGGCTTGTTGGCGTTGGACCCGGCCGCCGTGGCCGTGCCGCGTGCGGGCATCGTCCACCGTTTGGACAAGGACACCAGCGGATTGATGATGGTGGCACGCCAGCGACCCGCCATGGACGCCTTGGTGCAGGCCATTGCCCAGCGCGAGGTGCGCCGTGAGTATCTGGCCCTGGTTCAGGGCCGCTGGCCGCACGAGCAAAGGGTTAGCCTGTCGGGCGCCATCGGGCGTGACCCCCGGCAACGCCTTCGCATGGCGGTGCTGGACCCCGCTGTGCATGCGGCCAAACCGGCGCTGACGCACATCGATGTGTTGCAACGGGGGGCGCAACACACCTTGCTGCATTGCCGGTTGGAGACGGGGCGCACCCACCAGATACGGGTGCATCTGGCCCATGCCGGTCACCCCCTGGTTGGCGATGCCTTGTACGGGGGACGGGCGATGCCTTCCATGACGCGCCAAGCCCTGCATGCCTGGCGGCTCTCGCTGACCCATCCGTTCACGGGCCTGCCTTGTGCCTGGTCATCGAAGCCTCCTGAGGACTTTTTGCAAACCTTGGCCGATTTGGGCCTGGGCTACAATTTCGGGCAATGATGAATACCCAACAAGCCAGGCGGGTTCTGGAAACCGCCTTGATCTGTTCTGCCCAGCCTTTGTCGATGCGCGATATGCGCGTGCTCTTCAATGAAGCTCTGGGCGCCGACACTGTGCGGGACCTGTTGGATGACTTGACCCACGAGTGGGCTCAAAAGGGGGTTGAACTGGTTCAGGTCGCCAGCGGATGGCGCTTCCAGAGCCGCCCGGAGATGCGCGAATTTCTCGATCGCCTGCACCCTGAAAAACCCCCCAAATACACCAGAGCCGCACTGGAGACCCTGGCCATCATTGCCTACCGCCAGCCCGTGACGCGAGGGGATATGGAGGACATCCGGGGTGTGACCATCAATAGCACCGTCATCAAGCAGCTCGAAGACCGGGGCTGGGTGGAGGTGATCGGTCATCGCGAGACAGTGGGCCGGCCCGCCCTGTACGCCACCACGCGCCAGTTTCTGGACGACTTGGGCCTGAGTGCCCTCGATCAATTGCCCATGTCCTCCGATGGCTTGTCCCCGGGGGCTGGCTTGCAGTCTTTGCCAGGGTTTGAAGACCTCCAAGGCGAGCCTGAGGTTCTGGATGCACCGCACGAAGCGACGGAGGCGACGGTCGATGAGACCGGGCTCCCCGATGATGGGAACCCCGGTGATGAGGCTGCAGCGCATGTGCCGATGGCCCATCAGGGCGACACGGCAGAACCCTTGCGGGACGGCGCATGAAAGGCGTCCGTTTCGACGAACTCGTCTCTGGTTCTTTTGACCAGGCGCAGGCTCAGGCCGAGGTGAACCCCAAGCGGGTTTTGTCTCCCGAGCCCGAAGCCCCCAAGTTGCACAAGGTGCTGGCTCAATCGGGCCTGGGGTCCAGATTGGACATGGAGCGCCTGATCGCCCAAGGCCAGGTGAGCGTGAACGCCGAGGTGGCCCATGTGGGGCAACGCGTGAAAGCGGGCGATGTGATCCGGGTCAATGGCAAGCCTGTGCGCTGGCGGGCCCAGGCCGAAACCCCCCGGGTGTTGGCGTATCACAAACCGGTGGGTGAGGTGGTCACGCTGGATGACCCGCTGAACCGACCCACTGTTTTTCGCACCCTGCCCAGGCTGTACAACGGCAAGTGGCAGTCGGTAGGCCGACTGGATCTGAATACCGAGGGTTTGCTGCTCTTCACCAATTCAGGCGAACTGGCCAACCGACTGATGCACCCCCGCTTTGGCCTGGAGCGTGAATACGCGGCCAGGGTGCTGGGGGCCTTGTCGAAGGAAGAAAAAGAGCGCTTGTTGCAGGGCATCGAGCTGGAGGATGGCCCGGCTCAGTTGCTGAGCATAGAAGATGGGGGCGGCGAGGGGGCCAATTGCTGGTACCGCGTCACCATTGCCGAGGGCCGCAACCGGGAGGTCCGGCGTTTGTTTGAAGCCTTGGGGCATGCCGTCAGCCGTCTGATCCGCATCCGTTACGGGGCCATGCAGCTGCCACGCGGGCTGGCGCGCGGCCACTGGATGGAGCTGGATGACGCCGATGTGTCCTCGTTGATGCGCACCTCGCGTCTGGCCCAAGCCACTCAGCGCATGGGGGCCGATAGCCTGACCCGGCAGAGGAAGACTCGCAGCCGGACCCAGAAAAGGCGCTAGGGAAGCGCTGCAAAACCCGCTGCGTGCCCGTTTCGCCCAGAATCGGATTACCCTCTTATTCCAGGGATCAGCGGGGGCGGGTGCTGATTCGGGCGTGCTTCTTGCTACAATCCAAGGTTGTATTTCAATCTAAGGGATTCCATCATCATGGCCATCGAAAAAACTCTCTCCATCATCAAGCCCGATGCCGTCGCCAAAAACGTGATTGGCCAAATTTACGCCCGTTTTGAGGCCGCTGGCCTGAAGGTCGTGGCCGCCCGCATGGCGCACCTCTCGCGCGCTGAAGCCGAAGCGTTTTATGCCGTGCACAAAGAGCGTCCTTTCTTCAAGGATTTGGTCGATTTCATGATTTCCGGCCCGGTCATGATCCAGGTGCTGGAAGGCGAAAATGCCATTCTGAAGAACCGTGACCTGATGGGCGCCACCGACCCCAAAAAGGCGGCCCCGGGAACCATCCGCGCCGATTTTGCCGACAGCATCGACGCCAATGCCGTTCACGGCTCAGACGGCCCCGACACCGCCCGCCACGAAGTGGGTTTCTTTTTTGCGGGTCTGAACGTTCACAGCCGTTGAAGGGGCGGGGGGAACCCCGGTCCCGTCTTGTATAGACCAGGCCCATGCATGTCAATCTCCTCGATTTCGACCGTGATGGCCTGATTGGCCATTGCGCCAGCCTGGGCGAAAAGGGCTTTCGGGCCACTCAGCTGTTTCGCTGGATCCACCAGCGCGGAGTGGCCGATTTTTCTCACATGACCGATTTGGCCCAGTCGTTGCGGCAAAAGCTCGCGAATTCGGCCCGGGTTGAGGGCCTGAAACCCCTGAGCCAGCACCAGTCGGCGGACGGCACCATCAAGTGGCTGTTCGATGTGGGCGATGGCAACGCCATAGAAACGGTGTTCATTCCGGAGGATGACCGGGGCACTTTGTGCATTTCTTCCCAGGCTGGATGCGCCGTGGGATGCCGCTTTTGCTCCACAGGCCATCAGGGTTTCAGTCGGCAATTGAGCAGCGGCGAGATCATTGCGCAGCTCTGGCATGCCGAGCATTATTTGCGCACCCGTCTGGGCCAGAGCGAACGGGTCATCAGCAATGTGGTGATGATGGGCATGGGTGAACCCTTGCAAAACTACCACGCGCTCGTTCCCGCCCTGCGCGCCATGCTCGATGACCACGGCTACGGCTTGTCGAGGCGACGTTTGACGGTGTCGACCTCTGGGGTGGTGCCCATGATTGAGCGCCTGGCCCAGGATTGCCCGGTGGCTTTGGCAGTGTCTTTGCACGCCCCCACCGATGAATTGCGCGACCAATTGGTGCCGATCAACAAAAAATACCCCTTGGCCGAGTTGCTTCAGGCTTGCCAGGGCTATCTGGCCCATGCGCCGCGCGACTTCATCACCTTTGAATATTGCATGCTTGACGGGGTGAACGACCGCGACGAAGATGCGCGAGCCCTGGTCGAGTTGATGCGGCATGGGGCCGGGCAGGGCATCCATGCCAAATTCAATCTGATCCCCTTCAACCCCTTTCCCGCCTCGGGTTTGCGCCGCTCGTCGGCGGCCCAGGTGCAGCGTTTTGCCCAGCATTTGCAAGACCGTGGATTTGTGACTACAGTGCGTAAAACCCGAGGTGACGACATCGACGCCGCATGCGGTCAATTGGCCGGAGATGTCAAGGATCGAACCGATGTGGCCAGCCGTATGAATCGTCACCCGATCCCGATTGCCATTGAAAAGTCAGAAGCAAGACCCCATGAGCATTGATTCACCCCCCAACGCCACCCCCGGCCTCATGGGCCCCGGGGCCATGATGCGCCAGGCCCGCGAAGCCAAAGGCTTGCACCTGACCATGCTGGCGACGACTTTGCGCGTGCCTCCCGAGCGGCTAAAGGCATTGGAGACGGAGCGTTGGACCGATTTGCCTGATCTGGTGTTTGCCCGTGCCTTGGCCATGAGCGTGTGCCGACAATTGAAAATCGACCCGGCACCGGTCTTGAGTGCCATGCCCGACGCCGACTCTCGCCGTTCGGTGCGCGTCACTGCCGCCATCAGCGAGCCTTTGGGGGGGATGGCTTCACCGTCCTCCGGCGCTCAGCGCACCTGGTTGATGGTGGGGTTGGGCGCATTGGTGCTGGCCCTTTGGGTGGCTTGGGGTTTGTTGTTGGATCAAGATGCCCGCCCCAGTACATCGGTGGAAGTGCCCGAGATGCCCCCGCCTAACAGCGGTTTGCCTGCTGCCGTGACCGAGCCGGTGGCGCTGGAGCCCGCGACCGGTGGCGCCCCTGCGCCTGCCGTGACCCCGGCACCTCCCCCCGCGATGCCCAATGTACAGCCGCAGGTCGTCACCCCTGTGCCCACGCCGGTCAGGCCTGCGGCATCGCCCGCATCGGCCCCCACCATGTCGGCACCGGCGGCGACCGCACCCGGCACATCACCGTCACCGGCTGCAAGCCCTCAACCAGGTGGATCACAATGACCCAGCCCGAGACGCCTATCGCCATCGCTGTCGTACCGCCGCGTCGCACGCTGCAAGCCACGGTGCGCTGGCAAAACCGCGTCGTGACCATCGGCGGCGACGCCCCGGTGCGGGTGCAGTCCATGACCAACACCGATACGGCGGATGTGATTGGAACGGCCATCCAGGTCAAGGAGCTGGCCCTGGCGGGCTCTGAATTGGTGCGCATCACGGTCAATAACGACGAAGCCGCAAAGGCGGTCCCTGAGATCAGGGCGCAGCTCGATCGCATGGGCATCGATGTGCCCTTGGTGGGCGATTTTCATTACAACGGCCACCGACTATTGACGGACCACCCGGCCTGCGCCGAGACCCTGTCCAAATATCGCATCAACCCCGGAAATGTCGGGCGTGGCGACAAGCACGACAAACAGTTTGCCCAGATGGTGGAAGTGGCCCTGCGCCATGACAAGCCTGTGCGCATCGGCGTGAACTGGGGCAGCCTGGACCCTGAACTGTTGGCGCGGTTGATGGATCAGAACGCTTTGCGCCCCGAACCCTGGGAGTCGCGTCAGGTCATGTATGAGGCCTTGATCACTTCGGCCATCGACTCGGCTCAACGTGCGGTGGATCTGGGCATGCGACCCGAGCAGGTGTTGCTCAGTTGCAAGGTCAGTGGTGTGCAAGACCTGATTTCGGTTTACCGGGAATTGGCCCGGCGTTGTCGTTACCCTTTGCATCTGGGTTTGACGGAAGCCGGCATGGGCACCAAGGGAACGGTGGCCTCTGCGGCGGCGCTGTCCATCCTTTTGCAAGAGGGCATTGGCGACACCATCCGGGTCTCTCTCACCCCGCAACCTGGCGAGTCTCGCACGCAGGAAGTGGTGATTGCCACAGAAATCCTGCAAGCCCTGGGCTTGCGGGTGTTTGTGCCCAGCGTCACGGCCTGCCCGGGCTGTGGCCGCACCACCAGCACCACCTTTCAGGAGTTGGCCAAACAAATCGACGACCATTTGCGTGCGCAGATGCCGGTTTGGCGGGCCCGCTACCCGGGGGTGGAAGCCCTCAAGGTGGCGGTGATGGGGTGCATCGTGAATGGCCCAGGCGAGAGCAAGCACGCCGACATAGGCATCAGCCTGCCGGGCACAGGTGAGTCACCCTCGGCCCCGGTGTTCGTCGATGGCGAGAAGGTCGCTACCTTGCGCGGCGAAGGCATTGCCGCTGAATTCCATCAGATGGTGGAACAATACATCCAGAAACGGTTTGGGGCGAAGTCCCCTGCACCCTGAAATTTGGTAATGTCCATGGCTGATCAATTGGTTGCCGTCAAAGGCATGAATGACTTGTTGCCCGCTGACTCCCATGCGTGGGAGTGGTTGGAGGCCAAGGTGCGCGATCTCATGCATCGTCATGGTTATCGCCAGATCCGTACCCCTATTGTTGAACCCACTGGCCTGTTTGTGCGCGGACTGGGGGAGGTGACCGACATCGTTGAAAAAGAGATGTACTCGTTCACCGACCGCCTTAATGGCGACTCACTCACTTTGCGCCCTGAGGCCACCGCTGGCGTGGTGCGGGCTGTGGTCGAACACAACCTGTTGTACGACGGCGGCAAGCGGATGTATTACATGGGCCCCATGTTCAGGCATGAGCGGCCCCAAAAAGGCCGATATCGCCAATTTCACCAGATCGGCGCTGAAGCCCTGGGCTTTGGCGGCCCCGAGGTGGATGCCGAAATGATCCTGATGGCGCATCTGCTTTGGCAATCTCTGGGGCTGGACGATGTGCGCCTCGAGGTCAATAGCCTGGGCCAGCCCGACGAGCGGGCCCGCCATCGGGCCGCCCTGATCGCTTATTTTGAAGCCCATGCCGATCAACTGGATGAAGACGCCCGTCGGCGCCTGCACAGCAACCCTTTGCGCATTCTGGACTCGAAAAACCCGGCCATGCAGTCTTTGGTGGAGTCGGCGCCCAAACTGATGGAACACCTGGGCGATGCTTCCCGTCGTCACTTTGAGTCTGTGCAGGACATCTTGCGGGCCAATGGGGTTGAATTCCGCATCAACCCCAGGCTGGTGCGCGGCATGGACTACTACAACCTGACGGTGTTTGAGTTCATCACCGACCGCTTGGGTTCCCAAGGCACGGTGTGCGGCGGTGGCCGCTACGATGGCCTGGTCGGGCAAATCGGCGGCAAGCCAGCTCCGGCGGTGGGCTTTGCCATGGGGGTCGAGCGGGTGCTGGAGCTGGTGAAAGAAAATGGCCATTGGCCCCAGGCGCCGGTGCCCGATGCTTATGCCATCGTGCCCGACGCGACGTGCTTGCCCGGGATCATGGCGCTTTTGCAGCGTTTGCGCGGTGCAGGCGTTTCGGTTCAGATGCACGCCGCCCAGGGAGAGGGCATGGGCAGCATGAAGAGCCAATTCAAGAAAGCCGACGCCAGCGGTGCGGCCCACGCGCTGGTGTTTGGCCAGGACGAATGGCAACAGGGGCAAGTGCTGATCAAGTCACTTCGCGATGGCCAAGGCGCACAGCGTGCTGTGTCCCTGGCCGACTGGGCTGTTTGGGCCGAAGGCCTGAGAGCCAGCCAGGGTCAAGCCCATCCGACAGCCCCCAGGACCTAAAATCTACTTTTAACCACATCTCACACCATGGCCTCGCACCTCGACCTAGAAGAACAAGAACAAATTGACCAGATCAAGCATTTCTGGAGCCGCTGGGGCAACCTCCTCATGTGGTTGCTGACGGCTGTATTGACGGCGTACGCGGCCTGGAATGGGTGGCACTGGTGGCAAAAGCGTGAGGCCACACAGGCGGCGGTCATGTTTGATTCGGTCGAACAAGCGGTCAAGACCAAGGACATGGCCCTGCTGGAGCGGGCCCTGGCCGACATGCAAAATCGGTATGCCTCGGTCACCATGACCCAGCATGCGGCGCTGATGGCCGCCCAGGTCTTTGATGAAAAGTCAGAGTCTGCCAAGGCCCAAGCGGCACTGGCTTGGGTGTCCAAGCATGCCGACGACGAAGGGCTGGTGGCCTTGGCCTTGTGGCGGCTGGCCGGTTTGCAAATGGGCGCCAAAGATTGGGCCGGCGCCAAGGACAGTTTGACGCGGCGCTCTGTGCCTGCGGCGTTCCAGCCCCTGTTTGACGAACGCATGGGCGATTTGCTCGCCCTGCAAGCCCAAACCGAACAGGCCAAGGCCGCTTATTTGAAGTCTTGGCAGGCCGCGCAGGCCGGTTCTGACCAAAGGCGTTGGCTGGAGATCAAGTTGGCCGCCATGGGTGTGGACCCCAAGGAGAAATGATGCGTGAGTTTTTGACGCGCTCAGCCCGGCTGTGTGTCTGGGCCTTGTGTGGCTTTTTGGTGGCTTGTTCCGGCGTATCCCGGCCCAAGCCTGCCGAGTTGAGCCAGGTGCCACAAACCCTGGCCGCTGAAACCCTGTGGCGCACGTCCATCGGCAGGGTGCGTGCGCCGATGGTGCCCCTATGGACCGGTGCCGGTTCGGTGGTGTTGGCCAGCGACGAGAGCGAGATTTTGGTGCTGCAAGGCAGCAATGGGCAGGTGCTGGAGCGGACCGCCTTGAACCAGCCTCTGTCGGCGGGGGTGGGCAGCGATGGCCGTCGCCATGCCATCGTCACCCGCAACAACGAATTGATGGTGGCCTCGGAGGGGCGTTTGTTGTGGCGACACACCTTGTCGGCGCAGGTGTTCACGCCGCCCCTGGTGGCTGGCGATCGGGTGTTTGTGCTGATGGCCAACCGCACGGTGCAGGCTTTTGACGGCCCCACGGGCCGGGTGCTCTGGACCCAGTCCAGGCCCGGAGAACCGCTGGTGTTGCGTCAGGCGGGCACCTTGATGGCTTATCAGAACACTTTGGTGGCCGGTTTGTCGGGCCGCCTGACGGGGTTTGACCCCACTTCAGGTCAGGTCCAGTGGGATGCCTTGTTGGCTGCCGCGCGCGGCCTGAATGATTTGGAGCGCATGGTCGATATCGTGGGTTTGTCGAGCCGCGTGGATCGCATGATCTGTGCCCGCGCCTATTTGTCGCAAGTGGGCTGTGTGGATGCCTCACGCGGGCAGGTGATCTGGACCCGTGGTGCACAGGGCGATCAGGGCCTGGCGGGGCAAGGTGCCATGTTGGTCGGGGTGGAGAGCAACGGGCTGGTGGTGTCATGGCAGCGCGACAATGGAGACCGCATTTGGGAATCTGACCGCTTGAAATACCGCCGTTTGTCAGCGCCCGCCGTGACCGACCAAGCCATCTGGATCGCCGATGAGGATGGCGCGGTGTATTTGCTCGATAAAGGCAACGGCCAACTGCTCAACCGTCTGCGCATGGACGGCGGGTCTCTGGCCGCGCCACCGGTGGTTCGAAACAATGTGGTACTGATGGTTTCGGTGGGTGGTGATGTGCGCGCCTGGCGGGCACGGTGACGTTGGAAATGGCCCTTAGATGAAACCTGTGATCGCTCTGGTGGGGCGGCCCAATGTGGGCAAATCCACGCTGTTCAATCGCATCACCAAAACGCGTGATGCGATCGTGGCCGACTATGCCGGCCTGACGCGCGATCGCCATTACGGCAACGCCCGATTGGGGTCCCGGGAATTCATCGTGATCGACACGGGCGGCTTTGAACCCGATGCCACCAGTGGCATTTTCAAAGAGATGGCCCGGCAAACCCAGCAGGCCGTGGCGGAATCTGACGCGGTCATTTTTGTGGTCGATGCCCGCGAGGGGCTGTCGGCGCAAGACCATGACATTGCCAAGTATTTGCGCCGCCTGGGCAAGGCTTGTCTGCTGGTGGCCAATAAGGCCGAAGGCATGCAGGCCGGCCCGCAACTGTCCGAATTTTATGAGCTGGGCCTGGGCGAGGTGCTGCCGGTCTCGGCCGCCCATGGCCAAGGCATCCGCAGCATGCTGGAATTGGCCCTGGACCCTTTGTTTGAGGGGCATGACGACGAAGACGGGGAAGCCGCTGAAGACGGGGTGATCCGTCTGGCCGTGGCCGGGCGACCCAATGTCGGCAAATCGACCCTGATCAACACCTGGTTGGGAGAAGAGCGCTTGGTGGCTTTTGATTTGCCGGGCACCACGCGCGATGCCATCCGGGTGCCGTTTGAACGGGGCGGGCAGCGGTTTGAGTTGATCGATACCGCCGGTCTGCGCCGCAAAGGGAGGGTGTTTGAAGCCATCGAGAAATTCTCCGTGGTCAAAACCCTGCAGGCCATTGAATCGGCCCATGTGGTGTTGCTCTTGCTCGATGCCACGCAGGGCGTCACCGACCAGGATGCCCATATTGCCGGTTATATCCTGGAGAGTGGCCGGGCCGTGGTGCTGGCCGTGAACAAGTGGGACGCGGTCGACGCCTATCAGCGTGAGCTCTTGCAGCGGTCCATCGAAACCCGCCTGTCTTTTCTCAAGTTTGCCCGGCTGCACCTCATTTCGGCCAAAAAACGTCAGGGCCTGGGGCCTTTGTGGCAATCGATTCAGTCGGCCTATCAGGCGGCGATGTGCAAAATGTCCACCCCGGTGCTGACCCGTCTTTTGCAAGAGGCGGTGCAGTTTCAGGCCCCTAAGCGCGCCGGGATGTTCAGACCCAAGCCCCGCTATGCCCACCAAGGCGGCATGAACCCGCCTGTGATCGTGATCCATGGCAACTCGCTGGAGCATGTGACCGATTCATACAAAAGGTTTCTGGAGGGGCGATTCAGAAAAGCCTTCGAGCTCGAGGGCACCCCTTTGCGCATCGAGATGAAAACCTCGCACAACCCCTACGCTGAATAGTATCTTTACAGACTGTGGTATGGTTCAGGCTCTGATAACTACTGAACACGGAGAATATCGTGAACAACAAAGGCCAATTGTTGCAGGACCCCTTCCTGAACCTGTTGCGTCGAGAGCATGTGCCTGTGTCCATTTATTTGGTCAACGGCATCAAGCTGCAAGGGCAAATTGAGTCTTTCGACCAATACGTGGTCTTGCTGCGCAACACCGTGACCCAGATGGTCTATAAGCACGCCATCTCCACCATCGTGCCGGGACGTGCCGTCAATTTCACGGCCACCGAGGCCGGTGATTCTGCCGCCACTTGATTTTGTCAGAATCAGACGCGGCCACGCCGGCCTTGCTCGTGGGGGTCGATCTCGGTCGTCCCCATTTTGATGCCAATCTGGCCGAGCTATCCGAGTTGGCCCGTACGGCAGGGCTGGACCCTGTGGCGAAGCTGACGTGCAAGCGTCAGGCGCCCGATGCCGCCCTTTTTGTGGGCTCCGGCAAGGCCGAGGAAATCAAAAATCTGGCGCAAACCCATGGGGCCAAAGAGATTCTTTTTGACCAGGCCCTAAGCCCGGCTCAGCAACGCAATCTGGAGCGTGAGTTGGGTTTGCCGGTGTATGACCGAACTTTGGTGATTTTGGAGATCTTTGCCCAGCGCGCCCGAAGCTTTGAGGGCAAGCTGCAGGTCGAGTTGGCGCGCCTGCAATACCTCAGTACCCGCTTGGTGCGGCGATGGTCGCACCTGGAGCGGCAACGCGGGGGCATAGGCGGACGCGGCGGCCCTGGGGAGACCCAGATCGAGCTGGATCGCCGAATGATCGGAGAAGCCATCCGACGCACCAAAAGCCGGCTGGAGGATGTGAAACGGCAGCGGCAGACCCAGCGCAAAAGACGCGATGGGGCAGGGCATTTTGGCATCTCCATTGTGGGTTACACCAATGCCGGCAAATCCACGTTGTTCAATGCCCTGGTCAAGGCGCGCGCCTATGCGGCCGACCAGCTGTTTGCCACCTTGGACACCACCACCCGCCAGCTTTACCTGGGCGATGCCCAGGGAAGAGGACGTTCGGTGTCCTTGTCGGACACGGTGGGTTTCATCCGTGATTTGCCGCACGGTTTGATCGATGCCTTTCAGGCCACTTTGCAAGAAGCCGCACAAGCCCAACTTCTGCTGCATGTGGTGGATGCTTCAAACCCCGATCACCCGGAACAAATTGAGCAGGTCATGCAGGTCTTGAACGAGATCGGTGCCGATCAGGTGCCCCAGCTGCTGGTGTTCAATAAATGCGATGCCCTGGGACCGGAACGACAGCCCATTTCAGCCCATGACCAATACCTGATGGGGCAAAAACCGATTGAGCGGGTTTTTGTCAGCGCCCGCACTGGAACCGGATTGCCCCTACTGAGACAGGCGTTGGCCGCAAGGGCATTGCCAGAGGGGGCAGAAAATTGGGCACAATCAGCACATTAACGCCACACGCACCGACATGAGCACATTGACACGCCATTTACAAAGAGGCTACAGCCGACTCAGGGGGGTATTCAACCTCAACGACGGACGCTGGGGCCGTGGCGAGGGCGGCGGGTCTTCCGAGCCGCCTGAGCCGCCCCGCGAGCCCAAACCCCAACGCCCGTCCTCCGGACCGCCGGACCTGGACGAGCTTTGGCGTGACTTCAACCAGAAGCTGGGCCGTTTGCTGGGTCAGCGCGGGGGCCGCGGTGGCTCCGGGGCCCCGCCTGAGTCGGGTCCTCCGGGGTTCAAGGGCGCTGGACTGGGTGCGGGACTGGTGGCCGGGCTGGTTCTGGTGTTTTGGCTGGCCTCCGGGTTTTTCATCGTGCAAGAGGGCCAGCAGGCCGTCATCACCCAATTCGGCAAATACCACTCGACGGTGGGTGCCGGTTTTAACTGGCGCATGCCCTGGCCGGTACAACGCCATGAACTGGTGTTTGTGACCCAGATCAGGTCTTTGGACATCGGGCGTGACACGATCATTCAGGCCACCGGTCTGCGTGAGTCGGCCATGCTGACCGAGGATGAAAACATCCTGGAAATCAAATTCGCCGTGCAGTACCGACTGACCGATGCACGGGCCTATCTGTTTGAATCGAAAAACCCCATCGACGCAGTGGTTCAGGCGGCAGAGACCGCTGTGCGCGAGGTGGTGGGCAGCATGAAAATGGACGCCGCGCTGTCTGAGGATCGCGATCAGATCGGGCCCAGGGTGCGCCAGATCATGCAAACCATCCTGGATCGTTATCAGGTGGGCATCGAGGTGGTGGGCATCAACCTGCAACAAGGTGGCGTGCGTCCGCCCGAACAGGTGCAAGCCGCTTTTGACGATGTGCTCAAGGCCGGCCAGGAACGCGAGCGCGCCAAGAACGAGGCGCAAGCCTATGCCAACGATGTGATCCCGAGAGCCGCAGGCACCGCTTCACGCTTGCGTGAAGAAGCCGAGGGCTACAAGTCGCGCATCGTGGCTCAGGCCCAAGGTGACTCCCAACGCTTCAAAGCTGTGCTGACCGAGTACCAGAAGGCCCCGCAAGTCACCCGTGATCGCCTCTACATCGACACCATGCAGCAGATGTACAGCAGCGTGACCAAGGTGCTGGTGGAGAGCCGTCAGGGATCCAACCTGCTCTATTTGCCCTTGGACAAAATCATGCAAATGACCAACACCCCGGGGGCGACGGTGGGCGATATGCCCTTGGGCAGCGCCCCGGGCACGCCATCGGGCAATTTCTCGTCCCCCCCATCCACAGGCACGGACAGCCGGGCGCGAGGCGATGGCCGCCAACGTGACAGAGATGGCCGATGAACGGAGTGCATATGAATAAATTGGGTTTTTATCTGGCCTCTGTGCTGCTGGCCTTGTTGTTGCTGGCTTCGACGGTGTTTGTGGTTGACCAGCGCCAATTCGGTGTGGTGTATTCATTGGGACAGATCAGCCGCGTCATCACGGAGCCTGGCTTGCATTTCAAGGCGCCGCCCCCGTTCCAGAATGTGAACTACATCGACAAGCGCTTGCTGACCCTGGACAACGCCGACACCGAACCGATGCTGACTGCCGAGAAGCAGCGCATGGTGATCGATTGGTATGTGCGCTGGCGCATCTCTGACCCGTCTGACTACATTCGAAACGTCGGATTGGATGAGCGCGCGGGCGCTGTTCAGCTCAGCCGTGTGGTGCGCAACGCGTTTCAGGAAGAAATCAACAAGCGCACGGTCAAGGAACTGCTTGCGGTGAAACGCGAGACCCTGATGCAAGACGTGAAGATGGAAGTGCAGGCCAAAGTGAAGGGGGCCAAACCCTGGGGCATCGATGTGATCGATGTTCGCATCACACGGGCCGATTATGTGGACACCATCACGGAGTCGGTGTACAGGCGCATGGAGGCCGAGCGCAAACGGGTTGCCAATGAGTTGCGCTCCACCGGCGGGGCCGAGGGTGAGAAGATCCGGGCCGATGCCGATCGGCAACGCGAAGTCATTGTGGCCAACGCTTACCGCGATGCCCAGAAAATCAAGGGTGAAGGCGACGCCGAGGCCTCGCGCATTTACGCCGAGTCGTTTGGAAAGGACCCGCAGTTTGCCCAGTTTTATCGCAGCCTGGAGGCCTACAAAGCCACCTTCAACAAGAAGGGCGATCTGATGGTGGTCGATCCATCGGGTGAATTCTTCAAGAGCATGCGCGGTTCGGGCAGCAAATAAGCCGACCCGATCACATGGACACTGATGCCTTGTTTTGGGCGCTGGGCCTGGTCCTGGTGCTGGAGGGGATGTTGCCTTTTCTGGCTCCGTCGAGTTGGCGACGTCTCTTTACCGAGTTGTTGCGACACCACGATGGGCAAATCCGGTTTTTTGGCCTGATTTGCATCTTTTTGGGCCTGATTTTGCTGCTCACGTTCTCGAACTGAAGCCCTGCCCCCCGGCGGGCGGGTAAAATCAATCTCTTTGTCTTTTCCTTCACTCACCATGTCTGCTTGGGTTTTGCCCGATCATCTGGCCGATGTTTTGCCTGCTGAAGCCCGTCGCATCGAGGATTTGCGACGCCTCTGGCTGGATGCCGCACGCAGCTTTGGCTATGAACTGGTCATGCCGCCCATGCTGGAGCACCTTGAGTCTTTGCTCAGCGGCCCTGGCACTGCCTTGGATTTGCAGACATTCAAGCTGGTTGATCAGTTGTCTGGCCGCAGCATGGGCTTGCGGGCCGACACCACCCCGCAGGTGGCCCGAATTGACGCCCATTTGCTCAATCGTCAGGGCCTGACCCGCCTGTGCTATTGCGGCCCCGTGCTGCACACGCGCCCCGAGGGCCCCTATGCCAGCCGTGAGCCCCTGCAACTGGGTGCCGAGCTCTATGGTCATGGCGGCCCAGAGGCCGACCTGGAGATCCTCGAGTTGGCATTGCACGGCCTGAACCGCTCCGGCCTGGGCGACTTGGTCATCGACTTGGGCGATGCCCGCATCGTGTCCTCGATCTTGTCGGGCCAGGACCTGTCGGCCGAGCACACCGAGGCTTTGCTGACTGCACTGGCGACCAAGGACGGGTCTGCGTTGGCCACCATGACCGGACATCTGGACGAAGACTGTCGCCAGGCTTTGGGTTTTTTGATCAGGGCTTATGGCGATGCGTCGGTGCTTGATGAGGCGCAGAAGGTGCTGTCCCCTTGGCCGTCCGCCTTGCAGGCCCTCGACGATATGCGCGTGCTCGCCCGTCAATTGGGCCGTGCCACCCTGTTTGATCTGGCCGATGCCAGGGGCTATGCCTACTACAGCGGCATCCGCTTTGCCGTTTATGCGCCCGGTCTGCACGAGGCTTTGGTGCGTGGCGGTCGCTATGACGAGGTGGGGGCTGTGTTCGGACGGCGTCGTGCCGCCGTTGGTTTCAGCCTGGACTTGAAAGCCCTGGTTGGGGTGGTGCCCCCATTGCCACCGCTTGCGGCGATTCGGGCCCCATGGTCGGAAGACGCCTCTTTGCGGGCAGCTGTGGCCCGTTGTCGTCAACGGGGCGAGACGGTGGTTTGTGTGTTGCCCGGCCACGAGAGCGAGGCCGACGAATTTGAATGCGACCGAGAGTTGGTGCTGCAAGACGGCCAATGGATCGTTCGCCCCTTATGATTTTTTGGATGTGAGTAAGAGCATGAACATCACCCGAGGACGCCATGTGGTCGTGGTAGGCACCCAGTGGGGCGACGAAGGCAAAGGCAAGCTCGTCGACTGGTTGACCGAGACCGCCACCGGGGTTATTCGCTTTCAGGGCGGGCACAACGCAGGCCACACGCTGGTGATCAATGGGGTGAAAACGGCCCTGCACCTGATTCCCAGCGGCATCATGCGTCCAGGGGTGCGTTGCTATATCGGCAATGGGGTGGTGCTGTCGGTCACCAAATTGCTGGAAGAAATCGCCGGGCTGGAGAAGGCCGGGGTCGAGGTGCGCTCGCGTTTGCGCATCTCCGAGGCATGCCCTTTGATTTTGCCGTATCACTCGGCCATCGACGTGGCCCGCGAGGCGGCGAAGGAAAAGTCGGGGCAGGCCAAAATCGGCACGACCGGCCGCGGCATCGGCCCGGCTTATGAAGACAAAATCGCCCGCCGTGCCCTGCGGGTGCAAGACTTGAAACACCCTGAGCGGTTTGCCACCAAACTGCGTGAGAATCTGGCCCTGCACAACCATGTGCTGACCGACATTCTGAAGGCGCCGGCGTTGGACTTTGACGCCATTTATGCCGAGGCCATGGCCCAGGCCCGGCAGATTCTGCCGATGGTGGCCGATGTCTCGCGTGAGCTCAATGAGGCCCATGCCAAGGGCGAGAACCTGTTGTTTGAGGGGGCTCAAGGCACTTTGCTCGATGTGGATCACGGCACCTATCCTTTTGTGACCAGCAGCAACTGTGTGGCTGGTAATGCGGCGGCCGGTTCCGGCGTCGGCCCGCATTTTTTGCACTATGTGCTGGGCATCACCAAGGCCTATTGCACCCGGGTGGGGGGCGGCCCCTTTCCAACCGAACTCGATTGGGAAAAAGAAGGCACACCTGGATGGCACATGGCCACGGTGGGGGCAGAGAAGGGCACCACCACCGGGCGCGCCCGACGCTGTGGCTGGTTTGATGCGGCCTTGCTCAAGCGCAGTGCCCAGGTCAATGGACTGACCGGGCTGTGTATCACCAAGCTCGATGTGCTCGATGGCTTGCCGGAATTGAAGCTGTGTGTGGCATACGAACTCGACGGCGCGCGCATTGATATTTTGCCCCTGGGGGCCGATGACATCGAGCGTTGCAAACCGGTCTACGAGACCTTGCCCGGCTGGACCCAAAGCACAGTGGGGGTGACCCGTCACGAAGACCTGCCCCAAGAAGCCCAACGCTATTTGCGCCGGATCGAGGAGACCTGTGGGGTGCCCATCCACATCGTCTCGACCAGCCCTGACCGCGATCACACCATTTTGCTGCGTCACCCGTACGCGGCCTGACCCATTCACACACCCCTCACGGAGGCCCCCATGCTCACGGAAGACGGCAAGCATCTTTATGTGTCTTATGACGAGTACCACAACCTGATTGAAAAGCTCGCGCTCAAAATCCACCTCTCGGGCTGGCAGTTCGACACCATCTTGTGTCTGGCTCGCGGTGGCATGCGCCCGGGGGATGTGCTGTCGCGCATTTTTGATGTGCCTCTGGCCATCATGTCCACCAGCTCATACCGGGCCGAGGCCGGCACGGTGCAGGGTCATTTGGACATTGCCCGTTACATCACCACCCCCAAGGGCGAGATCGCCGGGCGGGTGTTGCTGGTCGACGATTTGGCCGACACAGGCCACACCTTGAAAGCCGTGGTCGATATGCTCAAGACCAATTACGCGCCCATCACCGAGTTGCGCAGCGCGGTCATCTGGACCAAGGGCGTCTCGGCTTTCCAGCCCGACTATTCCGTTGAGTACCTGCCCACGAACCCATGGATTCATCAGCCCTTCGAGCCCTATGACTCGATGCGACCCGCCGCTCTGATGGAGAAGTGGAAGGTCTGAGCCGAGGCCCGCATGAGCCACGACACCGACCCCCGCTTGAGCGGGCTCATCCATCACCCCTATCGGGCACCGGCGGGCTTTGAAGCACCGCAGGGCGGGGTCTATAAAGCCTCCACGGTTTATTTCCCCACGGTCGATGCCTTGCGTGCCCGGGATTGGCGCGAAAAAGCCGGTTACACCTACGGCCTGCACGGCACACCCACCACTTATGTTCTGGAAGAGCGCATTGCGCACCTGGAAGGGGGCAGCCAGACCGTGCTGGTTCCCAGTGGCCTGAGTGCCATCAGCACCACTGCACTGGCCCTGTTGTCGACCGGCGACGAGGTTTTGATCCCGGACAATGCTTACGGCCCCAACAAAGCCTTGGCCGAGGGCGAATTGGCCCGCATGGGGGTCAGCCACCAGCTCTATGACCCGATGGATGTGGCAGACCTGGCCCAACGCTTGGGCTCCAAAACCCGACTGGTCTGGCTGGAGGCGCCGGGCTCGGTCACCATGGAGTTCCCCGATTTGCTGGCGCAGGTTCGATGTTGCCGAGCGCGCGGCGTGACCATCGCACTGGACAACACCTGGGGCGCCGGTCTGGCCTTTCGTCCTTTCGACCTCCTGGGCGATGGCACCCTGGGGGTGGATGTCAGCGTACACGCCCTGACCAAATACCCCAGCGGGGGTGGCGATGTGTTGATGGGGGCCATCACGACCCGAAATGAAAGTCTGCACCATGCCATCAAGCTTTGCCACATGCGCCTGGGCCTGGGTGTGGCGGCCAACGACGCCGAACTGATCTTGCGCTCTTTGGCCAGCATAGGGGTGCGCTACACCGCCCAAGACAGGGCCGCTCGCCAACTGGCGGTCTGGTTGCAGGCGCAATCCTTTTGCGCCCAGGTGTTGCACCCGGCCCTGAGCTCATCTCCCGGGCATGGGCATTGGCTTGAGGTGTGTGCCCAAGGCGGTCACGGCGCTTGCGGTTTGGCCGCCGGTTTGTTCAGCATCATCTTGCGCCCCGGCATCGCACAAGAGCGGGTGGACGCGTTTCTGAACGACTTGCGTCTCTTCAAGTTGGGCTACAGCTGGGGTGGCCCGGTCAGCCTGGTGGTGCCCTATGAGCTGAGGGGCATGCGCAGACGCCACACACCGCACCTTCATGAGGGCGCCCTGATTCGCTTCTCACTGGGCCTGGAGGCGGTCGACGATCTGATCGCCGATCTGGATCAGTCTGCGCGCCGCCATTTGGCCTGAATAGGGCGTTATTTCATTTCAAAGCCGATGGGGCCTTCGGGCGACTCGGGGTGGTGGCGCAGCTCAATCACGCAGTCTTTGATCGGCAATTCGGCCACGCCCGGCCCCAGGCAGGGTTGCAAAGCAGGCCCCAGGAATTGCCGGTATCTCTCGACCGATGTGTCCAAATGGGTCACAGAGATGATCACGCGGCCCACACCGCTCGCCCCATTGGGGTGGCGGCGCAGTTCGCCTTCGGGCACGCGCAAGGCGCGGGGGGTCACGTCGCCACACAAAAAGGGCAAGTCGCGGCTGTTTTGTCGGGCTGTGGTCCATTTCAGCTCCACCCCGTCGGGGCGCATCCGGCCACCATCCAGCGGCCCCACGATCTCCAAGCCACGGGCTTGCGCGTCTGCCACCAGCTGAGCAGTCGAATGGGGCAGCAGGGCAAAGTCGATCAGCCCTTCGCCTTGTTGTTGCAAGATATGCCACCAGGCTTCAGCCGGTGCATCTGCCGACCAGGCGATCAGCTCGAAGTAAGAACCATCTTCAAAGACCACCAAAGCGTTGTGCGACAAACGCCCCGGGTGCTTGCCCCCCACGATGACGTGGTAGCCTTGATCGCGGTGATTTTGCATGGCCAACTCGAGGTCATGGACAGCGATCACCAAGTGATCCAGGGGGGGCAGTGCGGTAGAGGCCATGCTCATTGCTCCAATTTGATGCGGGTGTCTCGCACAAAGGCCGACCAGCGTTCGAATTGCTCACGGGCGTAACGGTCCACTGACGGCCCGTCGGTGGCCATGATTTCAAAGCCGCCTGCGGTCAGTTTGCCATTGACCTCCGGGTGATTCAAGGTGGCTTTGAAGTCTTCAGTGAGCTTGGACAGCACCGGGGCCGGGGTGCCCGACGGTGCAAAAATGCCGATCCATGAGTAGGCTTCAAAGCCCGCAAACCCCGATTCAGCCACAGTGGGCACCTGGGGCAAATCGGGCAGTCGTTTGGCCCCGGTGACGGCCAAAGCCTTGACTTTGCCAGCCTGTATCTGTGCGCGCAAAGCCGCGAAGCTCAACAGGGTGATCTGGCTGGTGTCGGCCAGCACGGCTTGAACGGCCGGGCCGCCGCCGCCGAAGGGCACATGCAAGACATCGACTTTGGCCCGACGTTTGAGGTCTTCCATCACCAGATGGTTCATGGAGCCCAAACCCGTTGAGGCATAGCTGAATTTGCCCGGCTGCTGTCGCGCCTCTTCAATGAAACCGCGCAAGTCGTTGGCCTTGACGCTGGCGCTGGCGGCGATCACCAGCGGAAAGCGCACGGCCAGTGTCACGCCGGAAAAATCCTTGAAGGTGTCATAGGGCAGGTTGGGCTTGGCGATGGGGTTGATGGCATGCGAATCAAAGCACACCAGCAAGGTGTTGCCGTCAGGGGCGGCCTTGGCCACATATTGCGTACCCACCTGGCTGGCGGCGCCGGGCTTATTTTCGACCACCACCGGGCGGCCCATGCGTTGCGACAAGACCGGCTGCAGGATGCGGGCGGTGATGTCGGTGCTGCCGCCCGGGGGGAAGGTCACGATCAGGCGCAAGGAATTGTCGGCTTGAGCCCAGGCGCTTTGTGGCAGCCCCAAGGTGCCCGCTGCGGCAGCGGCCAGCCCCAGCCAATGACGACGATGGATTTGTTTCATGGTGATGACTCCTTTGATATGGGTCAGCCCATCCACTGGCTGACGGGGGTGGCGGCGTCTTGCAACTGTTGCGAGACCACATCGACCAGGGCCGGGCCCGGGTGCGCCAAGGCGGCGCGGATGGCGGCGTCGAGTTGCGCCGGGTCTTCGACCCGCCATGACTTGACGCCAAAGGCTTCAGCGACCCGGGCATGCTCGGTGCGGCCGAAGTCGACGGAAAAGTAACGTTGATCGTAGCCCACCTTTTGGCTGGCCTTGATCCAGCCGAAAACGGTGTTGGAGAACACCAGCATCTTCAGCGGCACCTGTCTGCGCACGATGGTCTCGAGCTCGCCACAGGTGAAGCCAAAGCTGCCATCACCCATGACCGCCACTACGGTGTGATCCGGTCGACCCAACCAGGCCCCTACACCAGCCGACATGGCATAGCCCAGGGCACCATGGGCGCGATTGGTGATGAAGTGTCTGCCGGGAACGGTGGAATTGTGGAAGTAAGCCGAGAAATAAGGGCAGGGCGTGCCAGGATCGGCCACCAAAATGCTGTTGGGCGGCAGCAGCCGGTTGAGGGCATCGACCACCCGCTCGGGCTTGATGGGGATGTCGAGCGAGGCCGCCAGCGGGGCGAAGCGGGCCCATTTGGCGGCGCGGGTGCGCTCGGCCAGTGCCTGACCGTCGACCGCATCAAGGCGGGGCTGGCGGGACAGCAGCTCGGCCAATATTTCACACAGGGCGTGCAGGCTGAGGCGGGCGTCGCCCACCATCGGCGCATCGGTGCGGTAATTGGCGCCCACGGTAGAGCCGTCGACGTCCAGGTGAATGATCTTGACCTGACGGCTGGGCACCTTCCAGTGCTCGGTGGCGGTGGAGCCCACCCGGCAACCGATGAACATCACCAGATCGGCCTGAGCAACGACGTCGCGGGTGGCGTCGATGCCGCCATTGGAGCCCACCACCCCGGCGTTGAGCGGGTGGTGATCGGCCAGACAGCCCTGGCCACTGACGGTGGTCACCAGCGGGGCGTTGAGCAAGCTGAGCAGTCGATCGAGTTCGGCATGGGCCCCCGAGATGACCACGCCGCCGCCGCAAAATATCACGGGCGAGCGCGAGCGGGCCAGCAATTCGACGGCGCGCTCGATGTCGTGCGGGTCGGCCATGGAGCGCAGGGCCGGCACCTGTTCGTGTCCCGGTTGCGCCCAGACGTCGGCGGGGTCGGCGGCATGCTTTTGAATGTCATACGGCAAGCCGATGTGGGCTGCGCCAGGGCGGCCCGTGGTGATGGCGCGAAAAGCGGTGCGCACCGCGTGCGGGATCTGATCGACCCGATCAATCACGGTGTTCCAGCTGGTCAGCGGCTTGTACAAGGCGCGTTGATCGAGTTCGGTCAAAGGGAAGCGCCCGCGCGAGCCGACCGAGATGTCGCTGGTGATGGCCAACAGGGGCACAGAGGACTCATTGGCCTCTATCACGCCGGGAAGGAGGTAGGTGGCCCCGCCACCGCTGGGCCCCTCGCACACGCCGACCCGGCCCGTCACCCGGGCGTAACCATCGGCCATATAGGCGGCGCTGCGCTCGTCGCGCGTGAGCACATGGTCGATGCCGTGGTCGAGCCGCGCCAAGGCATCGTAATAGGGCAAACTGGTGTCACCGCACAAGCCAAAAATGTGCTTGACGCCATACAACTGCAACATGCGCACCAGCGCGTCGGCACCATTCATTTCCATTCACTTCTTTCCTTGGTTTCAAACCCACCCCAACAAACCCAGCACGGCGCCCAAGGCCAGCAGCCAAAGCAGGTGGACTTTGGTCTTGAGCACCATGGCGACCGTGGCGGCCATGAGCAACCACAGGCCTGTGTCGTCGGGCCAGACTTCGTGACGTGATTGCATCAGCCAGCCGGTAGAGGTCATCAGGCCAATCACGATGGGGGCCATGCCCAATTTGAAGGCACGCACGCCGATGCGCTCACGCTCGCGGTGCAACCATTGGGTGATGTTGTAAGTCAGCACCGACGAGGGCAACAGCACGCACGCCAGGCAGGTGATGGCCAAGCCGATGGCCGTCAGCCAAGCCTGAGGGCCGGCATGAACGCCACCGCCCATATGCAATCCCATGTTCCAGCCCATGAGGGCCACGAACATGACGTTGGGCCCGGGGGCGATTTGGCCCAGCGCCACTGAGTTGACGAATTGGTCATCGCTCAAAAATCGATGTTCGTCCACCAGGAAACGGTGCATTTCCGGCAAGGCAGAGATCGCGCCTCCGACCGCCAGCAAAGAGACGCCGCAAAAATGCAGCCACACCGACCAGACATCGGCTGCGCTCATGCCTGACCTCCGGACTCGAGGCGACGAATTTGTCGCCAAGCCCAGGCACAAGACACGCCGCCCAGCACCAGCAAGGCCATCACCAGTGGCCAACGCCATAGGGCGACACAGACGAAGGCCAGCGCGGCCCAAAGCAGGCCCAAACCAAAGCCGATGGGGTTGTGTTTCAAGGCTGGCACCAATTTAAGGCCGGTGGCGATGACCAGACCGGCCACCACGGCACCCATGCCGCGCAAAGCGGCCTGGGCGGCCCAGGTGTGCGCCACGCTGTCATAGAGGGCGGCCAGGGTCAAGGCCAGGGCACCGGGCATCAACAACAGTCCGCCCAAGGCGGCCAAGGCCCCGCGCAGACCGAATTCGCGTGAGCCGATCATGATGGCGAGGTTGATCACATTGGGGCCGGGGAGGGCTTGGGCCACCGACCAGTCTTCCACGAATTGCTCGCGCGTCAGCCAGCGTTTTTTTTCGACCAGCTCACGCTGAACCACGGCCAGCACACCACCAAAGCCTTGCAGGGCCATCCACAAAAAAGTCAGCCACAAGTCGGTGCACGAACGTGGCCCGGCGGCGGGTTCGCTCATACCGTCATGCCGCCAGAGACTTCGAGCACCGCGCCGTTCACATAGGCCGCCTCGTCGCTGGCCAAAAAGGCATACACATTGGCGATGTCCTCAGGTTGGCCCAGCCGTTTCAGGGGCACCCGCTCGACCATCGATTCAATCACCTTCTCTGGCATGGTCGCCAAAATCGGTGTTTGGACGAAGCCCGGGGCCACCGCATTGACACGCACCCCTTTGGGGCCCAGCTCGCGCGACCAGGTTTTGGTGAAGCCGATGACCCCGAATTTGGTGGCCGCATAGTTGGTCTGGCCAAAGTTGCCGTAGATACCGACCACCGAAGAAGCGTTCAGGATCACGCCACTGCCCTGGGCCACCATGGTGTCGACCACGGCCTGGGCGCAATGAAAGACCCCGCGCAAATTGACATCGATCACCCGGTCAAATTGCTCGATGGTCATTTTTTGCAGACGGGCGTCCTGGGTGATGCCCGCGTTATTGACCAGCACATCCACACGGCCATGGCTTTGCAGCACCTGCTGCACCATGCCATCGACCATCTCGCGTTGGGTGACATCGACCACCAACCCCATGGCGGGCACGCCCAAGGCCCGGCATTGCTGGGCCACGGCATCTACCTGCTGCTGCTTGATGTCGCAGGCCACCACTGTGGCGCCCTCGGTGGCAAATTTCAGGGCGGTGGCCAGGCCGATGCCTTGGCCTGCGCCAGTGATGATCGCGACCTTGCCGGCCAAGCGGGGCTTACTCATGCGATGGGCTTCCTCTTGCAAAAAAAACAGTATAGTCATTTCATGAGTGTTGCCATCCCAAAGGTGCTGCCCCTGCCTGATGGCGCCGGGCCCGGCCACCCCTCAATGCAAGGGGCCATCGGGGTCTTTGATTCCGGGGTGGGGGGCTTGTCGGTGTTGCGCGCCATACACGACTTGTTGCCTGACGAAGACTTGGCTTATGTGGCCGATTCGGGCCATGCCCCCTATGGCGACAAACCCGCTGCATACATCGTCGAGCGCACGCTCAAGGTCGGACTGTGGCTGGAGCAGCAAGGCGTGCGAGCCATCACCGTGGCCTGCAACACGGCGACGGTGACGGCGGTGGACGAATTGCGACAACGCATCCAGGTGCCAGTGGTGGCGATTGAGCCTGCCATCAAACCTGCCGCCGAATGGACCCAAACGGGCGTGGTGGGGGTGCTGGCCACCCGGCAAACCATCCACAGCGAGAGCGTGGGGCGCTTGGTGTCCCGTTTTGGACAGGGCGTGCGTTTTGTGTGGCAGGCTTGTCCGGACTGGGTTGAACTGGTTGAGCAAGGCGATTTGGATGGCCCGCACACCTTGGCGGTGGTCGAGCGAGACACCCTGCCGTTGAGGTTGGCTGGTGCCGATGTGTGGGTTTTGGGGTGTACGCATTTCCCGTTATTGGCCGGGGCGTTGAGGGCCTGCGCCGGGCCCACGGTGCGTTTGCTGGACCCTGCCCAGGCGGTTGCCCTGGAGTTGCAACGCCGCCTGCCCCCCCGACCCAGTGCCAGCCAGCCCAGTGAACGCCACCCCCATGGACGGCAATTGTGGTTCTTGACCAGCGGCCCGGTGGCGCAGGCCCAAGGGGTGATCGGCAAACTCTGGGGGTATCTGCCGGATCTCACCCGGAAAATGGCCCCAGCCCCTACACTTGAGGGATGAATGCGCCCATCGATGTGTCTTTTTTTCAGCGCGATGCCAAACCCCTGAGCAGCTACCGCAAGTTCTGGGCGCAGCGCTTTGGCACGGCGCCTTTCTTGCCCATGAGCCGGGAAGAAATGGACCGTCTGGGCTGGGACAGTTGCGACATCATTCTCGTCACAGGCGACGCCTATGTGGACCATCCCAGTTTTGGCATGGCGGTCATCGGGCGCATGCTGGAAAATCAGGGTTTTCGGGTCGGCATCATTGCCCAGCCCGACTGGGGCAGCGCCGAGGCTTTTAAAGCGTTGGGCAAACCCAATCTGTTTTGGGGCGTCACCAGCGGCAATATGGATTCGATGATCAACCGCTATACGGCTGATCGAAAGATACGCAGTGACGATGCCTATACCCCCGGCAATGTGGGGGGCAAGCGGCCTGATCGGGCCGCCATTGTGTACAGCCAGCGATGCCGCGAGGCTTACCCTGAGGTGCCCATCGTGCTGGGCGGCATCGAGGGCAGTTTGCGCCGCATTGCCCACTACGACTACTGGAGCGACAAGGTGCGCCGCTCGATTGTGCTCGACAGCAAATGTGACTTGCTGCTTTATGGCAACGCCGAGCGGGCCATCGTCGAGGTGGCGCATCGGCTGGCGGCACGCCAGCCCATTGCAGACATCACCGATGTGCGTGGCACCGCCTTTGTGCGGCGCAATACGCCCGAAGGCTGGTTCGAGATCGACTCGACCACCATCGACACCCCCGGCCATGTCGAGGCGCACATCAACCCCTATCTGATGATCAGCGAGCAGGCCCGAGAACAAGGGCAGGATTGCGCCCGGCAACAAGAGGCCGAGGCAGTGGCACTGAGCCAAAATGGCCTGCCTGTTGAGCAGCGCATTGATGTGTCGGCCATCACCGGACTGCGTGGCAAGGGCACTTTCAAAGTGCCACCGCGCGACAAAAGCGTGATCCGCTTGCCCAGTTACGAACAGGTCAAGGACGACCCGGTGTTGTATGCCCACGCCAATCGGGTCTTGCACCTTGAGACCAACCCGGGCAACGCCCGGGCTCTGGTTCAGGCCCATGGGGAAGGGCATACGGCCCGCGATGTCTGGATCACCCCGCCGCCCATTCCCCTGACCACCGCCGAGATGGACCTGGTGTTTGACTTGCCCTATGCGCGCAGCCCGCACCCGGCCTATGCCGATGACAAGGGCGGGCATGACGGCGAGACCAAGATACCGGCCTGGGAGATGATCCGCTTTTCGGTCAACATCATGCGCGGTTGTTTCGGGGGTTGCACCTTTTGCTCGATCACCGAGCATGAAGGGCGCATCATTCAAAGCCGCAGTGAAGCCTCGATCCTGCGCGAAGTGGAAGACATCCGTGACAAGGTCAAAGGATTCACCGGCGTCGTGTCTGATTTGGGTGGCCCGACCGCCAATATGTACCGCCTGGGCTGTCGCAGCCCAGAAATTGAAGCGGCCTGCCGTAAACCGAGTTGCGTGTACCCCGGCATTTGTCAAAACCTGACCACCGACCATGGCCCGCTGATCCGCCTGTATCGCAAGGCCCGCACCCTGCCCGGCATCAAAAAAGTGCTGATCGGCTCGGGCCTGCGCTATGACCTGGCGGTGCAGTCGCCCGAATACGTCAAAGAGTTGGTGCAGCACCATGTGGGGGGTTACCTCAAGATTGCCCCTGAGCACACCGAGGAAGGCCCGTTGTCCAAAATGATGAAGCCGGGCATAGGCACTTATGACCGGTTCAAAGAGATGTTTGACCGTTTCAGCGCCGAGGCGGGCAAGAAACAATACCTGATTCCGTATTTCATCGCCGCCCATCCCGGCACCCGCGATGAGGACATGGTCGAGTTGGCGCTGTGGCTCAAACGCCATGGTTTTCGGGCCGACCAGGTGCAAACCTTCTACCCCAGCCCGATGGCCACCGCCACGGCCATGTACCACAGCGGCCGCAATCCCTTGCGCAAGATCACGCCCCAAAGCGAGAGCGTGGACATTGTGCGTGGCGAGCGTCGACGCCGTTTGCACAAGGCTTTTTTGCGTTACCACGATGCCAATAACTGGCCTTTGCTGCGCGAAGCCCTAAAAGCCATGGGGCGTGCCGACCTGATTGGCAATGGCAAACACCACCTGATCCCGACCTGGCAACCCCAGACCGATGGCACATACACCAGTGCCCGACGCAAAAACAGCACGCGGGCGGGGGATAAGACCGCATCTGGCGGGCCGCGACGGGGTCAGATTTTGACCCAGCACACCGGTTTGCCGCCGCGCAAAAAGGGCTGAGCGGGCGCTCAGAGTTCGCGCAGCGCCCGGGCCAGGTGATCGACCCAGAATCGGGGCGAGCCCAGCGTGGCATGGCCCACGGTGTCGCGGCCACGCGGGATCCAGACGCTTCGGCCATGGGCCACACGCGCCATGGCTTGTTCCAGCAGACCCAACTCGGGCGGGTTGCGTTCGTCGTCCTCGTTGTTGATGGCCAGCACATGCGCCCGGATGTGCTCCAGGCCGGTGCTGGCATCGTAGTCGCGCGAGGCCTCGTATTGGTAGAGCGCATCGTTGGCATCGGGGATGGGGGCATGGGCCAGGCGATGATCCAGCCAGGCATCGGCGGCAGCCCGGTTCGGGCCAGCCAGGTGCAGCCCCCAATTTCCGCCGCTGGTCGCCACGGCGTAATAAGTCAGGGCCAAACGGGCCGCCGGTGGCTGTTGGGTGTAATGGCCTTGTTGCCAGGCAGGGTCGTTTCGGATGGCGTCGATCACCATGCGCCGCATCATCCAGTTGCGTCCCGACATCGGGGTGGGGAAACAGGCCATGGGAACCGCCAAGTCCATGAAGTCGGGGTAAAGCTGGGCCCACAGCCAGGTGTGCATGCCGCCCATGGAATAACCCAGCAAGAGCCGCAAATGATGCACCGAGAGGCACTCTGTCAAAAGGCGGTGCTGTGCCCGCACCATGTCGAGGTAGTTGTATTTCGGGAATTGGGTGCGCAGTCGGTCTGAGGGCTTGCTGCTGCGCCCACTGCCCAGAGCGTCCGGAATGATGATCCGATGGTGCCGAGCGTCCAGTACCTGGCCCGGCCCCAGCAAGCTTTCCTCCCACTCGGGTGTGAACAATGTCTGGGCTGAGCCATTGGTGCCGTGCAAGAGCATCACAGGCAGGCCATCGGGGTGACCCCGCAAAGTGACATGCATCCGGAGTTCTGGCCACACCTCGCCCGTATGAAATGCAAAATCTTTTAATACGAATTCATGCGACTCGGTTAACATGGTGACCCTCTTCAACCTGTATTGTCCCATGAAGCCTTTGCGACCAGAGATCGCCCATCTGCAAGCTTCGCTCATCCGTGAAGTCGCCAACGCCGGCATGGGGCGAGAAGATGTGCTGGCCTTCTGGTTTGGTGAATCGGATGAGGTCACCCCGTCTGTGGTGCGTCAGGCGGCCATAGACGCCCTGAATTCGGGTGAGACTTTTTACACCCATAACCTCGGTTTGCCAGAGCTGCGCAGCGCCATCGCCGCATACACGCAGGCATTGCACGGCGATGTCTGTGCCGTGCATACAGGTCGCGTGGCGGTGACCTCGGGTGGGGTGAGTGCCTTGATGCTGGCCATGCAAGCCGTGTTGGGGGCAGGTGACGACTGTCTGGTGGTGACCCCGATTTGGCCCAACTTGACCGCCCAGCCCCAAATATTGGGGGCGCGTGTCCGAACACACTCGCTGACACCGCTGGACGGTTCATGGCGTTTGGACCTGCAAGCCCTTTTGGATGACATACAGCCACACACCCGGCTGTTGGTGGTGAATGCGCCGAACAATCCCACCGGATGGGTGCTCAGCCGATCCGAGCAGGAAGCCATTCTGGCCCGTTGTCGCGAAACCGGCACATGGATTTTGGCCGACGAGGTGTATGAGCGGTTGTTTTTTGGGCTGGCCGACTGCGCCCCGTCATTTCTGGATATTGCCCGCCCAGATGACATGCTGATGGTCGCGCACAGTTTCTCCAAAAGTTTTCTGATGACGGGGTGGCGTCTGGGCTGGTTGGTGGTGCCCGAGGCTCTGACAGACGCGATCGGCAAACTGATCGAGTTCAACACCTCTTGTGCGCCGGTGTTTGTGCAGAAGGCGGCTTTGGCAGCCCTGTCGAACCAAGACCGGATCACTCCACCTTTGGTGCAGCACCTGATGCGCTGCCGCGATGCGCTGGTGCCCCTGTTGCAAGCCATGCCCCGGGTGGTGGCGGCACCGGCATCGGCAGGCATGTATGCCTTCTTTCGCATAGAAGGGCACCCAGACGGTCTGGTCACGGCCAAGAGGCTGGTCGCCGAGGCTGGTTTGGGTTTGGCACCCGGTGAGGCGTTTTCAGACCAAGCCCGGGGGTGGTTGCGTTGGTGCTTTGCCTCGCGCGAAACCCAACGGTTGGCCCTGGGCGCACAGCGCCTGCAAGATTGGCTGCGTGTGAACTGATCTGTTAGGCCGGTTCAGAAATCTCGATCAGGTTCAAGTCGGGGTCTCGCACATAGATCGAACGTATTTTTTGCGTGGCGCCCGTGCGCAGGACCGGACCTTCGATGATGGGCCAGCCGGCTTGCTGCAGGTGTTCGATCACCTGCGCCAGAGGACGGTCGGCCAAAAAGCACAAGTCGAGTGCGCCAGGCACGGGCAGATGGGCTTTGGGGTCGTGTTCGCGGCCTTTGACGTGCAAATTGATTTTCTGAGCCCCGAATTTGAAGGCTTTGCGCTCCACGGGCGGCGTGCCGCCGATGAAACTCTCCAATTTCATGCCCATGACCCGTGTATAAAAATCGACGCATGCGGCCTCATCGGTGGTGGTCAATACGAGGTGGTCCAGGTGCGAGATCATGGCTTACTCCAAGGGGTGCATGGGAATGTCGTGTTGTTCGGCCAGCCGCTTGAGCTGTGCCCGGGTGTGGCGGGCAAACCAGCGGCTGAGGCCTTGGTGGATCTCGGCCTGAGCCATGTGTTCAGGGTCGCCTCCGACGGGCAGACCCGCGATTTGGCACAGCGAGCGGGCAAAGTGCGGTTCGAGCGCTGCCACTGCCACTCGCCCGTTTTGACAGGCATAGACCCGATAGCCCGCATGTGCCCCACCGACAGCGCCGGTGGCCGCGGTCAGCCCCCAGTGGCGAGGCAGGCCCAGATACGCGGCTGCATCGTTCAAGGCCACCTGATGGATACCGCCTCGCCCATGTCGGCGACCAGGGCGATCCCGTTGCCATAAAGCTTGCAGCACGGTCTCGGTGACCCACAGCGAGCCGCCCATGTCGGCAAAGAGGCTGGCTGGCAGTTGCAAACCGTCAACCAATCCACATTCGGCCATATAGGTGAGGTCGTGTCCGGGTTCTTCAGCGCGCGGGCCTGCCGCACCGACGATGGCGACCTGAATCAGGCCCGGGTAGAGGCGCTGCAAGGCACCGGGTGCCATGCCCAATTTGACCAGGGCCGAGGGTCGAAACGAGGTGATCAGCACATCGGTCTTGGCCAACAGTTGGTGCAAGCGGCGTTGGCCTGCCTCTGTTTTGAGGTCGGCCTGCAGGACTTGGATGCCTTGATGCATGGTTGCGTAAGCCTGCGGCTTGTAGACGGCCATCGGGTCGGTGCTGGCACCGGCAGGCCCCTGCGGTTCGAGTTTGGTGCATCGAGCGCCCATGGCTTTGAGTCGCATCATGGCGGCCGGGCCGGGCAGGTTCAATGCCAGTGAGAGGATGCGCACACCGCGCAAGGGTTGGGGGCTTGAGGTCATGTCTTTTCAGCGGGAGGACAAGCCCCGATTATGGCTTTGCATCATTGGCGGCGCTGTTCAAACCGTTGCTGCAAATACTGGCTGTAGCGCGACAGGGCGGCGCAAAAAACAAAATAGATGGCGGCAATGAACAGATATGCCTCGATTTTGAAAGGCCGCCACTCGGCGTCGCCAGACAATGCCAGCGACATGGCTCCCGAGAGTTCGTACAGGCTCACGATGGTGACGAGCGAGGTGTCTTTGAAGAGGCCGATGAAGTGGTTGACCAATCCGGGCAAGGCATGGGTCAGGGCTTGTGGCAGCACCACCTGTCGTTGCAGGTCGAAGTAGTCCAAACCCAGGGCGGTCCCGGCCATGACCTGGCCTTGCGGCACGCCCTGCAAGCCGCCACGCACCACCTCCGCCAGATAGGCGGCCAAAAAGAGAGTCAGGGCGGCGCTGACACGCCACAAGACATCGGGGGATTGACCGGCTGGCCACCACAGCGGGATCATGAAGCTGGCCATGAACAGCACGCTGACCAAGGGCACGCCGCGCACGACTTCGATGAGGATGGCACACAGACGGGAGATCAGCGGCAATGGCCCGGTTCGCCCCAAGGCCAGCGCGATGGCCAAAGGAAAGGCCAGAGTGATGGCCACAGCGCTCAACATCAGGGTCAGGGGCAGTCCACCCCAGAGCTCGCTGGGCACGGGGGGCAAGCCCCATTCGCGCAGCGACCAAGGCCCGACCCGTCCCGATAACAGCACCCAGGCCAAGGCCAGTGCCAGCAGCCAAAGTCCCGGCAGGTGGCGTGACCAGTTGGACGGGTGAGCGGCATACAGCAAGGTGAGGATGACCACGCCACAGGCCAGCATGGCCCGCCATTGCTCGGCCTGAGGGTAGCGGCCAAAGAGAATGAGGCGGTGCTTCTCGGCGATCACCCCCCAACAAGCCCCATGACCCCGGGCCAGGGCGCAGGCCTGGGCATCGGGCTGCCATACCGCTTGCAACAGGGCCCAGTCGAGCAGGGCCGCGCACAGCGGGGCCAGGATCGCCAGGATCACCAAGGTGATTGCAGCGCTGGTTTTGCTGCGCCAACAGGCCCGCCACCCCAAGCCCTCAGCCATGGCGCATCACCTTTTGGTTGTAGCGATTCATGGCCCAGGCGGTGAGCAGTGACAAGCCCAAATAGATCATCATGATGATGGCGATGCACTCTATGGCCCGACCCGTCTGATTCAGCGCGGTATTGGCGATGCTGACCAAATCGGGGTAGCCTATGGCGACGGCCAGTGAAGAGTTTTTGGTCAGATTCAGGTATTGGCTGCTCAGTGGCGGGATGCTGACCCGCAAGGCTTGCGGGATGACCACATGGCGCAGTGTTTGGCCTTGGGTGAGACCCAGGCTGTGTGCGGCCAGGGTTTGGGCGCGCGGCACCGCTTCAATGCCGCCTCTAAAAACTTCGGCGATGAAGGCCGATGTGTATAAGGTGAGGCCCAGGCTCAGGGCCAGGTATTCGGGGCTGAGGTAGAGCGCGGTGTCTTCGCCCCAGTTCAGGGTCAAACCGGCTTTGCTCCAGTGCAGGTGTGCGCCGATCTGCCAGGGCTGGTCTGCATCGGGCATCCACTCGATCAAGAGCACGTACCAGGTCAGCAGCTGAATCAGGAGGGGGATGTTGCGCAGCACTTCGATGTACAGCCTGGCCAAGGCTTGTGCCAAAGGATGGGTACTGATGCGCCCGATGGCGACCAACAGGCCCAGTGCAGTGGCCAGGACCATGCCGGGCAGGGCCACCCGCAAGGTGTTGAGCAGGCCCACCAGAAAAGAGCGCCAGAAGGGCGACTCGGGTCCGTATTCAATCAGCGCCTCGCCGATGTCAAAGCCGGCGGGCTCCCAGACAAAATCAAAACCACTCTGGATGCCTCGGGCGCGCATATTGGCCAAGGTGTTGCTGAATAGCCAGACCACCAAAGCGGCCAAGGCCAGCAGGATCAGCCCCTGGAACAGGTGCGAGCGCCAGGTCGCGGCTCGGGGCATTTGGCTTCAGCGCAAGGGCAGGGCGTAGAGCAGTCCGCCCTGAGTCCACAGGGCGTTGGCACCACGCTTGAGGCCGACGGGTGTTTTTTCACCCACATGTCGCTCAAACATTTCGCCATAGTTGCCCACGGCCATCAGGGCGCGCAGCATCCATTCTTTGTCGAGCCCCAGCATCTTGCCGAGGTCTTCGCCTTTGCCCAGGAGGCGCAGCACGGCGGGGTCGCTGCTCTCGGCCAACAGTTTTTGCAGGTTGTCTGCACTCACGCCCAATTCTTCCGCTTCGATCAGGCCATAGACCGTCCAGCGAACCACCGACAGCCACTCGTCATCGCCTTTGCGCACCATGGGTCCCAGGGGTTCTTTGGAAATGAGGTCGGGCAGGATGGTGTGTTCTTTGGGGTTTTTGGCTTCGCGAGAGCGGATCGAGGCCAAGCCCGAGGCATCGGTGGTGTAGGCTTGGCAGCGCCCGGAAAAATAGGCGGCGTTGGCCGCATCGAGCTTTTCAAACACCACCGGCTTGATGTTGAGTTTGTGGGCGCGTGAGAAATCACTGAGGTTTTTCTCGGTGGTGGTGCCCGATTGCACGCAGACCGTGGCGTTTTTGAGTTGCTTGGCGCTTTTGAGGTTCGACTTGGCCGGGACCATAAAGCCTTGGCCGTCATAAAAGAGCACCGCAGTCAGGCTGAGACCCAGTGCCGTGTCGCGACTCAGTGTGACCGTGGTGTTGCGCGACAAGACATCGACCTCGCCCGATTGCAGGGCCGCAAAGCGTTGCGTGGCAGGCAAAGGCACATAGCGAACTTTGTCGGGGCTGCCCAACACAGCGGCGGCCAGGGCTTTGCAGACATCGACATCGATGCCGCTCCACTTTCCTTGGCTGTCGGCGGCACTGAAACCGGCGATGCCAGTGTTGACGCCGCAACTGATCTGGTCTTTTTGCTTGATCTGGTCCAGAGTTTTGCCAGCCCAGACGGGCAGGCTGAGGGTCAAACCCAGCGCCAAATGCAGGGTGAGGCGTGCGCAGGAAGTGGGCATGTCAGGATCCTTGGGGATGGTTTTAAGCTGATTTTCAGATTGTAGATGTTCACCCGATGGGGCGTCGGCCTCAGTCGCGCAGGTGAAGGCGACTAGGGGTTTATCACAATCCTATGCATGGGGCAGTCCTGATGGAATGTTCAGAGGGATGTTTTAGAAGGAGACAAAATTGAACCGCCCACACGCTTACACGGGTTTTTGTGAATGCCACCCTGGTGCCTCGCGCCGTGGTTTTTTGCAGTCTTTGGCCGGTATCGGCGCCGTGGGTGCCCTGAGCGCCAGCGGGTGCGCCACGGTGATGGGGCCGGCCCCAGCCCATCGCATCGATGTCCACCATCACCTCTCACCACCCGCCTGGGTGACGGCCCTCAAAAAGGCCAAGCTCGACACCCCGCCCGTCACCAATTGGTCGCCGCAAAAGTCTCTGGATGACATGGACCAGGCCGGCATTGCCACCTCGATGACTTCGCCCACCTTGCCTGCGGTTGGTTTTTTGCCGCCTGCCGAAGCGGCTGCCGTGGCCCGGGCCTCGAATGAATACGCCCGCCAACTGGCCGACCAGTACCCGGGGCGGTTTGGCGTTTTTGCGTTGTTGCCCATGCCGCATGTGGATGAAACGCTCAAGGAGATCGAGTACGCCCTGGACGTGCTCAAGGCAGATGGCGTGGCATTCATGACCAGTTATGCCGACAAATTTTTGGGCGACCCGGCCTTTGCCCCGGTCATGAACGAGCTCAACCGGCGCAAGGTGACGGCCTACACCCACCCCAATGAGCCGGCCTGTTGCCGCAACCTCAACTCGGGGGTGCCCTCGGTCATCATTGAGTACGGCACCGACACCACCCGCACCATCGCCAGCCTGATTTTTTCGGGCACCGCCCAGCGTTGCCCCGACATCAATTTCATCTTCTCGCACGCCGGCGGCACCATTGGCGCACTGACCGAGCGTTTCAACACCCAGGCGGTTAACATTCCTGGATTGAAGGCCAGGGGGTTCAACTACGACGTGGTGATGGGCTTGCTCAAGCGCTTTTACTATGACACCGCGCAGGCGTCCAACCCCATTGCCATGGCCGCGCTCACCCGCCTGGTGGAGACCCGTCAAATCGTCTTTGGCACCGACTACCCCTATCGAACAGGCATCGACCATGTCAGGGGCTTGAGCCAGATTTTCGGGGCCAGCGATCTGCGCGCGATCGAACGTGAAAATGCGCTGCGGATTTTGCCGGCACGCTGGCGCACCTGAGCCCAATCGCGCCCGCAGTGCGCTAAAGTAATGGCAAAGGACACGCCATGTATTTGCCCAGACAATTTGACCCGCAAGACCCCGCCCTGACCCGGCGTCTGATCACCGAGCACCCCTTGGCCACCCTGATCAGCACCGACGATCAGGGCTTTCCATTTGCCTCGCATTTGCCCCTCAAGCTCGATGCCTGCAACGACCACGGCTCACCCAGCCGCTTGTTGGGGCATCTGGCCCGGGCCAACCCCCAGGTGGCGCACCTGGCCCAACGTGAGCAGGCGCTGGTGGCCTTTTTGGGGCCGCATGCCTTCATGTCCACCCGCGTCTATCCCGATGAACAAAGGGTGCCGACCTGGAACTACCTGAGCGTGCAGGCCAAAGTCAAGGTTCGTCTGCTTGAAGGCGAAGAAGCCAAAGACGCCTTGCTCAAGCAGCTCATTTCAGACCACGACCCCCCTTATGCCCAACAATGGCGGGGCTTGCCCGAGAAATACACCCACGGGATGTTGGCGGCCATAGTGGCTTTTGAGCTGCAGGTGTTGGACATACAAACCAAGATCAAGCTGAATCAACACCGCCCCGAGTCGCACGCTGCCATGCATGCGGCCTATGCGTCGGGCAACGACAGAGAGCGTGAGCTGGCCGGCTGGATGGTTGACCTGGGCATGGCGGGTTCAGGCCCATGAGCGACGCCTCCCTCATGGCCTTGGCGCTGGCGCAAGCTCAGCGGGCACGCGAATTGGGCGAGGTGCCCGTGGGCGCCGTGGTGGTGAAAGACGGTCAGGTGGTGGCCACCGGTCACAATGCCCCCATTGCCGGACACGATCCTACTGCCCATGCCGAAATGCTGGCCTTGCGTGCGGCCAGCCAGAAGCTGGGTAACTATCGGCTGGAGGGTTGCGAGTTGTACGTGACCCTGGAGCCATGCCCGATGTGTGCCGGGGCCATGTTGCACGCCCGCCTGGGTCGAGTGGTTTATGGCGCATCAGACCCCAAGACCGGGGCAGCCGGTTCGGTGCTGGATTTGTTTGCCGACCCCAGGCTGAATCACCAGACGCAAGTGCAAGGGGGGGTGATGGCCGATGAGTGCGGGTCCTTGTTGAAGGATTTTTTCAGAGTAAAGCGCATGAACCCCTGGCCTTTGCGTGAAGATGCTGTGCGTCCGCCCGATTCGGCTTTTGTCGATTTGCCTGGCTACCCTTGGGCACCACACTATTTGAACGATCTGCCCGCGCTGGCTGGCCTGCGCATGCATTACCTGGACGAGGGCCCACGCCATGCCCCGGTCACTTGGCTGTGCCTGCATGGCAACCCGGCCTGGAGTTACTTGTACCGCAAGATGATGCCGGTCTGGCTGGCGGCAGGGCACCGGGTGGTGGCACCTGACATGCCCGGCTTTGGTAAAAGCGACCAACCCAAAAAAGACGGCGCGCATCGCTTCGAATGGCACCGTGAGGTGCTGCTGCAATTCATTGAGCGGCTGGACCTAACGGGCGTGAACCTGGTGGTGCAAGATTGGGGCGGTATTCTGGGCCTGACCCTGCCCATGGCCGCGCCACATCGATATCAGGGTTTGTTGGTCATGAACACCACCCTGGCCACCGGTGAACAGCCTTTGTCGCCCGGTTTTTTGGCATGGCGCGAGATGTGCGCCAAAAACCCCGATTTCTCCGTGAGTCGCTTATTCGCCCGAGGAAACCCGCACATGAGCCCCGCCGAGTGTGCCGCTTACGATGCGCCCTTTCCAGACTCGGGGCACCGAGCCGCCTTGCGGGCGTTTCCGCCCATGGTGCCCGAATTCCAGGACAGCCCGGGTGCAGAGTTATCGCGCCACGCCCTGGAATTTTGGCGCAAGCATTGGACAGGGCGCAGTTGCATGGCGGTGGGGGCATTAGACCCGGTGTTGGGCGAGCCCGTCATGTCGTCCCTGGCCGACCAAATCGCGGGTTGCCCGCCGCCTTGGGTCTTGCCCCAGGCGGGTCACTTTGTGCAAGAGCATGGTCAAGTCATCGCCGAGCGTGCCCTGAGCGAACTGGGCACCTGAGAGAATTCATTCATGTCCAACATTTACATCTATTCCCCCAGCGGGGCCGTGCGTGACAAAACGGCACTCAAACGCGGCCTGAAGCGGTTGAAGTCCATGGGGCATGAAACCCTGCTTGACCCTGCCGCGTTGTCATCTTCTACCCGATTTGCGGGCAGCGACGAGGAGCGTTTGGCGGCCATCGGGCGTGCGGCCGCTTCCGGTGCCCACGCCAGCCTGATCACCCGGGGCGGATACGGACTGACGCGAATTTTGCCCAAGTTGCCCTACAAGGCGATACAGAAGTCCATCGACCAGGGCATGGCCTGGGTGGGTTTTAGCGACTTCACGGCCTTGCAACTGGCCGTGCTGGCCCGCACTGGAGGGGTGACCTGGGCCGGGCCTGCGTTGTGCGACAGCTTCGGGGCCATCGAAGTGGATGACATCACCCAAGCCTGCTTTGAAGATCTGCTGCTGGCGCAAGGAGAGGGGGCAGGCTGGCGCATGGGTGTGGCTGGCGCGCGTGGTTTGCCTGAACGCAAGCCGGGCCTGTGGGCCAAAGACGCGACCTTGTGGGGCGGTAACCTGTGTGTGTTGTGTGGCTTGCTTGGATCGCCTTATTTCCCGCAGGTGGACGGCGGCGTGCTGTTTTTGGAAGACGTCGGCGAACACCCCTATCGGATTGAACGCATGCTGAGCCAGCTTTTGCTCTCGGGCGTTTTACAGCGCCAAAAAGCGATCGTATTGGGGCAATTCACCGACTACCGCCTGACCCCTCATGACCGTGGCTTCAATATGCAGGCGGTGGTGCAGTGGTTGCGATCACAACTCAAAGTGCCGGTGCTGACCGATCTGCCATTCGGCCATGTGCCGACCCGGGTCTGTCTGCCGGTGGGGGCCAAGGTGGACCTGTGGGTAGAGGGGCGTGATGTGATGCTGGTTTGGGGGCATATCTGAACGCGCAAGGGGCTTGCACGTCCCACTGCTTGCATGTGATTTTGGTATTTGGTTACGGAAATACTTCACGCCAAAAGTGAATTAATTCGTATTAATCTTAGAGCCTGTTCTTTTTGAAAGCGAGGGCTCGATGATCCATTCATTTTTATCCAATTTGGCGGGTGGCGCAGGAGGTGGCGCAGGAGGTGGTGCAGGGGGTGGTGCAGGGGGTGGATTGACTTTATTGCCCAGCACACTGAGAGATGATGACGCCAACCCGCTACAGGTCAGGGCACACATCATGAACCGTGACGGCATCCTGGGTCA